>WNGO01000115.1_pt1 | contig 107116 bp, 185 predicted proteins | sample 5400511 | NCBI WGS metagenome assembly WNGO01 (sample SAMN13153380, study PRJNA577476) | soil metagenome | isolation source: 20 cm soil or saprolite under Garry oak tree replicate 2 | place: USA:California | collected 2016-06-15 | reverse complement strand
CGCGCGCCGGTCGGGACGGAGCTGACGCACGAGTCCTCGGGTTACACCTTCCGCATCGACTCCGCCGACAACCCGCCGAACATCTGTTCGTGCTGCGAGGCTCTGGTGCGGCCGGGTGATCACGCCATGGCAGGCACTGAGGACGCGCACTGCCTGGGGTGTTTCACCTGGGATCGCAACACCCCGGCGTGCCTGCCCGCCAACACCGCCCACCCAGAGGGCTATGACCCTGACGAGGAGAGCTGATCATGATCGACTTCTGCTCGGAGGATTACCGCCGGGATCAGTGTCTTCCGCGCCACACCGACGACTGCGCGTACGTTGACCCGGTTCCCGAAAACTTCTTCCTGACCACGCACAAGGAGCGTGAGGTCGCGTTCGACCTGGCCGACGACCTGTTCAAGTGGCTTCTGCGTATCAACGATGACGATTTTGGGCCGCTGAGCACCACGGTCAGCTACCCACACTCAACGTACGACTACCTGAGTCTCACGCTGGACACGCTCTTCCGTCAGCTCGGTGTTCCGCCTGAGGACATTCCGCAGGTCCGGGATCTCATGGGTGGTGGCTCCCCCGCCGAAGAGGCGATCGAGGTTGTGCGTTCCGAGAAGAACTAGACGCGAATTGGTCTAGACCAACCCTACTGTTCCGCACAGTCGCGCACACACAACTCAGGGATCCGGCAATATGCCCACCCTGCGAGAGGAATGATCATGCCCACCGAAGAGCACAAGGCCCACCTGTACGAGCCCGAGGAGCGCGAACAGAAGCTCCCGCAGTGGGCGCAGTATCTGCTGCTTGACATGCGCCGTGAGATGCGCGCCCTGCGAAGCACCCTGGACGCCACCAAGGGCGACCACCCCGACAGCAACGTCAAGCTGTGGGGCACGACTGTCGGGGAGCACGTCGACCTGCGGAAGAACTCCCACATCTCCTTCAAGATGGAGGCGGGGAACGTGCAGGTGTACCACGAACGGAATGGCCGGTTGCGCGTCCAGGGGGACTACCGCCTGGTGGTGTACCCGGAGGCGTCCAACGCCTTGAGTGTCGAGCTGGAGGGTGACCATGACCATCTCAACCGGTGACCGTGTCACCCACTGGTCCCACGAGGGACAAGTGGGTGAGGTCGTAGAGACGGAGCCGTGCCCAGGCGGAGGCTTCATCTTCCATGTGATGTGGCCAGGCAACGAGACCGCCATCCCGTACCACAGCACCGGCACCCTGGAGCTGGCCAAGAACGAGGAGAGCTGACCATGTGCAGCAACTGTGAGTCGAAGCCGAACAGTTTCACCCCTGACCCTGAGGACGAAGCGCGCGACATGCTGTTGTCCTCGAACGTGTGGGTCGGCGGATTGGTCGGCGTCGGGTCCAAGCGGGGCATGGCTGTCCTGAAGCACACGGCGCTTGTCGGCCCCGGCTGCGGGCTGACAAGGAAGGGCGTTGCCGCAGCGAAGAAGGCACAGCGCGAGTACTACGGAGAGGCCTGATCATGGCCCGCACACCGAAGATTGCCGTCACCCAGCAGGACGTCCTGGCTGTGCTGGAGCGTGCGTCGCACCGCGACAAGCCGCTGACGCTGGGGGACGTGATCTACTACCTGGCCAACGACAAGGTACCGAAGGGCATCGACACTGTCGCGGAAGCCAAGACGCACATCAGCAGCACCGCCGTCCGTCTGCATCTGGACCGGCTGGTCTTCGAGGGCGTCCTGACCGCCCGCGAGGGAAGTGTCTGGAAGCACCTGGGTGCCAACAGCTACGGCCTGCGGGCCACGCCCCTGTACTGGCAGACCCGGGAGTTCTTCGAGCGCCTGGACCGGGAGCGCGGATCCCGCCACGCCATGAACCGGGAACTTTCCCTGCGCCGCCGGTCCGAGGAGAAGGCGACCCAGATGCTCATCGCCAACCACCACGAAGAACACGACGCCCTGACGTACAAGATCATGGCCGAGCTGCGGGCAGACGAGGAGAACTGATCATGCACGCTGACGACTTCGTAGGTGCTCTCGTACGCGGGGGCGGTACCAACCTGGCGGACGACACCGCCTGGACCGGCGAGCAGTGGGGTGACGCCTTCGAGGAGATGGAGGGCGAGTGGGAACCGGACGTCGATGACGACGACCGGCACAAGGCGCTCCTGGCCGCGTACAACAGCGACCAGGGCGACGAGAACGAGGACAACGTCCGGGCGGCCGTCTGGCTCCTGTCGGACACTCTGGTCACCTTCACCGCCGCCGACCTGACGGACTGCATGTCCCGCCTGACCGAGACCTACGACAGCCTCATGGACCTGGCGCAGGAGGTCTCCGACGACCGCTACGACGGGTTCCCGGTGGAGGACATCAAGGAGTCGTCGTCCTTCTGGAACGCGCTGATCTCCGAGTTGCAGGAGAAGATCGAGCTGAACGACGGCAAGATCTACGTCTTCCTGAAGAAGGGGATCCGGCCGTGACCGTGGACCTGTCGAGGCACCGGCACTTGGAGGCGCTGCGGATGTTCTCCTCCTGGGACTCCTTCGGTGACCCCGTGGAGCGCACCCGGAGCATGACGCGGTACAACAACGAACACCATGGGGCGGAGCTGGACTCGGACTACCAGGTTGTCCAGGACGCGGATGGCGTGTCCTGGCTCGTTGCCTGGGTGTTCGATACCCGTGACATGCCGTGGATCAAGGACTTCCCCGGCGGCAAGGTGTCCGGCGGCGAGATCGTGGTCTGCTGGTGGACACAGTGCCGTTCCTGCGACGCTTGTGAGAGCTACGGCGACGTCCCGGTCTACGGGACACGGGACGAGCTGCTGCGGTGGGAGCCATGCCCTGTCTGCGGTCCGTAGGAGGTAACGCCATGAGCACGGAGTCCAGCGTCACGATCCGGTTCCCAGTGGCCGAAGAGCAGCAGACGGAGGCCGCTGTCCTGTATGCGGTGTACCGGGTGATGAGTGACCCAGTGTTGGTCGGAATGCCGAAGGTGCTGCGCGACGCCCTGCCTGCCGACTACGTCATCGAGGCGGGCCCGGAGCGCATCCCTGAGGACCCGGTGACCTGATCATCAAGGAATCGAGAGAAGGAACTGATCATGGCCGACTACCAAACCCCGCCGCCTTACCCAGCTCCTGTGCTGCCCCGGATCCAGCCGAGCCAGATCATTGACGGCATCCGGTATTTCACCGACTCCGGTTTCTCCTGGCTGACGCATCTCGGCCTGTCGTCCATGGTGTCAGGGAATGTCACGGAGGATGTCATCCAGGCGGCGATGCGGTTCCCGGCGCGCATCCAAGAGACCATCGTTACCACGTCCCGTGACCTGATGCCGGTCCGGCGGTGGCAGGAGCACCGGGAGTCCTATGCGGTGCACCCGGGCACAACAGCGTCCATGGTCCGCCTGAAGTCGGACATGCAGATCCCGGCGTCCGCACTGCGCGGGCTCCGGCACTCGGATCCGCTGTTCCTCCTGCCCGGTGCACCCGTGATCAGGCACGCGGACGGCCGTCCTGGCCGCGTCCTGGCCTTCTACCTCACGGGCGCGATCAGTACGCACTACACCACGGATGTGACGCTACAGGGGCGCGACGGAAGGGAACTTCCGTCCAGTGCTTCCCTCTCCCTCAGCACGCATGACCCCAAGATCAACTCCTACCACGTCATGGCCATCTCGGAGGTCCACAGCGAAGACGGGCGGATGGTGGTGGACATGGACTACAGCCACTTCAACATCCCCATCCTGGATGACTTCACCCTGGACGAGATCGTTGAGGAGACGGTCCACGGCTTCTCCTGGGGCATGGGTCTGACGGCTCCCGTTGCCGACGATCTGAAGGAGCCGTACCTGCGCAGGCAGGCGACCGTGGCGCTGACCCATCTGCTGTACGTGATCTCCAAGAGCGCGGAGATCGGCGAGCCCAAGAACGACCGGCCGCCAGCGAAGTGGAAGAAGGCGTCAGGGACTCCGAAACCTGACAAGCCATTCAAGATCCGGCCGACGGGCTACCGCATGGGCGCAGCGATCGAAGCCTTCCAGCGTCGCGCGCGGGCGGGCGCAACGTCAGGAATTCAGCCTGGTGCTACCGGGCGTAAGATGCCTGCGCACATCCGGTCTCCACATCAGCATCTGTACCGGGTCGGGCCGGGACGTCAGGAGATCGACCTCAAATTCCTGGGCCCGATCCCCGTCAACCAGAGCGCCAACGACGGCCGGACCGTCACCATCCACCCCGTGAAGTGAGGAACTGACCATGCCCGAGCGACGGATGAACGAGGACTACGCGGATGCGATGCTCGTCAACGCGAACACAGTGAAGGGTGCTCTGCTCGCCTGGCGTACGGGGCACCCCCACGTAGCGGACTGGCGGGTGGAGTCGGCCTACACTGCCGCCTGCCGCCTGGTGGCCCTCCTGTCCTACCTGGAGAAGGACATCGATCCGGAGGGCGACGCGGCCCGCGCGGAGCTGCTGCGCAAGCGGCCGGAGATGTTCGAGGAGTCCCCGGAGGAAGTGGCCCAGCAGGACCGTGAGTACTGGAACGGGAGGGACTGAGGATGCCGAAGGTCATGGTGACGCTCACCTACGAGCGAACGTCTACGCACGTGGTGGAGAAGGAGCTGAACGTCCCCAAGAAGGTTCTGGATGACGAGAGCCTCTTCGAGTGGCTGGACGAGGAGGACAACCAGAAGCTCTGGGACAAGGAGCAGGGTGACGAGATCGACGAAGTCATCGAGCTGACCGAGGCGGACTGGGAGATGGACTCGTGAGTGAGAGCGATTACCCGGAGCACGACAAACTGACGGCCACAAGGGAGGGCCGTCGGTGGGTCGGTGCTTTCCTGGAGTGGGCTGACCACATGGATTACCACGTCACGACGACGCAGCAGGCGGACGAGGACAGCGAAGCGTTCGAGGTCCCCGTCAGGATCGAGGACGCGCTCGCTGCTTTCTTCGGCATCGACCAGAAGAAGCTGGCAGCGGAGAAGGAAGCGATGCTCGCCGCACTTCCCAGACGTGGTGCCCGCTTCGGGGAGATCGTAGACATCGAGACCAAGGGCGGGGTGACCACATGAGCGCCATGAGCGCGGCCGTCACCTACAAGGTCACGGTGTACCTGCGGGGCGTAGCAGACCACCAAGAGGATCCCGTCGAATTCAGCGGACTGTCCGGGGACCAGAAGGAGCGGCTGCTCGCCGTGATCGACTCGGCACGCTACGACCACGATGTGGAGATGGAGGACTGATGAACATGCTCGAACTGCGCTATCAACCCGCCGCAGTTTGGTGTTGTCCGGCAAGCTCTTGCCAGGCACGAGGCGCGTCAGGGTTCCGCCCGGTCAGCGTCTGAAGTCATGACGAAGAAGACAGAGAGGAACTGATCATGGAAGTAATCGACGCCAGCATGTGGGTGGAGAAGGGCGAGCTGTTCGAGGACGCCGGAGATGTGGGCGGTGACATCCAGGTCGGCAAGGCGTTCGACCGTCGCTGGGTGCACCGTGAGCTGCCCGGCCGGGTTCTGACGATCGCCGCCTACCCGATCCAGGGCGACGGCTCGACCCCCATGCCGCCGGAGGATGCCCCGGTCCACGTGCAGTGGCAGATCCAGAAGACGATCTGCACGGACATCGAGGACCGGGCGGCACGGAGCAGTGGGCGGAGGTCACCTACCCCGACTTGCCGGAGCGGTACAAGGGGTCGTTCTCCGAGGTGATCCACGCGGAGTCGGCCGCCCTGGCCCTGGTGGCGTCCAGGATCCCCCACCACGCCACCATGTGGGACGGCTACCCGGAGGTCGATGTGGAGGAGCGGGAGGCACCTTCGCGGGTGATTCCTGCCGCCGGGGAGCTTCCGCTGTGGAAGGTCGGCGTGACGCCGGAGAGGACCATCGGCATTCGCGCGGCTCGGTACGAGGTCGCGGGTGCCTACGTGGAGCACCTCAGGGTCTTCGACACGGACGACGTGAACGTGGCAACGTTCGGACCTGGTGCCTGGGAATCCGTCGCCCGTGCGGACCATGTGGAAGACCTCCCCTGACCGGCATGACCAAGCCCCCGCAGATGCTGCGGGGGCTTTCGTCATTTCTGCTCAGCGCCGGGCGAAGTCCACCATGATCAGCTTGTCCTTGGCCCGCGTGATGGCGGTGTACATCCACTGCGCGTAGGACGGGGCGTGCTGGTCCAGCACGATGACCTGGTCGAACTCGCTGCCCTGCGCCTTGTACGCGGTCAGGGCGTAGGCGTAGTCCCACAGCTTGGATCCGCGCGGGCGCAGGTTGGAGTTCCAGGGGAGATCCTTCTCCGCCCCGAACTGCGCGCGCGGAACGTTACTGACCAGTACGCACACCGGGTCATCCTCCGTTGCCAGCACATGGTTATCGAGCTTGATCACCAGGGACAGGCTGGCGGCACCGTCGGCCTTGTGCCAGATGATCTCCCCGGACATCCCGTTGTGGACCATGATGAAATCACCGACCGGAGAGATCTGGCCGTCCTTGAGCCGGACCCGGGCAGCATCGTAGGACCGGCCGCCCAGCGCAACTACACGGTCACCTTCATGGACGTCACCGTCACCGTGGTACATGCGGTTGATGGTGGCGCGCATGGCGTTGGTGTGGGCGATGACGGCGCGCTGCGGGCCAGGTGTGAACCGGCCGAACAGCCCGTCGGTCACCTCGTCGTCCTTGTGGATCCTGACGGCGTCTCCACGGCCATAGGAGACTCCCGACAGCCCTCCAGTACGCCGGACCTCGTGCGCGGCCAGGAGAACCCCGCTGTCGGCTCCCTGGCGGTGGATCTGCGTCAGCTCCACGTCCGGGTTACGCGTCCAGGGGTTCATGTCGGCCTTGACCGGCGGCAGTTGACCGTGGTCGCCGACCAGAAGGACAGGCACACCGAAACTCCGGACGTCCTCCACCTGCTCCCGTGAGAGCATCGAGGACTCATCAATGATGACGATGTCCCGGTGACCGCCCAGGTGCTCGCGGCGCTGCGGGTCAAGCTGTTCGCGGATGTGGCAGGTGTGCCGCATTCCGCACGGTTCGAACCGGCTGGGGCATTCGCAGGCGTCCTCCTGCTTGCAGGCGCAGACGTCCACGAGCTTGCGCACCTGCTGACCAGAGATCTCGCAGCGGTAGATAGCGTGCATGACGTAGATCAGTGAGTGGTAGGTGCGCACCCGGTTGATCTGGGTGCCCGTGAGCTTCTTGCGCAGGACGGCCGCCGCTTTGTGGGTGGGTGTGCCGAATGCTGTGCGGATCCCGAGTTCCCCTTCGAGCTGGCGCATCAGCGTCGTCTTGCCGGTCCCAGCCCATCCGCCCAAGCTGAAGACCGGCGCATGGCCTTCGCCATGGGTGTGCGGGAACTCCGGGCAGTCTTCCCGGCCGCCGTCGCAGTGCACGACGTTGCCATCGACGCCCTTGTACCAGTCGGCTATGCGGTCCAGGGCATTCGCCTGATCGTCACTGAGTGTGCTGGACGCCACGGTGTGGCTCTCCTTGATCATGAGGTGTCGGAGGTGAACGCCATCTGCTCCGGTTCGGGTTCCGGTTCCTTCGCGTCGTACGGTTCCGCTCGCCACAGCCGCTGGTTGGTGGACTTGTTGACGGTTCTGCGGACCACCCAGCCCTGGAAGGGGCGGTCCTCAATGTGCTTGAGCTTGGCTCCGAGACCATGCGGTGTGAACGACTGTCCGTTGTCCTTCGTAGGGAACGTCCCCTGCCAGGGGTCTACCGCGCCGCCCATCACTTCGTACTGTGTGGACTTGTGGGAGGCGATGAGCTGCGCCGTGGTCATCCACGTGTCGCCGTGGCGTCCCTGCCACGTCTGGAGGAACTGGCTCCACTCGTACGCCTCTTCGTCGGCGTCCTCTGCTTCCTCAGTGTTGGAGAGGAAGCCGGTGATGCCATGGAAGTCCAGGAGGCCGCCTACGTTCTGCGCCCACTCGGTGAAGTTTCGCTTCTCGATCTTCATGCGGGGCATGCCACCGACCGCCCACGCGCGGATGAGAACGAGCAGGGCATGCATGATCTTGGCGCGGTTGGCTTCCTGAGTCATCCACACCTGGAGGTTGCCGACAGCAAAGGCCGTGCTGTCGCGGCTTTCCGGGCGTTCCATCTTCGGGTCGATGCGGACGAACACGGAGCGGTTCGGCATGTCCCCGCCGAGCCGGACATTGTTGCCCGTGGCCAGCCACAGCTTGTCGTTGATCCGGGAGACGTTGTCGTTGCCGCCCAGGATGCGGTCCGACCAGACAGGTGTGGTCAGTAGCTGTGCCAGTACGGGGGAGTCCACGACGTGGCTCTTGCCGATGTTGTCGAACGTGACCACCCGGTGGGGGTCGCTCATCAGCTTCGTGGTGATGAGCTTGCGGATCTCCTCGTCGTTACGGGAAAGGGTGGTCGCGTCGCCGTTGCCGCCGTAGGTGCGGGAGATGATCTCCGCCAGCAGTGACTTGCCGGACGCGGGCGCGGCGGCCGTGATGACGCCGAACATGGACAGCCCGTTGACGACCTGCTTCATGGCAGGAGTGAGCAGCAGCCCCAGGTAGTTGGCCCGGTCGGCTCCCGTGACGAACGGGAAGTCGCGCAGTACCTCGTCCAGGAGGAGCTTCTTCGCGGCGGCCACATCGTCGGCGGTCGGCTTTTCGGGGACGGTGGGGAAGCCCTCGTCCACGTTGAGCCAGATGCCGGTGTCCGGGTCATATCCAGATTCCTGGCGGATGGTGCCGTCGGGGCGGACGAAGGGCATGCCGGTGATCTCGGTGAGGTCGGCCAGATCCCCCCAGTCGCTCTGCGCCAGGATCGCCTTGCACAGGGATTCGGTGGGCAACGCGGAGACCGGGTTGCCCTTGGCGGTGAACTTGATGGTGTTCATGTGCCGGGAGATCAGCGCCCGCATTTGGCTCGGCCCCATGTCAGGTGCCTGGCGCTCCGCTGCGGCGCCAGGCTTCCGGCGGCGGCCGTTGCGGGCACCTGACACTACGCCGACGTGTACGAGGCGACCGTCGCGGACGTAGACCTCAGGCAGCTGCCCGTTCTGGATGTGCTTGGTCAGAGCCCACATGGCGTCACGCTCGTTGGTGATGTCCACGGTGGGCAGGTCGGGTTCGTTCGCTGGCTCGCTGGCCGCGTTGATCGCGTTGATCGCGGCGTTCGTTTCCGCCAGCTCAGCTGCGTCCATTGGGCGCGACGTGTAGCTCTCAGGTTCCTGACCTGCGGAACTAAAGCTCTCTTCGGTGATCTTCGTCGTTACCTTAGCGTGACCTTCGGCTGCTGTGACGATGACAGCACCGCGCTCGTCAAGCTGTCCGCCCCAGGTGTCCTGCGGGTCGGCCTCGTCACGGGGCGCGGGAATCCGGTCGGCCATCGCGGTGCCGTATCCACGCTGTGCCAGGTCCCTCGCGGCGGCGGAGAAGTCCCCGCCGTGTGCCATGAAGGCGTAGGCCGTCCACTTGTCGTACGCCCGCAGCTCGGTCAGGCCGGAGTCTCCGGCGGACCAGGCCCACAGCCGGTCCGGGATCCAGCCCAGCGACGCGGAGTGCCCGTCGCGGCTCTCCTTGCCCGGTCGGGTCCAGTACTCGGTGTCGCTGTACTTGTGGGAGAACGTCCACCCAGCTGGTTCGAGAACATCCGTGCGCCAGTCGCCGCGTTCGTTGAAGTCGTCGCCGGGCCGCACGGTGCCGTCAGTGGGACGCCCCACGATTCGCGATTCGGCGATGATCTCCCCGGTCTCCGGGTTGATCAGCCGTCCGGCGTCGTCACGGATGGGCTGCGGAGGCTCGGGGACGAGGGCTTCCAGCTCTTCCAGGGTGTAGCGGACCCCGGTGTACATGGCGCTGCACAGGCGCTGCTGCTCCCAGATCTTCGCGTTGACCGTGCCGGGCACGCGCAGCACACGGGCCACGTCATGCAGACCCGTGTCGTACTTGTAGCCGAGCTTCTTGGCCGCTTCGACCAGTTTCTGGTGCCACCGCCGCGACATCTCCGTGATGCGCTTGCGCAGCTCGGGGTCGGTGATGTTGAGCGGTTCGGCCAGCAGGACATGGTGGTAGAGACCCCCTCCCGAGTGGACCATGATCGTCGGGTCGGGTAGGCCGGACGCGGAGTAGATCGCCTGCGCTGTGGCGGCGTCCGGCGGGTTCGGGAGACTGTCCTTCTTGACGCCGGGCTTGTGGCCCAAGGTGCCATAGTCGACATCAGACCAGAACCCGAGGAAGTGAGAGGAGTCGTTGGCGTTGCCCCGGGAACTCTTCCATTCGGCGGGCTCGTGGGTGACGGTGGTCATACGGGCGTAGATGGAGTGCTCGCCCCGGTGGTCCCAGGCGCGAATGATCCACTGCACGGCCTGCTCGATGCCATCGTCGGTGGTCGGGAAGAAGCGCCCGGATCCCCGCTTGGGCATCGTCCACAGGTTCAGGAGGCCGGGAACGTCTCCGTAAACCTCTGTGAGGTAGTGACGGACAGCGTTCTCGTCGGCCGAAATGCGCCCCTGTGCTCCGTCCACCCCACGAGCCGGGTTGACGGATGGGTCGGAGCTGGGGTTGACTTTGTCCTGCTGGACGCCGGAAGCTGGCGGGTTTGCCCCGTTAGCGGACGGTGAAGACATGGTCAGGACGCATCCCTTCGGGGATTGATCTCAGTGAAGGGGTGGTCTGTCAGACCGGTCATATACAGTCGCATCGAGCGGGGGCCTGTTCTCCCGAGGGTGATCACCGGACTCCTACATCCGGAGATCGAAAGCATACCCCCAAGGAGCCCTGCTCGTCAGAGGCGTCCGAGAGTCAGTTCGCTCTCAGGGCGCCTCTTAAATTTCCAGCGAAATGTCATGACCATGACAACAGTAAGACGCCCGAAAAATCTCACCACACTACAGCGACAACCCGTCTGACCAGTGAGGTTGACACCCACCTACCGATAGATAGAATCGCAGGATGAAACCCCAAGTAACCCTACAAAGAGCCAAGTTGCTCAAGATCTTTCTCGATGACCCCGAAACCCCACAGTTCGGTAACGGCCTGGTACTCCAGAGCGGTCTGCACAGTGGGAACGTTTACTTCATGCTTCATGGCCTCGTTGAAGCCGGGTGGCTGGCCGTCACCATCGAGAACGCTGCCGGAATGCGGGAGCGCAAGGCCAATCGCCCGCGCAAGTACTACACCTTGACCGAGCAGGGGCACGCTGAAGCCACCACGTATGTATGTGTGGCCCGCAGTGGGCTCAGCACAACCAGTTGATCACCAAGGAGACCACCATGGACCAGCTCACCCTGACCCGCGTCGACGTTGAGAAGATCAAGGCGTCGGCGTACAAGACGATGGACCGGTACGAGGCGGAAGGCTCCGGTGGCTGCGAGGACATGGAACTGATCATCGAATTCTGTGACCTGCTACTCGGCCATGGCAGTAATCAGTCTGTCGAGAGTTTCTTGAGCGGCCAGGACATGGAATCCTGAGTCCCCCGATCATGTATGGCGATGAGCAGCTGCTCAAGGATCTCCATCGCACCGCACAGCTGATAGGGCACAAGGGCGCGAAGGTCACCCGCGTCGACACGGACGAGATGGAGATCCACTTCACGGATCCCATACGTCAGGTCAGTGGGTATATCGGTCCCGTTGAAAGAATTCCTGGTTTCTGGCTGTGGGTCGGCGACGTGCACACCCGCGACAGTTTCAGGGCGGGCCCGATCGGGCGTGGCCGGTATCTGAAGTTCAACCCATACCCATCCTGGGTCGCCCGCGCTTATCTCTGGGACGCGGGCAACAGGTACACCCTTCCGCGCAAAAATCATGGCCGCTGAACGAATTGAGGAAGTCATCCGCCGTGTTCGGTCCCCAGGTTCTGTGTCCCGACTGCGACCGGAGTCCGTGCCAATGCCCGAGACTTCCTTACCCGAGCCCGACTGAGAAGGAACTGATCATGGCTGACCGCAGTGTCGAGAACTACCTCCAGACCGAGCAGCTGTACGCCGCCGTCACTGGCCTCGTGGACCGCGCTCTCACCGAGCGCCAGTACAACATCGATGACTTCCGGCGCGCCCTGGACCGGGTCCTCAGCCAGGGCAAGATCATCGGCTACCAGGAAGCCGGGAACTGGAGGGAGCGTAAGCCTGTTCCCGGCGAGGTATGGCACCTGCGGGCAGCCCCCGACGACACGGCACTCATCGCCTCGTTCGGCACAGCCGAAGGCTTCGATGATGTCGTGAAGTACTCGCGCGACCTGTGCGAGTGCTGCAACCGGCCAGTCCAGTCGAACCGGCGGCTCGCAGATTTTCTGCGTCTGTACGACCCGCCTACCAGTGCCGCGATCGAAGCCTGGCAGCGGATCGTTGACAGCGGAATCTCCTGATCGAGGCGAAGGACGGCCAGTACTACTCCGAATACGACGTGCGTGTCACGGAGGAGTTCAACAAGTTTCACGACGCGACGCGGGAGGATGAAGATGATCAGTGAGGACGCCAGCACCACTGACGCGGTGCGCCGTGACTTCATCGCGGCCTACGCGTGGATGTGGAAGTGCACTGTCGAACAGGCGGAAGACAAGCTTCGGCACGTGGAGATCGTTGCTGTCGAAGAAGAGGTCGAAGCGGCGCGGGCGATCCGCAATAGCGCGGAAGGCCAGGGCCTCTTCAACCTCACGTACTTCGAGGGCTACGACGACGCCCTTGACCGCGTCATGCCGACTAACTGAGGAGAGAACGATGAGGTTACCGATAGCCGTCACCCGCTCCACGCCTGGCCCGAAGTACTGCACGGCCTGTGGAGCGGGCAATGATCCGAAGAACAGATTCTGTACGGGCTGCGGAAAGTCCATGACATGACAAGAACCAGAGAATGAGGACTGACATGACCAGCATCATCCGTCGCCTCGGATCCACCCCGCAGGAGCGCGGCAGCAACGCAACCGGCACCTGCCCCGACATGTTCCTCCTGGACGACGGCCGGATCGCGATCATCGGAACCGACATGACCGAGGAACTCACGGGCAAGATTCCTGCTGATGCGGGGGTCGCCGACTACGAGCGGATCGTGGTCATCCCCCGCGAAGTTCTGGACCAGGCTCTGAACGACATCCTGGCGTTGGGTAAGGCCCGATGATGGTGTACCAGTGGCTCGCTGTGATCGCGATCGTGGTCAGCATGGCGAGTGCCTCATGGGCGTCGAAGCTCACCCGTGACTGGCGCCGAGAATGTGGTCGGTTGATCATCCAGAAGGTCGAGCTGGACCTACGGGAGGAGCGACTCGTCATTAGAGAGAAGGCTGTCGCCGACCATTCCTGCGGCAGTCAGGTCGACCCTGATAAGTAGGAATCAATCTACGCCGGAACGGCGCTGAGTGGCCGTTCCGGCGTCCCGCCGTAGCCAATTGCTGGAGAAGTTAGTGATAAATGAAACAGAGAGCACGTCGCCCACTGCCACAGAGCAGATCGCCGTGCTTCTCCAGCTAGACGACCAGTCTTTCAGTGATCTTCTGGTCAGCCAGCTGCGCCCGCTCACACGTAACGAAGAAGCCTGGGCCGCGTTCCTGGACCCGGCGGTTATCAAGCGCACAAAGCTCACCATCGACGCGCTGCGCATGCGCATCCAGACCACTCTGGAGCGCAAGAAGATCGAGCTGGACGAGTTGCATGTTGCCTGCCGGGAAGAAGGACCGGAAGGCAGGCGGCGCTGGTACACGGAGCGCGTGCCACTCAACCGCTCCCGCAGTCAGACAGGGCATTTCCTGTCCTTGGTGGAGGCTGCACAGAAAGCGGTGAAGCTCCGCTCCTCAGAGATTGCCCAGGAGGCGGACAGTAATCGGATCCGGGGCAATCGCCGCACCAACCAGCGTCCCCTGCGCAAGCTCGTGGCACAGATCATCAAGCACGAAAACGAGTACGACGATGACGAAGTTTCCGAGGGCGACCGGGAACTGTGGGACCTTCTCGACAACCTTGACGTCTCAGTCGGCGGGTCTGTGATGACCCTGCGTGAGGCTCACGAATCCGGGTGGAGTGACTGACGTGAAGAAGACCTCCATGTCAATCGTCTGGACCCCCCTCCTCGCCAGCGCGCTGCTTCTAGGCCCAGATAACCACGTCTGGAAAGGGTGCGTCCTGGTGGCGATGTTTCTGAACTGCGGCCTACTCACCCGGTCCCTGTTCGCAACCGACAAGGAGCAGATCCGTAAGAAGGAGCATGAACTGCTCCTGAAGCGCACCAGGGAACTTGAGGAGGAGTTGGGTATCGAACCTCTGAGCTTCTCGGATCTCCCGTTCGACGTAGCCCACGACCTGAAGAAGGAAGTGTGACGAATCCTGCCCCCGCAGCACGCTACACGGTCCGAGCCGTGATACGCACCGACCATGCCCCCGGCGCTCGCCGATGGCAGGTTCTGGAGGTGCTGGATACGACCTATCTCGTCCGCGCCCTCTACTCCCCAAACGGCGAGCCGACCATCGGATCCTGGCCCCGTGATCTCTGCGAAGCGGCCACGATCCTTGAGTGGGTTCCGCCCACGGAGTCCGAGGGTTTCTTCGATGCGAATGGCATCGGACATTTCTGCTAGGGAAGAACAACGAGAAGTTTTCTGGAACTCATCCTGGCATCTACGCCAGGCCCGAAGTACTGCACGAACTGCGGGGCAGGAAACAAGCAGGATGCCAATTTCTGCACGAGCTGCGGAAAGAGGATGTGACTCATGACGGAGCACCGGCCCACGCTCGTGCAGTGGGGCAACCGGCACACCACACCCGCCGAGGTCTGCATGGAGTGCTCGAACCCGGAGACAGGGGAGTGGGTGCCGGTGTCCTTCTGCGACAAGGCGAAAGCGGCCATGGATGACGATTCCAGTTCCCTGTACGCGGATTCGTACGGTTTCTTGGATCCCGAAGAGACGGATTGACCAATGAAGAAGACCTACCACGAGGACTGGCGGGTGATCATCGAGATCAATCCCCGCGCCACGCACATTCCGATCAGCGCCCTCGGTTTCGAGGGCCTTGACGGCACTCTCGCCGGAGACCCGTTCGAGATCGAGATTGCCCCGCGCCGTCTGGGTGACCTCGGGTTTGTCTCAATGAGCGACAGCCTCGTCAGCAATGACATCGACGGTGACTACCGGCGTAACTGCGAGGAGATGCTTGCCGAGATCCTTCGCAATCGCCACATCAAGTCGGGTCGGGTTACCTGCACCGAAACGCACGTCTGCTCGCACTGTGACAGCGTCTGGGAGGTGCTGACCGCCGAGGAGGCGGCCGACAACTCGATCAACCAGGACGGGAACAGTGTCGAGGGTGAGCCCGTGTGCTGTTACGCGGCCATCGCCGAGTTCCGCACGGAACGCGGAGTCCCACAGCTTGAGTCCTGACGGAGAAAGAGGAATAGATCATGGCGCTAGATGCCGAAGCGCACGACAACATCGCGACCTTCTACGAGAACATCACCTCTTCTGTGAAGAATGATGGCGGCGTTTACAAATACGACCGGTTCTCCGCCGGGGAGAAGCTGATCATCAGGCGGGAGCTGACCGCGCAGGCCAAGAGCCACCACGCCCTCGCCGACCACCTCCGTGCACGGGCGGTGGAAGACTGACATGGCGGAGGTCGAACGCAAGGTTGAGCACTACGCCCTGCTGACACTGTCCAGGGCGGAGCTGAGGTTGTTGGTCAACCGGCTGAGCCCGGAGGATTCGTTCCTCTATAAAGCCACGCTGCGTTTCCTCCCTGATGACCACGAGGAGATGGCAGAGGAGATGGCAGAGAAACTGCGCAGGTTCCACGACCGCAACCCATGGCCGGAGTAGATGGAGGAGTGACATGAACGACCAGAAGAAGACCGACTTCATCCCAGGCGATCTGCCGTTGTCCAAGGGTACCGTTGTGGAGTACTTCGGCAGCGGACGGCACGGCGTGTACGAGATCAAAAAAGTCACCGATGTGGAATTCACCCCCATCGAATCCGGCGTGTGCCCCGATGGGGTCTGCTACGACCTGTGGCCGGTCGCCATGCCCCGGAAGTTTGGCCTCCGGAACTACGCGATCTACCGCGCCCGTCGTCTCAACCTGCGTGTGGCCCCCACAGACGCCACAGACGGCCACCTCGCCACGAACGCCGTGATCACCTGGCTGCGCTCACACGAGAGGTACCTGCGGAAGGCGGTCAACGTCGCCGAGGCCGATGAGCCGGAGTACTCGGACTACAGCTTTGGCGCGTACTTCCTGGACTTCCTGGAAGATGCGGACCAACGGCTCCTGTCCACTCTGGTCGGCAGCGAGCTGGTCATCCTGCGAGGCGCCTACGACTTCAGCACTGTCGACTGGGATGTGGTGCGCTCCGTGATCCTGAAGGAGTCGTCATGACGGATCAACCGCAGTACATCAAGATCATCAGTGACACCCATGTCTGCGGCGACAATTATCGGGAAAAGGGATACATCGAGCCCTACGAATGATGACCAAGGCAGAGATCCGGAAGGAAAAGGGATGAGGGATGCGTGATTATTCACCAGAGGCAACGTGGTGGAAAGAGTGGGGCGCGAGAAGCGAAAAGATGCTCGCACTACCCCGCCAGGAACGGGACTCACGATATGAAGTCCTGAAATCCCTTTACGGTGGAGGCAAGGATGGTGTGAGGATCGCCAACATGCTCTTTCGTGAGGGCTATACAACAGCGGAAGAGATCGAGTCTCTCTCCGACGATGATCTTCAGGACATCCCGAACCTCGGGGCCAAGTCCTTTGCGATTATCCGCGCGGCAAGCTCAAGCTCCCCGCGAACACCGCTCGTTCTCGCCATAGCAGCACCGAACCCGGAGGACACCGACGCGGATCGCCAGGAAACCCACGTCATCATAGACACGCGGGTCCGTGTGGGCCAGAACATCTACGGCTGCAAAACGTACGTCCCACGCGGCGAATTCTTCACCACTGATGACACGGGGCGGGCATGGGCGATCGAGAAGATCACGACAGACGTAGTCAACCGGGTACGCCAGGAACTGAACAAGGAGAAGACCTGATGGAGAAGCTCCCCGACGGCAGCATCGCATTCTCCACGGCGGTGACGGTCACCTTCACCGCCCCCGACCCGCAGGCCGCCCACCGGGTCATCGGCCTCCTGCGCGGCAGTGCGGACGCGGTTGATGCGTCCGTCACCATCACCGACCAGGAGACCGGCATGGACGTCACGGAAACGTTCATGAAGTCTGTGTACCAGGCGGCTGCCGCACCACCACCACGAACGGGGACACCCATGCCTGAGCCCACCAAACCCACCACGTACGGCCCGGACCACATCAAGGTCCGCGCCACCCACGACCGCCACACCGTCGAGGAAGTCCTCTCGATGCTGCTGGAGGACCACCTGGACGACTTCGAGGAGCTGACCCGCGAGGCCCGCACCACCGACGGCCATGCCCCGGAGCGGCTGCGGTACGAGCGGCTCGTCGCGGAACTCATGGACCGCCTCACCGCGCGGGGCTCTACGACCGCGCCGCTGGCTGTGGGCGATGCCGCCGCGACGCCGCGTCGGTCCCTCGGTCGCGGCGGATCGAAGAAGGAGGGCTGACGTGGAGTTCCAGCTCGACAACGACTGGGATACCAAGCGACGGGGCTACGTCACTGTCACTGACGGCCCGATCGTCAAGTCCATGCACGGCGTAGCCATGCAGGTCACGCAGATCTCCCTCACCTACGAGCCCCTTGGCTACGTCTGGGAGATCTACGCCGTCACGCTTGTCGGCTGCCGCGTCAACGTGTTGGGTAAGCCGGGCAGCAGGCGGGACAAGTACCTGTACACGAACCTGGACGGCGCACCCGACTGGCTTCGGAGGGTGGTCGAGCACTACCGGCCGAAGGGTGAAGCACCCGATGATCCGGTCCCGTTCTGCATCACCCGTGAGGAGAACTGACATGGGCAACAATGTCGTCTTGGTGGTTCTCATCGTGTGCCTCTTCGGTGGTGGTGTGGGGCGCTGGATAACGCGTCAGATCGAGCGCAAGCACAATCGCCGACTGGAGATCGAAAAGGGCCCGCAACCGCTGTGTGGCTGCGGGCATCACCGTTCGTTCCACGCTCCGGCAACGGGCAAGTGCCACTCCGCTGAGCGCAAGCTGATGCAGAGCAGCAACGACGAACGCCCTGACATCTACGCCATGGTGGAGTGCGGCTGCCACCAGTACTCAGGCCCTGAACCCCTGACCACCTACTACGCGCCGGAGATCACTGGCGGCGTTATGAGGAAGGACCTGACATGAAGGCACCCCTACTCACCACCGAGAAGATCATCAAGTCCATCGAGACCGGGCGGTACTGGTCGTGGCTGTGGGAAGAGGCCATCGAGACCACCACGGGCCTGACCGAGGAGGACACCCGTGACGCCATCTCCGCCATGAAGTTCCTGGAGCAGTGGCAGCCGGGCGGGTCCTGGTCGGCGTCGGAGTTCCGCAGGCTCATGAGTCACCACTTCACCAGCCGCTGGCCCAGTGCGGCAGAGATCGGCGTGATCCGCGCCCACGAGGAGCATGAGGAAGGAAGGATCGGCGACCAGGATCTGGCGAGGATCACCGAGAGCGATGCGGCGTCGGAGAAGTACCTCCGGGACATCGCGGCGTGCCATGTCTTCACCGACGAGGACGGGTCTGTCCTGACGTTCGATGGGCTGTGGTCCCCGGATGACCTGAAGAGGACGGACGAGTGAGCCACGCACAGATAGTCGTGCTCCTGGGTGCCATGGCCTGGTACCTGTGCGGGATGGCGGTCCTTGCCACAAGGGCGGCCTTCCGGAAGGAGGGCCGGGGTGAGTGGAGCGTCTCCGACATGCTTCGCTCCCTGGAGAAGCACGCCGAGACGAACGTGGAACTCGACAACCTTGCAACCATGTACCCGTTCTTCCTGCCTCTGGTTGCGGCGTTCGTCTACATCGCCCTCCTGACTATCTGGCCTGCGCACGTGGTCAGGTGGGTAGTGAGAGCACTGCGTAGAAGCCCGAAAGACTGACGGTGAGTGAATTCGTCAACCCGTAATCTCTGGTTGACGAATTCCGGCCAACTTGCCTCTCTCATCTGCCTGAAAAGCAGCCCGGATCGGACTAGGATTGTCCGACTGGTGTCACCGGAACAGATCAAAGAAAGCAAGGGACCACTGTGGGTAAGACGGCACAGAACTACATCGACCACATAGTCCTCCTCCTGGACGCTTCGTCGTCGATGCAGCATCTCCAGGCGAAGACCATCGAGATGGCCGACGGACTCGTGAAGTTCCTGGCCGAGGAGTCGAAGAAGTCAGGAGAAGAAACCCGCGTATCGATCTACAGCTTCGCGGATGAGCCGGTGTGTCTCGTCTGGGATATGGACGTGGTCCGTCTGCCCAGTCTGAAGGAGCACTACAACGTTTACGGCTGGACAGCCCTCATCGACGCCGTCACCTTGGCGCTTGATGACGCTGAACTGATCACGGAAAAGTACGGCAAGCATGACTTCACCTTCCACGTCCTCACGGACGGCGAAGACAACCGCAGCAAGGGAACCGGCCGCCTGCCTACGTACGGACGGGTGCCGAAGCCCGTGCTCGCACAGCAGATGAAGGATCGTCTGGCCAGGCTCGCTGAGAACCGGTCCGTCGCCATCCTGGTCCCCAATGATGACGGCGTTGCGGAGGCCGTGAGTTTCGGCTTCGCGCCTGGCAACATCAGCGTCTGGGACGCCACCTCCGAACGCGGCTTGGAGCAGGCCGTCGACAAGATCAAGACAGCGACCATCGACTACAGAACGACGCGTACGCAGACCGGCCTGCGCGGCACGAACTCCCTGTTCGTCGGCGGCAACGTGAACGCGGCGGCGATCAAGGACGCCAACCTCACGCCTCTGCCGACCTCCGACCGGCAGATCGTCATCGTCACCAAGACCAAGGACGCCTTCGAGAAGGTCGTCAAGCGGGTGACGAAGTCGCGCCTCAAGCCGGAGATGGGCTGGTTCGTGGAGATCGAGAAGTTCGTCAACCTCGCCCACCCGCCGTTCCGCGTCGGCAAGGCGTACTACGAGCTGGTGAAGCCGGAAACCATCCAGGGCGACAAGGAAATCGCCGTGGTGGACGTGAACACCAACAAGGCCTACGTCGGGTCGGGTGCCCGCCAGCTCCTCGGTCTCCCGGAAGAACGGCGCAGGGTCAAGCCGGAAGAGAACGGCCAGTACAAGATCTACGTGCAGTCGTCCTCGCTCAACCGGCACCTGCCGATCGGGTCGCACGTCCTGATGCTCACGATGTAGCTCACTGACTGACGGCAAGAAGTCAGTGGGTGATCACCTTGGACCAGCGCCCTGCATATGATGCAGGGCGCTGTTTGCTTCATCCCGGGTTGTCCGGGGGGAGATAGGTCCGTCCGTACGGACCTGGTCGCTATGCCGGAAACGTAAGAAAGAGAAAAAGAAGAAGAAGGGGAAAAGGCTGTGAGCAACAAGACGAAAGCCCTCCCGGTCGCCATACTGCGGGCCCAGGAAAAGGTCGAAAGTGTCCTGACTACCTGGGAGGCCACTGGCCTCATCAGTCAGGGGTGGGGAGTTGAGTGGAGCGATGTAGAAGGCGCGCTCCTAGTGAGCTTTCTTATCTCCGGTGACACGGGCCTGCGCGTCATGACCGAAGCAAGCTTTGACCTGTACGTCCGAGGGTGGAAAGACCGTAGCGTAGCGGTTATGCACCGTAGGACCCCTCCAGCAACCACAGGGGCACGGCGCCAACGTTCTGTTGTATAGTTTAACTCCTGCTATTCAGCAGGGCGTTGACGATGAATAGGTGCGCATGACAAAGATCAAGAGGCCGCCGGTCACACTGAACAAGAGTGGGTTGGCTGAGATCCTACGACAACGGTCAGGTGATTCTTTCACTGCCAAAGAGGCTGTGGACGCGGTTGCGCAAGCTGTCGTGGCAACCATCCTGGATGGCAATGGCGTCCTGGTGACAGGGCTTGGCACGTTCATCCCACGCGTCACTGCCGCCCGGAATTTCCATGACCCCCAGACGCGTCGCGTGATCGCGGTGCCTGAAAGGCAGGGCGTCCGCTTCATTCCAGGAGCGTCCCTCCTTGAGATGCTGCGGGGAGATCGTGAGGTCCCTGAGAGCGGCAGTCTCCTGAAGCGCCCCCGCAAGTCCAAGAAGTAAGAACAGATCACACAAAGGAAACGATCATGGTTCACACCCTCAGCAAGACCGACGGTCCCGCCTCCCTGGATGGCGTGACCCACCTGGACATGGGCCTGTCCTGGGACACCAGTACGGGTGGGTCCGGCGGCCTCCTGGGTAAGCTCAAGGAGCGCATCGGCTCCGACCTGGACGGCATCGGCATCCTCATGGAGGGCGATAAGCCCACCGGCTACGTTGGCCTGGACAACTTGGACCCGTGTGAGAACGGGTCTGTCACTCACTCCGGGGACAACACCACCGGGCGCGGGTCCGGTGACGACGAGACCGTCATGCTGCGCCTGACGGATGTCCCGAGGGACGTGACCTCCATTCTTCTGGTGGCCGCCGCGTTCAAGCCCGGCTCCGACATGAAGCGCGCCAAGAACATCAAGGTCAAGGTCTACGACAAGACCGGTGGCACCAGTGAGCAGGTGGCGGTCATCAAGCCATCCCTCCTCAGCACCAAGAACGTCCTCGCCATCGCCCGGATCAACCGCGTGGGTGACGCGTGGTACCTGGACCTGGTGGACGACGAATACGCCGTCAAGCCCGGCGACTTCGGCCAGCTGCTGCGCGGAGCCATCAACATGCGATGAACGGGCTTCCCCTGGTGGGTAGTTGAGTTCTTCTGGTAGGTTTCAAGGAGACCTACCAGGTAGACCGTGTAGCTCAGCGGATAGAGCGCCGCCCTCCTATGGCGAACGTCGCAGGTTCGAGTCCTGCCATGGTCACGAAGACCCACCAGGCTGCTAGCGCCTGTCTTCCGATTTACCCCGTCCATCGTGGGTCACTGGACGGACGGCACGGGACTCCTTTGGGAGGCCGTACGCACGTACCGGCGCGTGTGCCAACCGGTAGCGCCTAGGGGTGACTAATCCCTTGATCGAGGCACGACTCCACCGAGAGCGCGCAGGAGTCTGGAGGACCAGGGTTCAACCGGCTAGGGCTCTTACCCAACGTCCGCGAGAGCAGCTGTGGCAACGGCACGGAACATCCCCACCAGGATACGTACTCGGCGAAAGAGTCCCTGTCCCGGGTGCCTGGGAGATGAGCGGGTTCGAATCCCGTCTGGTCCACGCACGAGGGAGGAGTGGCATATCTTCCCCGGAACATGGTGATCCCCATGGTGCATACGGGATCAAGCGAAGGGCGTCCATAAATGGGACGCCCTTCGTGCTACCCGGTAGCATGCCCCTCAAGAGTCGAGCAAGGAATCGATCATGGCAGTTGAGCTGGTATGGACAGAGTCCACCGTAGAAGATGGCCGGGCGCGGCACAGTGGGCGCATCGGCGGTCTGGAGATCGGGTATGTCGTGGAGACCGCCCCCATGGACGAGGGCGTGAGGGCGTGGCGCATGGGAGTTCACTGCGCCCCACTCCCTGTCGACCTCGCGGAGATGGCATCGGGCAACCGGCCGACCCCTCAGAAGGCGAAACGCACCGTCCAGATGATCATCAACAACTACCACCACTGGCTGGACACAGGGTCGCTCCGGTGATCCACTACGCGCCAGCAGAAGGGCTCTGATGTGCGCGTCATCTTCGTCTGGCAGCCAGCGAACACCACAACACCGGAGGATCTGGTGGCCGATGTTGACTCGATACAGCTCCACACCATCCGGGGCATCCTGGCGCGGCCACCGGAAGACCGTGGTGAAGCCGTCATCTGGGTAAACGCACTGACGGGGGAGGACACGTGGTCCAGACAGGGCTTGCGTCTTAAGCGTGTGCTAGAGGTACGGCGCCCGTAACCACCTAGTGGAGGAATCGATCATGAACGTAGATGATGTGTGGCTCGTGACAAAGAACCGGCAGCCATGTCTCCTTGTAGTGGGGGAGGGCGCCCTTGAGCTGGCGCAGGTGCGCACCCAGATAATCGCCCGCCGTGGCCATGAAGGGGAGATGCGCTGGGTGCCGTACGGCAGCAACGGGCATCGTCTCCAGACGAAGTCGAAAACGACCGGCGGGTGGAAGTGGAGCACGTACGCCGTGGAGAAGCCGCCTGTGGTCGTGGCGGGTGAAGAGGGTGACGCCCATGGACCGTAAAGAGCTGGAGAGAGAGCTGCGGAAGCTGTGCGTAGCACATCAAGGCGGCCTGGGGCCGTCGTTCACTGGGCGCAGGTGCCAGTGGTGCGACAGCCGGATGCGGCAGGTGATGGCTCTGGTCGATACCTACGCAGAAGGTCTCATAGGAGACGACGATGAGCTGCGCACGTACGTGACCTGCAACGAAGTGGCGAAGACGTACGGCCTGCCTTCTCCGGCAGCCGCGCGGTCTGTTCTTTCGCGGGCGCGCGTCATGTCGGCACCATTCACGCGGCCTCACCCTGTCAGTGGGCGCGCGCAAGCTCTATACGACGCTGACGCCGTCCATTCCGCATTCCAGCCCAAGATGAGAGAAGAGGGGAAGCCGTGATCACCTACGTCACTGGTGACGCCACGCGTCCCACGGGCGACGCCCCCAAGCTGATCGCGCATGTCTGCAATGACATGGGCGGGTGGGGGAGGGGCTTCGTCGTCGCCCTGTCTCAGCGGGACAAGACGCCAGAGATGATGTACCGGATGTGGTCCGAGATCCCCACCATGTCCTGGCATGGCGACGGCGCTTTTGCCCTGGGAAATGTTCAGTTCGCAGCCTTCGGTGACGGCGACACCACCGTGGCGAACATGATCGCGCAGCACGGGGTCGCCCGGGGAGTCTTCCCACCACCTATTCGCTACGAGGCGTTGCGTAAGTGCCTCAGGAAAGTAGCGGAGCATGCCGTTTCCTCCGGGGCTTCCGTGCACATGCCGCGCATCGGCTGCGGCTTGGCGGGCGGCCGGTGGAGCGAGGTGGAGCCGATGATCGCCGAGACGGTGTGCAGCCGGGGCATCCACGTCACCGTATACGACCTGCCGGGAAAACCCTTCCGCGAAACGACAGGAGCACGAAGTGAATGAAGTGACCGCGTGTTCCCAGCAGACCTCCATGGGTGGCATGCACTCGCCACCGGAATACTGCGACGAGGACGCTGAGCTGGGAAAGGAGTACTGTGCCATGCATCTGATGCCCGAGGTGTATGTGTACATGGTGGAAGACTCGCTGACACTCGGCACACTCCGCGACTACGCAAACCACCGCGTGGGCGCGAACCTGGGTGGTCTCAACATCACCAACGAGGTGAAGACATGGGCACAGACGTTCCCCGTCGTCATCAAGATCACTACTCTGGATGACGACTGGCAGCACCACGAGTTCTCCGCCAATGGCGAGACCGTGATGATCAGGGTGGACGGCCGGGTATGAGCAATGACCAGGAGACGTTCATCGGGGAAGTCACGTTCGCCATCGCCCGACATGACATGGACAAGATCGATCCCGGGCAGCTTCTCCCTCACTCTGAGCACGAATTCTGGGAGATCTGGCGCGGCATCGCTGTCGAAGCCGTCCTTCCCGTCGTGAACAAGGAGATCAAGCGCCTGCGCAGTGAACTGGACGAGACGTCCAGGCGCCTGTCTCTCTGGGTGCAGCGGGGCCGGGCTGACGAGAAGACCCTGAGGGGTCTTCGCACCGATATCGCAGAACTGCGGGCCATGGTGCAGGACGGCCCGATCCGGTACATCGCCCTGTACGACGGAGCAGAACCCACTCTGCATGTCACTGTAGACGCGGCGAAGAAATCCATCGAAGAGCTTTGCGTGGGGAACGGTCCTTGGGACTGGTTTCTTGGGGAGGATGACTCCTGGCAGCAGTGGGCCACGGACCCTGACAACGACGCTCCCATGGCCCAGGGCTCAGGGGAGATTTTCCCTGCCCAGGTGAAGGTGCCGGGCCAGTAGGAACCGAACATGAGGAACTGATCATGCACAGACAGACGCACAACCGGAGAGGCAGACACGCCGAATTCACCGAGGAAGTCTCGATCTATCCTGAGGTGCGGTCCCTGGTCGCCAGCCTCGCGTTCAGCAGCCTCATCGTCGCCACGCTGGTCACCGGCCTCCGTTACGAGCAGGCCAGGGGTCACTGGATACAGTGCGGGTATCCGGCCAGTTCCGCATGGCTGCTGCCTGTGGAGTACGGGAGTCCCAGTGGAGACGAGTGCTTCCATCTTGAGTACGACCGGCAGGAACGAATCAAGAAGGGAAGCCTAGTGTGAGCAAAGACCGCGACGACTTCATCGAAGCGTACGCAGCCATGCGGGAAACGTCACACCGCGCTACCGACGCCATCCTGCGAGGTATTGAGATCGCACGCGCCGAACGTCAGAACGCCGACCTCCGCCAGCAGGTCGACGCAGTGTCCGGCCAGGAGATGAAGCAGGAGTCCGAGGCCCGGCGCAAGCTCCACGACGAGATCAACGAATGGAAAGACTACGAGGAGCAGGCGCGCGGTGCTTGCGTCCAGATCGCCCGGCTGATGGGATTCTCCCAGGAGATCCAGCACCACCTGATCGCCGGGGAGTACGGGGCGGCCCTACGAGAGATACGGGAAAAGCAACAGCGTGAATGACGTAGGCCAAGCCGTCGAGCGACTCCGAGAACTGGCAACCACGCAGAAGAAGGTCTCCGCTGAAGAGGCTGAGGTGTTGATCGTCACGGCATTGGAGGCGGTCCCCGAAATGTGGGACCCATCCTCGGTGGCCAAATTCCTTGGTGTGCACAAGAACACTGTCGTCAATCTGGCAGTTGCCGGGCACCTGGTGCCTGCGATTGAGTTTTCGCATATGCGCTTTTACGTGCGCCGCCAGGTTGAGGAGTTCGGCAAGGTCTATCACAAAGCTCAAGGCCTGCCCCTAGCGCGACGCAAGGGGATCGGGCGGGAGACGGATTAACAGAAAGCCCGGCGCACGAAGCGCCGGGCTTTCTGTATGAAACCGTAACCTCAACTGTCAATCAGGCACGTCAACTTGCAGTACAGTACGGCCTAGGAAAGGAACCGATCATATGAAGATAGTAGTAATGGGGCAGGGCTACGTTGGCCTGCCTCTCGCCATGGCGGCGGCCCAGGCCGGACATGAGGTCGTTGGCTTCGAGCCCGATCCCGTCCGCCTGTCACAGCTCCGCCTGACGTCCTCCTATGTGGAAGATGTCGACTCCTCATGGCTCCGCGTGCAGACCGAAATCGGGCAGTATACCGCCACGGACGACCCGCAACAGCTCAAGGGCTTCGACGTCGCCGTGATCACGGTTCCTACGCCGCTCAAGGACGGCGTCCCCGACCTGACGTACGTCAACATGGCCGCGTACACGGTTGGTGAGTTCATCTCGCCGGGGTCCACCGTCGTCCTGGAGTCGACCACCTACCCCGGCACCACACGGGACCGATTCATACCGATGTTGCAGGCCCGGACATACGGCTTGCAGCCCGGCAGGGACTACCACGTCGGCTTCAGTCCGGAGCGCATCGACCCTGGCAATCGGACATGGACCTTCGCGAACACCCCGAAGATCATCTCGGGCCTCACGCCCGATTGCCTCCAGAAAATCGAGCAGTTCTACCGCAGCATCACACAGAACGTGGTCCTCGCGAATTCCCTGGAGTGCGCGGAGCTGGCCAAGTGCTTCGAGAACACCTTCCGGCAAGTCAACATCGCACTTGTCAACGAGTTGGGGCGCATGGCGAACCTGCTCGGGGCGGACGTGTGGCACACCCTTGACCTCTGCGCCAGCAAGCCCTTCGGGTTCATGAAGTTCACCCCCGGACCCGGCGTCGGCGGCCACTGCCTGCCCGTGGACCCCATGTACCTCGCGCACCAGACCAAGGCCGCGCACGGTGAAACGTTCCGCCTGATAGAGCTGGCACAGGACATCAACACCGGACAGCCAGCCTACGTCGTCAGCCGTCTCCAGGACGCCCTGAACGACCGCCAGGGACGGGCTCTCAGGCAGTCCCGGATCCTCGCACTCGGCGCCAGCTACAAGCCGGACACCGCCGACCGCCGTGAGTCTCCGGCCGTGGAGGTGGTCGAGCTGCTGCGCAAGCGCGGTGCTCATGTGGATGTCGTGGATCCGTACTTCGACACCACGGGGATGGATCTGTACGAGTACACCGAGATCCCCAATCCCGGGTACTACAACGCCGTCGTGCTGCTCACGGAGCACACGGCCTTCGACCTGCCGAGGGTCGCCAACGAAGCGGTCTTCGTGCTGGATACGCGCGGCGTCATAGCGCCGGGCGACAACATCGAGCGACTCTAGTCGCTCTCAGGAGGGGAATCAGATGTACAGCAAGGGAACGCTCGCCAGGACGGGAGCAGGAATCGCCCTGTTCGGCGGAACTGCCGCGTTCGAGTGGACGATCGCAGCGATCGTGGGGCTCGTCCTCATAGGCGCTGTCGTCTACCGTACGGCCAACTCAAGGAAGCGGTATGAGGGCTAGCAGGTTCGCCGCCTGCGCTCTTGGCGTGGTGGGGGTGGCCGCTTGGGCGGTCACCTACCACCTCGCCATTGGCGACAGTGACCGAAAGTTCATGACGGCGGTGTACCTCTTCGACGCCGCCTTGATCGTCTTCTACATCAGCTCGCTGGAAATGAATACGCAGTGGGCGAAGAGACGTGTAGCCACGGGCCGCGTAGTGGCGATAGTTCCGGCGTACGAAGAAGAACCAGCCCTCTTGCGTGCAGCCCTGTCCGCGCTTCTCCGGCAAACCTACCCCATAGACGAGATACACGTCATGGATGACGGCTCCGAGAGGTTCCCCGTAATACCGTTCGACCACCCAAAGATTGTCTGGCACAGGCAGCCCAACGGGGGCAAGCGGTACGCGCAAGCTGGGGTCCTCCAGAAGCTGAACCGTCAGGACTGGCAATACATCTTCACCGTCGACTCTGATTCCGTTCCTGGGGACGACGCATTGGAGCACCTGATGCGCGCCATGAGCAAGCGGAAAGTCATGGCGGCAACCGGACTCATTCTCACGCGCAACTTCAAGGACAACTGGCTGACGCGAATATCCGACGTGAACATAGGCACAAGCTGCCTGATGATCAGGTCGTCGCGGTCGGCTCTCGGAGCCGTGGAAACCACCTCGGGCGCCCTTGCCCTGTACCGCGCCGCAGTTATCTTCGACAACCTGCCGGACTACGTCAGCTCAGGAACAAACGGCGACGACCGACGGCTGACCATGTACGCCCTGCTGCGCGGAGACGTAGTCGTAGTCAACGAGGCTGTCGTCCACTCTGCGATGCCAGAAACCCTCGGCGGCCTGTTCAGGCAGCGGCTGCGGTGGGGCAAGTCAAGCTGGCAGGCCCTTCCATTCGCGGTCATAAACCTTCAGTGGAAGAAGCTCTTGTTTCCGCTCCTGGCGGTAACTCAGTGGATAATGCTGCCGATCCTGCTCGTCATGTCCATGAGTGGCGTGTTCTTCCATGTTCCGTTCAAGTACGTAGTGATCTCCTTCGCGTCGTACCTGATGATTCGGTACGCGGAGACGGCCCAGTACATGGTCCGCAGGCCCCATATGCACTGGACGGCGAAGTTCGTCATGTGGCTGTGGGTGACGCCAGTCGAGATCTTCGTCAAGGTTCTCGTCATCTACCCGGCGAAGTACTGGTCGGTGTTCAAGCTTCGCGAGCGTGGCTGGCACACCCGTGGCAACGCCCATTCAGGGGCCTCGGCATCGCCAGCAGAAACCGCCGTCCCCCTTCACGCTCTGCTCGACCCATATGACACCATCACCACACAACTCCCGTTGCCGCACTTGGCATCGCGGCATCAGACCGACTGAACACGGAAGAGACAAATGAAGAAGGTCATCACGGCCGCCTCCCTCGGGATGGCGGCCGTGCTGCTCACCGCGTGTGGTGGCAGCAAGCGTGTCGTCGGCACCATCGAAGAGCTGGAGCACAAGCCGGAGAAGTCCCATCAGATCACCAAGCCGGTCTACAAGACCATCTGCAAGGACACCTACAGCTGGTCCAGGGACAAGAAGACCAGCCGCACCACCAAGCAGAAGCACACCGTCTGCCAGCCACCGAAGCAGATCGCCACCCACGTCATCAAGATCGTGGACCAGGCGGAATGCTGGCAGGTCGAACTGACCAACGGCTGGGAAGGCTGCATCGACAAGGACGTGTGGAAGTACCTCCAGGCATCCCACGCGAAGACCTACGATTCGTCCAAGCACTACTGACAGGAAGGGGAGGATCATGACGACCATACGCAAGCGCCCTGTGGGGACAGCTCAGTTAAGCCTGCTGCACCAGATGGCCGACGCTGAGGACGGCCGGTGGTACGCAGGCTGCGGGTGGGGATACGAATCCCTTCCCTGGACCGTGATCCTGATGACATCCCTGGTCCACCATGGTCTCGTGGACGAAATCGTGCCATCATCCGTGTACAAGATCAACGTTGATGGTCTTCGTACCATCATCAAACTGGGGTACCACAAAGACTGACGCATCACCTGATCAGGCTCTATCCTGCCAGAACATCAAGCAGGGAACTGATCGCGCTGTCTTTGGCGTACACCAGCAGGAACCGAGAGAGCAAGAGGCGCACATGAGCAACCTCAAGCAGTTTGTCCTGCCAGACGAGTTCGAGATCTTCGAGGCCCCCTGGGACGTTCCGGTAGCGGACTACCCGGTCGTGGTGACGATGGAGATCTCCGCCGATGTTGCCAAGAACTGGGAGCGGCACAACAAGCGCAATCGCATCAAGCGCGACCACCTCGTGACAGCCCTTGGGCGCGACGTTGCCAACGGGGACTTCCAGCTCAACGGCGAGACCATCAAGTACTCACGCCCGCTCAGGAACCATGAACTCAAGGACGCCGAGGGGGACTGGTTTCCCAAGGGGACCATTCTTCAGCTCGATGGGCAGCACCGCATTCAGAGCTGCGCGAACAGTGGCGTTTCCATCCGTACGGGCGTCTACTTCGGTCTGGAACCCGACTCGCAGCACACCGTGGACCTCGTTGCTAAGCGCAAGTTTGGCGACGCCCTGCGCCTACGTGGAGAGAAGCACTCCCACAACCTGGCGACGATCACCCGTGGCGCGTGGCTCATCTCACGAGGTGATCATTACTTCGCGTCGAAGGACGGGGCCACACAGCCTGAGCTGATGGCGTTCCTGGAGTCCACCCCGGCACTACGGCGAGCCGCTGAGGTCGCCAGCAGTGTTTACGGCGAGAATAGCGACACACGCGTCTCTGTGACGGGGATCGCGTACTGGATGTTCGCGGACGTAGACGAGAACGAAGCTGCCTGGTTCATGCAGCGCCTAGGGGACGGCGCACATATGGCCAAGAGTCACCCTGTCAAGGTTCTTGAGCGCAAGCTGAGGCAGGACAAGTCGTCCCTCAGGCGGGGGATCACCGTAGTTACTCCGCAGTGGATGGTCCTCTGCTACTACATCAACTGCTGGAACAAATTCCGGGAGTTGGGTGACCGGCCGGAAGGCCAGGAGTACCCGGCGTTCATGGTCGTCACCCCCAGTCAGAGGGACAAGAAGGAATTCCCCACCCCGATCTAAGCCGCACCCGTGCAGAAACCGACGACGATGAAAGAGAGAAAATGAAGGCAGAAGAAGTGGCCGCGCTGCACCGGTCCCTCCTGGAGCAGGCGGCTGCGGAGCGCGGAATAAACCTCACCGACGAAGACCTCCGGCATCTCGCGGAGGCCGCTCAGGAAGCGACCCGCCGAGTCACGTCGCCCCGCACGAGGGGCGGCGAAGTCGTCCTGGACGATCTCGACGTGCGTATCCTCCGCAGGGTTGCGGACGGAATGACGTCTTTCGAGGCAAGCGAGGCGGAGAATGTCTCCATCAGCGTCGTGGACTACCGACTGAAGAAGGCGCAAGGGTTCTTCGGCACGAGGACGACACAGCAGAACGTCAACGCTGCCTACGCGCAGGGTGTCCTTGAGTCGCCAGCGCCGCTGGAGACGCTCACGCACGGCCTGCGCCCCAAGGAACTCCAGCTGCTCCGCCTGCTGCCGACAGATCTGGGGTTCGTCGCGGTCCAGGCGAAGATGGGGATGACGGAGGCAGAACGGAAGAACGTCCAGAAGTCCCTGTTCGCCAAGCTGAAGGCGAAGAACCGCTGGCAGGCGATCAGTAAGGCGTGGGACTGCGGCATCTTCACTCGGGACGCCACGCAGTAACCGTGGAGAGTCTCATCAGCGTCGATGGACCGCAGCCGCCCACCTGAGTGGGAAATTCCATGCCCCTGGTGTGGGGCACCTGTCAATCAGGGGTGCTCCACCCGGGGGCGCTCCCGTAGAATGACGAAGACGGCCAGCCACCCTGCGCGGAAGGACGCGTGGCTGGCCAAGCAGGAACGAGGAACTGATCAATGAGCATCATTCTGTCCGGGGTTGTGGGCTCCACGGCGTACGGACTGGCGCATGCCGGATCCGACGTCGACCGCATAGGGATCTTCGCCACGCACACGCACCGTCTCCTGAGTTTGCACCCGCCTGCCGACTATTACGGCGGTAAGGAAGCAGAAGGCGACGTGGCGATGTACGAGGCCCTGAAGTACGTCAGGCTTGCCCTGAAGTGCAACCCGACGGCGATGGAACTCCTGTGGCTCCCCGATGAGCTGTATGAAGTTCAGACAATCCCTGGCGATCAACTCATCGCAGGAAGACATCACTTCCTGGGCGCACATCAGGTGCGTACTTCGTACCTCGGGTACGCCACCCAACAGTTCAACAAGCTGGCGAAACGGGGAGACGGTTCCTTCTCCTCCGATACGCGGAACCGCACCGAAAAGCACGCCCGGCACATGCTACGGCTCCTCCTTCAAGGGACGGAGCTGTACAGCACGGGTGAACTCACCGTGCGCCTGGAGCCCCATGTGGCGGAGATGCTCCCCGAGACGGCGCGTCTGATCGTTGACGATCCGACGATCGCGGAAAGCTACCTGAAGGCTGCTGAGGATCTATTCCAGGCGCCAACGGCGCTTCCGGAAAGGCCCAACGAGGAATTCGTGGAGCAGTGGCTCCAGCGTGTCCGCCGTGCCTTCTACTATACGACGGGAGCATTGGTCTGATGCCGGAAGGTGATGCTGCTGAGTGGGACAATGTATTCCAGCAGCTCCATGAGCGCAACGGCTACACCCTCGTCACGTACTTTCCTCCCGAGGCTCCCTGGCGTGTGGTCGAGTCCTTCATGGACTTCATGACGGCGGGTGCATTCTCTATCCCCCGCGAGGGATGGGACGCTTTCATCGTTGGCCACATGGGAGATGTGGCGCATGTCGAACGGGACGGCCACGTCTACCTGTCAACGAGCTGTACACATGGTAAGCACAGGTACTGCGCAGACCCCAAGGGCAGCAACGGCGAAGTCACCTGGGACAAGAAGCCGGGTGAATGCAAATTCTGTTCCGCGAAATGCATCTGCACATGCCATGTGACCCACCAGGACGCCACAAGTGAGAGAATTGAGCCACCCAGGTGAAGAAGTAGCAGATAAGCCAAAGAGAGTCTGCGTACTGCCCGAGTGTGGAAAGCCAATCAACGCCCATGGTTTCTGTGGCCCCCATAGCTGGCGGCTGAAGAGATACGGAGACCCCTATGGCACTCCACCACCGAGGCGGAAGCCATCGGAAGAAGAGATCAATTGGGATTACGTTGATCTTGCCCTTGCGACCATGGATCCCGTTACGGATCTGAATGTGCCAGAACGTATGGAAGTCTCAAGAGTTCTTGCACAAAAGGGGAAGTCACTTTTTCACGTAGCCACAAGGCTTGGTGTGACCCCGCGAACGATCAGCAGGTACCGGAAAGCGGACAAGCTGCGCGCAGTTGCGCAAGCCTCTTGGCAGCAAGACGCCCCCGTGTCAACCACGGGGTAGAGTAGTAACCAAGGAACCGATCAAGGAGAACAAGATGAATCTGAGGCAGACTGTGATCACCTTGGCGCACGCCCGTAAGGGGATCGCCCTGGGTGACCACGACCTGGTAGCAGCCGCCTTCAAGGATCTCGATGACGCTGACCTGTTCGCCACGCTCGACGGCTACACGGATCACGCTTCCTGGGAGGACGTGCTCGCCGAAGCCGAGACCGCTGGCCAGCCGCGCAAGGACCCGGCAGAGTGGGGCGACCTGAGCGGATACGCCAGCGCTTTCCAGGTCGGCGACGGTAACCAGCAGGTCAACAGCTTCGCGTAGCAGGCGTCGGGCCTGTCTGCCCCAGTGGGGGCGCGGAGAGTTATGGGACAGGGAGCCGGAGGCGGTACCCGGCTGGTGACGGCGGGACGAGGGACATTGTTTCCCGACCTGAGGAACGGCCGTGCTGGTGGGCTTAGTAGGCAGGGGTCGCAACCGTCGTCACCACAAGCGTCACGAGGCCTGGAGCCTTGGGCAGCCACGCTGGCATACCGTGGGACGCGAAGTATGCCGCACAAGGAGGGCTGATAGGTAGGCGTTAGCCGGTTCGAATCCGGCATCCCCGTGGTAGATGTGTGGGGTTCGATTCCCCTTTACCATGGTGGCGAACAGGGCGGCAGCCCGCGTCAGGATCCGGTTCGATTCCGGCCCAGCCCACTGGTTGGTGTGGCGGAATTGGTAGACGTTGATGATGGGTATGACACACCTATCGTGCGGGTTCGAATCCCGTCACCGGCCCGCAGGGAAAAATGGAAATAAGGAACTGATCATGACATTGTACGGAGAGTTCGAGAACGGCCACCTCGTCAGCGGCTTCTACGCCGCTGAGGCGCTTGTGTTCAATCCTGATGGTGAGGTGAAGGAGCTGTGCTCCCTGCACCATTCGCACGCAGTAGGGCAGTGTGACCTCTTTGAGTGCACCAGCCCTCGTGACGCGGCACTCCTCCAGCGGGTTCTGTCTGGCCTGAAGGAGTCCGCATGACATCTGTTGTGAAGTTGTTGGCGGATATGGTGACCGTGGCGATTCTTCTCATGTTCCTCGTGGGTACGCTGTGGTTGACGGAGTGCGTGATTTTGCTCGGGTGGAAGCAGTGGGTGGGCGTCACTTCTGTGGGTTGACCAAATCATGTATTCAGCATCCGGGCGCTCCCTGGTACCGTAGGGTCAGGAATCGAACAAACGGAACACCGGGAGTAGCTGCGACAGGGCACCGGGTGATGGGATCGTGAGGAATTGACCATGACAGCAGAAGGCCGTACACCACCGGATCCACAAGAACTTATCGTCGTAGAAGGCGATGTAGGAGAAGAGGATCTGGAGTTTCCGGGCTACCTCCTGGCGTCAGTGGGAACTCGCGGCGCCATCCCCGGGCACAAGCTGGAGTACCAGCTCCGATGGACTGAACTGAACCTGTACGCCGTAACGGACGGCACGGGGCGGTACGTCCTTCAGGTGGTTGGCCGCAGTATTGCTTACCACCGGGCGGGCGGTCCTTGTAATCGCGGTGTTGAGATGCGTGTCAAGGACATTCCTGAGGCGGTATACCACGATCTTGAGGCGTGCCAGCAGCGCAACTGCAAGCCTGAGGAACTCGGCGATCTCCCCGTAAACACCAGAGTCAGGGTGGAGCGGAACCGGTCAAGCGCAGATGAGTGCCCGAATGTGGACGGTGTCGTTGCCGCACTTTGGAAGCCCCGGTCTCGTCTGATCAGCGGCCTGGATGAGCTGGCCAAGGATCTCCTGACGGAGGCGGCGATCAAGGACTCCGCGTTCCTTCGTGTCACACGGAAGAGGCGGGTCCTGTGAGTCAGCGAGTTGATGTCGAGGCACGGGCGATCCAGGTCATACGGGCCCAGTGCGACCAGCATGACTGCCAGGGTGTGACCTGTGCGCACCGCAACCACCGACGCGACCAGCACTTTACGGAAGATCACTTGGCCATGCTGGGGCTGACAGAGGATGCTGCGTGAACCGGTTCTGGCTCGGCGTTCTCATGGGAGCTGTCGCCGGAGGATCCGTCCAGTGGATTGTCTCTATTGCGTGGCTCTCCGTTATTGTCGGTTTGATCATCACTTGTTCTGTTTGGTGTGGCGAGGTGATCGTGGAAGCCGCAGCCGACATCATTGATCTGTTCTTCTGAGCTACCCATTACGCCGCCCGGCAGCTACTCTGTGCGAACCGGACGGCGTTGTGGTTTCCAGCGCCCTGGAATGGCGCCGTCCGGTCTCGGTGCGCGCAGACGGGACGTACGTGACGGACTCGGTTCTTTCAGATGCTTCCCTGAATCTCGTTGAATGCGTCGATGACGCAGCCGAGTTCATGCGGTGGCTGGGCGAGCGCAGAGAAGATGACCTCCTCGGGATTGACACCGAATCAGGTGGCCTCAATCCCTGGAAACACCGCCTGCGTATGGTGCAGTTCGGGGACCGGCACACCGGATGGGCCATCCCATGGGAGCGCTGGGGCGGTGTCGCCCTGGAGGCGATCCGCAAGTACCAGGGATCCTGGGTCGCCCACAATGTGCCCCACGACTGGAAGTTCCTCTCCCTACGCGCCGGAGTGAATCTTCCATGGGAGCGAGCCCATGACACGCTCTCCCTGGCGCGCATCGACAATCCGGCGCGGGACAACAGGCAGAAGCCGCTGGCCACCAAGGTCGTAGACAAGAACGCGTCGGCCGGACAGAAGGCGCTCGAAGACGGCATGGCCGCCCACGGGTGGACCTGGGACACCGTGCCTATCGACTACCCGCCCTACTGGCTGTACGCCGCCCTGGATCCCGTGGAGGCGATGCACCTCCATGACTACCTCTCACCCCGTGTCATGGCCTCGGCATCTCAGGCGTACAGCCTGGAGCGGGAAGCCAACCGAATATGCACCAACATGATGCTCAAAGGGATGCAGCTCGACGTTCCGTACGTCAAGCACGCCATATCCGAATACGCCAGAGCTGGCGAGCAAATCCGGGGCTGGCTCAAGAGCGCACACGGCATCACCAGCCCGAAATCCGGTGGCCAGATACGTCGCGCCCTGGAAAAACTTGGGCAAGAGATTGTCTACTGGACAGATAACGGCGCCCCGCAATTCGACAAGCATGCCCTGGCCTTCTACCAGCACCAAGGCGTCAACCCGGCCGTACGGCAGTTGGTCGAATACATCAAGGCCGTCCGGCATATCGAGGATCTCTCCACCCGGTACCTGGAGAACTTCCTCACCCTGCGGGACATCAACGACCTGATCCACTGCTCCATCAATGTGATGGGCGCACGCACCGGCCGGATGTCCGTGAGTGACCCGGCCCTTCAGCAACTGCCCCGCGACGACAAGGTCATCAGGGGCTCGTTCATACCGCGCCCTGGGCACGTCTTCATCTCCTGCGACCTGGATCAGGTGGAGATGCGCATCCTCGCGCACCTGACGAAGGACCCTGGCCTGATCCAGGCATTCGCCGATGCTGAACGCACTGGAGTCGACTTCTTCACCACGCTGGCCCGGATCCTCTACCGCGATCCGCAGCTCATGAAGGCCGACCCCCGCCGGACCCCCTTGAAGAACTCCATGTACGCCCGCGCCTACGGATCCGGCCAGGAGAACCTGGCGCTGACGGCCGGTGTCTCCATCGCGGAGATCATCGTCCTGGAGAATCTGACCGACGAACGGTTCCCCGGCATGGCCGGACGCATGGACCTTCTGGAGTCGGAGGCTCGTGCGGCGTTCCGACGCGGTGACCGTGGAGGTGTCCTCCTGGACTCCGGGCGCTTCCTGCCCTGTGATCCCGGCAAGGAGTACGCTTCCCTGAACTACGAGATCCAGGGGACGGCAGCGGAGTTCATGAAGGTCGGCCTGTCCAACATCGACGCCGCTGGTCTTGGTGAATATCTCATCCTCCCCGTGCACGACGAAGCGCTCCTGGAAGTGCCAACCGGGATGGCGGAGGAGGCGCTCCGTGTGGTTGAGGAGTGCATGACGGACCGCACAAAATACGCTGTGCCGATCACAGCGGGCGGGGCGATTATGCGCGAGAGGTGGACCAAGTCGGCCTGATGAGTGAAGAGGCAGACCGGGTGCACACGCCCTGACACTCCAACGGCTCGCTGACGAGGTGGAGCAGGCTCTCATGGGGGTTGAGGAGTAGGCTCAAGTGGCCTAGTCAGCAGGGAAAAAGGGAGCCACACCCGTGATCAAACGTGAGAACGTCGACATCTGCCCGGACTGCGGCGGAGTCCGCATTGTTCAGGAAATCCGCATCACCAGTGACAACTTGACCATCAACTACGACAACGGCCAGCCGTCGTCCATGATCTACGGTCCCGTGGACCTGTTCCTACGCGCCCCTGTCGCGCCATGTGCGAATCACCAGCAGACGCAGCTGTACTGGTACTTCGCCAGCTGTGCCGACTGCGCTGATCTGAGCCCCCTGCCGTTCGACAACCAAGCTGACCGCGACCACTGGATCGCAGAGCACACGGACGCCTTGCAGCACCGTGTCTCGTCCTACCACACGACGTTGACGGGTAAGATGATCATGTGACTGATCAAGCAGAACTCGTGGTGTGGCTTGATCCAGGCCTGACCACCGGAGTGGCATGGGTCAACCTGGTGACATGGGAGTTCGGTTCCGACGAATACGACCTCGCCGGAACCGAGGGCAAGCTCCGGAGCCTGGCGGAGAAGTACCCAGGGGTGAAGACGGCTGTCGGGTACGAGATGTACCTTGCCGTCGGCGGCCCTCGCGCCGGAACGGCAAAGTACAGTCAGGATGTCATTGCCATGACGGTGCGGATGACAAAGGAACTGGGGTTCCAGTTCCTGAAGCCCGCGCCATCCTCCATGCGTCTAGTAGCGACCCCTGTCCTGCTGCGCCGGATGGGCTGGTACAGCACTGGCAACGGGCACGCCAACGACGCTGCCCGTCATGCGCTAGCGTTCCTAATGCGGTCACGTCCTATGCCGGACATGGTGCGGCTCAAGCTCTTCCCGGGGTACGTACCCAGTGTTACGCTCGCCCCCTGAGCAACAGTAGTTCAGAACGATCAGCAAGTGCATAGGGGGCGGTGTGCCCATTGCGGACATAGATGACGGGAACATCGTCATCACGACGCAGTACCACGAACGTCATCTTGTGCAGCAAGTCCCCGGAGCCAAATACGACAGAGCATCCGGACGTTGGAGGGCCCCGCTCAGTTGGCCCACATGCGTTATCCTTCGAGGACTGTTCGGTGAACAGCTCGAAGCAGGCCCTACACTCGCGGACTGGTCTTGGCGGACGTATCGCGATCGTATAGAGCCTGCTCTGAGGCTACGTAATGCTATGAAATTGTCACCTGATGATCCGGTGGCGTTGGTTTTGGACATGATTGAGTCTCGGCATACACCTGCGACACCTGGGGAGGGCGCGCATGAAGCTGCTTGATTACCAGCGCTCTGGTGTTGCCTTCCTTGTCAAGAACCGTCGTGCGCTCCTCGCCGATCCTCCGGGACTGGGGAAGACTGCTCAGATCATCCGGGCCTTGCAGGTGCTGGAAGCAATGGGTCAAGACCCGTTCCCAGCCCTTGTAGTGTGCCCGAACTCGCTTAAGACGTCAACCTGGGAGAGCGAGTTGTCGAAGTGGGCCCCTGAGCTGAGGGTCCAGGTGATAGACGGAAACGCCACCCAGCGACGTAAGCAGATTGAAGCAGAAGCAGACTGTCTGGTCCTGAACTGGGAAGCTCTCCGCCTCCACTCGCGCATTGCCGGATACGGATCAATTGCCCTCACTGACAAGGAGAAGGAACCCAAGGAGCTGAACCTCCGAGGGTTCCGGACCGTCATTGCGGACGAAGCACACAAGGCGAAGGATGCCAAAGCGGTACAGACGCGGGCGCTGTGGGCGCTCATGCACGCCGCTGAGTTCGCATTCCTGGCCACGGGTACACCGGTCGCCAAGAATGTGGAAGATCTGTGGGCTCTCCTTCACGCTCTGGAGCGTGGGTGGTTCCCCGCGAAGACGCGGTACCTCGATCGGTACGCAGAGGTGTCCCTCAACCCCTTCGGCGGCATTGAGATCCATGGGCTCAACCAGAACCACAAGGACGAGTTCTTCAAGATCGTAGATCCGCTGATCCGCCGGATTCCCAAGGAAGCCGCACTGCCGGAACTCCCGGGCAAGCTGCCTCTCCAGATCCGGCACACGCCCATGAAGGCCGCGCAGAAGAAGGCGTACCTCCAGATGCGTGACGACATGATCGCGCACCTGAACGACATCCTCGTGGCGCCGTCGCCCCTCGCGCAGCTCACGCGGCTGTCCCAGTTCGCCGCCGCGTCGGCGACCATGACCGAAGAGGGCGAGGTCCGTCTGACGGCCCCGTCTCCGAAGGTTGACGACCTTGTCGATCTCCTGGAAGAGCTGGGTGACGAACCTCTGGTCGTGGTCGCCGTCTCTCGGCAACTGATTGAACTGGCCGCTGAGAAGCTGGCCAAGCTGGGGATCAGCCACGGCCTCGTGACCGGCGCACAGTCCATCTACGAGCGCCACGAAGCCGTCCAGCGCTTCCAGGACGGCAGGATCCGCGTGATCCTCCTGACCCTCGGTGCTGGCGCAGAAGGCCTGACACTGACCCGGGCGAATCGTCTGCTCTTCATGCAGCGCGACTGGTCGCAGATCAAGAACCTCCAGGCGGAAGACCGGATCCACCGGATCGGCTCCGAGAAGCACGACTTCGTGCAGATCATCGAGCAGGTCACGCCGGACTCCGTGGAGGAGCACCGCAACGAGGTGCTGGCGGTCAAGGGCATGCGGATGGAAGAGATCATCCGCGACGAAGCGACCCTGAAGAAGCTCCTGGGGGTGGCGGCATGAACGAGATCCACCCTCCTCTCGACAAGCGCTGCCAGATCTACCAGTCCGACGCGTTCGGTGTCGTTCGGTGCGCCAACACGGGCACCCACTGGCAGAAGTGGCCAGGGAACGTCGACCAGGGAGAAGGCGACTTCTTCTCCTGGGAGTGCGACGGCCCGTGCCTGGTGGAGGTGGCCACATGAACGGACCGCTCGACCCCATTAGCACACTCGACATGGCCGCCGCGCAGCAGCATGAGCTGTACACGGCCTGGATCGACGCCGGTTTCACCGAACAGCAGGCGTTCGAGCTTCTGAAGCTCGCCTGGATCGCTTCCCTGCAAAGGGGTGGTGGAGGTGCTTAAAGCCAGCCCATCAGCCATAGCCAAGTTCCGTCGCTGTAGGCGGAGTTGGATGCTCCAGTACCACGAGGGCTGGGGCGTCGATCCGGCGACCGCGCCCATGACTGGCGTGGCCCTGTTGGGCACGCGTATCCACGTCGCCATGGAGGCGTACTACGGATACGACATCGACCCCGTATCCGCGCTGAGCTTTGTGTACGACCAGGCCGCCATGGAGCGTCCCGAGTGCGAGCCGGAACTCCTCAAGGAGTACGAGTGGGCTCGCGTCATGGTCTCCGGCTACCTGGAGTGGGCCGCCGACAACGGCATTGACGAAGAGTACGAGGTCGTTGCCACTGAGCGCACCATCGACGTTGGCATATCCCTGACCAACGGGGAGACGGCGGTCGTCTCCGGAAAGCTCGACCAGATCGTCAAGCGCAGGCTTGACGGGGCCCTCGCATTGAGGGACTGGAAGACCGTTGGCACGCTCCACAAGGCCGACCTCTTGGTCCTGGACGAGCAGATGCGTGTCTACTCTCTCCTGCTCGCTCTCGCCGAGGGCGGTCTCCGTGTAGACGGCGCGCTCTACGCGATGATGCTCCGCTCCAAGCGAACCGCCCGTGCGACGGGCCCGTTCTATGAGCAGATACACATCAGCTACAACGGCGCGGAACTGAACTCGATGCTGATCCGCCTACGCGGAACGCTGGATGACATGGATCGTGTCACCCGGCAGCTCAACAACGGAATCGACCACCGGCTGGTCGCCTACCCGACACCGGACATGAGCCGGTGCGGGTGGGACTGCCAGTTCAAGAACGTATGCACCCTGTTTGACGACGGATCCCGGGCCGAAGACGCCATGCGTGGGAATTTTCGCCGCGTCGATCCGTACAACTACAGATCCACTGACTCAATTGACCAGGTCAAGGCGGCGTTCGGTGTGACTGAGGGAGGTGCCTGACCATGGCGACAGCTCCCTTGAGTCGGGTGTACGTCAAGGTGTGGATCGCACACCACGGAGATCCGCCGTATGTCTGTGACCACTGTGGTGAGCCAGTCGAAACCTTGATGGGTCGAGTCAAGGGCTGTGGGGTCGTCCATCACAAGGACGAAGACCGCAGCAACAACGACATAAGCAATCTCGCCGTGATGCACCGCGAGTGCCACGTGTCGCACCACAACAAGGGTAAGAAGTGGCCACCGATGACGGATGAGGAGCGGAAGAAACGCTCTATCCGCCAGAAGGAGGTCTTCGCCAATCCTGAACTGCGGGAAAAGCTCAGCCAGTTGCGCAGGGGCAAGCCCTGGTCTGCGAACAGGCGAGCTGCGCAGGAAGCGCGGAACAAGCTTAAGGCGGAGTCGGAGTGACAGTGAACTACGGCATCAATATGCTCGTAGCGGGGTTTCCTAAGTCAGGGAAGTCCTGGATGGGGGATACTACCCCAGCTCCGCGCCTCATCCTTGATGCTGAAGGCGGCAGTCGATTCACGCCGAGTCGGAAGAAGCAGTGGGACCCCACGAGGGAAAAGCCGCCGGAGCCTGACGGAACTTGGGATACGGTGATCGTCCCTGTCCTCAATTACCAGACGGTCCTGAAGGCTTATGAGTGGCTGAACTCCGGCCAGCATCCGTTCCGGTCTGTCGTGATGGACTCAGTTTCTGAAGTTCAGCAAAGGGCTGCCGACGCACTTGCGGGCACGAATGCACTTCAGTTGCAGGACTGGGGAACTCTGCTCCGGCAAGTTTCGGACCTAGTTCGGAAGTTCCGTGACCTGACAACGAATCCTGTGAAGCCACTCGACGCCGTCATCTTCATCGCGATGGCGAAGCAGCGGCAGGACGGTACGTGGCACCCGTACGTCCAAGGAGCGCTTTCGACGGTTTTGCCTTATTTCGTCGATGTGTGCGCCTGGATGGCGGCCGTACCAATCGAAGACGGCACGACGGTTCGCCGTCTCGTAATCGGCCCTACCCCGGGCTACGAAACAGGGGAGCGCGTCGGAGGGCGACTCGGCGCGTACATAGACAACCCGAATGTGACCGAAATGCTGCGTCTCATTCGCGGAGAAGAAACAACCGAAGGCGAGGCGGCATAATGGCTCAGGCATTTTTCCGGGACTCTGTGAAGGCGGCGGAAGATGCTGGCTTCAGCAATACGCCGCCCGGAACCTACGGCGCGAAGGTCTTCTCCGCTGAGGCAACCAAGACCGGCAGCGGAAAGCACCAGCTGAAGGTGAAGTTCGAAATCATCGGCGGCCCTCACGGTGGCCGGAAGGTCCCGAACAACTTCGTCTACTCCCCGGAGAACGGCACGGCGCTGGGCTTCTTCTTCAAGCACATGCGTGCGTTCGGCCTGGGCAACGACTACTGGGTGGCCCTGGACGGCGCCTACCAGACGCCGGAAGACGGGTTCAAGAAGGCTGCTGCCGACCTGATCGGGCGTGAGTGCCAGGTCGTGGTCGGCGAGCGCGAGTGGGGCGGTGAGATGCGTGAGGACGTCAAGGACGTCAGGCCTCCCATTGGCGGGGCCGCCTCCGCACCCTCGATCGCGCCTTCGCCTTTCGCAAGCGCTTCCGCAGTGACGATTCCCCAGGCGGCTCCTGTCGTACCGCCGGTTACCCCGGTGGCGGCGGACATGCAGGCCCCCAAGTTGCCCTTCTAGCAGCCAACTCTCTACTGCCCGCCCCATGTTAGGGTCGGGCAGTAGATCGATTGAGCAAGGTACGGTGACAGGAAATGACCAATGCTGTCTTCGAAAACTGGCTGTCTGTACAGCGTCAATACGACGCGGAACAGGCTGCTGTTGACCACTACGCGCTGGCAGGTCACGCGGATGAGCTGACCGCTCACGTCCGCAAGCTTCTGGTCCGTGTGTTTGCCGGGGCCCAGAACGCGTACGACGGTCTGTATGGTTCCTTGGGGACTGAGCCGGAACACCGTGCTTGCTGGGAACGCGGGCGCGACGATTACATAGAGGATCTCGTTGGCTCCCTCCATGCCATCGGATCCGCTCTCACGGTAGTCGGGTGCAGTGATCGGGAATTGAGCGAGCGATACCTGAAGCGCTTGGAGGCACCGTCCCTGGAATCCTCCGGTGACGCCGACCAGACCACCTGTTCGCTTTGCCGTAAAGAAGTTGCCGAGGGCGATGGTGTAAGTCGTGAAGGTGACGTCGTCCTGTGTGTGGACTCGTGCGTAGACGCCTATGACGATGCCGTGGTTGCACGAGCGAAGCCACCAATTACTGACGACACTTCAGTTGTCGACAATGTGAAGAAACTGTAGACCATGCGTTGGGAACCTGTTTACACAGACCACGACTGGTGGATATCATGCCCGTGAGGCATTAGTCCTCTGTAGCGGGGTGGCGCAGTTGGTAGCGCGTTGGGCTCATATCCCAGAGGTCGCCAGTTCGAGTCTGGTCCCCGCCACTGTGTGCCAGGTCTGTACGCATGATCCGCTCTGGCTCGGGTGCTGTGACCGAGCACTTTTCGGGGAGGTACGGATGGTAGAAGAGCATTCCCCAAATCCGACTGTCCCGGTTGTCGATGATGTCCCTCGCGGATCGTACGGCGGGTATGCGGCAGTGGCGAAGGAGCTGAATATCCTGGAGCCACGGCGGATACGGCCATTCTCACGGCAGCTGGTCCAACGTTGGTTTGATAAGCGGGAGACCAATAAGTTTCCCGAAGCGCACCAGGTGCGCATCGAGGGCGGCGCCATCAAGAAGCTGTTCTTCCTGGACGACGTCAGGGCGTGGCACGTGTGGTACCGCAGGACGCACCCGGTTGAGCAGAAGCCAATGGAGACCATCCCTCTCTTTGATGTGGATGAATCGACAGGACAGCCCAAGGATTGAATGGTCGCCAGAAGGGTGGCATGGCAGGAATGGATCACAGAAAGCCCGGCAAGTGGGCGCAGGCATGGACGGTGAGCGATCCGGAGTGTTGCGGCGAGTGTGGCAGGCTCCGCGCCAGAGTTGCCCAGTACGAATACGAGCTGCGCAAGGCACAGGCGATGATCCGCAGTGTTCAGAAGACGGTTGACGCTGAACGAAGGCTCAGCGGAAAACTGAAGGAGCAGCTCCTTGTCGCCGTGAGGGCCAACGAGGCCAATCGGCGTGCGAAGTCCGCGTTACTGATGGACCCTCTGGGCTACGTGCACAGGAAGCCACCGCTCTTCGTTGAGGTAGTGGATGTCCCTGACGAGCCTGTTCTTACCCTTGGCGACGCCACGGAAGACGGTCTCCGCGTAGATCTGAAGAAGGTTGTCCAGGGCATCCAGGTGGCGCCTCTGAACATGGCTCTGAACCCCAACTCGTTTACTGCGAATAATGTGTTGACACGTGGTTCGTAGCTGATAGGTTGGATCCATCAGCAACCAGCAGGTGCGCAGAACACGCTTACTTCTCTGAACAAGAAAAGGCCCGGGTTCGAATCCCGGCGGCCCAGCTTCGGCTGGACTGTGGTGTAGCGGTAGCACTTCAGCGTGATCGTCCTGATCTCTGCTGGTTGTAACAACTTAATGGCTGTCTGGTGCGCAGGCTCCGACTTCTTCCACTGTTAATGGGGTTGTCACGGGTTCAAGTCCCGTCGGAGGAGGAAACTCCTCTGTAGCTCAGTTGGCAGAGCACCTACGATGCGGAACCGTCTTGATCTCAGGCAGCACTTGGTGGATGTAGCTCAACTGGCAGAGCGCCTGGTTGTGGTCCAGGAGCGTGCGGGTTCGACCCCCGTCTTTCACCCGTAGACAACTCAATAGTGGACTTCGGGTCAGGTGTGTATGCCGTCGGATACTTCATTTGGCGAAATAGAGCCGACGGCGACTCTGATCTCTGACCCGATTCTCTTGTGTGCTGGGTGCGCAGCTGATGGATACTTCAACTGGAACCGTAGGTCGCAGGTTCAAATCCTGCCCCGCCAACATCGTTGGCGGGTGGCTCAGTCTGGTAGAGCACCGGGCGCAAGCCCATCGGCGACCTTGATCTCCAGCACACACTTCTTCTACTCCGGAGTGAAGGCGACTGTTTCTTCTTCTCCACCAATAAGCGCTGAAATCCTCGGGGGTCAGCGTGGGGAAATATTCCGTTTCAGTAGCCGGTCTTGATCTCGGAGCAGAATGTTTTAGTGTCTGGTGCGACGGATGACGAGTTCTTCATGGTTCGATTCCATGTACGGGTACCCGAAAGGTTTCGCCTGTACAGCCCTATTGGTGGGCAACGCGTCGCCACGTGATCTCAGACATGCGCAGTAAGCCCCCGTAGAGTAGCGACCTAACTCAGCTGGCTTTCAATCAGCAGAACGCCGGTTTGAATCCGGTCGGGGGTACGATGAAGCACTATCTGATTGATCGTCGGAAAGTCTCGCCTGGCCCGCGCAAACCCCATGCTTCTGGGTAGGGTTGAACCCTGGACTTGGCACAAGTCGCTATGGAGCTGTCGGCAAAGCTCGTCACTCTCTCAAGGTGAAGATCGCGGGTTCGAGCCCCGCTAGCGACACGCGAAACCCACAACCAAATACGGCTCCGGTCATCTACTACGTATGACTCACGGTAGACCGGAGAAGCACGGACTTCGTCAAAACCTGGCGGGGGCCCACCCGTGCTGCCCCACTCCCCGGGAGTGGGGTCACCCGCCGCCAAAGTGTTACGGCAGCACACCACGCTTCCAACGTGGGGGAGTTGAGTTCAATTCTCACTGGCGGCTCGCAGTCCCAGGCACGATGACTGCTACGGCGAGATCCTGGTACATTCGTCGTAGGGGAGGCCCGGACGCGGGCACATGGCTAAAAGCACTGGCGATCCCCCGTGCGAGCGGTTCAAGTCCGTACTCCCTGCGGAACCTAAGAACGCTTCATCATCATTTTCACGGGTGGGGACTCAGGGGTGATGGTGAATCTGGTTGAAGGTTCTCCTGTGCGGGGGAGTTGTTGGTAGGCTCCCCCGCACACAAAGATTCCCGGTGCGACGGATCGGCGTTCTTCACAACCCTCTCAAGGTTGAGCGAAGCTCAAGCCGCTGACCCAATCTGATCTCGGGGACCACTAGGAAAGGATCAAAGAAAATGTCTGGCGCAGAACACGAGCGTGACGAGAACATTCAGTTGCCCGACCCGCAGAACCCGACGGGCACCGTCCTTGACGGCCCTGCCTCCGACCAGCAGGCCGGTGGTTTCGGTCTGGATCACCCGGAGGACTAGTACGCCACAGTTCACCAGGCTCAACTGGTGCGAGCAGGAAAGGAATCGATCACGTGAGCAAATTCAACCGGGCTGGCCATAAGACGGCTCCGCATGTCAAGTGGGCGACCAGCCCCATGGGCACCACCACCCGAGGCGGATCCACACCGGACAGCAAGACGTTCGAAGGCGCGGCGGGCTGGAAGCGCGACACCTTCACGGACTTGTTCCTGCGGTCCACCAGCTCCCTCCACGGCGGCGAGAAGACGTTCTACGAGGACGGGGACCAGCGGGACGCCATGCTGAGCCAGCTCACCCGTGGCGCCGCGCTCGCTGACTCGGTGTGGATGTTCGAGTTCACGTCCTGGCTCCGCACCCACGGCAATATCCGCACCGCGCCCCTGATGATCGCCGCTGACGCGGTCCATGCGATCCTCGCCAACGGTGGCAGTGCCGTCGACACCTCGGACTGGACACCGCAGTGTGCTCCGGCACCGGGTCGTCGTGGTCTCCTGCGGTCCCTGATCGATCATGTCTGCCAGCGCCCTGATGAGCCGGGCGAGTTGCTGGCATACTGGATGGCGACCTACGGCCGCAAGATCCCGAAGCCGGTCAAGCGCGGTATCGCGGATGCGTCTCGTCGTCTGTACAGCGAGCGATCACTCCTGAAGTACGACACGGGCAGCCACCCCGTACGGTTCGCTGATGTCCTTGAGTTGTGCCACGCCAGCCCGCACCCGGACAAGGTGGCGTGGCAGGGTGACCTGTTCAAGCATGCCATCGACCGGCGCCATGGACGGGACGAGGAAGTCTCTCCACGCCTGGCTATGGTGCGCGCGAACAGGGCACTGCGCGCAGAGCCGAACCTTGACCGGTGGCTGGATGCGAACGTTCTCCAGGGAGCTGGAATGACCTGGGAAGACGCGTTGTCTGCCGTGGGCAGCAAGATCGAGAAGAAGAAGATCTGGGAAGCCGTCATCCCGAGCATGGGGTATATGGCGCTCATCCGGAACCTGCGCAACTTCGATGAGGCGGGCGTCAGCGACACGGTCGCCAACTCGGTCATCGTCAAACTGGTCCAGGAGAAGGAAGTCGCCAGGTCCCGGCAGCTGCCCTTCCGGTTTCACTCGGCCTACAAGAACGCGCCGTCGGATCGCTGGTCGCATGCACTGAGCATGGCGCTTGACCTGTGCCTGCCGAATGTTCCTGAGTTGCCCGGCCGTACGCTGGTCCTGGTCGACACCTCCGGCTCCATGGAGCTGACGATCGGGGGTGAGTCAACCATGACGAACATTGCGGCGGCTGCCCTGTTCGGGTCGGCACTCGCCCTGCGTAATGCGGATCGCGTGGACCTGTACCAGTTCGCCGATTTCCCGGCGCGCATCCCGGTACAGAAGGGCGGCAGCGTCCTGAAGCATGTTCAGGCGATCGAGAACTGTATCGGCGACGTCGGCCATGGCACGGACATCGTGGGGTCCATGATGGCAGCGTACGCGGCGCATGACCGGGTGATCATCCTTTCGGACATGCAGACTTCGGGGCACTGGAGCCGTGCCAGGGTATCGTCCACCGTTCCGGTGCACATTCCGGTCTACGCGTTCAACATCGGCGCGTCGTCCACGTCGCCGATGGAGACGGGTCAGGACGCTCGTTTCGACCTGGGCGGCCTGACGGACCATACCTTCGCACAGATCCCGCGCCTGGAGGCCGGGAAAACCGGCACGTGGCCATGGGAGACGGCGGTATGAGGGTCCTGGTGACGGGGCCGCGCGACTGGCCGTCCCCTCACCAGGTTCGCAAGGTGCTCAGTGACCTGTACGACGTCACCAATAAGACGTTTGAGCTGGTTCACGGTGCCTGTCCCACAGGGGTTGACGCATTCGCTGATGCATGGGGGCGTGAACTGGGAGATGTGTGGGTCGAGAGTTACCCCGCTCATCTTTTCGGGAAGTGGCCACAGTGTGGTCCCATTCGCAACGAGCACATGGTCAGCTTAGGTGCAGACCTCTGTGTGGCTTTCGTTGCCCCGTGCACGCGCCAGTGGTGCAGGAAACCGCAACCACACAACTCGCACGGCACAGAGAACTGCATCAAGTTCGCTGATGCCGCTTTGATCCCCGTCGAGCGTATCGCGCTCGCGGCGTAAGGCCCCCCACTAGGAATCGACCGATCATGCACGCGCGGGTGGTAGTTGCGGAGCGTATCCGTAACTACCACCCGCACCATCATTTCAGGAGTAAACGATCATGGACGCCAGCGACATCCCCAGACAGGACACCCAGAGACTCGTCGGCCAGATCAGACGGCGCGAAATTCGCGTGGGCCCTGACGCTGCGCGCGAAATAGCCGCACGCATCGAAGCGAGTGGTGGCTTCTGGGACTACGCGCAGAAGCGCATGGACACCCTGATCGCCACAATGCAAGCGGAGCCCACGGTAGCGCCCTCTGACATCAAGATGGCCGCCTGATGCCGGGCTGGGCGTGGGCGTCGATCCTCCTGGCGGTCCTGATCGCAGCGGCTGCCGTCAGCCTGTTCTCCGCACACATCCCTGGCGTCCGCAACTGGACGAACGCCGCGCCCCTGGAAGGAGAATCCACGTGGGAAAGGCCAAGGCTGTCATCTACGACCTCCAAGGCACCCTGATCGACGTCAGCTTCATCCGGGAGCGCTTCCTCGGCGGAGAGAAGAAGGACTTCGCGGGGTTCCATCAGGCAACCGGCAACTGTCCGCCGAACTGGACGGTCCTGAAGAACTGCCATCGGGACATGCGGGAGGGTAGGATCATTCTTCCGCTCACCGGCATGAACGAGGCGTTCCGCCCTGTGGCCCAGGACTGGCTGGATACCCACATGGTGCGCAGTCCTGGATTGTGGATGCGCCCTGATGGTGATTTCCGCAAGGACTTCATCGTCAAGGGTGAGCACCTGAAGGAACTGCGGGAGATCTACGACGTTGTTCATGCTTATGACGACAACCCGCAGATGATCGAATTCTGGCGTGACCAAGGTATCAGCTACACCGAAGTCCCCGGTTGGCAGGAATTCGTATCTGGCTGCGGTCCTGGTGATGGGCGTGGCGGGGCACAGAGTTCGGTTGAGTATGCGGAGTGCTCAACCGGACGTGGGTCCGTAGCCGAACTGGCATAGGCGCCGCCTTCAAGTAGCGGAATATGTGGGTTCGAATCCCACCGGACCTACCGAGGAATAGATCAAGGTGAGGAAGATAAATGACCGAGCGTAATCCGAAGCTCAACCAGATCGTTGCCGTAGTCGCCCCTCGTGGTGCACGGTTCGAAAAAACGTTCAACGAGGTCAAGAAAGCGCTGGGCTCCAAGGATCTCTTCAGCGGTCTGGCGCGGACGTACAAGCCTCTGGACGACAATGGCGAGAAGCTCCCCGGCGAGACGAAGCACGTCCAGCGCAATGTCAAGCAGGAGCTGGCTCGTGTCGCTGAGGATATGACGGTCTGGATGGACGCCGCCCTCACGCGAGACATCGGCAACACCCTGAAGCTCGCCGACGTTGTCGTGGACGGTGTCACGGTGATCTCCCAGGCCCCGCTGCCGTTCCTCCTGTACGTCGACAAGCAGATCCTCGGGCACATGCGCGCGCTCTTCGAGGCGGTCCCGACGCTCAGCCCGGAGGAAGTGTGGACGCTTGACGAATCGACGGGTAACTACCGTTCCGGCGTCGTCCAGACCATGCGGAGTCTGAACATCAAGAAGCCCCTCGTCCTGCACCCGCCGACAGACAAGCACCCGGCGCAGACCACGGTCATTGACGAACAGATCCCGGCGGGTACCTGGGAGCGGGTCCTGTGGTCCGGCGCAGTGCCCGAGGTGCGCAAGCGCGCTCTGCTGGACCGGCTGGGCAAACTCCACGACGCCGTACGGCAGGCTGTCGAGGAGATCAACCAGGCCGAAGTGGCGCAGCAGAAGACGGGAAAGTCTCTCTTCGACTGGCTCCTCGCGTAGTACGCTCAGCTCATTGACAACTCAACAGTGAGTTCACAGATTCCCTCACCACATGGATGTGCCGTCCCCCGACGCTTCGTGTGGTGAGGGGCTAGACCCCGGCTTGAGCGGCCGGGAGCCCCAGAAGGGGCGAAGTTGAAGCTAAGAATCAAGCTCAGCCCAACCTGGAAAGTGGAGGTTCAAATCCTCCCCGGGGCACTCCATGCCCCGGTAGCCCAAGCAGAGGCACCGGGCGGCATTAGGCTTAAGTTCTCGCTCTAACTTCAAGAAAACGGCAGTTCCGCAATCGACATGGCTGTACTCAGGCTGTGAGGTGCTGGTTCGAATCCAGCCCCGGGAACTTCGATCCCGGGTGGCTTTAATGGCAGAAGCGCATGGCGTTAAGTTAAGGCAGTCAGACTGTGGGCGGACGAGACCGAAAATTGTGATGGCGTAAATGGCAAACGCCATCGGCCTTGAAAGCCGATGTTTGCGGGTTCGATTCCCGCTCACTCTTACACAGGGGGCCCAGGCAGGTATAGCCTGGGCCTCCACCAGAGTCCATAGCTCAGCTGGTAGAGCAGGTGGCTTTTAATCCCATGGTCGCGGGTTCGAATCCTGCTAGGCCTACGGTAATATGCATTTGAGGGTCTGTAGCTCAATTGGTAGAGCACTGGTCTCCAAAGCCAGCGGTTGGGGGTTCGAGTCCCTCCAGGCCTGCTGTCTCCTTGGTCAGGAGGCTGCGGAAAAGGTCTCGTCGTGTGTTGATAGACGACGAGACCGAGCGGCTGTAGCTCAATGGCAGAGTCCTGGCTTGTCACGCCAGTTGGTGCGGGTTCAACTCCCGTCGGTCGCGCTCTCCAACCCGTGTACATGATCGCCCAAAGTCATGGAGCGGGTTGAGGCTGGGTCTGGTCCACCCGGTGGAGAGAAAAGGACAAGCGCAGGGGCCGTGAATGCCCCCATTGAGAGTCTGGCCCACTCAAGATCGCGAAACGGGCCGCTATCCCTGTTGGTGTAACTGGCAACACACGGTCCTCTGGAGTCCGTATTTGAGGTTCGAATCCTCAGCAGGGAGCGCGAGTCCTGCGGGACTTCTGGTTCGCCGCCAGTGATGAAGGTGGGGTAAGCGCGGCTTTGAAATGCCCCTCACGCGATCATCGATGCCTCGGATTGCACTGTGTGTGCTAGGGCGCCTGTAAAGCGTTCGTCTTCTGACGCGGTAGGTTCAATTCCTACTCGGGGCACGCTGAAGTTGATTCGGAAGGTCCGCCTCAGCACACCAGGAGATGGAAGGCTGGTTACCTGAATTCTCCTGGCCTGCCGACATAGCTCAATTGGTAGAGCGCTGCTTTTGTAATGCAGATGTTGCGGGTTCAAGTCCTGCTGTCGGCTCTGCGCCAAGTTCGTCACGGTGGTTGGCGCTGTGGTTCACCGTTCATGTGTCCGGGCGGGCACGGGGTGCGGTGGACCACAATCCCGCGTAGCTCAGTTTGGTGGAGCACTTCCCTGATAAGGAAGCGGTCGCTGGTTCGAATCCAGTCGCGGGGACCGGGGTGTAGCTCAGTTTGGTGGAGCGTCCGCTTTGGGAGCGGAAGGCCGTCGGTTCGAGTCCGACCATCCCGACGGGCTGGCTCGTAGTAGGCGAGCCCAGCGCTCTTCATCACTAGCTAACAGGAGACATCATGGCGGCAGTTGACGACCCCAAGCCTGGCGGCAGTGGCTCCACGACTCCCGGCCTGACTGCCTGACAACTCCACTGACAGGCCAGGCGATCAGGTGTTGACGTATGTGCGCTACGGCGGGCGCACTGGCTGCGGAGACGCCCCCTGAGGGGAAGCACGGTCGCCTGGTTGCCGGTCCCTCGTAGCTCAGCATGGCAGAGCAAGTCCCTGTTAAGGACAAGGTCGCTGGTTCGAGTCCAGCCGAGGGAGCGCAACCAGGGAGAGGTCGCACAGCCAGGCCTAGTGCGCGGCACTGCTAATGCCGTGGTCTTCGGATCCGTGGGTTCAAATCCCACTCTCTCCACGCAGTTCATGGAAGGTGACGCCCGGAGTGGCTGGGCACTGGTCTTGAAAACCAGGGGTCGCGTAAGCGGCAGGGGTTCGAACCCTCCTCCTTCCTCTAGACCATGAACAACCCTGAGGAACCGATCATGGTGGTAGTGAAGGTTGAGATCTGGCCCGGTGGGTCCCACGTGCAACGGTGAGATCGCGTGCATAGGAATCACCAATGTCAGCGGCTTGAGCCCTCTCTCGGACTACGACGTCGTGTCTCTGCTCAGTCGCGACAGGGGTGAGCGTGTCCAGCTGTCGCGGGTGATCGGTCACCAGCGTGACTACGGTTGGCAGCCCCTGGTGGCCCGCGCTGTGGACAGCCTGAGTGACCCAGCCGGTATCGTGTCGGTCACTGACGCGATCGCCGAACTTCTCCCGGAGGGGCAAATGACCGAGCAGATAGAGACCGAACCTGAGCAGGAAGTGGACCTGGACTCCTGGGAGCCAATGGAAACGGCCTTCGGTACGGCGTGTCAGGTTCAGTACCGCTACGCCCTCGAAGTGCACTTTGAAGATGACGACGAGCTGACCCCGTACATGGAAGTAGGGTACCCCCGGGAAAATCGGGACGAAATCGTGCAGATATATAAGTTCCGGAAGAAGAAGTACCCGAATGACAAGCAACGCATCGTCAAGAAGGTCACCCTGGTCATCCCGGATCCGCGCGACGAAGACGAGTGGCTGTGAGTCTGCGGACTCGGACAGCTCGTTGCCTTATGTGGTTGGCAGGGAAGCTTTCTCACATCAAGACGTACCAGCGCATCTACACCTATGACCCCGCAATCCCGTCTACTGCTCCCATGCGGCTGAAGTACCCCGTAGCGGGGCGTCGGTGGTTGCCTTGTCATCTCTCCCTGGAGATGCTGCACTGGTCTAATCGGTTGGATAAAGACCACTGGGACCACTGGGCACTAGCCCACAGAGACTGCACTGAGGGGTATCGTTGTCCTGAGTGTGGAGGTCACGTCGACCCCGCTGTCGAGTGACCTTGGTTGCAGTGACAGGGGTGGATCATGACCAAAGCCCAGGAGATATACGTAGCAACGCTCAACCTGCTCGGCTCCGATCCGGAACCGGACTACATCCAGGTTCTCCTTGATGAAGAGCATGCCGCCGCTGACCCGGGCTACAGGAAGCGACAGATCAGGCAGAATGCCACAGAACAGCTGAACCCGTAGCAGACAAATGCAAAATGACCCCCACCATCTGGTTCGCCAGATGGTGGGGGTCATTTTTTGTTTATCCCCTATAATCCGATCATGATCTCGGAGCCGGGGAGTTTGCGGGACCGTCTTAATGTGGAAACCCAGCGGGCATGGCGCTTCTACTGTGCCCTGGAGAAGGTTCTCCCATACCAGCAGCAGCAAAACAGTGAGTCAACCGGCCGTAGAAAGTTGACGGCTTCGACAATACCGTGGCATGGAGCCGCTGCGGGATTGACCCTGGAATTCCATGCCGAAGTGCGCCGCCTGGAAGTCCATCTCCGGGAGATGGTCACGGGGGTTCGTGGCGTTCGGCGCGGTGGCTCCGACCAGAACACAGACTTCGCCCTGCGCGCTTTGCCGAAGCTGGCTGAGGCAGTCGATGACCAGACCGTGCTGGGTATCATGAGCTATATGGACGGATGGATACGCCGTGCCGACGCAGTGTTCCGTCCAGAGCAAGGACTCCACCGGCTCCCACGAGAGCCCAAAGAAAAAGAACTTCCATGCCCCTGGTGCGCCAAGCCGACCATGCGCTGGCATCCGTTGAGTGGAATAGTTGTTTGTGTCAACCCACACTGCTTGGACGACACGGAGACACGACCACGCTGGCGATCCGATTTCACCGTTGCTGACAACGTGCTGGTGTTTACCTGGGTGCCAATCCAGAAGGGGGCAGCATGACCGCGCGTGGCTGGACGTCGGCCGATCTGCCGATGGTGGGGGAGGACGACACCCTGTGGACCATCAACGAGGCGGCCAACTACCTCTGCATGGACGTTGCCGAGGTGCGGGAGATGGTTTCATACCGGCGCCTGGAAGCTGTGGGGAAGCGCCGCACGGCCGCACGTGGGCGTCCAGGGCGCTGTGCCAGGGTCTACCGGGCTGCTGACCTCATCATGGAGTACGAGAGCCGTCAGGGGGGCGCCTGAAGCTACTCGATGCGTCGTCGGTAAGCAGCCATGGACACAGCGGTCAGGAGAACTAACGTGCTCTCCGTTGGAACTGGCGTTGGCTGCGACGTGCAGCTGTAGCGCGGTGCGCTGGAGTCGAAGTCGCCCACCGGCTCGCAGGAGTATTTCACCCCATTCGGGTCGGTCCATGTCCATCCGGCCGGAGGGTTTCCGGAGCTGCCGTTCTTGCCATCCGTCCCATCGGTGCCGTCCTTACCCGCTGCGCCGCTGGCTCCCGTGGCGCCGGGGACTCCTGACGCTCCGCTGGCTCCCGTCGGTCCAGGTGTTCCCGTCGCCCCTGGTTTTCCTGTGGCGCCGGTTTTCCCCGTAGGTCCCACTGGTCCTACAGGACCAGCGGGACCCGATGGTCCAATATCACCACGGTTGCCCGGTTGCCCGGCAACCGGAGTGGCGCCTAGTCCCTGAACCTGACTGGCAAGTGCGTCCCTTGCCTGATTGGCGATTCTCAGTTCGTCATGGAGATCCTGGATGTTGACTAGGACGAATGCAAGAACGGCACCGAGCAGCATGGCACCGACGACGGTAAGGACATCTCCCTTCCGCCCTCGGCGCGCATCCTGCTTCATCTCCGTGCGCGTCATGAACCAGTCCCCTGCATCAGCGAGATCAGGACAGGAAGAAGTGCTGCAACGATGGGCATGACCACGGCGGCTATCAGCCATCGACGGGTAGCGATCAAGCGCTCTACGTCTTTCTCCCGCAATGCCTCAAGCGCACTGATCTTCGCCATGAGCGCTGCGTATTGGAGTGCGTAGACTTCCTGAGACACTTTCCCGTCGATGGCGTGGCCTAGTTGCCGGATGTCATCGCGTACATCAGTGAGCCGGTCTTCGAAGCGTCGTGCGACCTCACCGAGGGTCGGCTCATCGGGCATGGACTACTCCCCCAGGGTCAGACGTCCCTCGCCAGGGATGCCGAGTTCTCGTCGCCCCGCAGGCGGGCCGCCAGTCCCTTGAGAAGGGCCACAGCAGCAGCTACGCCGCCGGAAAGGGCGGCATACCACATGCTGCCATTCAGGGGCTGGGTGACCACGACGCCGCCAATGAAAGCACCAAGGAACGACGTGAGTACACGCTCCAGGAGATCCATGGCGTATGTCTTCGCCGTCTTGTAGATCGCTTCCTCTTCAATGTCCACGGTTCCTCCGTCAGGCCGAGTCAAGGTGAATGGTGACGTTCTCGATCGCGGCCTTGAGTTCGGCGACGATCGCTGCCGGGTCGATTCCGTCAATGCCCGAGGAGAGCTGGGCCACGGCGTTGACGAGGCTGGTAGTGATGGTGCTCAGGGCGTCGAGCTTTACCTCTGAGCGACGGCCGATGATCTCGATGTTGCGCAGCGAGGTCGCCGGGGTGATGTAGTCGTTGGTAGTGCCGGTCACGGGGTTGGCGATGACGCCGTCCTTCTTGAGAACGGCAGTTGCAACCAGGTCGGCGTCAGCGTTGGTGAGGGCCATGTCGTTCTCCGTAGGAATGCCACCAGATGCGGCGGTGAGGATGGCGGCCATCGGGAACAGTCCCGGGTCGCCGTGAACGTTGCCGGACGGCACGTGCTGATGCCCGCAGTGCCCGGAATACTTCATCCACGCGGCATCAGAGAGACGAACCCCATTGGCGCCGTAGGAAGCCGGGTACGCCTTCCAAGTGACGGTGCTGGTGAGCGGCACGCCATGATTTGCGTGCGCCCACTTTGAGAACGCGGCCAGGTCCCGGATCGCCCAAGCGGGCAGCTCGGGCATGTACAGGTGCTTGATCCCGGACTTTGTCCACTTCGTGTGCGTCGTCGGGTCACAGGTGCCGACGATCTCCACCTGGTCGACATTGAGTGTGTTCGTGGCAACGGCGCCTGTGTGGACGAGAGCGCGGGCGGAAACGTCGAAGTCGAAGTGCTGGTACCAGGTGAGCTTCTCCGCCGTGAAATCCGGAACGGCTGTGAAGTTCGGGGCAACGGAACCTCCGGAGTAATCCGGTAGCGAAGTCCCCTCCGTGCTGTGCCACACGATGACGTTGACTTCCATCGCGTCACCCGGGTAGGTGTCCTGGTACCAGTGGCTGGTGGAGGCCAACGGGTACTTTTGCGGTCCTGTCTTCGTGGACATCACAGCCCCTTCGCAGTGAGCCATGTGTGCGCGGCTGCGGCCAGGGCCCTGTCAACATCCACGGGAACCGGGGCGGGTGTCGGCGCCACGGTCCAGGCGGGGACTGTCACATCACCCTGCTGGGAAAGCAGCCACGCCAGATCGACGCTGGTGAAGTACCCCAGTCCGTGGTCTCCCCACGTGTCGGACCAGGAGTTGTCGATCCAGTACTCGCCCGTTGTGGCGTCGAACTTGGACAGCTCGATCTCATGGCCTCCGGCAACCCCAGAAGTTCGGTCCACAATGATCCGGCCATCGGCTGCTGTGTTGAACATGCTGTTCAGCCACTCAATGCCGATCATCACTGGTCCGGCCTGGAGTGCCGAGTTCAGGGCGGCGATCGAGAAAGCGTGTGTGTACCCACTGGCCAGCCCGAGCCCCTTGAGCGCCTTCGCGACGCCAATGCCGGAAGATCCCGTGTCGGTGGGCGGATACTGCCCAGAGACGCCGTCCAGGACTGTCGCCAAGGAGTAGAGCTTGATGGCGAAGTCCTCGTTCAGCTCGTACACGCCAGCGGTGAACAGGCCATGTGAGGCTGAAGCTCCGGCCGCTGCGATGGTGACCGTTGTCGGCGCGGTACCCAGGACTGAGTCCGTGCCGAGAACGCCGGTCCCCGCGTTTCCTGTGCAGCTTCCGATGGATCCCTGGTCAAAAATGGGAACCCGGCGAGTCCAGCTCACGGTCTTGATGGCCGACTTCGGCAAGACACTGTGGGCGTAGGCCAGGGATCGAGGGTCGTGGTGAACGTGACGACCGAAACGCAGAGATCGGCTATGCGTTTCGGGGATAATGCGGGTCTCCATGGTCTCCCCTAACTATGCAATGCGCTGAAGGCGCAGCCAGGAATCGGTGTAGATGGTGGTGGCGGAGGCATTCGATGAGGTCTGCGCCCAGTCCAGGGAATAGGTCCCGGCGGTTGACCCGACACGGAGCGTTCCGCAGAGCGCAATAGTCAGGAGATCAGTTGTGCTGATCATGCCGAAACCACGCGCTGCTGTGACGTCGTTCGATTCCGTACGGATCAGATATCCACGCACTGATGCCGTGTCCGCGATGAGCGCACCAGGAGAGCCATTGGCAGAAATTGGGGAGTTTCCCGCACCGTGGCCCATCCACTCGCCCAGTGACCCGGTTGGCGCCGACCAGTCGAGAGTCAGGTCACCGGCCGGGTCACCGGATGCCTTCACCCATCCGTCCATGATGTAAACGGCATTGGCTTCTACTGCGAACTGGAGTTCCGGATCGGCGGTGGTCGTAGTGAAAGCTGATCGGGGAGTGTCTGAAGTCTTGCGCACCACCATTGGCTGCGCAGAGGCGAGGAGCTGGGCTGTGATGCGTTGCCCTGGGAGAAATGTTGGGTAGCGCTCAGTCATACCGTTTCTCCCTAGAGGGCAATGATTGACGGATTTGCCAGGCGAACGTCATCGCCCAGGGAGTGCGCCTTGACAACCCCGTTTACGCTGCGAGTAACGGTGAATGTCTGCGGGTCGAGAATGTCAAAGCTTTCGAAGTACAGAACCGGGTTGACGTTTGTGGTCCCAGCGAATTCGCTCGCCGATACTCCGACATACCCGCTGCTGACGATATTCGACGTGATGGTCCGGTCGATGTGCCAGACATCCGAAGGCGGTTCGAGAGTGCCGTCCGCCCATGTGCGTGCGCGGATTCGATTGCCAGTGATGTTGGCGGTCAGCCAGAATCCCTGATTGGCGACGTATGTCAGCCCTGTGTCGACTTCTGCGCCGATTTCCGTCGCTGCGTTTGTCACGACCAGATAGACCGCTGAGTCTGTCCGGAAGTGCAGACGAACCCTGTAGAAGGATCCGGTGTTCTGATAACGCAGAATGATCCCGGGGAGGATGTGGTTGCCCGTCGACACCTGCCCAACGGCCATCCAACAGCGGACCGTGGTGTCAGTCATGGTGGGTACCAGGAGCTGGAACCGGACGTCCGTTGCCGTGGCCGCCAATGTGACAGAGCCCTGTGTGCCGTTGACGGCACGGTCGGAGGCGTTGCCGTTGACCTCAGTCCACACCTGCCCGGACGTTGCGGTGCCCCAGGAATTGCTGACGGTCCTGGTGAATGAGTCGCTTGCCCGAGAAGAACACGTCGTCACAGTCATCACCTCACCGCCGACCTCGATATCCCAGGGCGTCTCGGCGGTGTCGGTGGTCCACACGTTGCCGGTTGTAGGTGTGACGTAGACGCTGGTATCACCAGAGGCCGCGTCTGCGTACAGGGCGCTTCCGTCTGTGTCGATCCGCAGGACGGCATCATCCGCAGTAGCTACGCGATACGGTGACTCAGGCGCGCAGTTGAAAGTGATTTGGTGCTGGTAGTGGTCGATGGTCTCCGAGATTCCCAGGACGATCACAGAGATGTCGTCTGGAGGGAGCCAGCTCGGCAGATTGGTGATGACGAGTCGGTCACCAGGCCGCATGTTGATGGTCGCCATGCGGAGCGCTGAGTTCACCGTGAATTGGCTATGCCCGAGATTCACCGATATCTGTGGATACCGGGATTCATCCACGGTACCCAGGTGAAGGCGCCAGTTCGCCTGGTCTGCCAGATAGGCGTCGGACGACAGATTGACGCTGACCGAATCACCATAGACGCCTACACCAGCCGGTGGGTCAACGGTGGACAGGGCGCCGGTCAGCAATGAAGCGCTGGCACTGATGTCCGTGTTTGAGTTGGTGGCTGTGATGCTGTTCTTCGTCAACTGGTCGTCGTCAACTGGTGTCGGAACTTCGGCCAGCTGATTGTCCACGTAGGACAGTGACAGTGCCGCATCCTGGTTGTACAGATCTGCGCGTGTACGGTAGCCGAGACCGAAGACAGAGAGGTTCTCGAAGAGGATGCCGTTATCGGCCTCTTCGCATTCCAGGAGGATGTCCAGGGGCTTGACGCGTGGCTGTGACCCCATGGTGACCGTGTTGTCCAGGTCCCCGATCCCACTGAAAGCAATACCCTCTTCGGCACAGATGCGCTGGAACCGACGTCCAGCGGACTCACCAATGGGATCCAGGTGTTCACCGAGATCAGTGATGTCGGTAATCGTGTTCTGGGCGGTGATGTGTCCTACTGCGCTGCCGTCCATACCCTTGGAGCTGTACAGGGTTGCGGGGGCCATGCTCACTTTAAGCAGGCGCGTCAGCTGTGCTGAAGCCTGTGATCCGCTTGTCCGGTGCGAAACGTCGGCGACGATATCCAGAATGTTGATGGAGAAAGATGTCGCGGTTCCGTTGTTCGCGAGTTCCATGGAGACACGGACTATCTTGCCCCGGATGTCCAGGGTGCTGTCAGCGGTGCCACCGAGCAGTGCTTGGTCACCGTCACGGGCTGCGAGGGACAGTGTTCCGTTGCGTCCGTACACCGGAGCGTCGGTTGGGCTGTTGTAGAAAACGTCCCAATAGACAACGGTGTTGGTGTCGTCCATGGTAAGCCGCATGACATGCTGCAAGTCCGGCAGGCCATCCGCTGGGACATACAGCAGGAAGCGGACCTGTAGCTGCGTCGTGGTCCCGTCGTTGTACTTGGGAACGTAGCCGGATATAGACGCCCCGCTGAGTGTGATAACGGGGTCACTGGACCCGAATCCGCTGTACGCCGCTGGAACGGGACTTCCCGAGAAGTACATGTCGGGACATGTGACGAGGGGGGAGTCGACCGATGTAGCTCCCTCAGGGTCCTCACACGGCCAGTAGGCCAGGAGGCTGTCGATCTGGGGGTCCAGGATCCCGTTGTAGACCACCGAGTTGGCAGGAATCGCGCCCTGGCTGAGACGACGAAGGATCCCGGCGGCTTCGATGTCCACCCAGATATCAGTGCCCGTGGTGTCCCACCGCTGTGGCCAGGAGCTGACCTCTCCCCAGAATCGGTAATTCTTTCCGCCGAGACCGTCTGGGACGCTGACACGCAAGGGCGTGTTCCGCCCAATCGACCCGTAGTAAATACCTGTGGGGTTTCGTGGGGAGAATCGGCCATCGCGATTGTTGAGCTGGAATGTGCAGGTTGCCGGATCCGCTCCCTGTCCCTCGCTCGGTCGCCCACGTGTGACAGCAATATTTTCTCCGCCATCGCGCGTCATCACATACGAAGTGATGTCGATCCACGCACCATTCAGGTACAGCTCCACGGTGACGGGGTTACCATTGCTGGCTTCGCCAGAGGCTCCGAGAGGTCCGGCACTGCCGCTCATCCGGCGCTGCCAGGCCATTACCTGCGCGGCAATACCAGCCATCGGCTACTCCTCGGTGGGCACAGGGGTGATCGCCACGGTGATGTTCTCGGAGGAGATTCCCGGGTCGCCGTCGTAGGTCAGGACAAGTTGGTTGGTCCCAGGGGCGTTGCCCCAGGCGAGGATTCCGGCTGCCGGAATCCCCAGGGCCAAAGCGATGGACACCTCGGGGCTACTCATCCCAGACCACCCATGTCCTTAGATCTACCGCTGTGGTGGGCGTCGTGGCGCGGACGCGCAAGAACTTGCTGATGGCTACGATCGGCCGTTCGTCCGGCATCCACTGGTACACGTACGACAGGCTGGATTCCCCCGAAACGGAACTGAGGGAAATGGCGTCGAAGACGCGTGAGGCCGTTGTCGTTCCTTCAGCAGTGGCGGTATACCCCGTGCTGCTCGTGCCGAGTGTCACCAGGGAGGCTGGCGCGTTGGGGTCCAGAGGCTGAACGCCAGCAGCAACGTGGGCAGTTACGGTGGCGGCGACATCTGTCTGAAGCAGTTCAATGACAGCATCCGCACCCGGCGGGTCATCAAGACTGAAGCCCCATGCGATGAGCTGCATCTGCCGGTTCGATGGAGTTGCGACCTGGAGCATGGTCTTGATCGCAGTGCCTGTGGTCACCGAAGCCTGAGCAGCGGTGGTTGGCATCGCGGAATTCCAACTCTTATACCTATGCATATCACTCCTAAAAGGAAACGGGGCACAGAGTTAAACACCCTGTGCCCCATACGTGGCTCTTACCGGCCGAAGACCGCCTGAACGTTTCCGCCGCGAACGCGGACGGACTTGCGGATGAGGTTGACCATGTCCTTGTCACCGCCAGTGAAGTGGAAATACACGTCCACCCGCTGACCGCCACCGCCACTGGTGCTCAGCATCCGCATGGTGTCCGGATGAGACTTCACCGAACTTCCGTAAGGAAGGTTCACCAATTCGCGGCCGTGTTCACCCACCATGGTCCAGGCGCTGCGAGGGCCACCCGAAGCCGCCCCGATAGGGCCACCGTTCGACTTTCCCTTGATACCGAAAGCCTTCTTGATGGCCTTCTCCAGGGACTTCGCGATGGTCTCCATGAGCTTTTCGAGATGCTTCTTCTGCTTCTCCAGTCCCTTGATGAGACCTTCAGCGGCCTTCATGCCTCCGGCGTACATGGCGTCCGCCGTAGTCTTTCCCGCCGATTTACCAGCCACCGCGATCTGCTTCTGCAAACTGTTGGCGAGCTTGATGTCACTGTCCTTGCCGGACAGCAACGCGGAGGCCGTCTCCAGACCGCCGCCTTCGACACCAGCACTGGCGATCTCGGACAGCGACTGACCATTGAGCCCACGGGCCTTCAGGGTCTTCAGGGCGCCCGCCAAAGCGACTGCCTTGTCCCGACTGTCGTGGAGGGTGTCCATCACCTTGGTAAGTGAGGTGTAGCTGTCGCCCCCGGCCGCATTTGTGATGCTGCCACCCGACATGATCCCGGACTTGACGCTGTCCGCCAGAGAAGCTGCTGCATCCTTGAGGCTGGAGAGTTTGTCCTTCGCCTTGTCCAAGGCTGCGTTCACCTTGACTTGCTGCTTCTCGTACTTGATCAGCGATTTACCCGCACTGCTCAGCCTGCTCAGTAGATTCTTCTCCGCGCCACCTGATGTGGCGGCCTTGATGAGGGACCTCCACTTGTTCAGTGATGCGACAAGATCCTTAACCGTGGAGGCTGCGCTGAGGGATTGACCAAAGGAATCGGTCTTGTACCCCGCGAGATGCCCGAAGTATGAAACACCGAATTGGGACGCTGCTTCTGAGCGTGCTGACTTTGCCCCTGAAGACAGGCCACCCTTGGCAAACTGACGGACATGCCCTGCGTTGATGGCTTCCAGGAGTCGCCGGTTGCGCCTCGTGGATGACGAATTGACGACGAATTCACCGTTGGACAGACGTGCCGGGATATCGTCGGATGTCCCTGATCCTGGGCCCGTGATATAGCCACCGCTGGCGTAGTTTCCGCTCTCGTGGTAGACGGTTCCCGATGTCGTCTTCGTTTTGCTGATGATATAAGTGACTGCGGTTTTTCCGTCCAGAGCGTTCAGGAGACGGTTCGCCTGCGCAACCTTGTTCTCCAGATCGCTGATCTGAGCTTGCAGTTTTGCCTGCTTGCTCTTCGGCAGCGTCTTCAGCTTGGCCTTCGCCGCATTCAGCTTCGCCATCAGGTCGTCATAGTTGACCTTGAGGACGGCCTTCTTGTTTGGCATCTTGGTGATCTGGTCAGCGAGGGACTTCGCCTGCTCCTTGGAGGCTCCCATCTCACGCGCCATCTTGTAGACGGCGTCGTGGCCTTCCTTCCACACGGAGATTACGTTCTTCCACGGGCCCTTGCCGTCTTCGACGGCCTTCGTCGCCGCGTTTGTCTTGGTGGCCAGATCGGACAGCTTGGTGTAGGCATCGCGAGATGCCTGGCTCGTCAGGTCGAGCTGGTTACCGTTGAACTTGAGCGCGTGTCCCATCTTCTTCGCAGCTTTAGCTGCGTCGTCAATGGACTGCTCCAGTGCTGACTGGGTATCCAGGACCGACTGGTTCTGTGCATTGAGCGCGCGCATGGCGTCTACGAACTGCTGAACCGACTTTGTCTCTGCGGACGTCTTGGCTGCCGCATCAGACGCAGCCTGAGCAACCTGCCCCTCCAAAGACACACGCTTGCTCAGGAGGCCATTCAGTTTGCTTTGACTGAACCCGGATGCCTTGATGACAGCATCTTTCGATGGTCCGTGGTAATCATCATACTGACCGATCTGTTTTGTCTTTTGGCCCCCACTGAGTGGATCCCACTCGACAACCGTTTTCTTCTTGTCCGGGGATGCGGCCTGCTGCTTGGCGATCTCCGCGTTGACGGCTGCCAACTGCTTCTGGAGGCTCCCGAGTGACTTCGCACTGGTATCCCCAACACCGGCAATGTTCTTTACGCCGGTGATCCAGTCTGTCAGGTGCTTGAACGCGCCGAAAGTGATGGTGTCCAGGGTCTGGAAAACTCCTGTGACAAGAATAATCGCAGCATCCAGGGCGCGGAAGACACCGATAAGCGCGAGCGTTGCCGCACCGCTATTCGCCATATCGCCGATGGACTTCCCAATGACGTCCAGAGCGGTCTTCAGCTCGTTGCCGACTGTGCGCCAGACCTGGCCCAGCCCCTCTGCTGCGCCATTGCTGGTCATCAGTGTGTAGAGGTTACTGACTCCCTCTCCCACAAGTGTTAGGGCTGTACGGAATCCAGCCATAATCGGCCCCATGGACTGCAATGCGGAAACCATGCCAGGGAGGGCTGCGCGTGCGAGTCCGGTGACTGCGCCGAAAAGATCATTGACCAGTGGCCCAGTTGCAGTGAATGCCTCGCGGAGCAGGGGACCCATAAATCTTGCGGCGGTGGCGACCTGGTGCATTCCTTCCACCAGGAAAGGAACCAACGGAGCTGCCGCTTCCCGGACGGTGGACCCCACTGTGGTCTTCATGTCCTGGAAAGCGCTCTTGACTTGTGCGCTGCCCTTGAGGGCGTAGGCCCCCAAGGCAACAAAGGCACCACCGAGGACAACCGTCAGGGCGGCCCCGGCAAGCTGCGCTACTGAACCGAGTAGCGTGAGTCCGGCTGCGACGAGGGGGGATCGCCGTGCGAAGGACGACATTGAGTTAGCAGCGCGACGAAGACCCGCACCCGAGAACCGGATAAGCTGGTCGGTCGCCCGGCCAGTCGCCTCGGTTACACGGCGAGCCCCGCCTACTACGTGCTCAAACCCACGGATGACACGTCCCGTATCCTCGCCAACCCGGATGAACCCGCCGGACAGGATACTGACAGAACGTTCTAGTGACTGAAAGTGCGGACGGTGCGAGAAGGTGTTGATGCGGGATTCGAACCGGCGGAAGGATGCGTCGGCTCGCTCGAAGCCCGCACTGGTGGTGTCACGAATACGCGTGGTGATAGTGCGCGACGAACGCGCCCGGTCCATCCGGTCCTGTTCGCGTAGCGCTTGTGCGTGTGCCCGTACCAATGCCCGCTGCTGTGTTTCCTGTTCCCGCAGGGCCTGCGCGTGTGCGCGTACTACTGTGCGCTGCTGTGCTTCTTCGCTCGCCGCAGCACGGGCTGCTTCACGGGCGCGCGCCGCCTGCGCCCGTGCGGCCCTCTCCTGTGTCCGCACTGATGCCTGTACAAGTGCGTCATGGCGAACGATGTCATTGTTCAAGTGGTCGAAGTCGAGCCGGACCTCGCCCAGTTGCCGTGACAATTGACGGAATTCGGTGCGTGTCAGCTCGCCGGATCGCGCAGCTTGCATGAGGTTCCGGTTGAGAAGTGACATGCTTCCGCGCATGTGAGCCATGTCGGCACTGGCCACGTTCCCTGTGTGGGAAAGCTGGGTCAGTCGCTCAGAGACGCTGCGGATACTTTCACTGAAGCGATTCGTGCGCTCTGCGCTGAGGTTGCTACTCTGGCCGACATGCTGAACCCTGCCGTCCATCTCACGCAAACGCTGGTTGACTCGCTCGAAATCTCCGCGCGTCAGATCCCGGACTCGTACGGTCAGGGTGATGTCATCGGCCATCGCTAATCCCCTTCCGTATCAGGCTTGCCCCGGCCCTCGATAGCGAGAAGGCGCACCAAATCGGATGGCTCTTCAAGCAGCTGGCTTGGTAGTACGTGGAACTGTCTGCACACGCCGAGAATCCACTCAGCTTCTGCTAGCTCTGGAGGCTTCCCGACAGTGCTTCCATCGGGATGGATTCCACCGGGGACGTCTCGCCAGAGATCAAGGGCTTCTCCAAAGGGGCGGAGACCCCGCTGACCGCTGTTGTCCAGGCATCCACGATGAGCATGTTCAAAGCCAGGTCGCTCGTCTTCATGCCGTCGAAGGTGGTGGGCACCGGCTTCTCGTCCTCGTCCAGCAGATTCCACGAGATGAGGTGCTTGGCCAGCATTTGAAGCATCTCCAATGTGGCGTCGGAGTCAGCTTCCTTGCCTGTGGATCCAGTGACCCGGATAAGGTCAAGGAACTCACCCGTGGTGAGTCCCGAGACCTTAACCTCCAGGCCCTCGTACTCGGTGCCCGTGAAATCGAGCTTGTAGACCTTGCGCTTGCGCCGGAATCCGGACACGGTTCCTCCCCAGGGAAACAAAAAAGCCCACCGCGCTCTGCGATGGACTCCGAGGTGTGTGAAGTTAGATCGAAACGGACATTACGCCCACGTCGGGACAGTTCCGTCAGCCAGGGCACCAGGAACAGCCCACGTCAACTCGCCCGAGTCGGCGCGTGTTAGCGGGTAGTCCGTGAGGAGGCACTCGTTCGGAAGCGAGACGCCGCCAACGGTGATGCTGACCGTGCGTGTCACCGATGTGGACGGGATCGTCTTGAAGACGGCGTGCGCGGTGGTAGTGGCCGCCGGGTTGAAGACGCCATTCAGGGTGATTGAGAAATCGGCCAAGAGCAGGAGTCGCTCCATCGCCGACTTGTCGATGCCCGTGATATCCTGAGTTGCGCGCGGTGTCGCAAATTCCAGGTTCGTGATGTCATTCCTGATATCACGCGCTGTGCCACCACTGTCATCGACTGAGCAAGTTGTCCATGCGAGGCCGCTCGACTTGCTAATTTTGACCACACCCTTCGTTGATGTATTGCACTGCTGGTGGGATTCATTGGCTTAACGTGGACATTGCTTTTAGTCTGATCCCATGTCTAAGTGCCCCATGGGATGTGCTTGTGGCCGCCATTCGCGTCGAGATGTAAAAGCCTGTGAGCCGGGGTGCACCTGCGGACGGCACTCACTTACTCAGGAGCACCGCTCAAATATCAGCAAGGCTCTCCAGAAGCGGGGTCCATCAGACGCAAAGCGCGCCTTCATGGAAAAGTCAGCAACACCGCAGTTTTGTGGGTGTGGCTGCGGCGAGCCAGCTCCGGTAGATGCGCGGCGTAATCGCATCAGCAAGTACATACCCGGACACAATTCCCGCGTTACCCACCCCATGAAGGGGCGGCACCATACGGAAGAAACCAGAGCGAGGCTCGCGACGTATACGGGAGAACAGGCATCGGCATATAAGCATGGCTGGGCCGGAACGCCAACGCACAACACATGGACTTCCATGCACTCGCGTTGTCGAGATCCCCGAAATACCTCGTACCCAAGATATGGCGCCCGAGGAATCACAGTCTGCGAACGCTGGGAGAGCTTCGCCAACTTCCTCGAAGACATGGGCGAACGCCCTGATGGGAAGACACTCGACCGTCTCAACGGTGATGGCGACTATGATCCAGAGAATTGCCGTTGGGCGACGAAGGCTGAGCAGGAAGCGAACAAAAGCAATCCGTGGCTAAACCCAGAGAAGGCAGCGCGTATCCGTGCTGGTCAGGCCCGGTACAACTACGACCGTAAGAAGCACATGGACGAAATCGATCGCGTTGCGCATGGTGATCGATCCTGACTGTCAACCTCGCTGCTGAGCAGTCCGGATCCCATCAAACGTCTCGTCCATCTGTTCCACCCAGTGCTCTGGGTTGGTGTGCTGACGAACACGGCCTGTCGGATTCCCTCGCCAGTCACCATCACGAACGATGAACAGCTCTTGCCTGTCCAGAGGGACCTTGTGTGCGCTCTCCTGGAAACACGCTTGACCTGCCTCGAAGACAAGCCAGTTCTCTTCGGCGGAAACGTGCAGCTCAGTGAACTTCCGCCCGGAATTACGGGCCGCGTGGACCATCTCCGGTGGGAGACTTTCAAGGCGCACACGCCACCCATTCAGGTAGTGCGCGCACTCGATCTCGGCACACGTGGCCTTACGCCAGTGTGTCGCGATAGGCGCCTTGATCTGGTACGTCTGGTAAGAGCTGACGCCACCGATGGGCTGGATACGATTCATGCTTCCTCCCCGAAGCCGATAGGGCCTAGAATGCCTGGCCCAGAATTTCATTCTTGACCATCACTACGTTGAACGTCACCGAAGTGACGCCACCTGTAGTGGTCGTAGCCACACGTACATACCGGCGGATAGTCGCCGTGTTCGCAATGGCGATGCGCTGAGTCTGCGGTCCGGCAGTGACCGAGGTGAATGCGAAGCTGGTCACGTCAGCGAAGGTGACGTTGTCCGCCGAGTCCTGGATCTTGATGGTCACATCGGTACCCGTGAATGCGGTGACCTGGAGGTAGGCCTGACCGCCGAACGCCAATGAGGCCAGGGTGTCGACGCCTGTACCGTTGGTCGCGGCGGTGTCCGTGCGTAGCCCGGCAGTGAGCTGGACGCCCCACTCCAGGCCATAGCCATTTGCCTGTGCCTGGACGGCGATGGTCATCTTGCCGTCGTCTGCACGGGTGGGGTCGTAATTGAGCTGCTTGGCGACCAGGCAGGCTCCGGGGTCACCCAGGTTGGTGCCACGGCCGTACATCAGCTGCCGGTCAGTGGTAGGGAGCGTGGACAGGACGGCGTGCTGCTTGGTGAGGGCGGTATTGAAGTGAGAAACCCACTCGATGCGGCCGTCGCGGAGACCACCGATACGCTCGAACGCAGACTTGTCAATGCCGGTGACGTCAATGGTGGCGACACCACCACCGACCTCGCCGAGCGAACTGGTGTCACCTGAGATGTCATATCCGCCCAGAAGGAACATATCCCCCAAGCCCGAGGTCTTGCTCACGCCTCATCCCCTCCTCGGGACATGCAAAAGGGCCGCCCGGCTGGACGGCCCTTCATTGGTGTGTTTGTGTGGCTACGTCTTACGGTCAAGGCGTTCAGTGAGCATCATGCGCACCTCAGCCTCAAAGCGAGTCCCGCGTATCGCGAGTGGAACGACGCCCACGCGGATCGATGTCTTTAGGGTTCATCCAGGCAGTGTGTCCTAGTGATGCACTCACGGAGCCTGTGGCCACAGATCATCGCAGATCAGGGGCACCCTGATGGAGAAGACCCTGAACTCTTTTCCGTCAAGGTTAAGGTAGCCGGAGCGACACTCCAAAGGCGTCCCGTACGCTCCGAAGATATCCACGTGCCGTACTTCGCCATTCAGGTCGAAGTCCCCGATGTACTCGCTCATCAAGGTGTCGAGAGCGATCGTCAGGTTGGTGTCGATGTCGTCGTACGGCATGGACGTGGTACTGGAGTACATGCGCACTGTCAGCTCAAGACGGACGGTGGTATTAGCCAGACCTGATGTTTTGACCGGAGTGACGCGCTCCACCCACACGGAAGCCGTGAGCCCTGTCGACGGAGACTGCTTCGACTCGTGCTGGTTAACCGTCAGAAAGTACCCGGTACCCAGAGCGTGAGACACCACGGAATCCAGGATGCTGACGATGTCCAGGGCCATCCCGAACCCCTCCCTATGGTGTTACCGGAGCTTGCCGTGACTCTGGTACTCGAAGAGCACCTTCTCCGCGATCTCACCCGCTTCTGCGTCTAGCTGCTCATGTGCCAGACGGAAGGTGTGGTAGCCAGGGAATGTGTCGGGCGAGTTGCGTGAGCCCACGCCTTCCAGCCAAGGACCGTAGATCACTCCCGTGTCATGGACTTCGTACCGGCCTTCACCAATGGGTCGAGTATCGATCTTCGACTCGTAATACCCACTGGGGTGCCGGAGCACGAACCCAAGGCGATCAAGGACAATTTCCTTGCCCCGCTCGGCAATCTCCTCAGCAGTGTCTTCCGTATACTCGGTGACCTGGTGCTCAATGCGATGACCGCTGATGATGCCACGAGCTGCTTCGGTAATGCGGACCCAAAAACCAGCCACGGAACACCACCTATCAAATCGTGCGCTGCCGCGCCTTGCGCCCATACTGCTGGGTGACCTGCTGGCGAAGGTCGATGATGCTTTCCATGGTTGCCGACCGACGGGAAGTTCCACCGAAGTTGGAAGAGGCGGACATGGTGCGGAACCAGCCGGTTTTCTCCTGCATCAAATCTGAGATCGCCATGGCGTTGTTGAGCTGCCGGGGTCCCGGCGGGGGATCCCATCGGTTCACAGTTGATCCCGTGAGATGCACAGCAGCGGTGGTCCCCAAAGCCCCTCGCTGCACACTGAGTGTCCGTGGGCCGTAAATGGTGATGCCAGAAGTGTGTGCCGCGATAACGCTTCCGTCATACGCGCGCCTCACGGTGAGGTTATTGCCAACCACGCGCAGGACAAGGACGCTTTCGCTGTCCAGGACAACGACCTCACCACGAGCAAAGAGGGCACCATTGGAGACGGGAACAGTCACCGTCTTCTGCTGCCCGTCCAGGTTCCCAGCCAGTGTCGCCCCGGTCGTCAGGAAGTCCCGCTCAGTGACGATGACGCGTTCGTCATCGAAGCGAAGAATCGACCCGACACCCACCATGGAACTCGTCGCGGCGTCCACGTCAATGGCTGTTTCCGACGCGTCCAGCGCCTCGATGACGGTGCCCACTGCGGTCTCATTGTTGCTGTACCCGAAGAGTCCGGTGACCAGGATGCTCTGCTGGTAGGTGTTACCACCGCCGAAAGCTGACGCGCTTGACAGGTTGAGTTCAATCCGGTCGTAGGGCGGTCCGGTCCGATTGTTCTCCAGGAAAATGTTCCCAACAGGAATGGCGCCGCCGCCCGTGGAGGAGATGGCGGACACGGAGATAACGTCGCAGTCGTCCACCCATAGGCGCCACGGTAGAGCGCCCTGGATACTAGGCCAGTCGAATTTCCGCGTGGCGGTCATGGGGTAGAACGTGCGGTGGCAGTATCCGTCAATGATCCTGGCAGTCGACGCGATGCAACGGTCGATCTCCTGGTCGTTCTCCGCCGTCTCGCCGATCTGGAGGGCCCGCTTGATGGCCTCACGGGTGGTGTACACGGGTTCAGCCACGGCATTCCCTCCTCAGTATCAGGACAAGGCGACCCAGAAAGTGAGAGCGCCGGTTGCGGTGGTGCTGCTCATGGTGAAAGAACTCGGCATGGAAGTCTGAGCGGTTCCTGCCGTGAAGTAGCGCCTCGGGGATGCGGACGTGAGACCGGCATTGGGGACCGTTGCTGACGTTGCGGAGGACCGTGTCAGGGAAGGCATCGTTCCTGAGCTGTTCCCCAGCAGCAGCACGGCGAGTTTCTGCCCGATGGTTGGTGTGAAAGAGGAGACCAGGGGGAGTGCCGTAATACCGGATCCCTGCAAGACGGTCGCCAGATCAGCTGTTCGCGCCAGCTCGGTGCCCGTGGTCCCATCAATGACACTCGCAAAGCACTGACTGGAAGTCATCGTGGCACCAGCATTGCTGATGCTGACGATGATGTTGCTGATGAGGCCACCAGACTGCGCGTCCACGCGCATTCCGTAGATGGTCCCAGCAACAGTGATCACGCCAGCAGATGCGCCAGCGATGTCCGGTGGCCAGTTCCATTCCTTGTAGCCGTGCAGGGAAGGAAGATCGAAGGAGTAGACACCGAGCGGGTGGCTGCTCGAACCTCCATTGTGTGCAGCGGAAAGAAGGGATGTCGCATTCAGAAGGTTGATACTCCCGGATACCGTGCCAGAACCCGAACAGCCAGTGACGTATGTACCGCCATCATTCGCCGTCTGTTCGTTGACCCCCCACTTCGCGGCATTGCTGACGCCGGACGTCTGCCCCCAGGTGCATCCAGTGAGGGTGTTGTTGGTGCTGTAGTCGGTTCCGGACTCACCTAGACGGTAATGGTCAGACGTGTTAGTAGTCGTCTGGGAGGCGTCCTGCGAATGGCATGCGGACAGCCGGTTGTTCGAGCATCCCACCAACTGGAACCCGTGAGTTCCGTTGGTGGAAACAGTGCACCCGTCCAGCGTGTGAGTTCCACCGGGGGTGTTGTCCTGCTGGCCAGTTTGTGCAGTTCCGTTGAGAGCCCACCCAGCGCTCGTGTTGTTGTACGCATGGGATGAGGAGAACTGGATGTATTTGGCGCCGTTCTGCGCGGTGTATCCGTTCGATCCGTTGCTGTAGGCGTGGCACCCGATGACCCGGACCCGCGTACTGGCTGTCACGAAGTTAAAGCCATGGCGCGTATTGCTGTAAGCAACGCTGTCCCGGATTTCACTGTCGTAGCAACCGTCCAGCGTGAAGCCGTCGGTGCCGTTGTCGTGGCTGATGCAGTCGGCGATCAGGAGACGTGTGGTCCGCTCATGAGGATCGAATCCGTATCCCGTGCAGTTCTTGATCTCCACATTGGAAAAACGTATGTCGTAATCCGTAGCGGTACCGTTCGGGCTGACGCCGCAGTAGGCTCCCACAATATCGGGTGTTCCGGAGACGTTCGCCTTGTTACCGTCAATGGTGAAATCACGAAAGACGACCCGACTGTTGGAGACACCCGACTGTGTACGGACGATCCCCGTGGTGTTCCGCGACGTGCCATCTGCGAGTTTCAGGATCGTGACGCCAATGCCCATGCCAGCAACCGTCGTGTTGTCCACGGAGATATTGATGCAGCCCAAAGAAGCGGTCGCTGGCGCGGTGAGGATATACGTCCCAGCCTGAAACTGGATGACACCGCCCGTAGACGGCAGCGCGGCAATGGCAACAGCAATATTCGCCGTATCCGTGGCAGCAACACCCGTAGGGGCCACAACCTCAGCAGTGACCCTGTCCAGGCCAAGCCGTAGACGCGCATCGGCTGCCGTGTTCATTGTGCTCACACGGACTCCCCGGGCTCAGCCATTGAGGGCTCCTGAGCTAGTAGCGGGAACGCAGGCGCACGCGGGGGAAGTCGCCGATGTACGTACCATCAGGGCGGTAGCCGTCGTACGTACAGAACAAGGCGCCGTCAGGGCCCTGAGTATACGGCTCACCATCATTCGGGCAGGCGAGAAGCCGCATCTTCGGCTCAATGGCGGCATAAGCCATCGCCTCGTCAACGATGCTGACGAGGGCGTACCAGTTGCCCATGGGTTACTCCGCTTCGCGCAGGCGGTCCTTGAGCTGCGCCTTGGTGCCGTAGGAGGGGAGACCCTTGGCATCAGCGGTGGCGCGCAGATCGGCGAGGTTCATGTCCTCATATTCGTCGCCAGACTTCTCGACGGCTGCCACGTCTTCCGCCTTGAGGACGCTTTCGCTGTTTGTCAGGAGGGCTGGAACGCTGTCGCCTTCCACGGAGAGGGGGCCACCTGTGGCAAATGGAATCTCAATGAGTTCCGGTCCCGGCTCATCCACCAGTACGGCTTCAGGTTCTGGGTGCCCCTGGTCAGCCTCGGCACCGACCAGGGGCTCACTCGCGTCAGCGACCGGGGAGGGTGCCTCGTCGCGAGCGTTTGAGGGACCACCTTCAATGGTGATCTTCGGCATGCTGTCCTCCACAGGGGGCCAGGGAACCTGCACCTGGCTACCGCACGAGGCACAGAACAGAGTCGGAATTTCGATCAGGCCGGGCATCGCCTTGTGCACGCGAATGGTCCACGGCCCGGAACTGCACGACGTGCAGTTGACGGTGATGAATGAAGGGGCTTGGCGGAATCCCGGAGCCCCCTCGATCTCGTACTCGCTGGTACCGCAGTGGGGACATGCGTCAAGCCCAGCCGCGTATTGCGTCGAACAGGCGACGCATGTCCACACCATGTTTTCTCCCGTTACGCGGAGGTAAGAGTCGCGCCGTCAGTGAGTGGCACCCAGGTCACAACCCAGGTGATGACACCATCCGTACCTGCGGACACCGACTGGATCTTCCCCGTGGTGACCGCCGTCGCAGGAAGCGAACTGGGCCAGCCAGCGGAAGAGTTTCCCGAAGGAGACATCAGCTTGGGCGGAGTGGTACCCGCAGTGGCGGGTGTACTGAACCCCAGGACATCTCCCGCGAGAGTGTCCGTAGTCCCGATGTCAGTGGCCGCGCACAGGGGAACGGCATCACCAGTAGTCGGGGTTGCCTTGAGGTAGTAGGAGTTCGCCACGGTGATAGATGTGGTGACCAAGCCATACAGCGACGTGATCAGAACTTCACCGCCAGCGATAAGGAAGAGATCGACCGTAGTGGCCGCCAGAGTTCCTGTGGACTTGCTGGCGCGCGTACCAAGCGTCAACGTGCGCAGGGCGGTCTGCTTCATCATGGAAGACATGGGTTACGCCCCCCTTACGCCGAGACGATGGCGAGGTTGTCGGGCTTACGCGCGACCAGGAGATCACCCAGAATGGCGGTGACCAGGCCAGCGGAAGACTGGGTGCACTTGATGTACGCCAGGGGGTCGGCCAGCGACGTTCCCGGGACGAAGAAAGCCACACTTCCCGAAGAGATAACCACCGTGTTCGCAGCGGTCTGCGTGGCCGACACCCACGCGGCAGTGCCGTTGGTGGCCGTGTTGGTCTGCTTCTTGGTGATGATCGCACCAGGAGTGGCGTACGAGCCGCCGAAAGTGGCGGACGTGGTGATGGTGAACGTGTCGTTGCCGGTGCAGATGAACGTGATGCCGGAGCAGTCACGCATCGACAGGGCGACACCTGCCGCGATGGGAACGATGTTGAAAGAGCGCCCGAGAGCAGCAATAGCCATGACTTATCCTTTCCTCACTGTAGGGCGTCACTGCCACAGTGGTTTCACACGAGCCGGGTTTTAATGCGGCTTATGTGTATGCTTCTTCAAATAGGCTATTGCCTACTGAAGTTTTTCTGTATCGTCACGGAATTACCCAAGCCCGGTGTTGCAGGCGTAGCACAATAGACCCGCGTTTCTCCGGAAACAAACTCATTCCCTCTACGCAGCTATTCTTACGGCGAAGGCTCGACAATCAGCCACGCCACAGTGGAGGTGTCCGAGGCGACGCCCTGGACAGTGAAACTCGTGCCAGCGGTACGGGTGGACACATAGCAGAAAGCAGGTGTTCCACCCGCAACATTGGTCGTGAGGAAGATTCGGGAGTTCGCGGTAACCGCTGTAGTGCTGACGACCACAGGAGTAGCGCCATTGACAGCGAGGGTTCCCATGGTGGCGTTGGAACCCTCTTTGACCTTCACGCCCTTGCCAGCCGTGGCCACCACGGCATTTCCGGACGTAATGGTGACATCGCCTGTGGAGTTGACCCCGGCGGATGCCGTCAGGACGCCGGTTACACCAAGCGTTCCACCAACGGTCGAGTTTCCTGCGACTGCTCCAGGAGGTGTGAACAGGGGCATTGGATCACCAGCTCGTCAATCGGGCGTTGCCATTGGCCGACGCCCAGATCCCGTCCACGATTCCACCGTAAACGGACTGCGGGAACTCGTAGTAAGCACCTGCGGCAAGCTGCACGGTGTACGACGTTGCGGACGCCGTAGCACCGAACTTTACGTAAAGCACCTGGGTGCTGTCGTTGAAGATGGTGCGCCCCTTGGTGACTCCCGTGGATGCCGCGAAGAGCGTCACGGAGGTAGCGCTCGACGCGACATTCACCAGAGTCGCGGTCTGAGGGCTGATGGCAGACATGGGTTCCTTTCCTCAGACCGTGCATGGCAAAGGACCCCAACTGGTGGGTTGGGGTCCTGGGGGTGCGGCTTGTTACTGCTGACCGCCATGTCTATTACAGGTACAACCAACTGGGCAGTCTTTGCGCTTAGTTGCCATTCCCTGACTATACATCAATCAGGGATGTGAAACTTAGCGTGTAGCCAATTTCACGAAAGGACTGAGCGTGTTGCTACCCTGGTTGGGGGTGATAGCGGACTGGATCCAAGGACGGCCGTCGACCCTCTCAATGAACCTCAATGTCGTCTGGTCGTTGGCGAAACGGTAGTGCGGCGAGGTGTCAGCCTGAATGGTCTGGCGGTCACCGATCAGGTAGTACCCGAGGTCCACGAAGTTGATGTCGCCGACCGTTCCCAGCGTCTTCACCTTCTCGGTGAAAATGACGGGGCGACCAAGAATGGTCATGGGCGGAGCCGCCGAACCTGGCTGCTGCATGTTTCCGAGCCACACCGCCGAACCACCCGTGCCGACGGAAAGAGCCATGGTGGCCAATTCCGGGAAGGTGTCGATGTTGGCGATCCAGACCGCGCGGTTGAGCGAGGTCGGGAGCATGCGGGCGTACATCTTGACGATGTTTTCCCACACGATGGTGGTGGACGCCTGGCCGGTCTCCTTGGCGACGGAAACAGCCGCAGAGGCGTTCAGGAATCCGAGAGGCTCACCGACGCCAGTGCCATTGATGAACGCGATGTCCTCGAACCAGGCGATGGCCTCGGGGAAGATCTCGTTGATGAACATCTGGAGTGAGATGATGGAGTCCGCGAACAGCTCGTTCGGGACCTGCGAGTAAGCGGTCAGCTTCTTCGCTTCGAGCTTGACACGCCCGAATGTCGGCGAGCTGTCGGTGAGGGTCGCAGCCTCTTCCGTCCAGTACGCCGTGACGCCACCGTAGATGGAGCTGGCGTTGCTGGTGGAGTCGATCATGGGGAAGGGAACCGTGAGGGTTTCCATGGGGACGACGCGGGCGCGGGAGCGAACGAGAGCCTGCTCCAGGGAGACGCGCAGCAGCTCGGAGCGCAGGGTCTCAGGGATCAGGAATCCACCGTCGGCGGGAACAGTCGAGCCGAAGGTGTTCTGGATCTCGCGGATGGCGTACTGGTTCTCGATGGCTTCCTTGGTCTTGGCGCCGTGCCAGATGGCCGCCATGAAGTCACGGAAGTCGGAGAACTTGTCATCCAGCCGAGCGCCGGGGGCGTTCGGGTTGTACTGGTCCGCGATGCGGCCAGCCTTGCTGGGCGAGAGGTTCAGGCGCTTGGCGTCAGCCTGCGGGGTGACGGAGCCCTTGTCGGCCAGGTACTTGACCAAGCCGCGCTGGACTTCAGATTCGATCTGGTTGGCCAGGTCGGTCCCCTCAGCCGCTGCCTGACGGGCGTAGGCGGAGATGAAATCCTTGAGACTTCCGCTGGATGCGACGATCTCCTTGACCTTGGCGGTGTCGCTCAGTGTTTCCGCGAGTTCGCTGTCGTTGCGCGGAATGACGGGAGTAGCCACTGTGCCTCCTTAAAGGCTTATGCGTCGCCCGCGCTGGACGGCGGAGCGGTAAGACCGGCGACGAGGGCATTCCAGTCGTCGGAAGTAGATGGGGGGGTGTCGAGCAGCCCGGCGATGGCGTTCTGCCAGTCATCGACAACGGGTTCTGGCTCAGGGGGAGCAATGTCCGGATCGGCGATTTCCATGGGATCATCCGCGTCATCGGTGTCCCTGGTTTCTGCGGGATCATCCGTGACATCGTCGTCGGCGGCGGTGTCCTGGATTTCCGCAGCGTCACGTGTCCGAATTGCCTGGTGCAGGAAATCAAGCAGCTCGTCAGTGAAGTGAATGAAATCGAGCTTGATCTCCACGGTCTCCGGGGCGGAGGCAACTGTCTCCTTGGTTTCCGGCTTCTCGGGGAGAACTGGATCCGGGGCACTGTCGCGGCCCTCGTAGTGGTAAGCAGTCAGATCCCACGTCTGGTTCATCAGGGTGGCAAGTGGGCGAACCGAATCCTCGGTAACGACCGTGACGTCTTCCTCGTTGGCCGCGTCACCCTTCTTGGGGGGCTCCCAGAGTTCGTTGGCGAGACCAGCGGCAACGGCTTCCTTGGCGGTGTACCAGGTTTCCGCCTTCATGCGGTCACGCCATTCGGCGGGAGTTCCACCAGCCCGGTCCGCGTAGGCTTCAGCAATGTTGTCTGACTGCTTGTGCAGGAGACCAACCATGTATTCCATGTCAGTCGCATTGCCGTAGCAGGCGCCAGACGCGTCATGGATCATCAACTGCGTACTCGGCTTCATCACCAGCTTGTCACCCGCGAGAGCGATGATCGAGGCGATGGAAGCCGCGAGTCCGTCCACGTAGATGGTGACGTTCGCCGGGTGCGACCGGATCGCATTGGCGATAGCGATACCCTCGAAAACCGAGCCACCAGGAGAATTAAGGCGGAGGCTGATGTTCTTCGTGGTGACTTCACGGAGGGCGTCGATGAACTCGTCGGCGTACATGCCGGACCAGCCACCGATCATGTCGTACACGAATACTTCCGTCGTGTCCGAATCTTCGGCAGCGTTCTCGATGCGGAACCAGTCGGCCGCGTTTTCCGGGGGAGTCACCCCCTTGGGAATCTGAGGGGGGCGGCGCTGCGCCACCAGTTCAATCCAGCTCATTGACGCCCTCCTCAGGCATGTTGGGTTCAGGGGGTGGAGTCCATCCGAGCTGAACCAGGAGCGCGTGACACTCTGGCTTCAGATAGACCGAGCACTCTTCGATGTCAAGCGTCAGAGGAAAAGCCGCGATATCGATGACCATGCGCGGGTGGTCGCCATATCCCATGGACAGGTTGAAACCCTTGGTTGCGGCACTGACATCCATGTCATCGATCAGGAGCTTTCCGGTGACTCCACCCGCCGACCGCACCTGAACGTGATTACGCGGCCTGTCGGGAAGGCAACACGGGTCCGGGTCCGTGGGGTTCATCTGTTTCCTCTGAGGGTCACTTGGAGGTCTTCTGTGGGTGCTCGTCGCCGTTTCCGCCCTGCTCCTCTTCTGGAACCTTCGATGGGCGCTGCTGAGACGGCTCCTGCATTCCGCCCGGAGGCAACTGCTCCTGCTCAGGGAGTTCCGTCATCGCCGGAAGGCCGACGGCGGCCAGAATGTCAGCCGGTTCCCACTGGCGGGTATCGGAAAGGAACTTCGCGGCCTGGGCCTTGTTCAGCAGGACACCAGCAGAAATCTCGTCATCCTCAGGAACTGGGTTGACGAAGTCAAATTCCAGGCCCTGAGCACTTGGCCCGTACATCGGCAGGATGATGTTGTTGAGGACTTCCTTCACGCGCATCAGGCGCGGGCGGGTCAGCCACCGGGCGAACATCACTTCACCGGCATACGCGTTAGCTTTGTTAACATCCTCGGAGGCGCCCGTCATGGCCTTCGGAAAGCCGAATGCCTCCCGGATGGTCTCGCGGGAGGCATTGCGCAGTTCAACGAACTGCATGTCGTCCATGGTGTACTTGCGGTCAACCCACTTCATCCCGGCTTCAAGAATCGCCACCCGGTGGGCGTTTGCCACGCCCCGGTGAGTCTCGGCCCAGCGACGCTGGAACTGGTTGAAGTCGTCGTCGGATATGTTGTTGTCCGCTTCGATGACACCGCCAGGCGTCGCTGAATTCAGGAAGAAGTTCCGGTTCCAGTCGGTTGCCAGGCGCTGTGCGTCAAGGTCGCCCATGATGGACTGCACAGCGCCCAGGCCCCGGTACGGATCCATGGGATTCGGGCGTCGCAGGAAGATGACCTCGTCCACCGAGAGTGGGATGTTCTCCCCGTTGAATCCCCGGTAGACGTACCCAGCAAGGTAGTTCTCACGGCTTGGCACGGGCTCCATGCGGTCGGGCCGCACGAACCACATCTCCTGCGGAAAACCGAACTGGTTCTTGGTGACAACCCAGTACTGCTCGCCAGTCAGCTCTTCGTGCTGCTGCGCACTCTCACGGAACGATGTCCCGAAGAAGAATGGGTTCGGCCGGTTCCACAGGTCCAGCGCCGGGTGCCGCATGATCTCGGTCCGGTCGTCCTGGACATTGTCAGTGCCCTGGTCGGTGTACCGGCGACGACCGTCCTTCGGGACCTTGTACAACTTCCACTCAACGCCCGCGTACGCCGTGATGATCCGGTCCACGATCGCGAACAGAGTGCCCACAGAACCCTGAAGACGCATCTGCGCCGTCATCGTCCCCGTCGGCGTCATACTCCCCGCCAGGACAGACGAAGCACCTGTCGACGGCGCCCGGGTAATGGTGTACGGCACAGGAGCCTTGTTGAAGAGGCCACCAAGCAGCGTGCGTGCCATGTAGCCTCCTTGTAGGCGTCAAATCAACCGAAAGACGACGAATGATCATGGAAAACAGCAGGCCGAAGAAAGAACTGCGCAGATACGGAATCCAGCGCCTGTCCCGCGAACGATGGGCGACGGGCCAGTCAGTCTGGGAAGCCGACCACCCAGGCATCCCAGTCACCGTTGACCAGCTCACGGTCAGCCGGGAAAAAGCGTCCGTGGATATCGCGAAACGGCTGGGGATCACTCCCGGCGACCACGTGTGCAGGCGCAGTCGCAGGTACAGCGTGGACGGCGCCCCCGTGAAACTCGCTGTCAGCTATCTTCCGTACGCGATCGTCGGCGGATCCCGCATCATGGAAGTCGACACAGGCGGCGGCGGCATCTACGCCCGGCTCATCGTTCTCGGGCATGAACCCGTGGAGTTCTGCGAAGAAGTCCGGGGGCGTGAACCGTCACCGGATGAGGTCAAGCGGTTCGGCTTCGAGAAACTGCCATTCGTTCTCGCCATCACCAGGACGGCTTTCACGGCACACGAGCGCCCCGTGGAGGTAACCGAAATGGTGGTCAATGCCGAGGCGTACGTACTCGACTACACCTTCAGGGCGTAGGTCTCACGCCGGAACCCATCGCCCGTCCCTGATCCAGCCATGGTGACCACACACCGTGCAGAGCAGGGACGGCGACAGGGTCAGTGGCTCCCAGGACTCAACTGTCCACATGGACTGTTCCTGGAGCTGGTCACGCACTGCGGGAACGTCGAACATGACTGATCCACCGAAGCACTGGTCCCCATTATCACGGCGCTTGTGATCCTCGATCAGACCGACCTTGTCGACGCCATTCCAGGACACATACTGGATGAAGACGCCGTGACCGATGTCAATCGCGTTGCTCAGCACGGTTCTCCTCCAGCTCCTCACGCAGATGCTCTTCACAGAGCCCCACGAACGCGGAGGCTTTTGGTGAGACGCGGATGATCAGATCACCCTTGCTGGGGTGCTGGTCGCAGGCGAGTCGCGAGCAGCCGTAGTGGTCAGCCATCACGGCTGAGATCCTGCCCGCCGAAGAACTGGTACTGGAGCCCGATACACCCAAGACCGGCGGCGATCACGCCAGCCGGAACGTAGATCATCGAGATTCCGTAAGCAATCAGGGCGACTGCCAGCAGGGCCAGGAGACCGGACCCGAAGGACGGAGTCATCCGGATCCTGGCGACCGGATCAAGCAGGGTCCTCGTGGGCTTGGTGTCAGTCATCCAGGGCCTCCCCGCCCTCGGCTTCATCGTCCGGCTCATCTGGGCACTCGAAGTCGTTGATCATGATGAACGCCCCCGAATGCCAGCTGTCGAACTGCTTGACGGAACCCTGGACTGAGGACGGGTGAAAGAAGATCATCATTCACCATCGCCTTCAGATCGCAGGTCCAGCAGAACTCGCTCCAGAGATTCCAGGGCGTTGTGGACCTGGGTGGTCAAAGGCGAGTAGAAGACACGCTCATTGCAGTGCAGAGCGGCGTTCGCCTCGTTCTCCCGTGTCAGGTGCTTCTCAGCCCACGAGAGCGCCTCAGTAGCCTTGTCCAGCTCGCGGATCAGGTCTTCATTGGTCATCCGAGCACCCTTATCCGAGGAGTCAGGCCGACGTAGTAGGCCAAAAGCAGTGCGTCGGCGTTGTCAGGAGAACGCCCCGTACGGTCCCGGATGTCGTCCTTCGACTCGATCTGAATCTGCCCCTTGGAATTCAAATCCCACCGGGGATCGGTCAGCTGAGCACAGGTGACATCGGCGTTCTCCATCTTCGACAGGTCCCACCACTTCGCAGCAGAGAAGTCACGGCCGATGCCCCACCACATCTCCGCGCGCAGGTTCAGGAACTTCTTCGGCTCGCGCGGTTTGGAGGAGGCGTTCACGCCGATGATCCTGGCGGTGTGTTCCTTGCGATTCGCCGCGTTACGCAGTTCACCGATCACACCGAAACCCACACCGATGGAGTCGATCTTCACCGCTCCCGCCCCGGTCTCCCGGATAGCGTGGATCACCAGCGGGGCAATCTTCTCCGGGCGGTCCGTACGGATACGCCACTCGCGCCCGGCCAGCAGGCCACGGCGCTCACGGATCACCGTCTCGTCCTGGCCGCCGCCAACGTCCACACCCAGCTCCACTGGCGTCAGGTCGGACGGCTTGTACCGGGTCTCTGGGTCGATACGGCACGCGGCCACATCAGAGGAACGCACGACAGTGTCCACGCCGTCGATGGCGAACTCGCCCAGCACCTTGGACTGGTATAGGGCGTTGTCCTCGCCCCACTCCGCCTTCTTCTCCTCTACCCACACCTTGGAGACCAAGGAGGCGGCCACCGTCTCCGTGACCGACTCGCCCGTGAAGTTCGGCGACTCGAAAGCCGAGACTTTCACGACGTTCCACCCGGAACCTGGCTGGTTGATCTTGAAGAACTGTGTCGCGGAGTTGTCCGGGTTCCCGATCGCCAGCTGACGGCAGTCAGGACCGGTCGTCAGGGCATCCCCAGCGACAAACAGCTGCTCAGGGATACCGCACGCCTCGTCATACACCACGAGGACGTACTGAGCATGGATACCCTGGAAGGCACTCTCGTCGGCGTCAGCGGGCTTGCGGCCGAAAGCGACCAACTCGTCGTTCAGCCACCACTCAGTCTGGTTGGTACGACCCGGAAGCTTCCCGGCCTTGTGCATCCGGTTGATGTACCGCCACAGGATCGCTCTGACCTGCGCTGATGTTGGAGCCGTGGTCACCACGAACGCCGACTCCGGCGGGTGGGAGTCCAGCCACCATGACACTGTTAGTGACGCAGTATGACTTTTCCCGATTCCGTGGCAACTGCGAACAGCAGTACGGCGATGATCACGCACTGACTCCATGATCTCGGCCTGCTTGGACCACACCTGCTGCTTCAGCCGGTCCTGCACCCACGCCGCCGGATCGTTCACCCAGCGGGCCTGGCGGTCCATCGCCGTCTTACGGTCCACGGCTGCCTTGATCTGATCGCGGACAATCTTCAGGCGCCGGGTGTCACCCGTACGGACCAGCTTCTCCACTAGTGCCTGAAGCTGCACCGGATCCAGGAGACCAAGAGCGTTCTCCGTGAGTTGTGTGTCAAGATCACTCACGCGCGCTCCACACTCACCAGCCAGTCATTACGGATCGTGTAGACCGGCTCATGCACCACGTTCTTGAACGTGGTGAAGATGTGGTCGTTCTCGTGCTGGTAGTACGCGGCCTGAACCTCACGTCTCGTCAAGGTCGTATCCCCCGGAGGGAGAAAGACCACGACGAACGTGCGCATGTTGGGAAGCGGCATGCCAGTGTCCTTGGTGATGATGGAAGTGGTGGTGTAGTGTCAACTTGCTTGCCTGTCGCGTACCTTCAGCCCCGTACGGTGGTTCCACGGGTGACCGGTTGCACACCCGCACCGGAAGCAGACCTATGGCGCGTGGGTCTGTGGAAAGACGAAGCAACAGGGTTCGGCCAGTGAAAACCGCGACCGTGAAGCGGCCTCTCCTCAGCGGGTGGAGGCCGCTTCCACGCAAACTCAGGTCTGGTACCAGTGCACAGGCGGATCGATGGTCAGCGGCGTCAGACGCTCCCGCTGCCAGATCAGGTCGGGGTCCGCAGGATCCGTCATCACACGGCCCGTGTCGTCAAGGACCAGAGACGTGTAGCGGATCGCCCACGACCCGTCAGGGCGCTCCTCGATCGACACAGCCGTATCGATCGGGACATCCCGGTTCCGGACGCCGTTCATGGCGAGCCATCGGCGGATCTCCGTGCGGCGAACCTCCGACATGGTCTTCCAGGAGTTCGCCAGCATGATCACATGCGAGACGTGGGCCGTTGTCACGGCCGAAGCCCTGACCAGCCCTGTTGAAGCTTGGTATCGGCCTTCTCATGCATCGCCACCGTCGCCCGCACCGCGTTGTCCTTGGCGTCACGCAGATCGCGCAGGGCCTCGGCCAGGTCGGGGGAATCCGGCAGGATCCCCAGGAGTTGGCGGGCCAGCACGTCGAAGTGCTTCGAGGTGTTCTGAAGGTGAACCGGCAGGTGCTGCCAGCGGAAGTGGCTCAGCAGACGCTGGATCTCCAGGTCGCGTGTCTCATGATCAGTCATACCTTCTCCACCATCACCGTCGGATCGACTTTGTCGATGATCTTCTGTGCCAGATGAGTCATCAGCTCGTCACAGATGCCCTGCTGGACACGGGCGTCCGTCCAGGTGTCCACATGGATCAGGCGCTCCGCGCGGACCACGTCGCTGCCCACCAGGACTTCCGTGTAGATCAGGAGCCAGCCCTCGTCAGGTGGTGTCATGAGGGCTCCCCGGCCACAAGCTCGCCAACCACGGTGACGCCATCCGTCTGCACAGAGTTGATCAGCGCGATCATCTGTGTGATCTCCGCGCCGATCTGGTCGGCCTCCACGGAGATGCGGGTGACCGCGTCCAGGCCCAGGTACTTGGAGCGGCGCTCCTTGATCTTCAGGATCCGGTCCATGACCTCCAGGGTGAACCGGGAGTCTTCCACCGGATCACCGTCCGGTCCGATGATCACGCGGCCCTGCTGCACCAGCACCTTGCGGTCACGAAGCTCCGCCCACAGGACGCGCTCCATCTCCACCAGGGAGTCCAGCTCCATCAGCCGCGCCTCGTCCACCGTGGTCCGCGACGCCACATGCATGCCCCGGCGCACAGCGGCTTCAGCGCGGCGCAGATCGTCACCCAGCTGGAAGCGGGCGGCGATGTCCTCCAGGGAGTGGCCGACGGCCACCATCCGGGCGGCCTCACGGTCGGTCTTCCAGGAGATGCTGCCGTAAGGGCTGGCCGGAGCATCCGCAGGACGTGTCGACGGGAAAAACGGGTCGTCGTCGGCGAACAGGGGCTGCGCCGGTTCGAGTTCAGTCATGGGCCGCTCCTGCCGAGGAGGGTGCAACAAAAAAGCGCCTGCCTCGTTGACGAGGTGGGCGCTCTTCATGGATTTAAGGCAAGTCTTTGGCGGGGTCAGGAGAACCTCACGGTTCAAGTATACCGAACCTTTATTTCTTAAAAATAGGTTGTGACCCAGATCACATTACGATGAACTTGACGTACTCCGTTGCACCGGAAAAACAGGGAGCCCCGGGGGTGGGGTTCCGTGGTCGTTCCTGATCTGAGTCATGTGGGCAATCAGGTCAGGGCCCATACAGAACCATTCTTTCGACCCGGGGGCGATGAGTCGAAGTTCTGCGAAGCGCTCGTGCATCTCCTGTTCATGGGCGTAGTCACCTGGCTCTATGGCAAGGACTTCGTCGGGCAGGATCGCCGCCATGCGCTGGTACAGGTTCGTGGTGACACCAATTTTGACCAGATCACCCCGGCGGATGTAGTAAACGACACTGGGACCGGCGAGAGCCAGAAGTGACTGACGATTCCACCGCTTCTCCGCAATCTCTGCTGCACGCTTCTCGCGTTCAGGACGTTTGCGTTCATGTTGGAGGAGCCATGCCTGCTGTGCGGCGTTCTTTTGCTCTACCCGCAGCGCCACGACTTCGCACCGGTCACGGCCCAAGGCGAAGGCGGCCCTGATGATCTCGGCATTGAGTGTGCCGTACTTCGTCACCAGGAACACGATGGATCGGACTGTCTCCGTGTACTCCAGGGAGTCTGGGTCCAGGGACTCGCCCGCTGCCTCAATCTGCCGACGCATGGCGGTTGTTATAGGTTTTGTTGCGGTACCAAAAACGCGCGAGGTACGGTAGACGATGTCGGTGCTCCTCAGGTAAGCATCGGCCGCCCCCGGGTCTGTTTGCGCAGACGCCGGGCTTCTTCATGGATCTTATCCCAACAGGGCAGTTGACAGGAAGTTTTCCGGGATCCGTGGACAATTACAAAAAATATTTCGGTTGACGCCCAGATTCTCAGGATATTTTCCGGTCATCCGATGGGGTGCTCATCGGGGTGTTAACTTGGGTGCATGGCAACTACCGCACGCCGTAGCCTCGCGCTACCACCAGACGACATCGAGACCGTGGAGAACATCCGCCACGCGGAAGCCGACCAGAACGCCCTGCGCGCTCTGGGCATCACCGTCTCCGACAACCCCACCGCAGCGGAAATCCTGCGCGCCCTTGTAGCCGCCGGAATCCAGGCCGTACAGAACAAGGCCCTCGAAGCCGCATACGCTCGCGAAGCCGAGTTCATGAAGACCGACCCCGAATGCCAGAAGTGGCGCCAGGCGAGGCGAAACCGCCGCAACCACCACCCTTTCATCGAGACCCAGGCGGCTGACGTCGCATGAGCAGCCACCCCGTGCAGCGCGGACACGTCTACCGCATCCTCATCGATCCCGAAACCCCGGCCCTGGTGCTCGTCATATCCAGCAACGCCCACAACACCCGGACTGACGAATACATCACGCTGCCCATATCCGCACGGCGCAGCCTCCCCGGCCCGCTCCCCAGCTGGGTACCACTGCGTGCCGGGGATCCCGCATTCGGATATGTCGTCGCCTGCTGCGCCGACATGGTCGCTCAGGACGAACTCAAGGAAGACCTCGGGGCGCTGTCCCTGGAGACGCTGAGCCAGGTCGAACAGGCACTGCGAAGGGTACTGGGACTGTGACCACATACCGGATCGACACAAAAGCCCTCTACGCCCTCCTGGACACCCACCGGAAAAACCAGGGCATCTCCTGGCGGGAAGTAGCCCGGCAGACCGGAATGTCATCCTCCAGCTTCACCTGGATATCCAAAGGGAAAGCACCGAACTCCCACGCCCTCGTGACCCTCCTGATATGGATGGGAACAGGTGTCGACATCATGCACCTGGCCACCACCGAGGAGACCTGATGGGCACCCAACGATCCACCTACGTCATCTACGGCGTACGTATCAGTGACAGCAGCGACTACTCCGCCATCGAAGGCGCCATCGGGCAGTGCCTCAGCACCAATGAGGAAGTCGGCGTCTTCCGGTCCGGGGAGTACGACAACGACATGTTCTTCCTCGCCACCACCTGGTGCGAACGCGAACCCGGCCAATACCACCTGCACCCCACAGCGGTCGGCGGAGTGGACGACGACACGTGGGCGGATGAGTTCACCAACCAGCTTGAATGGAACAAGTCCCTGGACCGGACCGTGGAGCGCCTCGGACTGCACGTGGTGGACGGCCCCGGATGGTTCTGCATCGCGGATGAGAGCTGAGCGCCATGAGTGAAGAGCTGTACCCGCCCGCCGAAGGCTGGTTCGTCCAGCGCCAGCTTGACGACGAGTCGTGGGCTCCGTACGCGCCCACCACCACCCGCAGCAAGGCCCTGGAGCGCCTGGCGTCGAGCCGCCTGGCGTGGCCCGGCTACCAGCACCGGATCGTCAAGGAAACCAGGACATACACGCTCGACAACGAAGATGAGAGCTGACCTGTGAAGCGAGGCATGGACATCTTCGCGTACACCAGCCTGAGCGTCACCGGGCTCCTCATCGCCGGATTCCTCCTCTGGATGCTGTGGGACTTCATCCGGGAACCGATCGGACGGCTGATCCTGCGCACGGATATCGGGGGGGGGGTGGCTGATTATGAGTCGAGCGGGCTGAATGGGGCGATGTCCTGACTTATTGGGACAATCGCTAGGTGTGGGTGTGGGGTATGTGAGGGGTGGGGGTGCGGCCCCGGGAGCAAGATCTTTTTCGAGGAAACTATTGCATCCTACACAATATGCACATGCATTAAGTGCCCTTCGCACCTATTGCGTCATGCATCTAATGCATGTGCATGGTGTCCTGATCAGGACGCTCATATGAGCACAGGAAACTGGCCGTAAAGGACAACGGAAAACCGCCCACGGGGTGGCCCATGGACCCCCCATGCCCTACACTGGAGACATCGCCAGAGGGGAAGGGCCGAAAGGCCCGGAGCCTCAGACCATCAGACGAAAGGAGTCGATCATGGAGCGCCACACGGTGATCAGCCCTGCCCTCATCCACGCAATCGCACACCCCGGTGCCGACTACGTCGTCGCGGACGCCACCGCCGCCACGTCCACGCCTGAGCACACTCTGTGCCCGAACGTGTGGACCGGATGCGGGCACACCATGATCATGAATGAGGACGGGGTAGGGGTGGGCTGCGACACCTCCGCCCCTATGTGGTACACCGCCTAGACCAGCACCCCCTAGGGGGTGCCATGGGTGATCACGCTGGGCTTGTTCCCGGGGATATTCCCCCCGGGGCGGCTGCGAGCCTTCGACGTGATCATCCATGGTGGCCCTAGGCCATCAAGGGACACCCTGTGTCCCTAGTACCCGGACACCCTGTGTCTGGTATTACCGGGTCACCCTGGACACCCTGTGTCTGGGCGTGATTGGTCGCACGACACTCTGTGTCACTGGGCCCATAGCCGGAAAGATCGCGTTCTTTGTTAACTTCACAGTGTGCTTATTGATCTTGATTGCATCACTCGGACACCCTGTGTCCTCGATGCCATGCGCGGTCAAAGCCTGCATTCTGCCGGACACTCTGTGTCTGGAGAGAGAAGGTACCTTGCCAGACCGCGCCTGCCCCAGCTTTCCGCCCCTATCTGGCGACGTGCGGGGAATCCAGTGTGAGGCTGCGCGTTGTGCCTATCAACCATTGCGCGCGGTAACCATCTGTCCCGCGTAGCGGGAAGGGTGACGCTTGATCAGTCCCTGTCTCTCGGACACCATGTGTCGGGGGGACGGGGGATGGTCAGACCGTAGGGGGACACTTTGTGTCCCTGCGGTGTGCCCAACCCCTGAGAGGAATCGATCATGACTGAGACTGTGTCTCCGCAGGAATTGGTAGAAGTAGCGGGCATCAAGACCCGCGCGGCGCAAGCGATGGCTGCGAAAGCGTCGGAGACGGTCCCCATGCGGTGCATGACGGGCACTGACCCAGTCACCGGCCGTGGTGGTGAGCCGCTTCTTGCGCGTCACAAGGTCCCGCACGTTGACGGAACGCTTGTCAAGGGCGCGACCGATGACACGGGGCGTTGCCCGGAGTGTGGCACGCAGGCAAGGGTGACTGGTAAGGGGTTCATGGGGGCGCACAGCGTGCTCAATCAGGGCACTCCCGCGTCACCGGCGCTTGTCGAATCGAACGTGGATCCGGCAGACATGGGTGCCCGCGTGGGTGATCCCGAAGCGGCTGGACAGCGGCGCCTCATCGAGATCGACGGCGCGTTTGGTCGTGGCACGGTGGAGGTCAAGGCGCTTGATTCGGAGACGGGCAAGTCCAAGATGGTTGCTGTTCCGGCGACAGAGGAAAACCTCCGTAAGGCTCTTGCGTACTGGGTTGCGAAGCGGCCCCGGAAGCAGGAAGCGAAAGACACGCAGTCCAAGATGATCTTGGATCTGAATCGACAGATCAAGGCTGCGATCAAGGGTCCGGATGCGCTTCGGGCCTCATGGTCGCCCGAGGGCAAGGCTGTGTCACGGATCGCGGGCCGTACGGACAAGCCCACGTCGCAGGCTCTCCCGGGCATTGCTCTGGTCGCTGGTAAGGACATGACGGGGGCAGTCCCGAAGGATCGTCCCGAGGGTACCAAGCCGGTAGGCAACACAATGTCAGGGCCGATTGGCCGGGAGCGTTCTGACCGGACTATCACCGATGTGCCAATGGCTGGTGACGTCGTCAAGGATGGCAGGATCACCGGCCATTGGGGGTTCAAGACTCACGCCGAAGTGAAGGCCATGGGGACGGCTGCAAAGCGTAGGTACTGGGTTGCGGTTAAGCGCAACAGGGACACCAACACCCCGGTCACTCCGCTTCGGGAACGGCACAGCATGCCGAAGCGGTACAGCCACATTGACGCTGTGTGGCAGCAGGCTTTCGGTAAGGCCTAGGCGCGCTCTGAGCGCCCCGGGGGCAACTCCGGGGCGTTGAGACTAGGGGGTGATCCTTTCTCCGGGGCGCACGTCTGGCACGTGCGTCTCCGGGATGGTCTCAGCTTCTAGGTGAGGAATTGATCATGAGTGAGGCATTTCGGGAGGTTACTCCCGACACGCACCCGATCGAGATTTCGGGTGCTGGTGTGGAACGGGTGCATATGTTCGACGTGCCCGCATCGCTGAGGGAGCACGCGCACTACATGCTGGGCGAGTTGTCCGGCAACGTGTGGTGGTCACTGGGCACGTTCTTGGCGCAGGGGGAGACGTTGCTTGATTCGGCAGTGTGTCGTCGCAACGAACGCAGTCAGGTCGAGTACGGCGTTGAGGTCTGAGAGGAATTGATCATGGCCGAGGAAGTTGACCCGCGTCGCCTGCGGATTGGCGACCGGTTGTGCGCCACGGATGGTGTGCCGTTCGCGGTGGTGCTGGGTGAGCCACAGCATGACCTGAATGGCACCTGGGTGGTGACTGACGGAGTTTCCGTCGAGTTTCCCGGGGGCACGACGGCGCACCGCATTTCGGGGCGTACGTGTGAGCAGTGCGGCAAGCGCGGTCCGCATCCGGAGATCACCATGCGCCCGTGGTTCCGGCCGAATCGTGAGGACGACGGGCGCGTGAATGTCTGCGCTGGGTGCTGGGCAACCCGTAGCTAGTGACCATCGAGAGGGGAATTGATCATGGCGCGTGAATTGATCACAGTGGAGTACGCGGGGCCAACGTCCCATCAGGTCGGCAACCTCCCGTGCTACGACATGCGCGTGTGGTGGACCGTGGCGAGCGACCAGACCGAGGGCAACGTCAAGCGTGCGGCCGGTGTGGAGCTGAAACGGCACGTAGTGGCCGATCACGTCGAATTCGTCCGCTGGGATGTGGGCACGTACAGCAGCCCGCGCCTTGACGCGATGATCACGTTCCGGGTGTTGACGGCTGAGCAGTTCGCCGCCCGTGCGGAGCTGCGCGCCCGTGTGTACGCGGAGTGCAACGGGTGCAGGGATGAGCACCCCGGATACCTGGTTCGCATGACCAGTAGCGGCATCGATCACGCGTTGTGTTTCGGATGCTGGAACCCGATCAAGGACGAGTGCAAGGTTCTGCACTGGATCAAGGCGAACGGCAAGCTGCAAGTCTGACCCGCAGTTCCATGGTCCCTGGCGTTCCCTCACGGGCACGTACGGGGGTCATGGATCTACAGGAAGGGAATTGATCATGGGCGTCTCACTCATCAAGCCCGATGTCCTCACCTCCGCGCACTGGGATGCCTGCAACCTGGCATGCCCGGCCCTCAGTGGCCAACCGTGCCCCCGCGACACGTTTCACACGTGCCCGGAGTACTCGTCAAAGTTCTCCAGTGCGGCGGCTGAACTGCTGTGGTCCTGGTCGCTGGATTCCTCGCAGGATGAGGACTGCGGGGACGCGCAGCTCGGTAACGGATGGCATGCGCTGTTCCGCTCGGAGCGCGCGGTTCTGCACACGGGCAACTCCGGTTTCGTGTCCGCGTGGCGAATCGAGGACGGCGCGGACGTTGACGCGTACTGGGCAGAGATCGAGAAGGGCGCCCGGTACATGGACGACTGGGACGACCGCGACCATGAGTGCGCGGATGAGACGTGCGGCGAGAGCTGCTAAGAAGGGACTGATCATGGATGAGCCTGAGTACACCACCACCATTGGCGGCCTGAATGTCCTGGTGGACAAGGACGGCGGAGGCACGATCGGGCGCGCGTACGTGGGCACGTGGACCGTGTCAGTCCTCAACGGGCCGGTATTCGTACTCGACAACTCCGAGCTGCGGACGGGTATGCCCAAGACGCACGCGCAGGTTGCAAGGTTGGCAGCGGAGTTCGCTTCCGAGCAGATCGACGCGGGCTGATGGTGTGGTTTCGGATCGGCCCTGATGATCAGGCGCGCATTCGTGAGCAACTGGAGTGGGCGCGTGAGCACGGCAAGCCCGTCACGGTCTCGTTTCTCGAACATGTGCGCGATTCCGACAACACTCCGCTCTACATGGAGCCGGACCCGATTCTCGGCATCAAGGACCGGCGCCCTGTACTGCGCAAGGTCACGCGCACGGTCGAGCCGTACGAACCTCCCACGCAGAATACGCGGGGGGAGTGGTACGTACGGGTGATGGACCGCAAGCCGCGCCTGTCCGGTCCGCTGGGCTATGACGTGCGGACCATCCGACTCGATCGGATCCTGCGCACCCGCAAGCGTCGTCTGTTCACGGTGCACGTCAAGGGTGCGCACATTGTGCCGAACCCTTGGAAGAAGGGAGGGCCGCTGTACCGGCCTGCGGGCTGACCAAGATCACGCAATGTTCCACGTGAAACAGGAATCGATCAAGGAGAACCCCATGCGCAAGATCACCGTCGATGAGCGTAAGGCGTGGCGCCTCGCCGCGTCCGTGCTTCTCAGTGTCGCCGCCTTCGGCACAGTCGCCGCGTGCAACAGCACCGCCACGCACCCGCGCCCCACGGTCACCGTCACCGTGGACAACACGGTGCCCGCGTCGGTCGCCCGAGCGATGGACGCCTGCCGGGGGGTGTGGAGTGTCGCCTACAACCCTTGCATCTCTCTGGCCATGGTCCAGCCGGTCACGCACGTCACCAAGAACAGCGGCGGCGCGTCCACGTCGGATCCCTCCGGGTTGTTCCTGGTTAGGCACTGCCGCATGGACTACGTTGGCGCGGCGCTGGAGCGCTGCTTCATCAACGAGGCGATGACCGGCTGATGGCGGTCAACTTCGCGAAGCCGCCCGTGCGCATAGCGGGCCTGCCGTACGCGACCATCGCGCGCGGCAGTAACGGCCACATCATGGCGTTCCCCGTGTCCGCGATGAACGCGGAGGGCTGGGTGAAACTCGCCGAGACCGGCGCCGTGCACTCCGATCTGTGTGAGTGCCTGGCGGCGGTGACTGTCGAGCGCGTCTGACCGCCGGTCTTCCGGTGAGGCCGACCATGATCGCGGAGTGTTCCACGTGAAACATTTTGTGATCTTGGTCGGTCGCGCCGTGGACCTACGGGTACACCTAAGGCATGAGGCGAGGAGACACGGTGAACGGCTGGACGTACATCACAAGCCGCGCGACCAGCGATGAGGCATGGCAAGCGGTCATTGACGGGCTCGGTGTCCTGCGCGCCATGGGGCACATGACCGGCCCTGGGGGATTCCGGGGCAAGGTTGAGCCGCACGCGGGGGCGTTCTGGGTCCTGATGAGCGGCGGCCCTGAGCACACCATCCCGACCGAACTTCTGACAGAGGACTGACCATGATTGGCTTGGGTAGCGCACACGATCCCACATTTCCGGTGTACTTCGACACACCGACAGATACGGAACTGGAGTTGGCGGCGGCACTGTACGAGAGAAACGGAGCGGACACCGATTTCATGTCCGAGTGGTCCAAGCGGGGTGCCACGTACACCAGTACGGAATACCTCCAGGACTACCGGGACCGGGCGGCCGACATGATCACACAGCCGCTGATCGACAAGTGGCAGGCCGAGCAAGGATGGGACGACGACGCGCAGCACGCCCGCTGGTATGGCGAGGTGATCATCGCACGCTCAGGGGAGACCGACTACGCGTACGCCTACAGCAAGGCGCGGGATGAGCCGGACCCCCGCTCGATCGTTCCCGGGCTACCGGACCGGGCAGTACTGGAGATGACCGTCAAACCGACGCCGCGCAATGAGGAGTACGCCGGTCCGGACGAATACGACGATGCACCCGCTTGTGAGAACGGGTCTCCCACGTGCGCCGACGATGACCCGTGCGTGATCTGCTACGACGACGAAGACGGATTGCATGGCAATGACCCGGATGCACCTGGCTACCTGCGTGGTACCGCGATGGGCCGCTGACCAAGATCAAAGATTGTTTCACGTGGAACATCGAGAGGAACCGATCATGATCGAGACCGTGTACGAACTGACCATGTACCCGAACGGGCACAGCTTCTACAGCGTCGGTGTCACCGACATGAACGGCCGTCTGTGGCAGTTCTGGGGCAGCCCGTCGTTCGCGAGTATCGCGATCGATGAGAGCGTGACCGACGACATCGACTTCCGCCGACGCACGTCGCACGTCTCCATCCTGCTCATGTCGCGGGGCATCGACCCGAAGACGGTCACACGGGCGACGGTCCGTCGCCTGGCCCGGGAGTGGGTCAAGGACCGCAACGCGGACATCAAGAACGGCAACATCACCGACTGACCCGAGAGGAACTGATCATGACCTGGAAAATGACGCTCAACTCCACCACCCCCGACGGTAAGCCCGTCGAGTACTGGCAAAACCCCGGAGGTGGCTACTCCCTCGCGGAGTCCCGCGCGCACGTGAAGGTGTCCGGGCGAGTCGTCGTGAAGGGGTGGTCCAGCGACGGTGTGACGTACGCGGCGTACGCGCGCATCGTCCGTGAGGGCGTCACCAACTGACCGCCGAACGTGTCACGGCCGCATCCGATGGGTGCGGCCCTCTCGTTCTACGGCCAGGGGAGCGCCATGGATACACCGCCATGCCAGACGTGCGGCTCGGTCCGCACCATCCCTTACACCACGTGTCCGCCGATCGTTGGTAAGAAGGGAGAGAAGAAGACCGCGCACACCTGCACCCCGGCGTGCGACCGTCAGGGCACGCTGTGCCTGGCGTGCCGGATAGCACGGTGACCACTGTTCCACGTGAAACATTCCGCGATCAAGGAGGAACCGATCATGAGCACCCGCACCACACACCGGGTGAAGATCTACACCATGTGGGAACGCGGCTACACCTGCGGCGTCTGCCATAGGGAGGTCATGCCGGGGGAGCAGTACGCCGGGGTGCTCTTCGAGGGAGCGATGGCGAACCCTGATGGCCTGCGCGGTACACGTCACATCGGGGAGTGCGCGGACTGGACCGCACAGTCCGTCGCCGACCTGCGCGTGGGAGACGTGGTCTACTCCCACCGCTACACCGTCCACAGCCACGGCGGCCGGATCCGGGGCGTAGTGGTCAACATCTGCACCACCGATGTCAACGAGATCGGCTGGTACGCGGTGTGGCTGGCACCGAACGACCCCACGGACACCAGCCCCTTGGACGGCTTCCGGACCATCGCCGAGAGGGACGGGGCAGAGTGGGCGGCCAAGGTCGTTCGCGATAACCCCACAGTGGACCCCCTGCCCCAGCGGATCTACATGTCCCCCAGGGAACTGATCCACTTCAAGCGCTAACCAAGATCATTCCCTGTTCCACGTGAAACATCGACCGAGGAGACCAACCATGATCAGTGGCGACACACAGCACACCCTCACCATCGCTCACACCGAACGCGTCGGGGTAAGCGCCAACGCGAACCCAACCATCCGCGTGCACTTCACCAACGGCATGATCGCCGACACGCAGACTGACGCGTCCATCGGCTACGGCATCCAGAACAGCGATCTGCACGGCGTGCCGCTCCTGGTGACCCTCACCAGCGCGGGCCGCATCCGCTACGCCAAAATCGCGAAGGGCTGACCATGAACCCCCTCGCACGCACCGCGAAACTCGATCTCTTGCACCAGATGAACGACGAGTTCAAGGCCGTCACGGGCGACGGGCTGTACATGTACGCCAACTGTCCCAACACCGACGACGACAGCGGAGCGGAGTACTTCCACTTCCAGGGCGGTCACCGGGCGACCGGCATCGAGTCCGCCCTGTCGTACATGCAGGACCGGCTTACCGCCGCTGGCGGAACGAGGCACCTGTGAGCACCCCGGCAGAGCGGAAGGCCATCCGGCAGGGTGAGCGGGAACGCCAGGACGCCGAGCACCGGGAGCACCAGGAATCGCACCCGGGGTATGTGACGACGGAGGTGGTGTACGTCATCGAGTACCGCGTGCCGGGCAATGACCCTTGGTACGCCGCTGACCCGTTCGACCTGCCGCGCACGGGGGAGACGGAGGATCTGGCGGAGGCACTCGCCGCGAAGGGAGGACTCGTGGCGGGCACGGTCCGTCGCAGCTACCACAGCACACCGGGTGATCTGGACATCGCGGAGGCCCGCATCATCCAGCGGGTGACCGTCGGAACCATCCTGATCTGAGTGACCGGCACATGTTTCACGTGGAACATGACGAGAGGAACCGAATGACCATGACCGGCACCAGCATGCGCGCCATACTGCACGAACACGAAGGGCACCGCGTCATGACCTCCAGTGCTATCGGAGACGCCGTGACCACCGTCCACACCGACACCATGACCGACGAGGAGATCGGCTGGCGCTACGCCGGATACTCCGTGACCTGCCTCGCGGACCGCGTCAGCCTGTCCGAGCAGTGGGGCTGACCATGGACCCCGCCCCCTGGACCGACATGACAGTACCCGACATGCACCTGCGGACCGTCGCCAGTCGCGTGCTGTACCACAACAAGGAAAACGTCAACCTGCTTGCGGGCTGGCAGGATACCCACCCCGAGGCAGCCAACCGGGCACAACGCGAGATCCTCATGCACCTGCGGGCCGCACAGATCCTGCTCACCCGCGTGGCACGGGGGGATGACCCCTACGCCAGCAACGCCCACCGCCCCGACGAACCGTAAGGAACCGATCATGGCCGACCGCATCACACAGGCGCAGGCAGACACCTGCCTCGCACAGATCAAGATCCAGTTCGCCGTGTACATCAACGGCGGTGGCACCCCGCCCAAGTTGATCAAGGACTGGGACTGGCTGGACTCCGGCCCCACCGCATGGGCGATCGTCTGGGAGGAAGGCCCGTTCGAGTGGGCGTACCGCGCACATCAGGGCGGCGTCGATGAGGAGCTGACCGCCGAGGCTCGCACGGTGCCCGGCTTCGAGAAGCAGGTGATCTCCACGTTGCCCGCCCCGGCGTGGCCCGACACGGTGTGGTGCGAGCCGGTCAACGGCTGGTCCATCGCGCTGTATCCGGTCTAAGACCACTCCCCGTGCCCGTGAGGGCGGCGTGAAAGCAAGGACGGAGCACGCACGGGCCCGTCACCCGGCGGGGAGACTAGGCGGGGCAGGAGGATGTGTACACCTCCCTTCTGCCCCGCCGAACCATCAGGAATCGATCAAGGAGGACACCATGACCGACACAACCACCGAGGCGCCCGTCATCAACCGGGCTCTCTTCGGACAGATCCGCGAGTGGTTCACCGCCCACCCCGAGGCGCACAACAACAGCGCGTGGTCCAACTGCGTCGGTGGCAAGGCCATCAAGATCATCAGCGAGGAGGACACCGTCCAGGACGGAGCCGACAAGCTGCTTGCCGACGGCACCGTGCCCCGCAACATCAAGGTGGAGGTGTGGGAGGTGTGCCGGTGCTGCGGGTACGGGCCGAGTCTCTCCGAGATCGCCGGATACCTGCTCGGGCTGACCCCCCGGCAGGCTCACGACCTGTTCTACGACACCGACACCGCCGATGCGCGCGCCATGGTCCACATGTACGCCGACGGCCTCGACCCGCAGGAGTGGTTCGACTACGCCGCCAGTCTCGGCACCCAGGAGGTCTAGACCATGGCCAACGCCGAACGCCTGTGGGCGACCTACCGCCACATCGAGGCCCATCCGGAGACCTGGGATCAGTCCATGTGGCACTGCGGAACGTCGTTCTGCTTCGCTGGACATGGGGCTGTGACCATCGCTGGCGCCCCGATCCACTCACCCGGGACGATGTACGGCTCGGGCGTGACGCTGCGCGAGGAGGACGCCGACGCCTTCGAGTACTACGACGCGGGGGATGTGGTCAGCATCCAGCAGTACGCACAGGTGTACTTCGACCTGACCGGGCGTCAGGCGGAGGGCCTGTTCTCCGCTGGCAACAGCCTGTCCCACATCAAGCGCCTGATCGAGATGTACACCGACACGACCCTCACGGGGGTCTAGACCTCTTCGACCTTCTTGATCAACGGCGGCCAGGGGCGGGCACGCAGCCAGCCCTTGGTCGCCTTCAGCAACGGCGGGTCCAGGGTCAGATCGTCCTCAAGCCAGACCACACCGACCTTGATCACCCCCAGGTGCTCGGGCCAGACTTTCCACACGGATGCGCGCAGATACCGGTCGCTGGCTGATCTGCGCGCGTAGACCACTTCGCCGGTACTCGGAATATAGGTGTCCGGTATGTCCGGCTTTCTCCAGGGCACCCCTACCACGTCACGCCGCTTCCCGCGCCAACTTCCGGCGCATCCGCTTGGCAGACGCCTCACAAACCCGGCAAGCACCCCTGCGACCCGACCGAACCGAGGGATCGCGGCTGAATTCCGCGTGAACTCTGACCAGCAGGCACTTGGTGCACTGGGCATGGGTCAGATCGTCATAGTCGAGCCCAGGTGTCGGCATGGGAGTGCCCGCCACAAGCCACACAACGCCGTCCAGGCCCCTCACGCGCACTGTCCGCCCCTCGGTGTCCTCCACAGGCTCCAGCGCCCCAGACGGCCGCTCAGGAGCCTCCAGCACGCACTCCGGGATTTCGGCGTAGGTGAACGCCGGGGGCTCCGCCTCGCGCCGTCCCTGCTCAACACCAACAGCGGTCCATGTCTTCCGCTTGAGTTCAAGCTCAGCCGGTCCGGTTCCGCAACAGGACACATGCCCCTCTTGTCCGCACTGCGCATCCCGGCCTGCCCGGATGCACTGATCAACCAGCCCGAGTATCCGGTCCACATCATCCTGATCAACTCGCCAGCTCGACATCATCCACAGCGCTTTTTCGATGTCGTCGCTGCTCACTCGCTTCGCCATCCCCCCAACCTACCAGTCAACCCGTTTGTCAACTCGGCTCAAAAATTCACGTACTGATGAATTATTTCCCGACTCCTGGCGATAAACGGTCATTCGTCACATTTCTCCATACCTGTCGGTCGATCGAAACTCGGTCCTCCTCGCTGGGCAGACCAAGCCCGTCAGGAGTCGCGCAGAGCCACGATCCGTGACCACTCCCCAGGGTGCCCGACCAAGATCATTTAAAATAAAGCCCCACCTCCACGCTCCGGCCCTAGTGGAACGTTTCCATGGTCACGGATCGGTAACGTTACCCTTCCGTTACCGTCCACCGTTACCCTTCCGTTATCTTCTGTTTTCTCTACACGCTGGCATAGAGAATCACTTTAAGAGCTTTAAGTGATCAAGAAAAAACAGTAGTTGACCTGGTCTTTTGTCCCCCGGAAGTAACCCCTAAAGTGACCGATCCGAGCTTTCGGAAGCTCCGGATCACTTTAGGGTGAGCCCGGAAGCCCCCGATCCCAAGGTCACGAGAAGGTAACGGCCCCATCATGTCCGCGACATGACAATCCAACTTTCAACCTTCCGTTACCAAAAAGAGACCATCTAAGCCCCCACCCCTAAAGCTCCGAACTCGGATCGCGTTTGCTTCCGGAAGTTGCCCAGCCCCCGGATTCGTCACCATCAGTGACGAATCCGGTTTCACCCCGTGTACTTCGCGCCCCTGGGAGGATCTGTCCATGCCCTACGTCCTGAACTACCGCCGCCCCGATGGCGTCGTCCTTGAGGTGTCCGACCCCGTCAAGGCGTTCGACACGCCCCTGGCCGCCGGGCTGGCGGTCTTCACCGTGTTCACCTCCGAGGAGCTGCCGGGCGTCTCGGAGGACATCAAGGCGTTCCTCCGTGCCGTCCTTGACGCTGGCACGCGTCCTGCGACGCACTCCGAGTCCGGCTACACGTTCTGGATCACCCCCACCGAGGAGTAGCCCCATGCCTGACCTGCAACGTTTCCGTGTCTGGGTGGATGGCGAGATCCTGGACGTCCCTGCCGTCTCGCTTCTGCATGCCTTCACCGTGGCCCGCGCTGTGCGCCCTGGCTCGGTGGTGGTGTCCGACACCTACGGCAGGCCGAAGACCACGTCCGTCACGGTCGTCTCCATGACGGCCACTGAGATCGAGGAGTCCTCATGACCACACCCGACAACGGCAGCGGCAAGGTGACGGTGGAGTTCGGTGACGGCTCCACGACTCAGATGTCCCGCGCCGCCGTGGACGCGATCGGCGCCCTGGCCGCGCGGGTTGAGGCCGCTGACCAGCGCAAGGAGGAGTCCTGACCGTGGACAACGCCTTCCAGGTGGTGATCCGCCTGCCGAAGTCCGACGGTTTCCACACCCGCACTGACCGTGATCTGGCGGGCATCGCCAGGCGTGCGGTGGCCCACGCCCTGACTGCGGACCCGGCCCTGTCCGGCTACGCCCTGACCGTGTCCGTTGAACGGGTGCCGGTGACCTATGACGCGGTGGATGCGTGCACCGAGGATCACCGACGTGCCGCCTGTATGCCCTGGCACACGGATGACTGCCCGTACGTTTGACCCGGTCGCAAGCTCCTGACCTGCGACCTAAAGCTTTTCCGGCCGAGAAGAGAAGAGGAATGATCATGGATTACCGCAAGTTCTGGACGACTGTTCAGGTGCGCGCGGATCAGATCCAACCCGAGGACACCGTCTTGTTGGACGGCTCCTGGGTGGAGATCCAGACCACCTTTCACCGGCTGACGGTCACCGAGGAGCCCGGCTACCTGTACGGGACCGCAACCACCGGGGAGGAGTCCTGACATGTCTGACGAAGGCCCCGACCTGTACGGCTGCGGCTGCGCGTGGGTCCTGCTTCCGCTGGGTCCTGTGGGTTCCCCGCTCCCGCCCGCTGACGATGAGGAGTCCTGATATGCCCAGGAAGCCCGCGAACAACGCTTTCCAGCTGGTTGTTCATCTGCCGAAGTCCGACGGCATGCTCACCGAGGATGATCACCACTTGGCCGTGGTTGCGCGCGATGAGGTGCGCGCTGCTCTGTGGTCCCCTCCCTTCGAGAACTTCAAGGTGGAGATCAAGCAGGTGCCGCCCCGACCGTCTGACCTGCGGGACTAAAGCTTTCGCAGCCGAACGCCCCCGTTACCGTTCCGTTATAAAGGAGGAATCGATCATGGAGCAGCCCATCCCCATGGGCCCCGACACCGGGCCTGAACTGTTCGCGGCAGCCGCCACGCATCTCAATGACATCGCGGAGGGGGAGGTCGAGAACGCCGACCAGCCCTTGTACGCCGCGATCGCGACGGCCTACGCCGCGCAGGCGCAGACGGCGGCGATCGTCATGCTCACGGAGGTGATCACCAGGGCGTCCGGGCAGGGCCTCAGCGACCTGAGGGCCTGGCGGGAGGAGATCCCCCTGTCTCCGCTCAAGGAGTGCGGGTCGAAGTACCGCCGCCGTCCGCAGTGCGAGGAGCGGCACACGGAGGACTGCCGGTACGCGGAGCCGCCGCCGGAGCCCAGGCACGTGCTTCTGCCCGTGGGGACGCGGGTGTTGGTGTCGGACTGGGTGCGTGACGATGCCGACGGGAGTCTGCGTCTGGTGAACCCGCAGGCGGGCCGGATCTCCGGTTACGACATGAGCAGGTCCAAGTACCGGTGGGAAAGCGAATGGGAGCCGGGCCGGTACGCCACGTTCGACTCGTGGGCGTTCGCCGATAACCGGGTGGAGGTCCATCCTGACGGCCCCGAGTGCCCGGCAAGCCCCTGACCTGCGACCTAAAGCTTTGCGAAACGATCATGCTTCGTTACCATCCCGTGACCTGGGCATCGAGAGGGGTTCGCATGGCAAGTGAGAGCGCGCGGAACTGGGCGCAGGCGCAGGACAACAAGGTGCCTTTGGGCACGACCCTGAGCCGGGCGAAGCTGAAGCCGCTCCAGCGCGATGAGATCCGCCGTCGGCTGGGGGAGGGGGAGTCCGTGATGGATCTCGCGCTGGAGTTCAATGTCAGTGCGGATGTGATCCGGCGGACGGGCGCCCGTTAGGGCTCTGACCTGGGACCTAAAGCTCTCCGCGACGATCAAGCACCGTTACCTGTCCGTGACCTGAGAGGAATGATCATGACTGCCCATGGATACCCGGAGCGGTTCCACATCGACGTGACGGGCGCCAATCTGACGCCGTTCCGGTTCGTGTCGTGGCCGCAGACGGAGGAGATCCGCTACTACGACCGGCGGTACACGCTGACGCCGGGCCAGACCGGCTACGGCGTCAACCACACGTGTGAGGACGGGCAGGCGTGCGGCCCGGCTCTGCACCTCGCCGACTTCACCACCACCCCTCTCCGTGCGTTGTGCGGCTGGCACGACGTGTCCTGGGATGTGGACCAGGAGACGATGCTGCTGGTGTCTTCCTGGGTGTCCCATGTGATGGCCTCGTACGACTCCTGGAAGGCGGACCAGGCGTGACCACCTCTGAGCCCCGCGCGGTCGGCCCTGCTGCCGCGCGGATCCGCCTGTGGCTTGAGCTGCATCCGGACACGGTCAACGTGGCTGGTGAGATCGCTTCGGATCCGGCGTTCAAGTCGGATGGCTGGCCGTACCGGATGTACGCGCTCGACCGTCTCGACCTGGAGGCGGTGCTTGCCGCTGTGGCCGCCCGCCCGTCGGTGGAGATCTGCGAGCTTCCGCATGTGACGATCGAGGAGGAGGACGCCTGCGAGGCGGAGCGCCTGGCGACCCCAACCAGCCCCCGTGAGGCCGTGGTTGCCCTTGTGAGCGGCGATCTGCCACCTGGGACGCCCGGAGCCTCTATGGCGTACTTGGAGGCCGCCAAGGAGCCCCCAGAGCCCGCCAAGCGGTATGAGCGCCTGGCGCGCCGTGAGCACCTGTGGAACACCGGGTACCGCTGTCTGCTGTGTGGCTTCGGTACGGGTTACTGGCCTGATGACGGCAGCGCGGAGGCGAACATCTTCACGCACATGACCAACAGGCACTCCACTGAGGTTGATGCATGATGCGCCCTGTCCGGTGTCTGCTGGGGCGCCATGCCTGGTCAGCGTGGGAGGTCCATGGGCCGCCATGCATCGCGACGGCCACCATGAGGCACCGGGTGCGCACCTGTTCCCGGTGCTCGAAGTACCAGCACCGTTTCACTTTCAGGTGTGCCTGACGTGCGGTCTTTCTGGCGTACGTACTGGGGTTACCGGCTCTGCGCCCTGTTGGGCCATAAAGCTCCGGTGCTTCTGTCCGAGCGCGGCAACGAGTTGTGTGATTGCGGCACCGACCACACCTATACGGGGTGTGGTCGGTGCCGTGTCGCGCTGTGACCTGCGGAACTAAAGCTCTGAAGTTGATCATGCTGCGTTACATCCCCGTGACCTAAGGCCCGAAAGAGGAATCGATCATGACCCTGGAATACCTGGTAACCCAGCCCCTGGCCATCCCCGAGGCGGCTTTCACCGCCATCCCCGGCGCCCCGGACATCGCCAAGATCATCGTGTCGGGCGGAAGTTACGGCGGGATGTGGGTGATGAACGCGGTCCCCACGCATGTGCCGCCGGATGAGGTGGTGCCGATCGGCTCCATCCAGACCGGCGAGGCCAAGGGGCAGCCTGAGGTCGCGTACGAGGCTGCCTCTGACTGGCTGCGGGAGGCCTGCGCGGTGCTGGGCTTCAAGCTGGTGCACGCCGAGTCCCTGAACGGTCAGTACGGTCCGGCGGAGGCGCCGTTCTTCAGTAGCGGCCTGTTCCTGATCGACCGCCGCTGACCTGCGAAGTCCCCACCCGGTTGTCCCGATCGGCGTAGAATGAGCAGGACTTGGCCCCGCGCGCTACCAACGCCGGGGCCGTGACCTGCACCTGAAACCCGAAAGGGGTGCCGATGAGCACCATTGTGCCATCCACCCAGCCGCAAAGCCCGTTCGACGCCATTACGCACACGGACGAACAGGGCGAGCACACCACTGGCCGTGAACTCATGCCCCTGCTGGGCTACCGCAAGTGGGAGCGGTTCAACGATGCCGTGGACATGGCATATCACGTAGTGGTAACGGAGCAGGGGAAAACGGCGGCTGACCAGCATTTTTCCCGGTACCGGGAAGCTACCAGCCGGGGTGATCATGGTGCTGGTCAGCTCCGTGAAAACGTACGTTTGACGCGGTATGCCGCCTACCTCACAGCCATGCGTGGCGACTCGCGCAAGCCTGAGATCCGCGCCGCCTTGATCTATTTCGCGGTGCAGACGCGCATCGCCGAGACGATGTCGGCTCCACCGGTGTCAGCTGCCCTGGCTCTCCCGCCGTCCTTCCCCGTCGGCACGCCGTACGTCCTCCTGGATTTCGCAGGGGTGTCGGTATGTGCGACGCCCTCTCCCCACGGCTCTTGGGTGGATGCGACGAACATCTTCTTCCTGTTCGGCTTCCGCAGCTCCGAGGAGCTTGCGGCATGGCTTCCCAAGGATGAGCGGGAGCGCGTAAGGGTTCCATGGGGGGCGGGAACGCTGCCTCTCTGGGTGGTCTCCCCTGCTGGGATGGCGCGCCTGGTCAGGGAGCGGGGCGATTCTCACGCACGTTTCACTGAGCATGTGGGGCTCCTGCGTGAGTGGGCGCATCAGGGCTGTGCCATGGAAGCCGCCCCTGTTCGTCGCATGCTAGGCCGCTGACCTGCGACCTAAAGCTCTATCGACTGAGAGAACAAGAGGAATCGATCATGCCCAACTACCTTCTGATCCGTCGCCTGCCCGACGGTGTGATCAAGTCCCACTCCATGACGTTCGCTTCCGGCAACAAGGCAGCCCGAGCCGCCGGGGTGGTCCTGTATGACAACGCTGGTGTCCAGATGGCCGTGGCGCAGCGGTTCAGTGCCCTGGTGGCGCGGGAGCCGGGGGAGGTGTGGGAGCACAGCGAATCGGGCTACGCCTTCCGTGTCCTGGTGGCGGACTTCACCGCGAACGGTGTGGCGATCACTCCGGGTCTGCGGGTGATCACCAACAACATGGAGTGGGCGACGGTGGACCCGGCGCAGTTCATGGATACCAGCATCCTGATGCCAGGCGGCCGGGCGTTCGACCGCTGGTACTACGTGATCCATGACGGTGACAGCCACCCCAAGGACCGGTTCAACGGGGAGCGGCTGGCGACGGTGGCGCCTCCGGTGTTGCGCTGACCTGCGACCTAAAGCTCTGAGAGAGGAATCGACCAGTGAGTGAACAGGCTGACGAGCCCCTGTCCCGCTTCCATGCGACGCCCGCTGAGATCGACGCGTTCCTGCGCAGGCACGTCGCGGAGGATGTGCTGCTGCACTACTACCAGGCAGTAGGGGACGAGATCCTGGACGAGGCGCTGACTCACGGCCGGGAGTTCCGGACGGCCAAGGAGCGTGAGCAGGGCAAGCACGTCTACCTGGCGGGCATGGCGGATGTGATGGACGAGATCTGGGATTACCGGTTCTACCCGGCGGTCCTGCCTGACATGAGCCGCCACAATCGGCCTGTCGTGCGCAGCCAAGAGTTCTGAGAGAGGAGTGACCCAGTGGACCACGACGAGATGCGGGCGTTCGCGTTCCGGGAGGAGCACGGCTACCTGCCCGATGACGTGTACACCCCGACGGCGGAGGACGACCGGTTCGACCCTGAGCAGTGGGAGGTCCAGGAGTTGGTGATGCAGGGGTATGCGGCCACCAACCGGGCCCGGCGTGACGAGGTGTACCAGCGCAAGCTGGACGCCCTCCAGGCCCTCCTGACCGAGCACGGCATCGAGGTCCCAGAGTGAGCCTTACTGTGTGCCTGACCGGCCTGGTGATCCTGCTGGCGGGGGCGGTGGGCCTGGTGCGCACGGATGTTCATGACCATCAGGCGTACGGCCTGGCAAGCGTTGGCCTGTTCGTTCAGGTTGTGGCGTGTGTCCTCGCGCATCTGATGACGGTTGCCGCCCTGGACACCTCCACGGGTACGTACGCCGCGTACATGTGGTGGAAGGGTGGCGGCGGGGATGGTACCCGCAGGCGTCTGCGTAGCATCGGGCGCCTGTTCTCCGGTACGCGGCGTACTGCCCCGGCTTCTGCCTAGGTCCCTGTGTGGGGGCTGGGTTCTGACTGATCACGAGAGAAGAGGAATCGATCATGAATGTGGAGACGGCACCTTTCACGGTGGGTACGCGGTACGGGGATCTGCTGGTGGCGGTGATCGCGGCGAAGCGGGACCGGTTCAACGACTTCGAACGCGGTAATGTCATGGAGATCCGCCCCCGGGTGCGGGTGGCCACGGATCCGGCGTTCGAGGCGAATCCGGCGTCGGCCGCGCACTGGGTGATCCGGCGGCGTGCGTACGCGGTCCATGAGACGTTGTACTTCCATGACCTGTCGAGTGTCATGTACTGCAACGGGCTCACGGGGGACCGCTGGCACCTGGAGGACAGGCCGTACCGGGGCGGTTTCCGCAATGACCGGGGCGCCCCAGTGGAGTACCCGTCGGTGACCCACGAGCTGATGCGGGAGGCGGTGACCGCCGCAGTGGAGGAGTTCGCGTCGGTGCACCCGCAGTGGGGGGAGTTCTCCCGGTATCTGCTGCTGCACGGCGAGGCGGAGGCGGCGCGCTTCAGTGCTGTGGAGGCGCGGAGGGAGGCGGATGCGTACGAGGACAAGGCGACGGCCCTGTACTGCCAGGCGACGGGCGTTGCCTCGCACCTGCCCGCCGATCTGCTGGCGCGTATGCCAGAGGGGGCCTGATGGACTACCTAGTGACGCATACCCCTGAGGGTCCGGTCATCGCCTTCTACTTCAAGCCGGACGAGGCTGTGGCCATCCACGGTGACATGCGTACGACGCTGCACACCACGGCGGACTACGACGAGTTCGACCTGTACCTGCACGACGCTCTGCGCGAGGTGCTGGGCAAGCGCTATCGGAAGGGAGAGAAGTGATGACCGAGATGATCGCCCTGCACGACGACGATATCCCCGTCCGCGTGACGGGGGCTCCCGGCTACGAGGACTTCGACGGCACGCTGCTGATGTGGCCGCCGGACGACTGGCCGGTGCGGATGGCCGTGGTGGGTTTCGAGTGGGAGGGCGAGCGTGAGGTCGCGGTTGTCCCCACATCGTGCGTGTCCCGCGTTGTCGAGGGGGAGTCGTGACCGAGATCGAGGGTCACCGCAACGAGCTGTTCCACGTCATCGAGGCGGGTCACGTGCAGCACCGCTACGAGGGCGGCGACCCGGTCCTGGACGGGGAGGACCCGGAGGCGGTCGCCCTGGAGTTCCGGGAGCATGTGCAGGCGCACCGGGACATCGCGGACACGGAACTGTTCGCCAAGATCAACGCGAACCTGGCATACGCGGTGGGTCTCCTGGCGCACTACGAGACCCGGACCAACCGTCCACTCTCCTTGAGGGTGGACGAGTTGGGGCGCCACCTGTCCCGCTGCGAGCAGATCGCCGCGTCTCTGTGCGACGACCTGCCGAACCCGAAGAAGTCGAACACATGATCGATGACATCGCCCTGGCGCGTCGCCTGCAAGCCCTGAACAGTGGCCCGTTGTCTATGAGGGTCGCTGAGGCCCTGAACACCAACGAGTACGGCCCTGGCGCGGTACCGCTTCGACATGACCGGGACATTGTCATCGGTCCGTTGACCTTCCGCTACGGCGGCGGTCCAAAGCGGAACCGATGGTATCTGGTACCGGTTACGGTTGCCGATCTGGAACGAGAGGAGTCGAACACGTGAGCGAGAACATGCAGGTGGACTGGGTGCGCGCTGCCCGGGTCTGGCATGAGCTGCTGGATAGTCTGCGCGATGATCCGGGAGCGAACAGCCGCCGTGAGGTGCTTGGCGGTCTCCTGGACGAGATCAACCGGCTGCGTGATGCCTTGTCCCACGCATCGGCTGAGGTCTCCAGGGACAAGCCCAGGACTCCCGCCGAACCGACCGGC
>WNGO01000017.1_pt1 | contig 107496 bp, 89 predicted proteins | sample 5400511 | NCBI WGS metagenome assembly WNGO01 (sample SAMN13153380, study PRJNA577476) | soil metagenome | isolation source: 20 cm soil or saprolite under Garry oak tree replicate 2 | place: USA:California | collected 2016-06-15 | reverse complement strand
AGGCGCTCACGGTTCGCGCGTACATCTGGCTGGCGTGATACGGCACGGTGCTGGCGAGATTGAACCATCCGATGATGGTCACTCCGTGCTCCACGGCGATTTCTCCGGGGCGAGTAAGCTCGCAGTTGCCGCCGCGCTCGCCGGCCAGATCGACGATGACTGACCCCGGCGCCATGCTCGCGACCATTTCCTTGGTCACCAGAATCGGAGGCTTCTTTCCGGGAATGACTGCCGCGGTGATCACCACGTCGCTTTCCGCTACAACCTTTCCCAAGAGTTCGCGCTGGCGTTTGTAAAAAGTTTCGTCCTGCGGCCGCGCATACCCACGCGCATCTTCGGCATCCTTGGCCTCAATGGGAAGCTCGACAAAACGTCCGCCGAGGCTCTGCACTTGCTCCTTCGCCGCCGGGCGCAGGTCGTAAGCGGAAGCAACCGCACCGAGCCGGCGAGCCGAAGCGATTGCCTGCAAACCGGCAACACCCGCGCCAATCACGAAAACGCGCGCCGGAGTAATCGTTCCGGCGGCGGTAGTGAGCATAGGAAAAATGCGCGGCGAAGTATCCGCCGCGAGGACGACTGCCTTGTAGCCGCAGATGGTACCCATCGAAGAAAGCACGTCCATGCTCTGGGCGCGCGTCGTCCGCGGCATCAACTCCACGGAAAACGAAATGACGCCCTTCGCGGCGATTTCTTTAATGGTTTCGATCGAGCCGAGCGGCCGCAAGAACCCAATGAGCACTTGGCCGCTGCAAAAAAGGGGAACGTCGGCTTTGCCAGTCTTGTCGTTCGACCCGTAACAGAGAATTTGAACAACAATGTCCGCGGCGCGAAACACTTCGGCGCGTTCGGAGACAATCTTTGCGCCTTTCGCAGCGTAGTCCGCGTCCGGATAACCGGCGCTGGTTCCAGCTCCAGCCTCCACCACGACTTCCAGGCCCGCCTTGGTTAAATTCGGAATGACCGCGGGCACCAGCGCCACGCGCCGCTCTCCGGTAAAGCTCTCTCGGGGCACACCTACAATCATGAAGCTTCCTCCGATGCTAAAAACCAGAACTGCTGTTGGGAATTGCTCTCGGTCGGGGCAACAAAATCCATTTCAAGAACAGGTCAACCCTCCGTAAGGCCAAACGCTCCAAATCATACACTCATGGGAGCCGGTTCCGTTAGATCGCATCAGGTGGTTTGAATCGGGAGTCCCTCTAGCGCCGTGTAGCCATGCATTTGAGTTCCGATGGACTAAATACACATGGAAGAAAAAAAGGGACCGCTCCGCGGCCCCTCCTTCTTCTATCCATGAACTCCGCGAAGAAACGTCGAGGTTAGTTGCTCCCTTGGGTCTTATCCGAAGGTGTTGCCGTTGTCGCGGACGCTTCGCCGATGGACAACTGATACTTCTTGCCACCGAAAAAAATTCCCGTCAGCGCCTTGTTACCAGCCTGGTCGGTGTTGGTGGAATACCCGCTCCCGGCTTCGGCTTTCTCCAGCGGAAGAACCTGCGCGGGGACTTTGGCAACCGTCCCCCTGTCGCCCGAAATGCTAACTTCAACGCTCGGTCCGCTTCCAGTCCATTCCACTTGATACGTCCCGGCCGGGAGCTGTTTGCCACCGACAGTAATGGTTTCGCCGACCTTCAGCGTGCCCTTGTTGGAATTCCCTGCGATGGCGCTGGCTGCAAGCAACAGAGAAAATGTCAGCAGTCCCGCGGTGAGTTTCGTCTTTCTCATAAGAGTCTATTTTCCTTTGTCCTCGCCTCGCGGAAGCGAATCAAAACGATCATTCCCGCTGAGGAAAGCATGATTTGACTACTGTCATTTGATAAGGAGGGGCGCCTTCCGGTTGCATCTCAATCAACAAAAGAACTGCACGAATGCATTGGAAAATCGATTTACTCAACACCCATATCTTCAATGGCTTGCCGGATACTTTATTGGGAACAGTGATCCCGGGGACGAATATTTCTGCTGCTCAGCGATCCGCTGCGAGCCCAAAGAGCCTCGCCGTCAAATAATCTGCTGCGCTGTCATGCTCTTTCTTCTCATCTTCAGTTTTTCAGCGTTTTCTCTTCCGCGGTATACTTTCTTATGCGCTTCAGGAATCGTTTCGCCTGCCTGATTTTCGTCGCCCTTCTCTTCGCGCTGGTCCCCGCGCCTGTAGCCTCGCAAGAGAATCCTTGGGAAAAAGAGAACGCCGACTGGCGCGACGCACATAAAGCAGACCTCCTCAAACCGGACGGCTGGCTATCTCTCGCCGGCCTGGAATGGCTCCAGCCCGGCGAAAATTCCGTCGGCTCCGCTCCTGACAACAAAATCCGTCTGGCGTCCGGACCCGCTCACCTCGCCATCCTCCGCCTGGATGGCGAAACCGTGACGCTGAATCCTCCGGCCGGAGGATTCGCTGCGGACTTCCTCGTCGCGGGGGTTCCCGCAAAACCGCAAACTCTGCAAGCCGTAGCGAACAAAGATAAACTCTCTCCCCATCTGACTATCGGCACTCTCAACCTGTACGTAATTCGGCGCGAGGCGCGCTTTGCACTGCGCATCAAGGATTCCCAGTCTCCCGCTATCACCGGTTTCCATGGACTCCAGTGGTACGAGCCCGACCTCGCTTTTCGCGTCGTCGCCCGATGGATTCCGTATTCTTCGCACAAGACCATCACGCTCGCCACTCTTGTCGGCACCAGCTACGACCAGCCCGTTCCTGGCACTGCGGAATTCAGCCTCGGGGGGTTGACATTTCGGCTGGAGCCCGTTCTTGAAGATCCTGCCGTCGCAAAGCTTTTCTTCATTCTGCGCGACACGACCAGCACAACGACCACGTACGGCGCCTGCCGGTTTCTCTATACCGGTTTTCCCACTAACGGCCTCGACAAGCCCGGCGAGCTTGTGCTCGATTTCAATCGCCTGGAAAATCCTCCGTGCGCCTACACTCCCTACTCGACGTGCCCGCTCCCTCCACCAGGCAACCGGCTCCCCATCCCGCTGCCTGTCGGCGAGCAACGCTACCACAACTGATCTTCGGCTCTGTCTCTGCGTGCTCAGTACTCTCTGTGGAGTCTGTGTCGAGGCCCTTTTCTTTACGCATTCGTTTTGAAATTGCCCACGGACTATCGGAGAATAGAGGTGTCAATCGAAAATGGATTCTGCGAACTCCAATTTGTTTCCTACGAACAACGATTCCCCCGCCCGCGAGAAGCTCCTTACTCTGCGCCTCGCTCTTTTGCGTCTCCACAAAACTCTGCTCAACATGGAGCGCCGCGAATACGAGCGCGAGCACGGCCATGTCAACACCGGGGAGCTTTTCCAACTGGTCATTGACCACGCGCAATTCGCCTGGCTGCACAATATCTCCGAATTTGTCGTGCGCATCGATGAAACGCTGACCGCCAAAGAGCCTGTCACCCCGGAATACACCAGCAGCGCCATCGCTCTGGCGCGGAAAATGTTCGTTCCCACAGAATCCGGCGACGTCTTCCAGAAAAAATACTTCGACGCCATCCAGCGCGACCCCGCTGTCGTCATTGACCACGCCGAGCTCGCCCGCCTGTTTAACAACGAGCCTCCCGACCTCCCCACGCCGTAGCTTTACGAATTCCCTGATAGACTTTCCCGGTCAGCCGGAGGTTCCCATGAGCGAATCCGTGGACGTGAACCTGGATAACGTCGCGGTCAAACATAATGAAGAAGCACACCGATTCGAGCTGAACGTCAGCGGCCTTCGAGCCCTGCTCACATACCGCCGCCTGCCAGACGGCATCGTTTTGCTTCACACCGAAGTGCCGCAGTCGCTTGAAGGCCAAGGACTGGCGGCAAAGCTTACGCGCTATGCGCTGGATTTCGCACGCGAGAAGCATCTCCGGGTTGTTCCGCTCTGTCCCTACGCTTCCAGTTTCCTTCGCAAGCACGCGGAGTATCAGGATCTCGTTTCCCCCGAAGACTTGCAGAATCTGCTGTCCCGTTGACCCGGCGCCCCATGGCCTCAGCACGCATTGCACTCAAGAAATCTCCAGAGAGATTCACCATTCGCCGACTGCGCCGCTGTGAACTTCCGGCCGACACCGTCAAGCTCGCTAGCTTCCTTATTGGAAAAGTTGTCGTCCACGATCTTCCCGTGGGCCGCCTGAGCGGCCGCATCGTGGAAACAGAGGCCTACCCGCCGGGTGATCCCGCGGGACATCATTTCCGCGGCCCCACTCCGCGCATTCGCTCGATGTACCTCGCTCCAGGCCACGCCTACATTTTTTTCAATTACGGCGCGCACTTCATGCTGAATGTCGTGAGCGAGCCCGCAGGAATCGCCGCGGCGATTCTCATCCGCGCGCTCGAACCCCTCGATGGCATCGAGCTCATGCAACGCCACCGCAAGACCACTCGGCTTCTCGATCTCACACGCGGCCCCGGACGGCTTGCCGCCGCTTTTCAAATCGACCGCCGCCACGACGGTCTCGACCTCTGCGCTACCGGCCCGCTCTGGCTGGGCGAAACCAGTCATCACCTCGGTCCAATCGGAAAAACTGTCCGCATCGGCATTACGCGCGCCGCCGATCAGGTGCTTCGCTTTTACGAGCGCGGCAGTCCCTTCGTCAGCGGCCCGAAGCGCCTTCTTTTGCCCGGCGCGACCCACAAAAAATCGTCTTTCGTTTCAAAATGATGGAGTGCCGTTGAAACTATGAAAGGATTTCAGTTTGCGAGGTTTCTCAGCAACAGGCAGAGGTAACTTCGAGCTCGTCTGACTTTTTAGTCGCCGCTAGCTTCAGCAAGACGGTCGCACGCGCATCGAAAATTCTCATACCACTTTTCTGTGAAGCTGGTGATGACCTGTTCCGCGGTTTGTCCAGCGATTTTCACTCCGGAATGGACGACGTCGCCCCAGGTATGAATCCGCGTGCCTTTTCTGGCGTGCTCTTCGAAGCTAACCCATTGCGCCAGCACGACGCCGAGTGAGTGGTCGATCCATCCGACTTTGTGCGCGGGCTGGCAATTCGTGATGACGTGACTCACCACCGTCTTTACCGGGTCGAGAACTTCGATATCGAGGCGGCTTCCGGCTTCCCATGGCCGGCCTTCGCGCCAGTTCAACTGGCCATAGATGTTTGCAAATTCATTCCAACGCCGCCAATTCGAGAAAACCTCCCAGGCGAGCTTCTTGCTGGCCTTAGTGGTCACACAATGTTGAAATCGAAACATGACTTGCCGTTTCGCACCTGTCTTTCCGTAGTTTTGGGGATCCCCACGAAGGTCGTTCGGGGCCTATTCTTTATACATTGTATCCCTAACGGTGTAAAGGATATAATTCGGCGCAAAAAGTGAATGGGAGGGTTGTTGCATGCCGCGCAAGGCTGATGCTCGTCTGGAAGGCCGCATCCTCGACGCCGCGTACGGGCTGTTGAGCGAGCGCGGCGAGGACGCCCTCACCATGCGCGCCGTTGCCAGCGCCTGTGGCACAACGACGCCGACTCTCTATGAACGTTTTTCCAATAAGGAAGACCTTCTCTCTCTGCTGCGCTGCCGCGCCCGCCTGAATCTCTTCTCGGCGATCAAATCTTCCCGGAGCCCGGAACAGGTTTGCCGCCGCGTTCTGGATTTCTTTGCCGCCCATCCTAACGATTTCCTGCTCATCTCTGAAGACTGGGCTATGGCCTTCGCGCGCAAGGAACACATGCCTTCGTTTGAATTCCTGAAGCAGAGTCTAGGTAATCAATTGGGCGGCCAGCCTGATGAGCACACTCCCGTAGCACTTGCGCTGGTAGCACTTCTGCACGGCACGGCAACGCTTCTTCATTCCGTGGACATCCACAAGAAAATCTCGCGCGATTTCCGCCACGCCTGCATCTCGGCGTGCGATGCCTTGATCCAAGCGGCCTCCGCCAAAGCTGCTCGCTGAACAGCCGTCCATGACTTTTCCATAACCGATAGGAACCAGACTCCCCTTCCGGCCCGTTTCATGCCAAAATGTGGTCGACGAGCGCCCGGCCCCAGGCGCCTGCGAATCGCACGTCGAGACGTTCCAGCCTGCTCTAGACGCCGCGGTGTTCCTTCGGCGGTCGCGCGCCATGCTGTTGGGTGTGTACCCAACGGCCGGCTCACGGGAATTCCCAGTTGGAGGTTCGCCATGAGCGAATTCTGGAGACAGTGCGAAGGTCAGGTCATCGATAATCGATTCCGGCTGCGGCATTACTTAGGCGGCACGGACGACTCCGCCGTTTTCCTCACGCAGCTCGCCGAGCCGCAATCTAAAAAGGCGGCCATCAAATTCATTCCTGCAGGTCCCAACGCGGATCTCCAAATCTCGCTCTGGCGCCGCATCATGCAGCTCGTTCATCCCAATCTGCTGCGCATCTACGAAATCGGCCGCTGCCGCATCGAAAACAGGGATCGTCTCTACGTTGTGATGGAGTATGCCGAGGAAGACCTCTCCCAGATTCTTCCCCAGCGCGCCCTCACGGGATCCGAAGCTCGCGAAATGCTCGAACCGGTGCTGGATGCCCTCGTTTATCTCCATAGCTTTGGCTACGTGCATTCACGGATCAAGCCCTCGAACATTTTGGCCACCGCCGATCAACTCAAGCTTTCCAGTGACGCTCTCTTCCCGATTGGTGAATCCCGCAAGTTATCCCGCAAATTCGATGCTCACGATGCTCCCGAAACGGCCACGTCGCCGCTGTCCGCGGCCGCGGACGTGTGGTCTCTCGGTATGACTTTGGTCGAAACGCTCACGCAGCGGACGTGTGCATTGCAACCGGGAAGCCAGGCGGATCCGATCGTTCCCGATACACTTCCCCAGCCATTTCTCGACGTGGCGCGGCACGCCCTGCGGCGCGATCCCCGAAGGCGCTGGTCCGTTCCCGAAATCGCGGCGCGCCTCAATCCAGTGGCCGTCGCTGCGGCCGCCGGACAATCTGTTTCGCCATTGGCGGTTCCGCTCTCCACTGTCCGCGCAGTACCGGCTGCGAAGTTGCAAGTTCCAAAGTTCGAAGCAGCGCTGCAAAAAGCGCAAGCAGAGGCACCGCGTCCGCCGGCCACGAACCCGCCGAAGCAGGGGCTGGAACTTCCCAATTACGTCGTTCCTGTTGCTGCCGCGCTTTTGGTTATCGTGGCGGTCCTGGCACTCCCGAAAATCCTTGGCCATCGCTCTGACTCTTCGTCGTCCGCCGCAACGGCCGCTGTGCAAACCGCGGCACGACCAGATCCCGTCGAGAAGCCCGCGCGCCGGGAAGCCGTGCCAGCTCCGAAGCCAGCCGCACCCACCGCAACGCAAAACTCGCTCAAGGCGGCCGCCGAGAAAAAGGCTACGCCAGAGCCTCGGAGTTCGGTGGTCCCCACTCCAACCCCTGCGGCTGTGCGCGCGGACACCTTCCCATCGGCAAACGTGCCGAGCCATTCTGGGTCATCTTCCGCACACGCTGAAGTCCTCGAGCAGGTCTTGCCCGACGCTTCTGAGAAAGCGCTCGCTACGATTCATGGAGTGGTCCGCGTGGGCGTGCGCGTTCAGGTTGATCCCACGGGCAACGTCGCTGAGGCAACGCTCGATTCTCCCGGCCCCAGCAAGTATTTCGCCGATCTAGCTCTGAAAGCGGCCCGCCGATGGCAATTCACTTCGCCCGAAGCCGGCGGTCACAGCGTTCCCAGCGAATGGCTCATCCATTTCCATTTCACGCCGTCGGGTCCCAAAGCCATTCCCACACAAACCGCGCCGTAACATTTTTCCGGCAAAGACGAGTGATTGAAGGGGTTCTCCCCAAAAAGCTAGCTGATTAGCCATGTCAAGGGGCCGCGGGCTGGAGGCCATAGCCTTGCACGTATTCGTAGGCAACGCTCCAGATGGCTTGCAAAGCCGGGCTCGGCCATCTACGCTACTGGCACGGAGAAACAAAGAGTTATTTCATGGCGGACGTCCAACCGGAACTGATTGCGCTGGGATTCATCTGGTATGTCGCATTTCTTTTCTCCACCACTTGCCATGAAGCGGCGCACGCGCTGGCCGCCAAAATCGGCGGAGACGATACGGCGTTCGCGGGCGGACAGGTGTCGCTCAATCCCGTGCCGCACATACAGCGCGAACCGTGGGGCATGGTGGTTATTCCTATCCTCTCGTTGATCATGACCGGCAATCTTTTTGGCTGGGCGAGCGCGCCGTACGATCCCTTGTGGGAGCGGCGGCATCCTCGCCGTGCGGCGTGGATGGCGCTGGCCGGACCGGCGACGAACTACACGCTGATGCTGATCGCGGCTGTGGCGCTGCGCCTGGGGTGGTCCCGTGGCTGGCTACACGAACATCCGCTCACGGGAAATCCAGACTTCGCCAGCAGTGTGCTAAGCGCTTTCTTTTCGCTCAACCTGCTGCTTGGCACGTTCAATCTGCTGCCGGTTCCTCCGCTGGACGGCAGCACGGCCATCATGCTGTTCATGGGGGAGACCCGATCGCAACGCTATCTCGACTGGCTGCGGGGAAACAGTTACGCCATGGTGGGCCTGCTGCTGGGAATATTCGCGTTTCGTTATATCTATGGCCCAATCAGGGCAGTCGCCACATATTACCTGCTGCGAAGCCATTTCTAAAGTTCTCCGGGAAGAACCTGGGAGTGACGGGATTGCTGCCCCAGTTGTAAACATTCAGCGGGGAGTTGTTCCGCCCGCGCACAGTTTCAGAGAGCTCGAGCTGGGCTAACCACCCTCCTTTCATTTACTTGGCAAAGTTTTGGCTGGCAGAGCAGGGGACTGCGCGAGAAGGACTGCAGCGGTACCGGCTCAATCAGATCCACTCGCATTCCGATTCGAGGCACAAAACCAACAAGTAGAGCGAAAAACGGGGGAGATGTGCTGGAATGGGAAGGAGGGGGCCGGCTGTGGACCGAAGTGGAGCAGGCGCCGCCTCAATTTGGAAATCACTCCGACCAAAGACCGGATTATTGTCTCTGAAAAAGCAATAACAGCAATAATTTCAACGGAATAATGAACCTAAAGCGATCCCTGGAAATCAGAAAGATTCAACCTGAACCAATTCCCGCCCTGAAGCAGGATGCACATTTGCGACAAATTCCAAGCCATGGAAAAGACGCAGACTGCCCCAATCGTGGTTTGGCACGCTCCCTGCATTCAGCAACCTGCCAGAAGTAGTTCCACAACCTAACGCCAGCCAGAAACCCCTGGAGCGCTGCATAAACCGTCCCACACGGAACGCGGCGCTCATTTCTCGCACTAAAAAACTCTTTTGCAATTCAGTATGTTTCTTTTTAACGCCAGCCAAAGTGGCTGCCCAGATGCGCCGCGGGGCCTGTTGGTACTTGAACTGTCCTGCAGCGCGCTGCGGGACATATGGTGTGGTATGCTGCAAATCCCCGTTTCGCCAATCGAAAAAAGTAAAGGCGGCCGCTGTGCGGCTGCATAAGACAAGGAGAGAAAGAAGATGAGAACCAAGTCCCTGGCAGGCGTACTGATCGTGTTGCTGTTGATGGCGGGAGCGGCAACTGTATCGGCACAAGAAGTAACGCAAGCGGAGAAGGACAAGGCGCTGCAGTATCTGGAAACGACGAAGAAAAATGTATTGGAGGCGACGAAGGGGCTATCGGAAGTGCAGTGGAATTTCAAGTCGGCGCCGGACCGCTGGTCTGTGGCCCAGGTGATGGAGCACATAGCTGCGGCGGAGGATTTCATCCGCGGCATGTTGAAGGAGAAGGTGATGATGGCGCCGGCAGGAGAGCCGGGGCGTGACGTGAAGAAAACCGACGAGGGAGTGCTGGCGATGGTTCCCGACCGCACGAACAAAGTGCAGGCGCCGGAACCGCTGGTGCCGACAAACCGTTTTGGATCGCCGGAAGGCTCGGTCAAGCATTTTCTGGAGAGCCGCGCAACGACGGAAGACTTTCTCAAAAGCGCGACGGGTCTGCGCGACCACGTGACAGACAGCCCCATGGGGAAGCTGGATGGGTACGAGTTTGTTCTGCTCATCGCAGCGCACAGCGAACGGCACACCAAGCAGATCAATGAAGTGAAGGCCGATCTGAACTTTCCGAAAAAGTAAGAAGAAAAAAATTTAACGCAGAGATCAAAGGGAAATCATACGCTGTGCGGGGACAGATGGAATGTCCCTTCGCGGCGCATCTTACTTTTGGCCAAGTTCAAGAGCTTCTGATGAGCAAGGCTTGTTCGAGCTGGGGCCTCGCACAGAAGTGTTGTGGGCGCGCGACAGTGCTTGATCAGCAACAGTGAGACTGACGTCAGTTGCTTGCCGTGGGTGGGCAGAGTATCTTTTGGCCAGTTCCGGACTTCGACTTTTTGACGGAGGCGAGTTAGATGAAAACCATTCGGATGGGAAGTGTGAGTGTCGCGTTGATCGGTATGGCCGCGCTTGCAGCGGCGGTATACAGCCAGGAGAAAAAAGAGAGCGCCGCGCCGCCCAAAATTATGCACTTCGGCGATTTGAAATGGACGCCGATTATAAAGGGATGTGACCTTGCGAACGTGGCTGGCGACCCAAGCGCCGAAGGAGCGCCCTTCGTGGTGCGCCTACGGTGCGTTGACGGAGCCAAGATTCCGGCGCATTGGCATCCGACCGATGAAAACGTAACTGTGTTAAAGGGAACATTTCTAGCAGGCATGGGCGAGACTTTTGACGAAACAAAAATGATAACGATGAACGTCGGCAATTTTGTGACGATGCCGAAGGAAATGCGGCATTTCGCGATGAGCAAGGGCGAGACCATCGTGCAGGTTCACGGCGCGGGCCCGTTCAAAGTGAATTGGGTGAATCCGTCCGAGGTGCAGCCGCCAGATGCGCCGGCAGCTGCAACGGCGAAGCCTAAATCCTGATCTGCTTGCGAAATCTGCCAGCGCATTAGAGATCCTGACCAAAGAAATCCAATAATCCGGGCCCGCGCGTTCTGGCTGGGCTGGAGACGCTGTGCTAGACTTTTCTCTGCTCTCGCGGGAAATGGACGCGAGTGCCGGAGCGTGGAACTTCGGGCTCTGTGCAACGAGGTCCCGCGAACCCCGCCAGGCCCGGAAGGGAGCAACGGTACCGGGATGACCTCGGGTGCCGCAGATCACCCGAAGTTCCTCTCACTGAAGCAATCGTCAGTAATTGGTTATCAGTTTTCAGTGGGAGAAAAGACCGAAGATGCTGTTAACTTCTTCTCTGTGCTGATTACGGAAGATTGAGAACTGAAAACTTTCCCATGAGCTACCAGGTCATAGCCCGCAAGTGGCGCCCGCAAACGTTTGACGATCTCGTCGGCCAACAGCACGTAACGGAAACGCTGAAAAACGCGATCAAGAATGACCGTGTGGCGCACGCGTACATTTTTTCGGGAGCGCGGGGCGTCGGAAAAACGACCGCGGCGAGGATCCTGGCGAAAGCGCTGAATTGCGTGAAGGGGCCGACGTCGAATCCCTGCGGGGAATGCGATTCATGCAAGCAGATTGCGGCGGGGACTTCGCTGGACGTAATTGAGATCGACGCGGCCTCGAACCGCGGCATCGACCAAATTCGCGAATTGCGCGAGATGGTGCGCTATGCACCGGCGGCGTCGCGAAGCAAAGTTGTAATCCTCGACGAAGCGCATATGCTGACGGGGGAAGCGTCCAACGCATTGCTGAAGACGCTCGAAGAACCGCCCGACCGTGTTATTTTTGTGATGGCGACGACTCAACCAGAAGACCTGGTGGATACGATTCGGTCAAGGTCCCAACACTTTCATTTTCGCGCGCTGACTTTTGCGGAGATCGTCGGGCGACTGGAAGAGATCGCAAGGAAAGAGGATTTGAAGATCGAGCCGGGCGCGATGGGGGTGATTGCGCGCATGGCGGAAGGCAGCTTGCGCGATGCCCTGTCGCTTCTCGAGCAGGCCCGCGCGTATTGCGGCGACACGATTCCAGACAAAGAGGTTCGTGATCTGCTGGGCGTGGTGCCGGATGATGCGCTGGAAGAGTTGATCCAAGCAATCGCCGAAGGGTCGGCGGATCGCGCGCTCGGGCTGGTACACACGTTCCAGAAAGAAGGGCGCAACCTGCAGCATTTCTGCCGGGAGGCGATCCGGCACATGCGCAACCTGCTAGTCGCGCGCACGTGCGGGGCGGATTCGGACTTGATAGCGGCGACTCCGGATCAGCGTCCGGCGCTGGCGAAGGCCGCGGCCGTGTTTAGCGAAGAAGACCTGACGCGGTTCTTCCAAATTCTGCTGCAGACGGATGATGATTTGCGGCGGAAACCAGATCCACGCGTGCATTTGGAAATGGGATTGCTGCGGCTGATCAACGCCTCACGGCTGGCGCCGTTGGAGGAGCTACTCGCGGAATTGAAGGGTGGCGTGCCGAGCGGGTCTATGGGGACGGGAGCAGCGCGTGGCGCAACGGCTGCGACAGCGCTTGCGCCCGCTCCAAAAATCGCCACGCAGAGTGTTGCGGCGCCGATGTCTCAACCTCGCAAAGTTGAGGCGGGGATGCAATCCCCTTCTCCGTTTGCGACAGGGCAAGCTGCTTCTGCAACCACAGCGTCCGCAGTTGCGCCGGCAGCAGTCCCACCATTGGCCGAAGGAAGAGCAGAAGGGGAAGAATCGATCGCCGCGGCAAAAACGAATGACGCCACGGCGGAAGCGATCGGAATTTCGCAAGAAAATGTCGCCGAGATCAAGACAGCGATTCAGGCGCAACAGAAATTTCTGGGCGAATTAGTGCAGCAGAGCAACCGGTGGGAATTAGAAGGGGCGGAGCTGCGGCTTTATTTCTCTCCGGAGAAACGGCCGTTCGCGGAATTACTCGAAGGCCGCGACTCGCTGGAAAAGATCCGTGTCATTTCGAGCAAGGTGCTCGGCCGGGCGGTACGCGTCTGTGCTAAACTTGAGTCAGTTGCAGCAGCTGCTGCCTCGGCGGCGCGCGGTGCGTCCGGCACACAAGACTTGCGTGCGCAATTCGAGCGCGATCCGATGGTGCGGTCCATGTTGCAACGCTTCGGAGGCAGGATTTCCGAAGTGAAACGAAACCAAGAGGAATCCTGATGGAAGTCAGCGCTCTCCAACAGATGCTATCGCGATTCCGGCAACTGCAGGAAGACCTGCAGAGGCAGGTGAATTCCGTAACCGTGGAAGCTTCGGCCGGCGGCGGCATGGTCAACGTGAAAATGAATGGCCAGAAGCAGATCGTCGACGTGAAAATTGAGCCGGAAGTTTTTGCTGGCAAAGACCAGGAGATGCTGCAGGATCTGGTCCGCGCGGCGGTGAATGAAGCGTCGCGGCGCGTCGATGAAGAACTCGCCAACCAGATGAAAAACCTCGCGGGCGGCATTCCCGGAATGGCCGGGATAAAGATTCCTGGATTGTTTTAGCTGATTGAGACTTCTCCTAAGCTGAGTTCTCTTCCAGTTCTTACTTCACGCATTCTCACCTCGCGTATTCCCCGTTGTGCACTTCGTATTCGATGCGGAAGGGCTTCTGCGTTTTGCGATCCTCCCAATGTTGCTCGGCGATAATGCGCTGGGCTTGTGCGAGACGTTCAGAGGGCAGCGGGTGTGAACGGAAATAGCCGTTCAAACTCTGAATGGCCAGTTCGGATAGTTCCTGGTTCGGGCTTCGCGCATGGATGACGTACTCGTCGCACAGTTTGGCGATGCGCTCGAACATATCGACGGAGCCATAGGGTGAGTAGCCGGACCGAACTGCTAGAAACATGCCTTCGCGATCAGCTTCAAATTCTTCGTCCTTGTGGTAGCCGGCCTCCCAAAAATCAATAGGGATATGCAGCACGGCGCCTAGTATATCGAGATTGAGATTCTTCAGCTTCGCTTCCAGCTGCACGCGCTCGACGCAGTGATAGTGGTCAATGTGCTCGATCTCATGCGCCAAGACGTTGGCGAGCTCATCTTCGCTCATCATGAGGTCGAGCATACCTTCGCCGATGTAGACCGGCCCGCCTGGAAGAGAGAAAGCGTTGATCATGCTGTGATCGGGAAGGACGGTGAAGGTATAAGGCAAGTGTCGATGCGCACGCAGCGCCACTGCGCCGCCCACACGCGCGACGTACTTTTCGAGGCCTTCCTCTTCGGGAGTGAGCTTTCGCGATTGGGTTGCGTAACGGGCGGCCAGTTCCCTGCCAATAGTGATTTCCTGTTCATCGGAGAGGCGCGTGAAGTGCATGGGAATGCGGGAGAGGTCGCGCTGGGCGTCAGCAGCCATATTCAAGATGGCGTTGGCGGAGACGGGAGTGGATTTCGGGCGGCGCTGGCTCCAGTAGAGCCCCGCGAGGGCGAAGCCCAGGATGAGAAAGAAAACGACGAACACAACGGAGCGTTTCATAGGTATTGGCGAATGGCGTCGCGATACTTGCTGTAAAGAAAGGAAACGAGCACCAGCGCAGCGCCAACAATTATGAAGGTGACGTAGCGATCGCGCGGCTGAAGTCCCCAAACATCGAGGGCCATCACTTTTGCGACGCAAAGCAGAAGAATTCCCAGGCCGGTGAGGCGGAAGCTGCGCTCCTTGACCGCCAGCGCCAGCAAGAAAATCATCACGCCTTCAATGCCCCACGACACGGTGACCATGCCCGCACGCATTTTCAATGCGAGCATGCAGGTGAGCAGAATGACCGGGACGAAAAACTCGACTTGTTCCGGGCGATTTGCAATGACGGCAAGCGGCCTCATCCAGGTACCCATATTCTGCGGGACGCCAAAGCGTCCCCGCAGACGGAAAGCGAAGAACAGGCTCGCGAGCAGAATTGTAACCGCGGAACCGAGGACGAAGTAGCGGCCTTGCCAGTCGCCTTCACCGAAATAGCCAGCGCCGAATAGATTGTGCACCATGCCACGGCCAAGAACGAGGACCGTTAGAAGCAATCCTTGATAGAGGAAAAGAGGGCGATCCACAAGCAGCGCAGCGCCAAGAAGCGCGAAAACGACAGCAGCCCAGGAGGTGACCACCCATTCAATCGGAAATTGAAAATAGAAAAGCGCCACGATCGTAGCAGTGCCCAGGTACACAAGCAGGACGTCGAAGTGCAGGCGGCGGTCGCGGCCCGTGTTTTCTTCCTTCTCCGGCAATTGCGCGTAGACGAAAAAGAAAATCAGCACGAGCGGAAGGATAGTGTACATGCGCGGTCCCCAGAACTCGCCGGGTTCGCTTGAAGTGAGATTGGAAAAGAAAATCCGGGTGAAGGCGGCGATTAGCGCAACATACGCCTGGTAACGGAACTGCGTGATCTTGCGCAGCAGGCCGTATTCGAACAGCACGAGGCCGAACGCGCCCCAGGCTACGGCCACGCTGGTAGGTTGTGTTTGTAATTCATACCAGAGGAGCAGCCCGCCGATGGTGGATGCCACCCAGGAATAAATGTGATGGATGTCGCGCTGGCGCCACTCTTCGGGCATGCGGATGAGCCGAGAGAGCGCGTAGAAAATTACCGCGACGATGGCCAGGGACAGGAGACGCACGCTGATGCCGTGCCAGGTGGCGTTGACGTAGAGATTCACGCTGACGCTCAGGATTAGCGTGAGTCCCGCGAGAATGTGCGATTGCCAGGGCAATTCTTCGAGCTTGAGGCGCTGATCCACGATGGCCAGGACCACAGCAAACACAGCCCAAAGCGGAGCCAGCCAACCGTTGGGCGCTTCGTACCAGGCCAGAAGTGCAAGGAGCCCGGTCGCCGCGAAAGAATGAAGAAAGGCGATGGCCCGGGCGTAGCGCTCTTCCGGCGCGGCTTTGCGCGAGAGGAAATATAAGCCGGCGGCGACGACCGATATTGTAAAGATGCGCAGAGAAATAGGGCCCCAGAATTTTTGTTCGAGGTTGTAATTGTAGAAAAATGCGCGGAGGAGCGCGCAAGAACCAACGACATTAGCCTGCCAAGAAAGCTGCTGGTAACGAATCCAGCGCGTCGAGAGCGCCAGCGCAACCGCGAAAACGATCCAGCCGACGGCAATCCAGGGCGCATGGAGCGCTTCTTGAAGGATCCAAACCATCATACCGGTTGCGATCCAGGTGTAGGCCACACGCGCAAGCCCGAGGTGCCGTTCATTCGTGGTACCGAGCCGCTTGGCGAGCCAATAGCCGCCGACAACGACGGGCAATGCGCAGAACGCCCTGACTGGAATAGTGTGCCAGCGGTGAATACCACTCTGATCAGCTGTTAACGCCGTGAAGACGGCAAGAGCGGTGAGGAGATAAGAATGCCAGGCAAGCACGTGATAACGCAGCGCACGCGCAGCCTCCGACAGAATCACAGCGAAAGCAATGAACGCGAGTGGCTGCCAAAGCTCCGGCGCCTCGTACCAGATGAGGAGAGCAATGAAGCTGCTTCCCGCGGCAGCGAAGAGGCTGCGAATGGTACGTTGATCGGGATCATTGCGCAGAGAAGACAACTTGCCGGTGAGATAGAACGCGGCGCTGAGAATGGGAAGAGTGAGCAGCCGCAAGCGTATGTGAGCGTGTTCAGGGGATTCGAGATGCAGATTGACAGCGATGCCGCGATAGAGCGTAAGTGCACCGACAAGAGCGTACTGCACCTGCAAGTGGTGCGATTTGAGAGCGCGGCCAAGAGCCGCGACGATGATCATGACGGCGGCGAATGCCAGGGCAGTCCAGTCGTGCGAAAAAAGAGCCCACGCAGCGGATGCGGCGGCGAACCCACCAAGATAGGAATGGATAGTAAGCAGCGGGCGATCAGGCGAGTCACTAAACAAATCTTTCCAGCACGAGCCGGCACCAACGGCGTTGGTATAGAAGACGACGGCACAGAGCGAGAAAAGGACACCAGCTGCAGGCGCCAAACCTTCATTTTCAAGACGCTGGTTGAGGAGTTGGCGGAAGTCAACGCCGATAAGATGCAAGCCGACGAGCAGGCCCGTCAGGAGGCCAAGACGGCGGAAAACGATTTCTTTCATGATGATTCCAGCTGCCAGGAAGACTTCTGCGCCCACGAGCCAGAGGATTGCTACGTTGTTCCCGGAATAGTGGAAAGGAACAGCGGCAAGCATCAGCGTGGCTCCAACCACGCTCAGGACAACAAAAGCCTGCCGTCGGCGTTTGGTGATGGGCAGTTGGGCCAGGAAGAATTCGAACGCGCCGACGACCAGAAGCGCGAGATAGGCGAGTTCCGGCTGGACGGATTGAAACTTCATGACGCCGAGGAGTAGGAGGACGTTTAAGAGAGCGGCGAGCGTGGAGACGTGCTCTTCGAATTCGGTTTTAATCGTGCGGGCAATATAGGAAATGCGGAAAGTCAGCCAATAGAAGAAGAGCAAAGCCAGGCTGGCATGATATTGCTCGAAGTGGCGACCTTGAGCTCCTTCGATGCCGAGGATGCGGTAGAGCCAATAAAGATGATTCAAGTAGCTGGAGAGAATTCCGAAGACTTCGAGTTCGAACCAGCCCATTTTCAGGACGATCGAAACGAGACCGATGGCGAGAAACACGCCGGCAGAAAGGCTGTAAACGGTGTCCTGGCTGAGGGCGACGGTAGTGTAGCCAAGCAGGAATGCCAGTCCAGTGACGAATTGCGAGCGATAGCGAAGCGTATGGAAGGCCATGGCTACCGCGACGAGGAGCATCAGAGCGCAATCAAGCGTGAGCGCGCCGGGGTTTTGAGAAAGAACGCGCATGGCATCCACGTGGTAAATCCCGAAGGTGCTAAAGAAGAGCAGCGCCCACCCGCCACCAATACCGGTGCGGCCGAGCAGGCGATACCGTTCGTTCTTCTCGACATAAATGCCGCCCACAAGAAGAAACGCGGAAGCGAGGTAAGAAATCCCGACTTTGCCGAGCGGCCCAAGTGCGCCGAGTTCGTAGATACCGAAGAGAGCGACGCCCACCACCAGAATGATGATGCCGAGTTTGTTGAGCCAGTTTGTGCCGAGAGTCTCTTCGATCGCGGAGACGGTTTTCATTCGTTGTTGAAGAGTCGGCCGAGGAACAGGCACGCGATACGCAGACAGCGGCGGCGAGGAGATGCGGGCGGCCGCAGAAGGAGGAATCTGCGCTGGCGCCTGCGGCTTGGGCGCGGGAATGCCCGGCGCGGCAGGCTGGGACGAAGGAACAGATGGCGTAGTCGTTTGCGGTGGAGCAACCGGCGCAGACGGTTTTGCTTCTGCTGGCGTCTTCGTTGCCGCAGGCAAAACAGGCTTGGGCTCGGAGGGCACGCTGGGCAGTGGCGGTTGGGCCTGGGGAGTGGGCGCTGATACAGCCGGGGGCAGCTTGACTGGCGCGGGCATCTCAACCTTCGAAGATGGGACACGCGTATCTTGTACGGTATTCGCTTCTGGTGACGGAGCGACGACGGGGCGCTCCACTGGTTTTTCAGCGGTTCGCGCAGCAGGATGGACCGCGACGGAAAGTTGCCGCTTTAGATCAGCAAGTTCACGCTGGAAGGAAGTGTGCTGCCGGGCGTTCTCCTCGTTGAGCCGATTAACCTCCGCGCGAACCTTGCTGTACCTCACCAGAAGGATGAGCGCGATGATGGGGGTGGCGATCAGGAAGATCCCGATCAGAAAGACCAGCAGGTCGACCATGGGCATTGGGCGTCCTTGGGAGTGCGTTTTTCTTTGTCTCCATGTTAGAACGAGGCCAAGAAGGAATCTTGCACTTTTGTTTACTTAGTGGCCTTGCAAGTAAACGACTCCGGCGTAAGACATTCTGAATGAACGACTTAGTGGCTAACGGAAAGTCCATAATTCATTGCTCAAACCGGAAAAGGGTGGATTCCGTAATTTAATGGTTACGAAGAGCCCCCAGCTGTGATATAGTGTTTTTGCGCTTAATACCTCGGTTGTGTTGTGCGGTCCCTCTGGTGCAGTTCTTGATCTGAGACTCCCCGCCTGCAGTTTTCTCCGTACGTTTTACGCGTAATCTAAAAAAGGCTGGCAAAGCAAGCCGCCGGTCCGCCCGAGAACTCGTGTGCGCACCGCGACGGCTTCTGCCAGCAAGAAAGTAATATTGAATGTTGAATGTTTCAAAAGTGAATGCAGAGCGCTCCTCGGAGGCTCTGCCGGAACGCACGTTAGCGCGATTTTCCGAAATGCTGATTTCTCCTTATGTGAAGGAGCGATTGGCAGCGGCGCGGTTTACCACGCCGACGCCCGTCCAGGCCGCGGCCATCCCGCAAGCGCTGGAAGGCAAAGATGTGCTGGCGACAGCGCAGACAGGGACTGGCAAAACGCTGGCGTTCCTGATTCCGGTGATCGAAAAGCTGCTCAAGGATAAAACACCGGGAATTGCGGCGCTTGTGCTGGTTCCCACACGCGAACTTGCGATGCAGGTCGTGGATCAATTTAACAAGCTGCGCGGCAATCAGCTTCTGCCTGCGGCGCTCGTTGTCGGAGGCCTGTCCGAAGGCGGGCAGCTCCAGGCGATTCGCAAGGGAGCGCGGCTGGTGGTCGCAACTCCGGGACGGCTCGAAGATTACCTGGACCGCAGACTTTTCCATTTTAACGCGTTGCGCATACTCATCCTCGACGAAGCGGACCGCATGCTGGACATGGGATTCCTCCCTGCGATTCGCCGCATCGTCTCGATCCTTCCGAAAGAGCGGCAGACGATGTGTTTCTCCGCGACGATGGAAGGCGACATGGCGCGCGTCGTGAAGGATTATCTTCGCAATGCTGTACGCCTTTCGTTCGGCTCCACCTCGAAGCCCTCGGAAAACGTGCGCATCCAAGCGTTTGAAGTTGCCATGGACCGCAAGCAAGAAATGCTGCAGCGCCTGCTGGCCAAGGAAACCGGTAAGTGCCTGGTGTTTGCTCGAACTAAGCGCGGAACCGAACGCATTGCCGAGAGCTTGAATCGCAAAGGCTTCTCCGCCGCCATGATTCATGGCGACCGCTCGCAATCGCAACGCACCACGGCGTTGGCTGGGTTTCAGCAGGGCCGCTTCCGCGTCCTCGTGGCCACCGACCTCGCTTCGCGCGGGATTCACGTGCAGGACATCGCGCACGTCATCAACTACGATCTGCCCGAAGTGGCGGAGAATTTCATCCACCGCGTTGGGCGAACCGGACGCAACGGTGGACACGGCGTGGCTTCGACGCTCTTCGTAAAAGAACAGCGCTCCGAATTGTTCCAACTGGAACGCTCGCTCGGTATCAAGATGGAGCGTCTCCGCACAGAGGAAACGGCTGGGCTTCCCGAAAAACAGGAACGGCTGCCAGTCAATCTGCCTCGCGTGGAATCCATTCAACGACCTGCAAGGTTCGTGCTCCCCGGCGAGGTTTTCCAGACGCAGTTCGAAAACTAGACAAGTCTATTCACCGCTTAAAAACGGGCTCCTCGATACGATCGGGGAGCCTTTCTTTATTTTCCGAGCACTCGTGGCAAACTACGAGCATGCTAATCCGGCCCTCAACCGACAGAGACAAGAACGCCATCTGGGCAATCATGGAGCCCATCATCCGCGCTGGCGAGGCTTATACGCTGCCCCGCGACATGGATAAAACAAGTGCGCTCGCGTATTGGTTTTCAAGTGAGCGAGAGGTTTTCGTCGCCGAAGACAATGGCGACATCGTTGGAACCTATTGCTTGCAAGCGAACCAGAGAGGCGGCGGATCTCACGTCGCCAACTGCGGCTACATGACTGCGATAAATGAGACGGGTCGCGGCGTGGCCCGCGCAATGTGTACGCATTCCTTGGACCGAGCCCGAGAACGCAGATTTCGCGCTATGCAGTTCAACTTTGTTGTAAGCGCAAACGAGCGGGCAGTGAGATTATGGCAAAGCTTCGATTTTGAGATCGTCGGCCGCCTTCCGAAGGCGTTCCTTCATCCAACTCGTGGATACGTGGACGCCTACATCATGTATCGCGATCTCTAAGTCCGTTTGCGCTGATACTCACGGCTATGCTACACATGCTACATGCCCGATTTTGCCGCTCCTGTCGAACGCCTCATCGACGAACTGAAACATCTCCCCGGAATTGGCCAAAAGACTGCGCAGCGGCTGGCATTTCATTTGTTGCGAGCGGCCCCCGAGGATGCGCTGGCGCTGGCGGATGCCATTCGCGACGCCAAAGAGAAAATCCGCGCGTGCTCTATCTGCTCCAACATCACGGATTCCGATCCATGCTTGTATTGCGTGGGCCCGACGCGCAGCAAGAAGACCATCTGCGTAGTGGAAGAAGCGCACAACATCATGGCCATCGAAAAAACGCGCACCTATAGCGGCATGTATCACGTCCTGGGGGGTTCGCTTTCGCCGCTTTCCGGCCGCGGACCGGAGCAACTCCACATCAAGTCACTGATCGAGAGGCTGAAGGGCGGCGCGGTCGAAGAGATTATCATCGCCACAAATCCCACGGCCGAAGGCGAAGCCACCGCGGTCTACCTTTCCAAGCTTTTGAAGCCTCTCGGCGTACGCGTCACGCGAATCGGCGTCGGAATCCCCGTGGGCGCGGACTTGGAGTACGCCGACGAAGTAACCATGCTGAAGGCCATGGAGGGCCGGCGGGATTTGTAGCGTTTTTCCCACGTCACAAGCGGCCTACTCGTTTTAGAACGCAATAGGTGAACAGAGGCATAACTCTTAGTACGCTTAGGACGCTCTAGCCAATCCTCGCATTTAGGTATACAGTTTCATTCTCAGGGTGGCTGTCCTCCCCCCAAACCTTGGGCAGCCGCCGTCTGGCTGACAGGAGGTGCGCTAAATGCCGAGCCTGGCGCACTACATGACGCAGTACGATCACGAGCACGAATCCGGCTGGAATAAATTCCTGCATGGCGTTGGTATCCCGATGATTTTTGCCGGGGTTATCCTTCTGCTTTTCACAAAATGGATCTTGGGAACGGGATTTTTTTTAGGCGGATGGGTGCTTCTTTTTCTCGGCCACCGGATTGAGGGAAACCATCCGGCGTTTTTCCAGGGACCGATTTATTTGCTGGTTGGACCAATTTGGGTTGCAAAGGAAGCATGGATGTTCCTAACGGGCACGCACCGCAGGCCGACCTCGGAAGGTACTCCGCAAAGTGACGCGATGAAGTAGATGCAGCGATTTCAGTCGTCTGCGCGAAATCTTAAAATACTGAGGGACAGCGGCGGTCTGTATGAACGAATCAGGCAGCAATTTTGCCGATGAAATGATGGAAATGGTGTCTGAGAGCGCCGATAACGCCAGTGCGGAATTAAGGAAGCGCCGTAGCACGCGGATCGTGCAGGCGGTTCCCCTGGTGGTGACGGGCGTCGATGCGCTGGGGCGTCCGTTCGTGGAACGAACGTCGTCGCTGATTATCAATTGCCATGGCTGCCGCTACCAGTCAAAACACTACGTGCTGAAAAATATGTGGGTGACGATGGAAATCCCCAGCCCCGAGACGGGCCAGCCGCCCCGCACAGTGCGTGGCAGAGTGGCATGGATTCAGCGGCCTCGTACCGTGCGGCAGCTCTTTCAAGTAGCCCTGGAGTTGGAAGTTTCCGGCAACGTCTGGGGCATTGGCTTTCCGCCGGAAGACTGGACAGCGTTCCCCGAATCGGGGCAGATCGTGATGAAGTTGCACGAGGCACCGGAGTCAACGCCGTTGCCATCTCAGGTGGACGAAACGGAAGCGGTGCCCCATTTGCCCCATTTGAATGAAGCCGACCTTCTGCCCACCTCTGAAGTAGATAACTTAAGAGTGTTCCCTGCTCCGACGAGCGCGACGGATGCGTCGTTGCAATTGGCACGACAGGTGGCGCGGCTGGTGGCGGATGCCAAGCAGCAAATTCAAGCGGCAACGCGGGAAGCGGCTTCGCAAGCGGTGTCGGCGGAGCGGCGGCTGTCGTTCGAGCAGTGGGAGCAGAAATTTGCGGCAGGACGTGCGGTAATCGAAAATGAAACGGCCCAGGCCATTGAAAAGTTTCAGCACGAAGCGGATGAGCATTCACGGACGGCGCATGCGGCAGCGGCCGAGGCGTTGCGCACGGAATTACCGCGGTGGTTGGCGCCACAGCTTGAACAACTCACGCGCGACCTGACCGCGAGCCTCTCGCGGGAAGGTGCCACCCAACGCGGCGAACACGCGCAGCGGCTGGAAAACTCGGCGGAGGCCCTGCGAACCGCCAGCCAGGAAGCAGAGGAAGCGGCTGCCCAGTTGAAGGCTCAGGCGGAGCAGTTGGAAGCAAAAATTGTTGAGCGCGCGGAATCAGCGACGCAGGCCCTTGAGGAAACGGCGAAGCGGGCTGAAGAAACAGCGTCTACCCAACGTGGTGCGCTGCTCGCTGCGGCCCAAGAGATTCAGCAACAGGTAACAGCCGCTCTGGCGTCGGCCCAATCGTCCTTGCATGGGCAGCTTGCACGTGAATTGGAAGCGGCGCGGGCGCGCTGGCAAGCAGCCATCGAAAGCACGCTCGCGGAAGCTCAGGATCGCGCAGCGGGTGGGCTGAATGAGCATGCGCGCGGATGGATGGATCAGCTGCAGGATGAGATAGCGCGCCACGCCAAGGCGGCGCGCGAATCGGCAACAAACGCGGCGTTAGAGGCGGAGCAGCGGCTGATTGCCTTGCGGGATTCGTTGCAAGAGCAGACGCAGCGGCTGGAGTCCGTGCTGGCGGTCGCCGGAGAAACGGGCCAGCGTCTCGAACAACATTCCGCGCTACTTGAAAACACGCATCAGCAGGCACTATCCGGATTCCAGGCAAACCTCGAAAATGTATTGAACCCGCACCGCGAAGAATTGCATCGTCGGTCCGAGGCGATCGCCGAGGAGCTCAGCTCGAAAATTCGCGCGACGTTCGACGAAGCCAGCCGCCAAGCTGTGGCGCAGTTTGAGCAGCAAGTCAAAGAGGTAGTGCAGCCGCAGGTGACGAGTGCCGAAGAAGCGGTCCATCGACTGGCAGGGAGCCGCTCGCTGCTGGACGCTGCACTTACCATGCAACAGGACCGCATCCGCAATTCGGCCGACGAAGCCTTCGCCGAATCATTGGCGCGCTTCCGGGAGAATCTCGGAAGCGTCGAGCAAATCCTGCAGGATTCTTCACAATCGATAACTTATCGCAACTTGACGGAACTGGAAGGAAAAGCCGGCGATTTGAAACACCAAATGGTCGAAGAACTCCACAAATCGGCGGAATGGTACGAGAAAAAAGCGCAAACGCAGATTCAGAACCTGACGGAAAGAGCCGTCGAGCACGCTGAAAACCAATTGAGGGAGAGGGCAGGAGAAGTTTCCGGTGCCTTCACAAGCGAGGTGGATCATTCGAGCCGCAGCTTCATAGGACACGCGCAAACACAGATGGAAGAGCTGGTGCGTGATTCCTTCGCGCGCGCGCGGGCGCTCTTCGCGGAAGCCGCGGACACCACGGTGGCGGCGTTCACCGATGAAATTCAGCGGACGGGCCGTGAAGAGCTGAAGGGATACAACGAAGAGGTTCGCCGTTCCACGGATGGAGCGCGGCAGCAACTGGACGCGGCACGCATGGAGTTTGCGCAACAGACGACTGCTGAGCAAGAGGGTTTCCTGCGGCGCTTCCAATTCTCCATGAGCGGCGCGCTCGACGCGGGCGTGGCGGAGGCTCAGAAGAAAGTTTCTGAGGGATTTGGGCCGCTGTTGGATTCTTGGAAAGCGATGACGGTTGCGCATCAGCAGGAGATGCGAGGAATCTACAACCAAATGGGTGAACAAGCCGCGGAGCAGTACAAAGGCCGGCTGGATAATGTTTCTAACCAGTGGATGCTTGCGACTGTGGCCTCCCTGGACAACCGCTCACGGGAGATGATTTCCCGAATTGCCGCCAATGCAGAAGCAAAACTTCGCGAAGCTTGCGGTCAGGTGTTCGAAGGCGTGGGAGAATCCCTGCGCGAACGTCTGCGAGAGATGGCGCAGGGTTTTACGCCGCCGGCGGAGCCGCCCGAGCGCGCCAAGAGCGCCAACACGGGAAGCTGAACCACGAAGCTGCCCAACGTCGTCCGGCTGCTGATTCGCTACTTCCCTGCTTAGCCCGTATAATCCCAAAGGTTCCAACTACAATGGCCAATCATGCTTACCTGCGTGTGTGGACACGCGATTTTTCGCTGGAAACAATGATTGCTGAATGCGCTCGGTTTCTGGCGACCGCGCCCCTTTCGGCCACGCAAAATACGTTTGCCGAGTTGATCGTTCAGGCGGTGGACGCGACCGAGACCCCCGTCGCAGAATGGGATTTACGCCCGCTGAAGGCTGGGCCAGCGGAAGTCGCGGCACTGGCGATGCAGCACCTGAACGCAGACACCGCGTACGTCGTCAGCGCCAAATGGGACTTGTGGAGCTTCGATATCGAAAGCCTGAAGTGGCAGCACAAGCCGGAACCCCTGGTGCTGACATGCCACGGTCCGGAGTATGACGGCGGCCTTGCATCCACAGCCGGCCATTTCATGGCAGATCTGGGCTTCGAGCATTTTTTCACCGGGCACGGAGGACTGCTTGCCCCCGGAGCAGCGTCGAATCCTTTCAATTCATCGGATCATCCGATGGAGCATACTTTCCGTCAATGGATGGTGGTGAGCGCCAACTTGAAGGAATATCACGCCAAGACGGGCGAAAACATCCAACAATTGTTCAATTGGGTGGAAGCAATCGAGCGAGCGCTGCGCGTGGAGCGGAGCGAGCTCTCATCTGAAGGAGAGGAGAATTTTGAAGCGCGCCTGGATGCAATTCTGGCCCAGCGCTAGCTCATTCCAATCTTGGGCAATCCCGATTCGCGGAGTCCTTCCCCCAGGGGGTGGCCAGCAGTTAGAATTGCTAGAGCAAGCATTGTGGTGAAGCAGGTCCGGCTGTGCCGCATTTGATAGAAGTGCCCATGCCGGAGAAGGATTAGGAAGCCCGGGCGAAGGTTGGCATAGCGCCCACAACGGCAAATCTTTGATGCAGAAAACTTCCCAAGGCGACTGTTCGTGTGCTAACGAGGCGCTCCTCAGTCCGTCCTTCCTTAGAGTGGGTCCTTGTGTTGGCGCGGCCCGCAGGTGGAGAATCCCCCTGATTTTCTCGCTGAGTTTTCTGTCCCTGGCCATTCTTCTGGGCGGATGCGGTGCGGATGCGCCCAAGTCTGCCGCTCAGGCGGAAACCAAGACTGCGGAACCGGTCGTGCCCGAAGAGATTCAGTCAGCGTCCCAATCCCTGCTGGGGAGCGAATCGCAAGTGTTGCTGTTCGGTGATCTGGCCAAGAACGGGAAGCAGGAATTTCTTGCGGCGAATGTCGTGCCGAAAACACCAACGAACAACTTGCCCGGAACCATCGTGACCCGCGTCGTCGTCGCTGAAAATACCGATGGGAAATGGGCGGAAGTGCTGCGCTGCGATGAACACCTGAAAAATCAAAAAGGATTTCTGGGTTTGACGCCGCTGACTCCCGTGACCGGCTGGCGGCTGCAATACGAACAAAATGATGAAAAAGGCCTGCAACTCTATTTCACGCCTCTGAAAGGCACTACGGATTCGCATAATTTGCCGATCGGCGTGCGTTGGAACCCGGCGACAAAGCGCTACCAGTCGCTCGACCGCGCCTACGAGCACTTCCTGCTCGAATCACCGTCCATCCAGGATGCGAGGTCCGTGCTGCGATGAGCCCCGCCCCGTCAGCCGCAAGTAAGCGGGCATCCGATGGCTCGCGCGAAGCTCCTCCCAGTAAGGGCTTGCACGGGCTGATGCCGTATCTGCGTCGTTACACCGGCGCAATCGTTTTTGGTCTCCTCACAGTCGTGCTGATGGGCGTCGTGGGCAACATTCTTCCCCTGGCCACCGGCGTCATGACGGATACGCTCGCGGGCAACACGGTTCCTTTTGAACACTCCGCACGGGCAGGAGCTCCGCTTGTCCCGGGCTTGAGCGCGTCGAAGCTCAGCAATTTCATTCCCTTTTACGCACCGAGCAGCCGCCGTACGCTGGGCATCTATTGCCTAATCGTCGTTCTGTGCGTCGCAGTCAAGGGCGTTCTTTCTTTTTCAGCGCGCTGGACGCTCATCGGCGTCTCCCGCGACATCGAGTTCGACATTCGCAACGATCTCCTGAAGCGCCTTCTGATACTCGAACCCGAATTCTACGTGCGTAATCGCACCGGCGAGCTGATGTCCCGCGCCACTAACGACCTCAACGCCGTCCGTATGGTGCTCGGCCCGGGCATCATGTACACCGCAACGACCATCATCACCATGATCATGGCCATTTTCGTCATGGTCACCCTCTCGCCTTCCCTGACGCTGTGGGTTCTGCTTCCCGCGCCAGTCGTCGCCGTGGCCGTATGGTTCTTCGGCAAAACGATTCACGACCTCTACGAATCAATCCAGGCGGCGCTTGCCACGCTCACCGCGCGCGTCCAGGAAAATCTTGCTGGCGTGCGCGTTGTTCGCGCTTATGCTCAGGAAGAAGCGGAGATCCGCGGCTTCGACGGGCCCAATCGCGAATACGTTTCGCGCAACATCAAGCTTATTCGCACCTGGAGCATGTTCATGCCGTCCCTTCAGGCCCTCATCGGCACGACATTCCTGATCGTGCTGTGGCAGGGCGGCCACCAGCTCTTCCGCGGCCAGATCTCTCTTGGCGCGCTGATTGCCTTTAACGGATACCTCACTCTGCTCGTTTGGCCCATGATCGCCCTCGGATGGGTCACCAACATTTTTCAGCGCGGCGCCGCTTCCATGGGCCGGCTCAATTACATCCTCACCGCCCAACCCAATATCGATGACCGCGACGCGAAAGTTCCGCAAGGCGCCAAGCCGCGCGGCGAAATCGAATTCCGCCATCTCACGTTCACTTATCCGACGACTCTTTCCGGAGCCGGAGCAAATGGCTCCTCCAAGTCGAACGGCAACGGTCCGCATCCCGTACTTCGCGACATTCATTTAAAGGTTCCCGCCGGCTCGACGCTCGCCATTGTCGGCCCCACGGGCAGCGGCAAAACCACGCTTGCCGCTCTCATTGCGCGTCTCTGGGAAGCTCCCGATGATTGCGTCTTGATCGACGGCCGTCCCATCCGCGATTGGCCTCTCACCACGTTGCGGCAATCCATCGGTTTCGTACCGCAAGACACTTATTTGTTCGGTGAAACCGTCGGCGGCAACATCGCCTTTGGCTTGCCCGAATATGACGAGCAGCGCGTCCGCGAAGCATCCGAAATTGCCAGCCTGCACGGCGACGTCCAGGACTTCGGCAAAGCCTACGAGACCATGGTCGGCGAGCGCGGCATCACTCTCTCCGGCGGGCAGAAGCAGCGCGCCGCGATTGCCCGCGCCGTCGTCCGCGATCCGCGGATTCTGATCCTCGACGACGCGCTCTCTAGTGTCGACACCCAAACCGAGGAGCGCATCCTCAACGGCCTGCGCGAAATCATGCAAGGCCGCACCACAATTTTGATTTCGCATCGCACCTCAACCGTCCGCGACGCCGATCAGATCGTTGTCCTGGTCGAAGGCGCCATCGCCGAGTGCGGCACGCACGACGAACTCCTTGCTCGCGGCGGTTATTACGCGGATTTGTACCAGAAACAGCTGCTGGAAGAAGAGCTCGAGCGCGCATGAGCAACCTGCACGAAGAAGAGGCCCTCGGTAAGGCGTACGATTCGCGCTTGATGCGCCGGCTTCTGCAATACATGAAGCCCTACAAATGGCGCGTGGTCCTTGCTCTCGTGATGGTGGCCATCGTCACCCCGCTGGAGCTCGCGCCGCCCCTTATTTTTCAAAAAGGCATCGACAAGTACTTTGTTCCCGAGCTGAAGGGCCGGCTCACGGAAGCATCCGCATGGTCGGGCATCGGCTGGCTTAGCCTCCTCTTGCTGGCTGTTCTTGTTTTTGACTTTCTCGCCCAGTACATCCAGATTCGCATCATGCAGCGCGTCGGCCAGCAGACCATGTACGACATGCGCCGTGAAATTTTCGGCCACATGCAGCGTTTGCCGATGAGTTACTTCGACCGCAATCCCGTCGGTCGGCTGGTCACGCGCGTGACCACCGACGTCGATGCCCTCAACGATCTCTTCGCCGCCGGCGTCGTCACCATGATCAACGACTTCTTCCTCCTCGTGGTCATGGCTGTGCTCCTCTTCAAGATCGACCGCCGCCTCGCCCTGGACACGCTTGCAGTCCTCCCCGGCATCCTCATCGTCACCATGATTTTTCGCAAGTTCGTTCGCGACGCAAATCGTCGCATCCGCACGGCTATTGCCCGCATCAACGCTTTTCTCCAGGAATACATTTCTGGCATGAGCGTTGTGCAGCTCTTCAATCGCGAATGCAAAGCCATGGATGAGTTTGAGAAGCGCAATCGCGACAACATGCTGGCCTGGCGCGATGCCATTCTCGCTTATGCTCTCTTCTACCCCGCTGTCGAATTTCTCAGCTTCGCCACCATTGCCCTGATTTATTGGTCCGGCGGAAACCGCATTCTCTCCGGCGGGCTCACTCTCGGCGTCCTCACCGCGTTCACCATGTTCGCGCAGCGCTTTTTCCGGCCGATTCAGGACCTCAGCGAAAAATTCAACATTCTCCAATCCGCCATGGCGGCATCCGAGCGAATTTTCAAATTGCTGGATGAGCCGGTGCTTGTCGAGTCCGACCCCAACGCCGTTCCGCTCGACCATCCGCGCGGTGAAATCGAATTCCGCAACGTGTGGTTTAGCTATCGAAACGTCCCTGCGCCTGCAGACGAAGATTGGGTCCTGCGCGACGTCTCCTTCCGTGTGGAGCCCGGCCAGACCATCGCCATCGTCGGCCACACCGGCGCGGGCAAGACCACTCTCATTTCCCTGCTTCTGCGCTTTTATGATGTTCAGCGAGGACAAATCTTCCTGGACGGCAAGGACATCCGAACCATCGAATTGCAGGATTTGCGCCGGCAATTCGGCATCGTGCTTCAGGATCCATTTCTTTTCACCGGCACAATCGAAACCAACATCCGGCTTGGCACTCCCGGAATCGATCGCACCACCGTCGAGCATGCCGTCGAAGAAATCGGCCTCGGCGAATTCATCCGCTCCCTGCCTGAGGGCGTAGCCAGCAACGTCAACGAACGCGGCTCGACTCTTTCCGTCGGCCAGCGGCAACTCATCAATTTTGCCCGCACTCTGGCCCACAATCCGCGCTTCCTGATTCTGGACGAAGCGACCTCCAGCGTGGACACCAAGACCGAGCTGCTCATTCGTGAAGCGTTGAATCGCTTGTTGTCCGGGCGAACGGCGCTAGTCATCGCGCACCGGCTCAGCACGATTCAGCACGCCGACCGCATCCTCGTGTTTCACAAAGGGCGTTTGCGCGAGCAGGGCGCGCACCAAGAGCTACTCTCACAGCGCGGAATTTACTATCGGCTGTACCAGTTGCAATATAAGGAGCAGGAACTGCACCTTCCCCTCGAAGCCAACCGCTCGGCTGAACCTTCCGTATTACCGGCCAGCGACTGATTCTTGCGTCATCCGCACATGCCACCCATACCGCTCCTTCTCTCCGCCGGCGAAGCTTCCGGAGACATGTACGCCGCACGACTCGCGACAGCCTTGAAGCAGCGCCTGGACGTGGCAATTTTCGGGATGGGCGGGCCGCAAATGCGCGCAGCGGGCGTCGAGATCATCACGGATTATTCGGAAGTTTCCGTTGTCGGAATCACCGAAGTGCTGAAGCGCTTGCCGTCGTTGTTCCGCGCAATGAGGAAACTCGTCGACGAAGCGGAGCGCCGCCGGCCTCCCCTCGCCATTCTCACGGACTTCCCGGGTTTCCATCTGCGGCTGGCGCGCAAGCTGCGCCCCAGGGGCGTTCGAAACGTCTATTACATTTGCCCACAGTTCTGGGCTTGGCGGCCGTGGCGCGTGAATTTGGTGCGCAGGCGGTTCGCTTACGCCCTCTGTATTTTCCCCTTCGAAGAAAAGTTCTATGCCGACGCTGGCGTTCCTGTGAAATTCATCGGCCACCCGCTGGTAGGGAATGTAAACGCCACACTGACGCGGGAATTATTTTGCAAGAAATACGGTCTGGAAGAACGAGGCAAAATATTGACCGTTCTGCCGGGCAGCCGGCGGGGAGAAATCGCCCACCATTTGCCGGTGCTGGTTGACGCTCTATCGGAGATCCGCCAAAAGCTGCAAAGTTCGCTTGAGATTGTCATTGCGGTTGCGCCCGGGCTGGATACCGCGCGCCTGGAGGCGCGATTCCCTTCCGATTGGCATGTGCGCTTCATCCAGGACGACACTTACAACGCTTTGTCGGCGGCGGACTTGGCCATCGTCTCCAGCGGCACAGCCACGGTGGAAACGGCGCTCCTCGGCAAGCCGATGATTGTCGTTTACCGGCTTTCCCCGATGACGGCGCGCCTCGCAAAACCGCTGGTGCGAACCAAGTTTTTCAGCATGGTCAATCTGATCGCCGGGCGCGCCGTCGTGCCCGAATTAATCCAGCACGACTTCACTCCCCGGCGCGTCGCCGCGGAAGCGGAAAAATTGCTCTCCGCCTCGGATGAAGGCAAGCGACGAGTCGAAGAAATGAGCCGTGGATTAGCGGAAGTGCAGCGTCTTCTTGGTCCCCCGGGGGCGGTCAAACGGGCGGCGGATGAGATTGCCAAGCTGCTTGCCGCAGCCCAAAGCAACGCGAAGTGAGGGGTTTGGTATCCTACTAGTGTACATTGGTGCAAAATTGAAGACATTTGAAAGGGGTCCGATGGCCCTTCGCCCAAGAGTTTCAGGCGCTTTTTGCGTCCTTACGCTCATCTATCTTTCCTGCGTTGCCGCTCCTCTCCGCGCGCAGGTTCCCAGGGCCGCAACTTTCCTCGCCGTTCACTACGACATCTCCGCGTCGCTGGACGCGATTGGACAATCCATTTCAGCGACCGCAAAAATCGATTTCAAGGCCATCGAAGCTTCTAGCAGCGTGCGCGTCGAACTGCACCCCAATCTGATCGTGAAGGAAGTAAAAGGGGCCGACGGCAAGCCGTTGACATTCGAGCGCGACAATCAGAATCCGCTCGTCGTTGTCGTCCAGTTGCCCACGCCCGTGGCAACCGACGGCCACGTCTCCCTCACCTATACGTACGCGGGCTTGCTCGTAAACGAAGAGAACAGCCCTGTGCCGGGTGTGCGCGCTGCCCTGATTAACAAAGACGGCGCTTATCTGCTCCTCCCCGCAAGGTGGTTCCCCCTCACGAATTTCCTCTCGAACCGCTATACCGCCACATTCCGCCTGAACGTTCCAGATTCCTTCGCCGTTGCGGGAACCGGCAAAGCTTCCGCTCCCACCCCCATGCCTGGCAAGAATGCCGTCGAAGGCGGGCGGCTTCTTTACACTTTCGAGTGCAAGAATCCGGCGCCGCACGGCACGTTTGTTGTGGGCAACCTTCAGCTCAATCCCAAGCAGGCCGAAGGAATCAATGTCGCCGTCTACGCCCCGAAGACGTCCTCCGCGAATGCGGCGGAATTTGCGTCGAGCGTGGCGCGTTCGGCGATCATTTTTTCAGACATGTTTGGGCCCATTCCGGATCCCACTTTCACGTTGATCCAGATTCCTGATGGGACCCTCCGCGATTTCGCGGCCCCCGGAGTTTTGCTCCTGAGCCAGCGCGCCTGGGATCCCAAGGGCAGTGACAGGACCATTGCGCGCCTGGTGGCCTCGCAATGGTGGGGAGTTCAGGTTCTGCCCGCGACTCCCGGCGACGTCTGGATCAGTGACGGCTTGGCGCGGTATTCCGAAGCGCTCTACGCGGAGCAAAACGCCGGCAAGGAAGCGGGACTCCGCACCGTCGACGAATTTGCCGTCGGCGCGCTGATGTATGAGGATGCCGCGCCCATAGCACAAGCGGCGCGGCTGGCGCCCTACTCCCCAGACTACCGTTCTGTAGCGATGAACAAAGGCGCCATGCTTTTTCACATGTTGCGGGCGCAAATGGGCGACGTGGCTTTTAAAGCCGCTCTGCACGACTTCTACTTTCAATTTGCGGAGAAGAGCGCGCACATCGAGGATTTTGAAAAGATCGCGCAGCGCCGCGTGCAAGCTGCTGCCAAACCGCAACAAGACCCTCCGAACCTGCAGGCGTTTTTCGCCCAATGGTTGAATTCAACGGGCGTACCGGAATTCACCCTGGAGTACGTCGTCTACCGCACGCCAAAGGGTTTTCGCGTGGTAGGCAAAATCAAGCAGCCTTTGGACACGTTTCGCATGCCCGTGGAATTGCGTATCGATACGGAAGGAAATCCGGAGCTGAAAACCATCGACGTGATCGGCACCGAATCGGGATTCACCGTTGAAACGTTCGGCCGCCCGAAACCAAACGGAATCAAGATCGATCCCGGCAATGTCATCCTCAAGGGCAGCACTTCGTTGCGTGCCCGTGCCGCCATCGCGCGAGGCGAAGATTTGGCCGAACAGGGAAAGTTCTACGATGCGGTCGCGCAGTATCAGCGGGCGCTTTCCATTCAGCCCAACCGGCCGCTCGCGAATTTCCGCATGGGCGAGGCGTTCTTCTACCAGAAAAACTATCAAGCCGCCGCGAACGCTTTCCGCGAAGCGTTGCAGACTGTTCCGGAGCCATCGGAAAAGTGGACGGAAGTCTGGAGTCACATTTACCTCGGCGAGATTTTTGATTTGCTGGGGCAGCGCGAGCGCGCCGTCAACGAATACAGCAAAGCCAAACAAACCAACGACGATACCGGCGGCGCGCAAGCAACCGCCGAGCGTTATCTGAAAAAAGCATACTCCGAAGGCGGCAGCACTTCCGTCGCCGCCCCTGCCACCGGCGAACCAGCAAAACCCGCTGTGGCCATTCCCGCGCCCGCCTCCGGCGAAAAGCCCGTCCTCAAAAAGCCCACTCCCACCCCGCAGCAATAAGAATCGTCTTGCGGCGTTCGGGCGCCCGCATCGAGAAGTACCTCTAAGACATCCGAAGGCCCATATTTTGCACAATTTTGGTGCAACGTAAGCCCCTTTAGAATCAGCACTTGCAAACGTGGTTCAAAGCAAAAGGAGGGGTCGCATTTTTAGCCAGAAATGCTTGGTGATAAAACTTAAAACCGGTCAATTGCGAAGCGTCTACACCTTTTCGTTGCACCAGCGCCTGAAACCGTTCTCCCATTCCTTCCGGGTGGATCAGCGTCTTAAGTTGCAGCCGCGCCTTCGTGCGCTCGGCCTCGGTTTGTCCTTCATCGTAGAGGTCTGCAAATTCATTTCCCTGGCCGAGCGCCAGCAGAAAGGCCGTCTGTGGAGTGCACCCCGCCGTCTCAAGGCCAGATCGTTTTCCCCACAATTCGAGCGCAGTGAAATTGACGTGCGCCGTCAGGTCCTGCTCGCTCGGAGAAGCGTAAAAATCTTCGCTGGCGCGATGGTTCTGATACGCAAGCAGCGTCCCGCGCATGTGGTGATCGTCAAAAAGATCGGCCGCGGGATGGCCGTAGTCAATCGTAAGCACGTAGCCCCGTTCGAGGCGCCGGCCAATTTCACTGATCCAGTCGCACGCTTCCAGTCCCGCTTCGGCGTGCTGCCCGTCGATCAGCCCAATGCCCTGCGCTGCAAAATATTCGGAGATGGCGCAAGTCGAGACCGGCGCCACAACGTCCACGAACTTCCCGTCGCGAAAACCCACGAGAATTTCTTTCATCGCGTCGCTGTTCATCACCACTCGATGCACCGGCAGCGCATCGATCAACTCGTTGGAAAAGAAGCAGCCTGCCACGATGTGCGCCGGAACTTCAGCGGAACTCGCGAAGTGTCCGGCAGTTGCGTGGGGCTTCGAGGAAATCGTTGCCTGTTCGCGCCGCGAGGCGGAACGCTCCACAGCGACGTAGCGCAGCGCCGCATAAAATGCTGGAACTTTCGCTTGGCAAAAATCGAGTACTTGCGCGGCGAGCCGCCCCGCGCCCGCGCCCGCCTCCACAAGCATGAATTCCGCCGGGCGCCCGAGGCGTTCCCACATCTCCGCGAACTGCCGTGCCAGCAGTCTCGCAAAAATGGGATGGACATCGACACTGGTGTAATAATCGGCGAAGCGTTTGGCTTCCGCTTTGCTGTAATAGCCGTGCGCCGGATGGTAGAGGCATTCGCGCATGTAGTCCGCGAACGTGATGGGGCCGAAGCGGCGAATGCGGTCGGCCAGTAATTCAGCAAGCGGCGTCACGCGCCTTTGGCTCCCGCTGAACCGGAAGCGGCCTCAGTCTGGATTTTTCTCCAGGCCCGATCAAACACGCCCTGAGCCGCTTCGTCGAAAAGCACGAAGTAGACCGTTTCAAGAGAAGTCTCTCCCCTCAGGTGCTGCGCCGCCTCGCGAAGCATGATCTCCGCGCAATCTTTCAGCGCAAATCCCGCGATGCCGGTGCCGACTGCGGGAAAGGCGATGGTTTTCAGGCCGCGCTCATTGGCAATTTTCAAGGAATGCGCCGCAGAACGCCGCAGCGAATCCGCGTTTGTCTTGCCGCCAAGCTGCATGCTCGCGGCATGAATCACGAATCGCGCTTTCAATTTTCCGCCGGTGGTAATGGCCGCATAACCAACCGGGATGCTGCCGATAGCATCGCATTCGCGTTGGATTTCTTCACCACCTTTGCGGCGAATCGCTCCCGCAACGCCCGCGCCCAAAACTAAATCGTTGTTGGCCGCGTTGACGATGGCGTCCGTGTCCATCTCCGTTAGGTCGCCCTGCTGAATGACGATTCTCTCGGCGAGTGATTTCACCGTGGCCTCAATCCGTTCTTTCCGGCGCGGCTACGCTTTTTTCTCCGCGGCTTTTTGTTGCGGGTACTCATAAACCCCGCGTCCCGTCTTGCGGCCTAGCCGTCCTTCTTGCACATATTGCCGCAGCAAGGAATTAGGACAGTACTTTTCGCCCAGCGTTTGATGTAGATACTCGAGAATTTTCAGCCGCACATCAAGCCCGACGAGATCGACCAGCTCGAACGGCCCCATGGGATGATTCAGCCCCAGCTTCAGAGCCTTGTCGATGTCTTCGGGTGTCGCAATCCCCGCTTCCAGCATATTGAACGCTTCGTTGCCGATAAGCGCGTTCACTCGCGTGGTGATAAATCCGGGAGCTTCGTTCACGATCACCACTTCTTTGCCCATGCGCCGGGCGACTTCGCGGCAAGTGGCCACGGTTTCATCGGAGGTGTGTGGCGTCTTCACGATTTCGATGAGTTTCATTTTCGGCACGGGGTTGAAGAAATGCATCCCGATGCAACGATCGCGCGAAACGGTCACGTCCGTAAAATCCGTAATCGAAAGCGATGAAGTATTACTAGCGAAAATAGCGCCGGCCTTCGCGAACTTGTCGAAGATGGTGAAGAGTTCCAGTTTCATCTCCAGCTCTTCCGGGACCGCTTCGATGATCAGGTCGGCATCGCGAATGGCGTTTTCGACGTTGTTCGCAGTCGAAATCAGTGATAGCGACCGATCGCGCACGCCGACTTCGACTTTTCCGCGCGCCACTCCTTCTTCAAAGGATTGGCGGATCCAGGCAACGCCCTGTTCGAGCACCTGGCGCGAAACGTCTTCGAGAACAGTGGTGTAGCCGCCAAAAGCAGCGGCGTAGGCAATTCCCCGCCCCATCGTGCCCGCGCCAATCACTGCGATCGTCTTCACATCCATTCATTGGTCTCCGATTGACAGAACATCACTCTATGATTTTCCTGTATTGCTCTTCGTCGAATCCGACCACGATCTGCGAGCAGCGGAGCACCAGCGGCCGGCGAATCAGATTCGGCTCTTTCGCCATCAATTTTATGGCCTCCGCGCGCGATGGCGGATGTTCTTTCATTTTCTTCGTCCGGTAAAGCTCGTTTCGCGTATTCAGGAATTGCTTGTAATCGCGGTCGCCGATCAGTCCTTCGAGTTCGGCCTCGGTCAATCGCTCTTTATCAAGGTCGCGTGACTCTAGCTTCACGCCCATTTCCAGCAAGAGACCTCTTGCTTTTCGGCAAGTACTTCACGTCGGCTTCTGCAGAAATTTAATTTTGTCTCTTAGCAAAGTCTTCTTCTCCAATCGTGTTTCTTGTTCTTGTAGGGACGCAGCATCGCTGCGCCCCTTTCAGTGAGGTCGCGCCTAGTATCGCGGAACGTTTGGATCGATCTCGACGGACCATCGCTCAATTCCACCGGCAAGACTCTTCGCTTTTTCAATGCCCTGAAATCGCAGCCACGCCGCCGCATCCAGACTGCGCATGCCATGATGGCAATAGCAAATCACTTCGTCCACATCCGGAAGCGTCTGCAGGCTCGCCGCAAGCGAGCCAAGCGGCACGAGTTTCGCGCCCTCGATCCGGCAAACCTGATGCTCCCAGGGTTCGCGCACATCAATGAGAACCAATTCTTCGCCGCGATCCATTCGCGCCTTTACCTCCGCGGGCGTGATCTCCAATTCGTCCATCTACTTTCCCTTCCAATTCGGTTGGCGCTTTTCGAGGAAAGCGAGAATTCCCTCCCGTGCATCAGGGCTCCTCATCAGCACAGACAAGTATACGCGTTCCGCTTCTTTGAGTTGCTTCGCGAAATCCGCAGAATGGAGATGCCGCAGTGTCTTGCGCGTCAGACGCAGAACACTCGGACTCAACTGACGCAGTTCGTCGAGCAAGCTGTCCAAAGCAGCAGGCAGCTCCGCATCAGGAACAACGCGCGCGACCAGGCCGAGTCGGCAGGCCTCCGCCGCGCCGATTTGCTCGCCAGTTAAAATAAGACGAGCCGCCGCACGCATTCCGATGAGCTGAGGCAGCGTGATCATCGCCACAGGAGGAAAGCAGCCGAGCTTAATCTCCGGCTGGCCAAACTGTGCGGATTCTGTGGCAAGAACGAAATCGCAAAAGCTCGCGAGTTCCATCCCGCCGCCAAGACAATACCCGTGAACGGCTGCGATGGTCACGCAATCCGCGGCAGCGAGCCTGCGAAAAACAGCGTGAAACGCAGAGAGCATTTTCCCGACGCGCTTGGGAGCATGGTCGGCGATTTCCGCTCCCGCCGAAAAAGCTTTGCGACCAGCGCCTTGAAAAATCACGAAATCGCATTTCGAAATAGCACGTTTCAGCACCGCATCCAACGACTGCATCATCGCAATGTCGAGAATATTGAGCGGCGGCCGGTCCAGAGTGATGCACGCCGTGCGATTTTCGAGCCGCAACTGAATCGTTTCGTAGCTGTTAGTCATGATCGTCGAAGGATTGGAATCAGGAAGGCTATTTTCCCTGAAATTTCGGTGGCCGCTTTTCGAAAAACGCTCGCATTCCTTCATTGCAGTCATCGGACAGGTAACAACGAACCTGCTCGCGCACTTCGCTGTCGAGCGCCTGCGCCAGTTCTTTTTCCTGGCTCGCAAAAAGCGCCTTCTTCACCGCGCGGATGGGGAGTGATGGCCCTTGTGCTATTTTTTGCGCCAACGTCTTGACGGCCGCTTCGAGCTGAGCGGCCGGAACGACTTGGTTTACCAGACCGAGCGCAAGCGCCGTTTTCGCGTCAATCATGTCGCCAGTGTAAAAAAGCTCCGCCGCTTTCGCCGGCCCCACCAGTTGCGGCAGGAAATACGTTCCGCCGTAGTCAGGAAACAATCCAACCTTTGCAAAACTTTGTCCGAAGGTCGCTTCTTCCGCGGCAATGCGAATATCCGCGGCCAGCGCAATGTTCATTCCCGCACCGGCGGCAGCTCCGTTCACAGCAGCGATCACCGGCTGAGGCATGGTGCGCATCTTGAGGACCATTTGCATCCCAGCGCGCAGCAACGGTTCCAACTCATGCGTCGCGCCAGTTTGGCGGCCCTTCCCCAGCGCGCCAAGGTCGCCGCCCGCGCAAAAAGCGCGCCCCGCTCCAGTAATCACAACTACATTGACGTTCGGATCTTTCGCGATTCGGCCGAGCGCGTCATTGAGCGCCGAGGCTAGTTCATTGTTCAGCGCATTCAGCCGGTCGGGGCGATTCATCGCCAGTACGGCGATGCCCTCGTGTCTCTTTTCAAGGATGATCGCTCCGGCTTGCGCAGGTTGTGGAGGATTGCTCACGGGGAACTCCGTTCAGTGGGCCTTGGTTTCGTGTTCTTTGCCGATGCGCGCAACGAGCTGCGCCAGCTTTCTAAAATGCCGCAGCTTCTCGCTCCTGCCGGTGGCGTTCGCTCCGCTCGTCGAAGGCAGGACATACACGCGCGCGCCGTAGAGCAGCTCTTTCTGAATGCCAAACTTACATTTTCGCTGCGCAAACTGCTCGTAAGTCAGTTTCCCATTAAATGCCACAACATGGGGAGCGAATTCCTCAAGCTTCTGCGAGAGGACGATGCGGCCTTCGGCGTAGTCCTCGCGCTTTAGTTCCTCGATACCCTTGGTAGGACGCTTCACAAGATCGGTAAGCCCGACGCCGAATTCAATCACTCGCTTGTCGTCGTGATAATCAAAAGGCTCCGGCACAACTCCGCTCTCATAAAGCATGGGCCAGAATTCGTTTCCGCGGCCGGCGTAATAATGGCCCACGCGAACGGAAGACTCGCTCGGATTGCAGCCGACAATCACAAGCTTCATGCCTTTCCGGAGGTGGTCGGGAAGTGTTCGCATTTCGTTAGGTTACTATGGCTTTAGATTTTACTACTTACCCTTGAAGCCGCCAGCGCGCTTTTCGGCATAGGCCGCCAGGTCATCACTGCCCTCTTTGAGAATGGAACCTAGCTTCCTGACGCCAGCCATTCTCGTGCCATCCTCGGAGCACACCAACAACGTAACTTTTCACCATTTCCTGAATCCTATGGCCAGCGAGAGCATCCAAACACTGGGACTGAGGAAGTGTTCGATGCTCTGTGCTACCTTTATTGATGGGAAAGCGAGGATGCAGCCGCCGATCGGGCTGCTCATACCATTGAACGCACCGAATCCTCATCGCCTGCCTTCGACTGTCGCGCGCGAAGACGAGCACCTGTTGGTGGCCGCCGCTAAGCGCGGCGATGCGCATGCCTTCGAGGAGCTGGTGAGCCGCTATGAAGCGAAAATCTTCCGGCTCACCATGAACATCACGCGAAATCGCGAAGACGCCGAAGATGCCATGCAGGACGCTTTCCTCAAGTCTTACGCGCACCTCAAGGATTTCCAGGAAGACTCACGCTTTTACACCTGGCTCGTACGCATCGCCGCGAATGAAGCTCTGATGCGCCTGCGCAAACGCCGCCCGAACCAGTTTTCGCTTGACGAACCAGTGGAAGGCGACGAAGACCTCATGCCCCGCGAGATTGAGGACTGGGGGCCAAGCCCGGAACAGCGGTTTGCCCAGACGGAAATGCACGAGATTCTTTCCGAGGTCATCGACAAGCTGGAGCCGGACTTTCGCGTTGTTTTCGTGCTGCGCGATGTCGAGGAACTTTCCACGGAAGAAACCGCCAAAGCGCTCGGCATCTCCGTTCCTGCGGTAAAATCCCGGCTGTTGCGGGCCCGGCTCAAACTCCGTCAGAAGCTGAACCGTTATTTTCGCCAGGGTGTTGCAAATTGAACTGCAAAAACGTCATTCGCGAGATTTCCGACTATATCGATGGGGATCTCGATCTGTCGGTGAGGCAGGAACTCGAGCGCCACCTCGAACACTGTGAAGACTGCAAAGTCGTGGTCGATCAAACCAGGATGACCGTGCAATTCTTTTGCGATTCGAAACCCGTCGAATTGCCCGGCGACGTGAAGTCCCGGCTGCATGACGCCTTGCACCGCAAGCTCCAGGAAAAAAGCAGTTAGGTTGCCTTCTTAGCTTTTCGCGCCGTCACTCCATAACGGCAATTCCCTGCCAAGTCCCTTTTCTTTCGCCTTTGCATACACTTGCATCGCCACGGCAAGATCCCAGGAGGCAATCCCGTTCGATTTGAAAAGTGTGACTTCCGAATCGCTGGTTCGGCCGCACGCTTTTCCCGCCACGATTTCAGAAAGCTTTTTGACCCGGGTCCAGCAAATCTCATCACCATGAAAAGCGATGATCAGATCGCCCGCTTCCTGCCGCGACTGTTCCACGGAGTCCACGACGATGACGTCGGCGCTGGCGACCGCTTCATCATCCAGCTCGCGCTTGTGCGCGTGGTTCGCGCCAATGGCATTGATATGCGCTCCAGGCGACAAATCCGCACCGCGCGCCAGCGGCTGCGAGGCAGTGGTCGCAGTCGAGACGATGTCTGCGCCGCGCACCGCCTGTGCCGCCGAGGAACACGGATGCACGGGAATGCCGATTCGCTCGGACATTTCGGCACAGAACTCCTCGCGCTTCGCAGCGTCGCGGCCATAGGCGCGCGCCGATTCGAGCTTGCGAACCAGGGCGACCGCTTCGAGCTGCGTCCTCGCCTGACCTCCGGTGCCAATGATTGCGGCGATGCGAGAATTCTTGCGCGCCAGGTACTTCGTGGCCACGCCTGAGGCGGCGCCGGTCCTCAGTTGCCCCATGTAATCCGCTTCGATCTGTGCCAGCAAGTCGCCGGTGGCCATGTCGTAGAGTGGAACGAGAAATTGCAGTTTGCCGCGAACATAAGTGTACTGTTTCATGGCCACGTAGCCAGCCGAGTAATCCGCCGCGGCCATGTAGTGAAAAAATCCTCCACCGGGCAATTCGAACCTCCGGCGAGGATGCACCACGACTTCTCCCGTCGACTGCTTGCGCGAAATCTCTTCCACGGCCTCCAACGCTCGCGGCATCGTCAGCACCGCCCGCGCTTCCGCCTCGTTGATATGCAGCGTCATCGTCTTACTTCTGCCTCAGTCTCTTGATCTCAGGGTGCGAGCGACATATCGAGCGCCGATTCCAAAATATCTCAAAGCGATTGAAGTCATCTCGACGCCGGTTTCGCTATTTTCGTCGAGCCGTGTTTTCCAGAAGGTTCACCCGGCTCTCGGATACGGCGAACAACTGTCTGGATCAACCGGTAGACGCGTTCTTCCTTTTTCCCGTCCATCACCCGGAAGCGAAACTCCGGTTCGCCGTTGGGCCCCTTGCCAAGCCGAACGGGCAACTGGCCGCACAACTTATTTTCGATAAATGCCGTTTCGTACCGGCTCCTCTTGGCATACCACGTGTAAACGCGCAACGTCGTAAAGTCGCAGGCCTGGCCTTCCGGCCCGCGCGCGCCCCCCAAAAGGTACTGTGGCTTGTCGCCCGAAGGGTCGCTGACGCGATTCAGTTCGAACCACGCCACCGGCCGGACATTTGCCGAAGCTGCTCCCTCGCGTACTGGATCCGGCAAGTCCATCTCGATGAAGCGGGCCACTACCCAGCCGGCGATTGGCACGGTCTGGTCGCCGGGTTGCGTGGTATTAGTGGGCTCGGCCGTTCGCGTTGAGGGGTCTCCAGGCGGTCGCGTCGCCACACCACGCACTAGAAACCAATCCTCTTTCTTCGTTTGCTCCGGTTCATTCGAATTGTCTTTTTCGTCCGAGACTTGCACCCAATCCGCGGTGGCGCGTCCTAAAATCTCCACGGGCGCGTTTCGCGCGAATTGATAGAGGCGAGGCTCCGTCCGCCCAGGCTGAACGTGCAAATTGGTGGACTTTTTAGTGCGCCCGCGCGACTGCGCCGGCATTCCGCGGGTTTGATCCAGCAGCTTGATGCTGCGCTGCCACAGGGACGGGTCCATCAACTGCCGGCTATCGACCCAGCCAATCGCTCCCGCATTGGTCCGCACTTTCACGTAGTCATTGCGTTTCGCGATGACGTCCACCCGCTCACCGTAGTGCAACTCTCCTATCTGCTCGCGGACTTGCGCGATACTGCTTAGGAGCGGCACGACTTTTTCACTGACAAAGGCTTCGCCCTGCGTCTCGCGCTTCGGCCGGAGCATCCAGGCCACCAGCGTCACTACCGCCAGCAGTGGCACGGCAATCAGGAGTTTCCTCTTCATGCGCGGTCCTCGAACGACGCATTAGCAGCCGTCGCCACCCCGATAGCCACACCTATCGTTTCAGCCTTCGTCATTATTCCCTGTGGTCCTTCTTGACTCGTTTGCAGGTTGCTGAAAAAAGGGCGTCGATTGTCATTCCGAGCGAAGCGAGGAATCTGGTTCTCTAAAGCAGCAAGAAAAACAGATCCCCCGGGCAAACCCCGCCCTCGGAATGACAAGTTAAGTGGTGTTTCAGCAGCCTGCCAAGAATTGTACCTGAAACGCAGGCGCTCCGCGGGTGTCCGTGACGGCTTTGCTTTTCTGCTAGAATCCCCAGGCGTGCGAAACAGACTTTCCCAAGGAATCGAGGAGGACTGTAAATGAAGTTTCTCAATTCGCTTCAGCCTCTGGGGTTACTGGTCCTTCGTTTGGTTCTCTCGCTGATTTTCTTCGCCCACGGTTATCCCAAGGTGGCGCACTCCGCCCCAGGCATGCAGGCATTCTTCGTGGAGCACGGCCTGCCGGGATACTTCGTTTACATTTCAGGCGTATTGGAAGTCTTCGGTGCCGTTCTCCTGGCCTTGGGAGTGTTTACGCGTGTGGTGGCGCTACTCCTGGCCATAGAAATGGGCGTGGCCATCTGGAAGGTCCACAGCGCCGGGGGCTATCTGGCCGTGCACAACTACGAATTTCCCCTCGCCATACTCGCCGCGAGCTTCGCGCTTGCCACAGTCGGCGCAGGCCGATTGTCTCTCGACCATCCCCTGTTCGAGGGCAAAGGCAAGTAAATCGCACGCTCCTCAAATAGATTCGCTTATTCTTCGTCCCTGTGATGGTAGACAGCCCCTCCGCCATATCGTACTATTCCGCTCCCCCGATACTTCCGACTCGGCTGGAGGACTGTAATGAAACGGTTGGTTCCAATTCCTTGTGGGTGTGCAGAACATCTGAAAAACGCGGAAGAGACCGGCTTCGGTTATCAGGTTGTTTCCGTGCAACTGAAGGATGCAAGGATTTTCGAGCAAGTGGTCATCAGCGAGGGCTGCATTATCGAGGTACGCGGATACAAGGAAATTCCCTTTTCGCCGGATGACGTGGCATCGGTAAGCGTCAATCACAAGCGCTGGAATTTCAGGGACCAGTCGGACACGCGCGCGAAAAGCAGGGCGGCAACCGCTTAGCGCCTAATGAAATCTGAGTCAATTTCCGATAACAGGAGTTACTTGTAGCAAGAGAATGACCCACTCTTCGCGTTCCTGCGCGACGATGACCGTCATGCGGTGCATGGACCTCGTTGCTTCGTCCCCGAGGGTCACGTTCTCCCACAATACGTTTGCCACGGCGGATTCAGCGGGACCCAGGTAGGTACCTTCGAGCATGAATGTGACGTTTTTCTTGGCATAGGGAGCAAACAGCACTTCAAATTGCTTCTCGATCTCGTCTCGCCCTCTCCAGCACTTTCCTTTCGAATCAACGAAGTGCACATTCTGGGCAAAAAAGAGGGCCAGCTGTTCCCAGTTGTACCATTTGAGTCCGGCGAGGAAACTGTCGAGCGTAGCGATTGCTCCCCTATTTGGTTCGAGCGAAGCTTTGGGACTGACTGAGCCAGGGGCCTTTGCCAGTTGCTCTCGGATTGCATCTGGCTTGAGGCCTCTCACGCGCAGGAGTCGGGCAGCGAGAGAGCCTTCCACCCTTAACAAAGCCACTAGAATGTGTTCCGTTCCGATATCCCGCTGGGCAAGTCGTTCTGACTCCTCCGCAGCGAGCTTCAGGACCTTCATGCACTCCTCTGTCAGAGGCATCTCGACGGAAGTGGAGATGCGCTCACGTTGAGTAATCTGTCTCTCGATTTCAGTGCGAATATCTGCCGCGACGCTGCTTGGTCCCAGGAACAGCCTCCGAAGCCCTGAATCTTCTCGTAAGAGCCCAAGCAACAAGTGCTCGGTCTCGATGTACGGGCTACCGTACTGGCTTGCCTCGTAGCGTGCGAAGAAAATCACGCGGCGAGCCCTTTCACTGTAGCGCTCGAACATAGTTTGGTCCCTCGCCTCGCTTTTGTCGGGTTGCACGGGCTTAATAGGACTCCGCCAAGGGCTTACGTGTATGGTCGGCTATATCGAGGATGCAATCGGCAGCAAAGGTTAAGACCTACGAAATCTCATGGCGCGTGGTTTTTGCTGGCAGCTAAGAAGCCGTGGCCGCCGAGGTCGGAATTACTCCCGCCGGTGCAAGCGGCAGGACGATCCAAAGAATCGCATAGAGGAGAAGGCCAGTCCCAGCACAAAGCACCGCCAGCAACCAAACTACGCGGACGATTGTCGGATCCAAGTCAAAATAATCGGCTAGGCCGGCGCACACGCCGGCTATCTTTTTGTCGGTGCTTGAGCGCATCAGTTTCTTCTTGCCGCCCGTCGCAGGTGACAAGCCCGGTGGGGGAGTTTCCGGCTGCTTAGCCCCGCAGTTGTAGCAAAAGCGCGAACCGACGGCGATGTCTTTCTGGCAGTTTACGCAAGTCACTGGGTCACCCCCACAGAGCGAGTTTTCCTGGCTTCCCTATCTCTAATTACGCAAACGGGGTCGAAAAAGTTTCCTCGCGAAATAGTCAAAACCAAACGGCTCAATACTCCAGAAGCTGCTTTACGGCCGCCGCAATGTGGCTGGTCTGCGGCAGGGTCACGTCTTCGAGCTTCGGCTGATACGCGCAGAAGGTATCCATTGCCGCAACGCGACGCACCGGAGCGTCCAACTCCTCGAACAGCTCGTCCGCAATCCGCGCCGCGATCTCCGCCCCATAGCCCCAGCTCAACATGTCCTCGTAAGCCACGATGACCCGGTGCGTCTTAAGGACCGTCCCCGCAATGGCTTCCCAGTCGTAGGGCGATAGGGAACGCAAATCGACGATCTCCACGGATACGCCTTCGCGCTCCAGTTGCGCCGCGGCAACTTCCGCCCGATGAACAACGGCTCCGTAGGTAATGATGCTCAGATCAATGCCCTCTTTCACCATGCGAGCCTTGCCAAACGGAATCGTAAAATCCGGCCCGGGGTTTTCCGACCTGTTGTACGGCTGGCGATACAGATGTTTGTGCTCGAGGAACATCACCGGGTCGTCGCTGCGAATGGCCGTGCGCAAAAGCCCCGCCACATCGAGCGCCGTCGAAGGCATCACCACTCGCAGCCCCGGACAGTGCGTGAAAATCGATTCCCCGCTTTGACTGTGATACACGCCGCCGCCGGTCAAATACCCGCCGATCGCGACCCGAAGCACTACCGGCGCCTTGAACGCTCCGTTCGAGCGCTAGCGCATCACTCAAAATTCATCGCGAATCTGCATCATCGCGGGCCAGATGTAATCAAAAAACTGGATTTCCGCGACGGGTTTCAATCCCCGCGTGGCCATCCCCAGCGCACGCCCAACGATGCTGGCTTCCGCGAGCGGCGTGTTGAACACCCGGTCGCTCCCGTATTTGCGCTGCAATCCCGCGGTAGCCTTGAAAACGCCGCCCTTTCCTTTAACGTGCTTCAGGTTGTCTTCACGGCTGGCGTCGGCTACGTCTTCGCCAAAGACGGTGATGCGCTCGTCTCGCGCCATTTCGTCGGAGAGCGTCAGCGCGACCATTTCCACCATGGTCTTCGGCGCGCCGCGAAATTGCGGTTCCGCCTCAAACGCAGCGGACGTCGGATCCACGTCCGGCGAATACACGTTCATTCGAATCGAATCAATCGACGGCTCTTCCGCCGCCAGCGCCTGGTCGGCGGCATCGCGCACTTCATTGTCGATTTCCGCTTCCAGGCTCTCGATCTGCTTCTGGTCTAGGATGCCTTCCCGCACCAGAAATAGCGCAAACTTTGAAATTGGATCGCGGCGCGCCTCTTCCTCGCGTTCCTCGGCGGACTTGTACAGTTTTTCGTCGTCGGAAAGCGAATGCGAATATGGCCTCGTTACGTGCGCGTGAATCAGCGCGGGCCCGCGGCGCTCGCGGCAATACTCCACCGCCTCCTTGCATACCGCGTAGCTTTCGATCGGATCGGTGCCGTCGCATTCCGCCACGTGCAGCCCGGGAAATCCTCGCACCAGTTTCGAGATGCTCCCGCCCGCCGTCTGCACTTCAATTGGCACGGAGATGGCATAGCCGTTGTCTTCCACCAGGTACAGCAGCGGAAGTTTCTTCCCGCACGCCACGTTCAAGGATTCCCAGAATTCGCCCTCGCTGGTCGCCCCGTCTCCGCCCGAAACGTAAACAATTTCGTCGCGCTGGTGATTGACATATTCGCCGAGCGGCGCTTTTTTCGCCTGCGTCAGCGCCTTAGGGCGTCCTTCATAATAAAGCGTTGCTTCCGCCGCGCCCACCGCTTGCACGAATTGCGTGCCGGTGCATGAGGACTTGCTCACGATGTTCAGCTTGGGCTGGCCCCAATGCGAAGGCATCTGCCGCCCGCCCGAGCTGGGGTCATCCTTCGCGCCTAGCGCCGCCAGAAGCATTTCCAACGGCGTCACGCCAAGCATCAGGCACAGCGCGCGGTCGCGGTAATAGGGATAAACCCAGTCCACTCCGGGCCGCAGGAATAACCCCATGGCCGCGCAAACTGCTTCGTGCCCCGCGCTCGAAATCTGAAAATAGATTTTGTTCTGCCGTTTGAGCTGAATCTCGCGGTCGTCCAGCCGACGCGAAAGGAACATCGTGCGGTAGATGCGAATCAGGGTGTCGTGATCGAGGCCGTGAACCTTGGGGGCGTCAAGCTTTGTCAATTTGACGCGCGTTTGTAACGCCATTCGCTCTGCCCTCGACTTGGAGTTCGGAATGGTGCCTTCGCGGAATTCAATTATACCGGATTTCCGTCATGTCCGGCCCAAATCGGCGCTTTCGGCCAAATCCAGTGCGCCGGGCCTAGGCAGCCAATTTGGCCTTGCCTTGCGATTCTGGCAGGCCGCTTAAGAACTGCTCATACCAGAGTCTCAAACTGCTTGTCCGTCGCCTCAAACTCCGCGTCGCCGTGATGAATAACTTTTGGCGAAGCGCTCTTGAACGGCTCCTCGGAGGGGATGCGGTCCAGCCATCGCTGTTCGGAGAGTTTTTCGTACGAAGAAAAATAGAGCCTCACCAGCAAGGCGACTCTCCCGTTGGACGCAGCCGCAGGTTTTTCTGCAGCGGACGCGCTCGATTTAGCGGAAGCCGCCTTCCCTTTGATCTTTTCCGTCCCTTTTCCTTTGGATTTCTCCGCTGGCGCCGCCTTTGCATCAGGTTCGGGTTTGCTCAAAGTGTCGACACCCGCGCTGTCGGGACGATCCACCTTGTACTGCAGCTTTTTGTCGAGGCGAAAAGCCTGCCTCCAGCCGTCCAGCTTGTGCCGCGCCTGCTGTGCCTTCTCCTCGTCGGTGCCAAAATCAAATCGTATATAACTGTGTGCCATGATTCGAGTCTGCGACGCCCCGCAATTCAAGTCAAGTTAGAGCCTTCCGCAGGAGTATGCGATGGCCAAGAGCAGCGCCCCGCGTGAGAGACTTCCGCGATTGGCGTATAGTGTGAGGGGAGCGAGCTATGTCGTTGAAACGGCTTGCAAGCTATGGCGTCTAACGCTATAGTGCCTGACGACATATACGGGCTCGGGTGCCATATGCAAACTGCGCGTCTCCATCGCCGCCTTTCGATTTCTGCAAGCATCTGCTTGCTTATGGTCGTTTTGCTGTACGCGCCCCTTGCCGGTGCCGCTTGGTCGTCCTATCAATCCGCCTGCTGCGCGTCCGGTCAATGCAAGATTCCCGCGCATCATCATCAGAAAAGTCCCGCAGCGCCTTCGCATCACATGGATTGCGGACATGAAATGTCCGGAATGATGGATTGCACCATGTCCTGCTGTCACGATTCTGACGGCTCGGTGCTCACTTCGATTGCTTTCGTGCTGCCCGCGTCCATCGCCGCCGCGCCATCCGGAGCGATAACTTCGCCCATCGAATTGGCAAAGCCCTTGGATTTTCCCCGTTTCATCGAACCTCTCTCCCCTCCTCCTCGTTTCGTTTCCGCGGCCGCCTGACGAGCCGCATTCTCCGCCAAATTATCTGATCAACTCCCGCCGCGGCTTGGCTGCCGCGCGATTCATCCTTTTCAGGAGAAAGAGTTCTCATGCGCAGGATTTTATGGTTCATACTTTTGTTTTTTCCGTTTGCCGGCGCGGGTTTTGCAACGGTCTTCGGCACGGTTCGCGGCATCGTCCACGATCCGCAGCACCGGCCGGTGCCGAACGTTACCGTCACTTTGAAGGCTCAGGCCTCTAGCTATATCCAAACTTCAGAAACCGATGCCAATGGTGAATTTCACTTTGACGCGATCCCGCTTGGCGAATATCGCGTGACGGCTTCCGCCGCTTCGTTTGCCAACGCAGAACAAACGATCGCCGTGCTCTCCGGGACCGCCCCCATTTTGCACTTCGAGCTAAAGCTCAGCGCCCAAGCTGAATCGATCACCGTCTCTGCCGACGCTGGGCCGGCACAGCTCGAATCCATCACGCCCACTACTCTCGTCAACCGACTCGAAATCAGGGACACGCCCGGGGCTTCGCGAACCAACAGCCTGGCGCTGATTACCGACTTTGTCCCCGGTTCGTACGTCGTCCACGACCAGTTGCACATTCGTGGGGGCCATCAAGTGACCTGGCTGATTGACGGCGTTTCCATTCCCAACACCAATATCGCCAGTAACCTCGGTCCGCAGCTCGATCCAAAAGACATTGATACCATGGAAGCACAACGCGGAAGTTACTCTGCTGATTACGGCGACCGCACCTATGGCATTTTCAACGTCGCTCCGCGCACAGGATTTGAACGCGACAACGAAGCCGAGCTTGTCCTCTCCGCTGGAGGCTTCTATCAAACGGACGATCAACTTAATTTCGGCGGCCACACCAATCGCTTTGCGTATTACGCCAGCCTCAGCGGCAATCGCACCAATCTTGGCTTGCAAACTCCCACCACCGCCGTGATTCACGATGCCGCGAACGGTTTCGGCAGTTTCACTTCGCTGATCTACAATGCCGATTCACACAACCAGTTGCGTATTGTCGCCCAATCGCGACGCGACTTCTATCAAGTTCCTTTTGATCCAAACAATCCTGCCACGCAAGGCCAGTTCCTCCATGACGTCAACCGCGAGAACGACTCGTTCGTCGCATTTTCCTGGGTCCGCACCTTCAATCCCGGACTCATGCTTACAATTTCTCCCTTTTTCCATTCCAATGGCGCCAATTATCAAAGCTCCCTGCAGGATTTCCCCAGTTCCGCGAACGAAGACCGCAGTTCGAAATATGTAGGCGGCCAGGGCGCGCTTTCGTGGATCAAGGACCGCAGCAATCTTCGCGTTGGCCTTTATGGCTTCGCTCAACAGGATGACCAACTCTTTGGTTTAATCTGCCACGACCCCGCTCAGTGTGAGAATGTGGACCCACCGGAGAGGCACAACCCCGATGGATCGCTCGCGGCGGTCTACGCAGAGGAGCAATTCAAAGCAACACCATGGCTTAGCTTGAATGCTGGTTTCCGGCAGACGCACTTTTCCGGCGGCGTGGTTGAGAATGCATCCAGCCCCCGCGTCGGCGCTTCGCTGCGGATTCCCAAACTGAACTGGGTCTTCCGCGCCTTTTATGGCCATTTCTACCAGGCGCCGCCTCTGCTGACCGTTTCCGGTCCGCTCTTGGAAGCCGCCAACAATCAGAACTTGAGCTTCATTCCGCTGCACGGTGAACACGATGAAGAACACCAGTTTGGCGTGACCATTCCATTTCACGGCTGGACTCTTGACGCCAGCAATTTCTTAACTCACGCCAAAAATTTCTTCGACCACAACAATTTCAATAATTCCGACCTGTTTTTCCCGGTCACAATACAGGGCGCGCGCATCAACGGCTGGGAGCTCACGCTACGCTCCCCTCGCATCCGCAATCGCGCGCAGGTTTATCTGACCTATTCGAATCAGCTTGCGCTCGCCTTCGGCAACATCAACGGCGGCCTCACCGACTTTTCTTTTGGCGACGGCTTCGCCCTCCTCGACCACGACCAGCGCAACACGTTGCACTTCGGCGCGCGTTACGATCTGCCGTTCCATTCCTACGCGGCGTCCGATGTTTACTACGCCTCTGGCTTCACCAACGGCGACCCCAGCGTCCACGGCGATCATCTTCAGCCGCACACTACATTTGACCTCTCGCTCGGTAAGAGTTTCGGCGAGCGCTTCTCTCTAAGCGTTCAAGCCTTGAACGTCGCCAATCGCCGCGTCCTCCTCGACAACAGCTTTACCTTTGGAGGCACGCACTACCTAAATCCGCGCGAAATTTTGGTCCAACTGCGCTACCGTTTCCATTACTGATTCTTCCGAGGATCCCTGTGCAACTTGTTCAAGAAACCGGGAATCTTTTTCGTCTGACTCGCTTCGGCATGGTCAATTGTTTTCTGGTCAGGGAAGACGACGGACTCACCCTGGTCGACACCGGCGTTGCCGGTTCATCACCCGGCATCCGCAAAGCGGCGCAAAGTATGGGCGTGTCAATCTGCCGCATCCTTCTCACGCACGCTCACATCGATCACGTAGGATCTTTGGACGCGCTTGCCCGTGAATATCCGCGAATGGAATTTGCAATTGGGCAGCGCGAATCCAGACTCTTACGGAAGGACTTTTCGCTCGATGCGGGCGAGACGGGCAAACGGCTCATCGGTTTCCCAGGCGTGAAGGCTCAACCGACACTGCTCTTGAAGGACGGCGACCGCATCGGTTCTCTTCAAGCCATATTCTCACCGGGTCACACGCCGGGCCACTTTGCCTTTCTGGACGTCAGGGATGGCTCTCTAATTGCCGGTGATGCATTTACCACTCAGACCGGCGTGCTTGCCGCCGGAACATTCAAACTTCTCTTTCCCTTTCCTGCTTTGTTTTCGTGGAACCGTGAAGTCGCTGCAGAAAGCGCGCAAAAACTCCGCAGTTTCGAGCCAGCGCGTCTCGCCGTCGGCCACGGCAAAACCGTCGAGTCTCCTCTCGCGGCAATGGACCGAGCCATTGAATTGGTGGCGTTCGGCTCCTGCGCAATGAAGCGGAATTAGGACCCTTACAGGCCAGCGGAATTCCAGCGGCGCAGCCTCGGCAGTGCTACAATGTGGGCGAGGGTTTCATGAATAAATCATCGTTCATCGCCTCGGCTATCACGGTCCTTTTCGTATTAGGGCTCGTAGCTTATCGACTGCTTTGGGCTGGATCACAATTGGCCAGTGGGGTAGGGCTCGGTCGTTTTCCGAAATTTCCGAAGGGCTTGCGACGCTGGCTTTTTGGCGAACAGAACGGCAATTCGGCCAAGTAGGCAAGGTACCTTTTCGGATGAGCGCTACCGGCGATCGAATTAGCATTCCGCTTCGCGTTTCGCCGGCCTAGGAAGCTGCTAAACTAAGTCGAAATCTCAAAGGCGATGGAGTTCGCCATAACCGTCCCGGCGCTGTTAACCGGGTCTGATGACTCCTGGCAGCCGCGCGCCAGGAGTTTTTTGTTTACAGATGGTCCGGCCAGCCGTTGGCGCTCCCGAGCGGCCTGCAAGATTGGAGAGCAATTGCGTCTTACGTTGATTGCCATTTTCGGCGCGGTCGGCACGCTGGCGCGCTACGGCCTCCAGGGCCTCGTGCAAATCCGCACAGCGAGCACATTCCCATTGGGCACGCTGCTCGTCAATTTGTCCGGGTGCTTCCTGCTCGGCTTGATTGGCCAGTTCACACTCAATCGCATGGTGATCTCGCCGGACTGGCGCGTGGCCATCGCCGTCGGCTTCTTCGGAGGCTACACCACGTTCTCTAGCTTCGGATGGGAAAGCGCCAAAATGCTGGAAGATGGCGAGTGGCTCCGTGCCTCCGCCTATGTTAGCGCCAGTGTCGTAGCCGGCCTGCTCTTGTCCGTAGCGGGAATTCGCCTGGCCAACCGTTTTTAGTTTTGACCACCGGCCATGCCCTCATTTCGAGCGCAGCGATCGAAGATTCCGGCCCTATCGGAAGAAATCTCTCTTGGATTCTGACGAGGAACCTATGACTCACCAAAAATTTGAAGGCGAGCGCACTCTGATGCGCATTCACATCGGCGAATCCGACAAATGGCACGGAAAACCTCTCCACGAAGCCATTGTCGAAATGCTGCGCAAAGACGGCTTCTCCGGCGCAACCGTGCTCCGTGGCGTCGGCGGCTACGGCGGCTCCAGCATCTATCACACCGACAAGCTTCTCCGCCTCTCCCAGGATCTGCCCATCATCCTCGAAGTCATCGAGTCCGCCGAGCGCATCGAGAAAATTCTTCCCCGGCTGGATGAAATGGTCGGCGGCGGCCTCATCACCCTAGAAAAAGTCCGCGTCATCCTCTACCGCCCTGCGAAGAAATAGGCGGACGACCTTAGAATCCCTCTATGGAAAACTCTGCCCCCAAACAATCCTGGCTCAACCGCACCGTCCTTGGCGTCGGCCTGACCAGCCTCTTCAGCGACTGGAGCCACGAAACCGCCACTGCGATCTTGCCTGCGTTTCTGGCTGCGATCGGCGCAGGCCCCGCATGGCTTGGCGCCATCGAAGGCGTCGCCGACGGCCTCTCCAGCTTCGCCAAACTCGCCGCAGGCCATTTCACCGATCGCCTGAAGCGCCGCAAACCTCTCGCCGTCTTTGGCTACGCTTTCACAGCTCTTGCGACAGCTTCGTTCGCGTTCGCAACGCACGCTCATCATGTGTTGTTTGGCCGCGCTGCTGCGTGGCTTGGCCGGGGCGTGCGCTCGCCAGCGAAGAAAGCCCTGCTCGCCGCCGACGTCCCGCCCAACGCCTACGGCCGCGCCTTCGGCCTCGAACGCCTGATGGACACCGTAGGCGCCATCGCCGGCCCGCTCACCGCGCTCTGGCTGCTCGAAGCCACCGGCCATTCTTTCCGCAAAGTTTTTCTCTGGACGCTTCTGCCCGGGCTAATCGCTGTCGCGGCTTTCTGGCTCCTAGTTCGCGAGCGCCCCGTTGCGCCGAAGCCCCCACGCTCTTTCCTGCTCGGCCTAAAAGCGTTGCCGCCATCATTCCGGCGTCTTCTTCTCAGCGTAGGCGTTTTCGGCGCCGGAGATTTCTCGCACTCTCTTCTGATTCTCTACGCCACCCGCGCGCTGACTTCGGCTCACGGCCTCGCCCGCGCCGCCAGCCTCGCCGTCGGCCTTTACACTCTTCACAACGTCTTTTACGCCGGATCCGCTTACGCGAGCGGGTGGCTCAGCGATCACGTCCCGCATCGCAAAACGGTGCTCGTTGCCGGGTACGCCCTCGCCGGTATCACTGCAATTCTCCTCTGCACAGGAACAAATTCCCTTTCACTGCTCGCGGTGATTTTCACTCTTGCGGGTCTATATATCGGCACCGAAGAAGCCCTCGAAGATTCCCTCACAGCCGAAATTGTTCCCAAGGAGCACCACGGCATGGCCTTCGGCACCCTCGCCGCCGTCAACGCCGTCGGCGATTTTCTCTCCAGCCTCCTCGTAGGATTTCTCTGGAGCGCGTTCAACGTCCAGACCGCCTTCACCGCCTCCGCCATCCTCTTTTTCGCCGGCGCCCTTCTCATCTTTCGCCTTCGAACGCAGGGTTGATTTGCTCTTGCGCGGTGTCCGGCCTCGTGTTAGCGTTGGCGAATAAAAGGCGAATCATAGAAAGGGCTTTTTCATGCCGGAATCGCTCGCTGTTCGCAGGGCAGAAACGTCGACCGCCATCACTCGCGTCCACGAAGTGCTGGACGCCTTTGCCGCCCGCGATCACAACGGCGAAACGCTTACCGCTGTCCGCCATTTTCCCGCCCGCGAAGCTCAGTGGGCGGATTTCCCCGCATGGGTGAACGCCGATCTCGCTGCCGCCTACGCCGCCAAAGGCATTTGCCGACTTTACACTCACCAGGCGGAAGCAGCCGAAGCTGTCCACGCCGGAAAGAATGTTGTCATCGTCACGCCCACCGCTTCCGGAAAAACGCTTTGCTACAACTTACCGGTTTTGAACGCGACGCTCGAAAATTCCGACTGCCGCGCGCTGTATCTCTTCCCGACAAAAGCCCTGGCGCAGGATCAGCTCGCCGAACTTCACGACCTCAATCAGCGTTTGGAGAATCGCTTCGGCGTGTTCACTTACGACGGCGACACGCCCGCCGACGCGCGACGTTCCATTCGCGAAAAAGGCCACATCGTTCTTACCAATCCGGACATGCTGCACACCGGGATTCTCCCGCACCACACGCGCTGGACGCGGCTCTTCGAGAATCTTCGCTACATTGTTCTCGATGAATTGCACACTTATCGCGGAGTGTTTGGCAGCCACCTTTGCAATGTGCTGCGGCGCCTTCGTCGCATCGCGCGGTTTTACGGCCGCGCTCCGCGATTTATTTGTTGCTCCGCGACCATCGCCAATCCCGGCGAGCTCGCTTCACGCCTTCTCGAAACGGAGGTCGAAGTCCTCAACTCCAACGGCGCTCCCGCCGCCGAAAAGACTTTTGTTTTTTACAATCCACCCGTCGTGAATCGCGCGCTAGGCATTCGCCGCAGCTATATCACTGAATCCTCGCGCGTGGCTCAGGAATTTCTGAAGCACGATTTGCAGACCATCGTCTTCTCCAATTCGCGGCTGCAAACGGAAATTCTTCTCACCTATTTGCAACAAGCGAATCCGCGGCTTCCCGGAAAACCGGAAAACATTCGCGGCTATCGCGGCGGCTACTTGCCGAACGAGCGCCGCGAAATCGAGCGCGGCCTCCGCGACGGAAAAATTCGCGGCGTCGTTTCCACCAGCGCTCTCGAACTTGGCATCGATGTCGGTTCGCTAGATACCGTCGTCATGGCCGGATATCCCGGCACGATCGCCGCAACCTGGCAGCGCGCCGGCCGCGCCGGGCGCCGCAGCGGAAGTTCCTGCGCCGTCCTCGTGGCGTCGTCGTCGCCGCTCGATCAATTCATCGTGCGCCATCCGGATTATTTTTTTGGCAATACTCCGGAGCATGCTTTCATCCAGCCGGACAATCTGGAAATCCTGATAAGTCACCTGAAGTGCGCGGCGTTCGAATTGCCGATATCTACGAGCGATAAATTCGGTGATGTTGACTTACCTGATTTGTGTGCGCGACTCGCCGAAGCCGGCTTCCTGCATCTGGCCGGAGAAAATTATCACTGGACGCAGGAAGCTTATCCCGCCGACACGATCAGCTTGCGGTCCGTGTCCAGCGATAATTTCGTGATTATCGATGTCACCGGCGCGCCGACCGTTATTGGCGAAGTGGATTTTCCCAGCGCCCTGGTTTTCCTTCACGAAAAAGCCATCTACATTCACGGCGGCCAGCAGCACCACGTCGAGCACCTTGATTTCAAGGAACGCAAAGCTTACGTGAAGCGCGTCGACGTCGACTATTACACGGACGCCGTCCGCTACACGCAAGTCCGCGTCCTCGAAAACGCCGCCACTTCCCAATCGAGCGCGCATTCTCATTCTCACGGTGACGTCCTGGTGCGCTCGCAAGTTGTCGGCTTCAAGAAAATAAAATTCTTCACCAATGAAAATATTGGCGACGGAAAACTCGAACTCCCCGAAAACGAAATGCACACGACTGCTTACTGGATCACACTCGAACGCCCGCTCCTCGAATCACTTCCCTTCACCATCAGCGAGCGGCAAAGCGGAATGTTCGGCCTGCTGCATGCGCTGGAATCCGTCGCCACGCTTCTCTTGATGTGCGATCGACGCGACCTTGGCACGGCCATCGGCGAACGTCCTCCCGCCGCCGAATCGTCAGATTCGAACGATGTGATCTTTCGTGAGGGAGAGGAGCTCACCTCGTCGCGTTCGAGTACGCGTCCGTTCGAAACAGACTTCTCTCCAACTCGCTTGCAGGGCGTCGTTTCCGCCAACGCCAAGGAATTCTTCGAACCAAACTTGTACCTGTACGACGCTTATCCCGGCGGCATCGGCTTTTCCGAACCACTCTTTCGAACGCACGATCTTCTGGTGCAAAAAACGCGCGAACTCATTGCTGCGTGCCCCTGCGAACAAGGCTGCCCGTCCTGCGTTGGTCCCGCGGGCGATCTCGCACCGCGCGCAAAAGAAGCCGCCCTCGCCATTCTTGACAGGTTGTGTGCGTAGATGGCTGCCGCTGCTGACAAATTCGCAAGACTCGCTGCCCTGAGGCCTGCACGGCCAATGCCGGCGCGGCCCGCAGCGATTCGAACGCCCGGCGAAGAAGACGCGCTCGGCCGGCTTCTCGGCGTGGGCGTCGCCACAAATCATTTCGGCGAGCACCTGGCGGTTCGAAACTGGTTCTCCACACCGGAATTTGCAGAACCGTCATCCACAACACTCGAACTGCTTTCACACACGCGCGACGAATCCGTTTCCCGCAAAACGCTCTCCGCGCTCGAAGATCCGGAGAAATGGCTTTTTCTGGATACGGAAACGACTGGCCTCGCGGGCGGCACGGGCACGTACGCATTTCTGATCGGCCTCGCGTGGTGGGATGCTGGCGGGCTGCAGGTTGAGCAATTTCTTATGCGCGACTTTGCGGAAGAACATTCCCTGCTGCAGGAATTATCTCAGCGCCTCGCGGAACGGCCGGTTCTCGTTACGTTCAATGGAAAATCATTTGACTGGCCGCTACTCGAAAACCGCTTCACGATGACGCGGTCCATAGCCGTACCGAAGCTGGCGGCGCATCTGGATTTGCTGCATCCCGCGCGCGCGTTATGGAAGCTGCGGCTTGGTTCGGTGCGGCTGGTGGAACTCGAACGCCACGTCCTCGACGCGCCGCGCCTGGGGTGGCAACGTGACAACGACGTTTCTTCCGCACTCATACCTCAATTTTATTTTGATTACCTGCGCGGTGGGCCCGTCGAGCCTCTTGCGGCGGTAGTGCGTCACAATCAAATGGACTTGCGAGGGCTGGCGGCTCTTTTCGGCAAGATCAACGCATTGCTCTCCCAGCAAGCAGACACCGAGATAGAAATCGAAAGTTTGGACCTTTTCGGGCTATCGCGATTTTTCCAGCGCCGCGGAGAGAACGATCGCGCGCACTCGGCGTGCGCACAGGCGCTGGAGATTGGACTGCCGGCGGAATTCCGCCCGAAGGCATGCCGCGAGCTGGCGCAGATGGCTAAGAGGCGCGGCGAGCACGCGCGTGCGGCGGAGATCTGGCTGGAAATCGTGGCCGATGCGCACGACGGCATTCACGCGTGCGAACAACTGGCCATTTACTACGAGCGTCACGCCAAGGATTTCTACCGCGCGACGGAATTTGCGCAATTGGCGCTGGTGAAAATCAGGCGTCAGCACAGTTCCTCACGCGACCCCAATCTCACCGCGAGTTGTGTCCGGCTGGAACAAAAATTCCTGCACCGCCTGGCACGCCTGCAGCATCAAATGAAAACGTTCGCCGGCTCGGCGAGACCGCTTGCTCTTTCGCGCTCTGGCGCCGAATCATAGGCGGAGAGCCGATAGGCCGGCGTCAAAGTGATTCTCGCGTTCCTCAATTCAAAGGAGGAAATCGGATGGAAAGTTCAGCCGCAAAACAGCAACCTATGGCAGGAGCCAATGTGATCACTGCCGAACAAAAATATTTGCGTACCGAACTAGAACAGCGCCGCACGCGCCTTCACGAGGCTTTGCATTCACCCGCCGCCGACGCTTCCCTTTCTGAATTGTTGACGGCTGTGGACACCGCGCTGAGCCGTATCGACCAAGGGACATTCGGGCTCTGCGAGACGTGCCACGACACCATCGAAGCGGAGCGCCTGCTGGCCGATCCCTTGGTGCGGTTCTGTTTGGACCATCTTACGAGCGCTGAACAGCGCGCCTTGGAGAGTGACCTCTCCATGGCCGCGAACATCCAGCGCGCTCTTTTGCCGAAACCGGGCCTGGCACCAGTCGGCTGGGACGTGCGCTACCACTATCAACCCGCAGGCATGGTGAGCGGCGATTACTGCGATCTTTTCGAAACCGACCGTGGCCTGCTCTTTATGCTGGGGGATGTTTCCGGCAAAGGCGTTGCCGCGTCGATGCTCATGAGCCACCTTCATGCAACATTTCGGAGCCTCGCCGAAGCCGGTCTGCAGCTCGATCGTATGGTGGAAGACGCCAACCGCATTTTCTGTGAGAGTACTCTCGCGGGACAATTTGCGACTCTTGTCGTGGGACGAGCCGCGCACGATGGTTCGGTGGAGTTTGTCAGCGCGGGTCACCTTCCCGTGCTACACATCCAAGGTGACGGGGCAACGCCAAAGGATTCCACGGGAGTGCCGCTGGGAATGTTCTGCAACACACGTTTCCCTGTCCATCGGCTTACATTGGCTCACGGTGACACGCTGTTCCTATATACCGATGGATTGACGGAAGCGCGGAATCGCGCAGGCACAGAGTACGGTCTCCACCGAATCCGCACGCTGGCGGCGCGGCACACGGGGATAGAACCTGCGGGGCTGATCTCGAAATGCCTGGAAGACCTGCAGAGCTTTGCGGAGGGTGTGAAGCAACCGGACGATTTGACGCTTCTTGCCGTTCAGCGCGCGGAGTAAGAGCGTCCGGTTCCGAAGAAGGCTGTTCTGTTAATGTAGACCTGAATTCCCCGGGACGATATTTTCCCCAGATGCCGGGATCATGGCGGTCTTGGCAGGAACGGACCCGGGTTTCTCCGGCGGTTGAGGCGCCAAAGGCCAGTCCAGAGCTTTGGTGAAAGCATCGAATTTGTCGCGGGTTGTGCCTTCGAGAGTGACGCAGTCGAGTCCCAGGCAATCCAGAAATACGCCGCCATCGAGAGTATCAAACGAAAAAAAGTTCGGGCGGCGAAGCAAGTTCGAGCGTTCCGCGTATTTTTTCTCGAGCGCTTCCGAATACTGGCCGAAGAATCGCGCCGCGTGTACTTCGCTGTCGAGACGCAGACGCGCTACCAGAATAAGCTTCTTCGTTTGTTTGTGCTCGAAGACGGCATAGCGGTCGCCATCCCATGCCGCCGCCAAATTCTTGGCGCGGTCGCTGTCGAGGAATTGCCTCAGGACTTCCTTCCACCCGAACTCGCCCATCACGTTTTCGTCGAGTTTCGACCAGTTGTTGCCGAGCAATTTCTCAAGCTGCGGGAGTGCGACAGTTGCGGGCGTCTTGCCGGACCGATAGAGTGCCGGATGGAGAATCTGCTGCGTGGAAACCGGCGGCTTCTCGAACACTGCCGGCAGAGAGGACCACCCGATATTTCTCATGACTGCGGCAGAAAAACTCAGTCCTCCAATATAGGGAAAGATCAATGCGTCCTTCAGGAACGGCGGAGCTTTTTCCAGCGTAGGAGTGCTGCCCAGATCGCCGATCAGCATGCTGGGATCGAAATCCGGCAGATCCTTCAGGGAGCGCCCTGTACCAAGCATCAAGTAGTCGACCATGGCAGCCATTGCGCTGCCTTCGAGCACGGCGTCGCGCGCCAGCTCCGCATCTTCATTAGGCCGGGCTGCTTTCAGCCACGCCTCGATCTGGAAATGCTGGTCCTCGAGCGCGTGCGTCAATTCATGAGCCATGACCATGCGCTGGTCGGCAAGCGGGCTCCAGTCCGCGATATAAAATTCACGGGTCTTGGGATCGTAAAGCCCTTCGACCTGCTCGGTGAGCACATTCACCATGAAGGAATCCAGGTCGAAGCCCTTGGGAAGAAGGCCAAAGGCTTCGGCGCTGCGTTGGTCGGCGTAGCGTTCGGCGGCGTTCTTTTCTTCGTTCATCTGCTTAATGACGTAAGCGCGGATTTCTTCCCGGGAACGCAGCGACTTTTTCAGCGGGGTGACGAGTTTCAGGCCGGTGATCTGGCTCATCTGGCCGAGGACTTCGTCGGCGGCAGCCATGAAATCCGCATCCGTGGCAGGCTTGGAATCCGCGGGGGGAGGAGTCACCGATGCTTCCTGCGCACGAATGGCGACAGCACCAAACAGCAAAGCAAGACTCAAGATGAGAGTGCCCAGCCCGAAACAAACATGTTTCCAGTGAGAGGTCATATCATTTTCAGGATAGCAGAATCGCGACCGCACCGTCTGTGGGGCCGGCGATACGACTTGGAGAGACGTGGTGTAGAATTTGCGCCGAGGGTTTCGCTGGACGGAAGGAAAAAGGACCATGCGATGCATCAATAAAAGACGAATCTCGATTTGGAGCGCGGCCGCGCTCACGTTATTGTCGGGAGCGGGGAATCTTGCGGAGGCGCAAACGCCTTCTCCGGCATTGCTGGTGTTGGAGAAAAGCGACAACATGCTGGCGATTGTTGATCCCGCGAATTTGCTGATTGTAGCCCGAGTTCCAGCCGGGCCGGATCCGCACGAGATCGTGGCATCACCGGATGGGAAACTTGCCTACATTTCGAACTACGGCGGATCCGACAGCGCACTGAACACCATCTCGGTAATCGACCTGGCTGCGCGAAAAGCGTTGCTGCCGATCAATCTCGGGGCGCTGCGCTCCGCTCATGGACTGGCGTTCGCGGGCGGCAAGCTGTATTTCACAGCGGAGACGAACAAGATCGTCGGCCGTTACGATCCTGCGACGCAAAGCGTAGATTTGGTTCTCGGCACGGGGCAGGACAGAACGCACATGGTGGCGGTCAACGAAAGTCTCGACCGGATCGTGACTTCGAATGTCAGCTCCGGAACGATCAGCATCATCGAGCAGGTTTCTTTGCCAACTGGTTTCGCGCGCAAGACATGGCGTGTAACCAATGTTCCAGCCGGGCGGGGAGCGGAAGGTTTTGATGTGTCGCCCGACGGCAAGGAGATTTGGGCGGCCAATGCGCAGGACGCCACCGTGACCATCATTGATGTGGCCAGCAAACGCGCGACGCAAACTCTACCCATTTCGCTCAGGGGAGCCAACCGGTTGAAGTTCACGCCGGATGGCAAGCGCGCGCTGTCATCAGGCCTGGGCGCAGGAGCTGGCCCCAATCTTGTGGTTCTGGACTCGGGTACTCGGAAGGAGCTAAGGACATTCGATCTTGGAGGCGGTGCCGCGGGGATCTTGATTGTGCCCGATGGCTCCCGGGCGTACGTAGCCGTCAGCGCGAAGGACAAAGTTGCTGTGGTGGACTTGAAGAATTTGGAAATCACCGGATACGTATCTACGGGAAAACAACCTGACGGTCTGGCGTGGGTACAATAAGATTGAGTGTCGCGAACCGAGTCAATCCCCATTTGGAACTACACCAGTTTCAAATTGAAACACTTCTCTTTTGTTCCGAAAACCTAACAGCGTGGTAATTCTGTTGTACTCTGCTTACAGGGATTCACTCAGCCCCCGAGGGATTGATGCTTCCCGGTTTTCGTCTGCGGCAGGCCCGCGAGCGACTCGGATCAACCTATCGAGATGTGGAGCGCGCCAGTTACGAAACTGGCCGCACGCCGAGGCCGTCCCGACTTCATCGTGCACATCAGCAGGCTGGCGGATATTGAAAATCGCGGTGTTGTGCCGAGTCTGCATAGATTGCATACGCTGGCGGCCATTTACCGGCTGAACCCCGTGGAAATTTTCCGCTGGTACGACGTGCCTATCGAAGAGTGTTTCCATGATGGTGCGGCGTTCGCAGTGGCGCAGACGCATCTGATGGCCGCGCCCACTTCGCTCCGGATACCCATGAAATTTGATCCTACGTTCGATCCGCAGCGAACCGAATTTCTCTCGCGAATGGTGGAAAAGTGGGGAAACTTTGAAGGCGTGCTCACGAACGGCCACAGCCATTACTTCTATGGATACATCGGAACGTCGGACGGGCGAATGATGCCGTTGCTGCGTCCCGGGAGCATCGTGCCGGTGGATGGTTCGGTAAACAAAATTGATGATGGCCATTGGACCACGGAGCATGACCGGCCGATGTACTTTGTCGAGGTGCGAGATGGATACCGCTGCGGTTTGTTCCACCAAGAAGGCTCGCGGCTGCTGATGCAACCGCATCCGCTGTCGCATTGTTTACCGGAAACCTGGCGCGTGCCGGATGAGGCAGAGATCGTGGGACGCGTGACGGGAGTGGTTACGCGCCTGAACGGGCCGGAGAGCGTTCCTCGTCGAGAATCTCCAGAATAGCACGGAGATTTGAGCAGAAAAGATCCTTTAGATAATCCGGCGCCTGTTCCGGCACAAGGACGCGGTAGGCTTCGTTGCGGCGCCAGTGAGAAACCGCTACAGACATCCCGCCATCCATGGCCGCGAGGCAAGCTCGTAGATCCTGCTCCTGGCTGGAGAGCGGCTCCTCCAATATCCGCTCGAAAATCTGTTCATGGCAAAGCTGCAAAGCTTGCTGGATAGACGCGTCTGGATAGAGCGCAGCAAGTCCGGCATGTTCATACCGGGCGCTGGAAAGATCCCGCAAGGAAGCGATGTAGGTTAGCCGGGCAAATTGCCCGGGAATGCCCGCAAGCGTTGCCAGCGTGAAATCCTGAATGACTTTACGGTTTTGCTGGAACTGAGTAAGCGTTCTCATGCCCGCCCGTGTTCCGCAATCGGAACATCTTCCAAAAAAGACGCTCGTCAAAAGTGCCCCTCCTCACCTTGTACATCAGGAGGGATACAACCTTGAAAAAAACAGTAATGCTCGTGGCGGTTTGTACTTTGGCCGTATCGATGGTACTGCCTGTTATGCGGTCCGTCAACCTTTTAGCCGGTAAACCGGCCGCCATCGATCGCACATTGAGCGGTGCTGGCTGGCCTCTGCCGCCGGGGCCACCCACTTCAAACGCAACGCTTGTAGCTGACGGCTGGCCGATCCTGCCAGGACCACCCTCATCGAACCAGTCGCTAGCTGTCGCATGAGAATGTTCTAATTGTGAGGACGGCTGAATCATGGGATTCCGCCCAGTACTCCTGAACTATGGTTGCGGGAACATTCTGCCAAGTCAATTGACAAGTGCGCATGTGTTAAGATGCACGAGTGTTGAAAGATCTATCACAAGCGCAGCAGATACTGTGGGCCGTAAACACTGTGGCGGGAGTTTTCCTTCTGGTCTTGATTGCGGTTCGCAAGCACTACCGCGCGTATCCGGCATTTTCTCTTTATGTGCTTCTGAATCTGGTTCTCGGTGTTTTGATATTCCTCGTCTACCGTCGATGGGGATTTTTCTCTAACCTTTCTTGGCTCATCTCATGGGGGATGCAGGCGCTGGTGCTTTGCGTCCGTGGATTGGCTGTGATGGAGGTATGCAAGCATCTCCTTTCGCACTACCGGGGGGTCTGGGCGCTTGCGTGGCGCATTCTGCTTGGGTGCGCGTCTCTTGTGCTGCTGTACGCCGGCCTGGCGGCGAGACACGGGTTGAGATTCGTGCTGCCAAAAGCCGAGCGGGCTTTGGAGCTGGCAATCGCCGCAGTGATCGTTGGCGTATTCGTTTTTCTTCGCTATTACGACGTGGAAGCGAAACGCGAGGACCGCTCGCTGGCACTGGGGTTTTGCCTTTATTCGTGTTTTGGCGTGCTGAACAACACGGTACTTGAACGTATCCTGGATAGCTATGTCTCCCTCTGGAATTCTCTAGGCATGCTGGCGTTTCTCGCAAGCATGCTCCTGTGGACCTGGGCCCTTCGCAAACCGCAAACCGAACGCAGTCTGAGAACTCTCTTGCCTGCCGTGGTTTACCAAACGCTAGCGCCGCAATTCAATCTGCGTTTGCGCTTGCTCAATGAACAGCTTGCCCAATTCTGGAAGACGGAGGCTACACGAAATTGAATCTGGCGCTAATTCTGTTCTCTGGTTTCGTTGCCGTCCTTCTTCTCGCGCTTGCGTGGGCGTTAAGGAAGCCCCGGGACGCAAGAAATCTCAAGAGCGGTCCGCAGGCGCTGGAACAAGGCCAACGCCATGTTGACTACTTGCCGCAAATCCGCCAGGCATTGGCGAAGACAGATTACGACTTTCTTTCGAGGAGAGCTTCTCGCGACGCGCAGCGGCGAGTCCGGCGGGACCGCCGGGGAATTGCCCTCGCCTATCTGGCTGCGCTGCGCGGGGATTTCCAGGGCCTTTTGAGAATGGCGAGGGTGATCGCTGTGCTATCTCCGGATGTAGCCGCGGCGCATGAATTTGAGAGGCTGCGCCTCACCGCAAAGTTTGCCTGGCAATACCAGATGATTCGATGGAGGCTGATGGCGGGCTTCGCCCCGTTCCCGCAACTGGACGGACTGAGTGAATTGGTCAGCGGATTAAGCGTTCGAATGGAAGCGGCGCTCAAAGGGCTCGGGGAACGCGCCGCCCTTGCGGCAGAGCTGGCTTCATCGATGAATCGCCGCGGCATGAGCGCTGTTTAGCAGCAGCTCGTCCACCGCCGCCAATAGATCGGTCGCCTTGAAAGGCTTTTGTAGAATGTGACGGCCTTTTCCGGCAATGTCCTCGCCTGTGTCTTCCGTGGGTGCGACGGCACACATCCAGATTAATTTGTTGCTGAGAGAAGGCATGTGCTGGACCAGCCATTCGCCGAAGTCCCCCCCGTTCGCCCCATCGGAAACATGCAGATCCGCGACGATCAGGTCGAAGCTCTCTTTTTCGAGAAGGATTTGCGCTCCACGCAGGTCTCTAGCTGAGTTTACTTGATGGTCCCGAGAACGCAAGATGGTTCCGACCGCTTCCAGCACGGAATCGTCGCGATCCACCAAGAGGATCCGTCCATTCCTTCCTGCGGTGGCCTTTCGATCGGACGTGGAGATGGCAGAAGAGGGGACGGCTTGTTGAGGCAATTCGATAAGAAACGACGCTCCGCGCGTCGGGACGTTACTTACTCGAATGGTTCCGCCGTGTTCCGTGATGATTCCATAGCAGATGCTTAAGCCCAGACCGGTTCCCTTGCCGACCGGCTTCGTGGTGTAGAAGGGATCGAATACCCGGGAAGCATCTTTCACGCCGGGTCCGCTGTCGGTGAATTCCACGCAGAGACGATCCCCATTGAGGCCGGTGCGCACCCACAGGTCGCCATCAGTGGAGTGTTCGAGGATGGCGTCAACCGCGTTGTTTACCATGTTCAAGAAAACCTGTTGGAGCTGGTGCGGATCAGCGAACGTTACGGGGAGACTCTCCGCGAGATTCAGGTGGACGCGGATGTTGTGCATGCGCAAGTCATAATCACGCAATGCCAGCGTCTCTTCGAGGGCCTGGTTGATCTGCACTTGCATACGCTCAGGTTTATGCTGGCGGGCGAAGCTAAGAAGGTTCTGCACGATGCGGTGGGTGCGCTGCGCCTGCTTGTAGAGTTTGTCTGCATAGTCGATTCCCTGCTGGCTCATCTGTCCGCTGGACGTCAGCAACTGGCTGTAGCCGAGGATGGCGGTAAGCGGGTTGTTCAATTCGTGAGCGACGCCGGAGATTAACTGGCCAACGGCCGCCAACTTCTCGCTGTGAAGCAACTGTTCCTGGGTACGGCGAAGATTCTCGTAGGCCTGGCGGGTTTCCTCATAGAGAATCGAGCGCTCGATGGCGCTAGAAATCTGGCTGCCGACGGCGATGAGCAAGTTCACGTCGGCCGGAGAGAACTCCCGAGGGGTGCGGCTGCCCACGACCAACCCGCCGATCACGCGGTCCTTGGACCACAGAACCACAATGTAGGCGTCAACAATCTCTTCTTTTGCCTGCGCGTCTCGGAAAATCGGAGGCAGTGGCAAACCTCGTGCCGAAAGAAACGTTGCGTGGACGGCCTTGATGTGCTGCATCAGCTCTGGCCTCACGGAGACCGGCGGAAAGCGCCTTGAAAACTCCGAATGATGCCCGACTGACGCGACGCGACGCAACTGCGTGCCGTCCTCTTCAAACAAATAAAGCGAAGTGGCATCCAGGTTAAAAAGTTCGGCCATCTGGCCAAGCGTTCGATGCAGCGAATCGGTCAGGTCCAGCGATTCAGTCAGCGTCTTGGCGATCGAATTTAGCACCAGGAGCTCGCGATTGCGGCGACGGATTTCGGATTCGGCGCGCTTACGCTCGGTAATGTCAAGCAAGAATCCCTGATAGGCTGTCACGTTTCCATCGGCATCCCGAACGGCAATGGAAGATTCCTGCATGGTGCGAAGTTCGCCATCCTTGCGGCGCATTTCGAATTCGAAATCGGCGACGCTGCCATGCTGATCCAGGAGCTTCTTGAGCCTTTCGCGGTCGGAGCTGTTCGCGTAAAACGTTGTGGGAATATCCAGTGCCAGCAGCTCCTCACGGCTCTCAAATCCGGTCATTCGAAGAAGCGCATCGTTGAAATCGAGGAAGCGGCCCTGAGGCGTGGAGATAAACACGCCTTCTTGAACGCTGGATACCAGCGAGCGGTATTTTTCCTCCGCGCGCTTGCGATCGGTGATGTCCTTCAAGACGTGAACAGTCCCGAGCTGTAATCCACTCGGATCCGTAAACGTGGAGTTGGAGGCCAGAAAATAGCCGGGCAGCCAAGGATCGGGCTCGTCGCCTTCCCCAGCGACCCCCTCGCAGTATGGGCAACTCTTATAGCCGGCGTTTTGAACGGGAAGGAGTTCCATGACGCTTCGACCGACAAGCGCGCTCCCCTGACGTCCCAAGAGCTGGCTGAGGCGATGATTGCTGCGCAGAATGCGACCGGCGCGATCGTGGACCAAGATCGGGTCGCCGATGGAATCAAAGGTATATTCCCACTGGCGCTGTACGGCGGTGACTTGTTCAAACAAGCTGACGTTCTGAAGCGTCAATCCGAGCAGGTTTGCGATGTTGACGAGATACGATAGCTCGTCCGGCTGAAAGCGCCCCTGGCGCGTCGAACCGACGGCGATAACTCCCAACGGCTCCCGCTTGCCGGGGAGCGGTAGGGTGACGAGCGTTTTCAATCCAGCCTCTTCCACCCTCTTCAGGGCCGCGGGATCCCACTCTTCACGGGACTCCAGGAATTGGCACTCCTCCTTCAACACGTGCTGCGCCCAGGGCTGCGTGGCAGAGAGTTTGGCGTAGCGAGTCAGGTACGACTGGTCGAATCCCACCGACGCCCGCGCCACAAGTTGCGCAGAATTTCCTTCGCCTTCTTTCAGGCGGACAATGCCGTGTGTTGCGCCAAGGCTCTTCACGAGATGCGACAGCACCTGGTTAATTACTTCCTGGATGGACAGAGTCTGCGTGCTTGCGGCAGTCAAGAGCGTCAGCCGGCGCATTTTGTCATTAAGTTCTTCGCTTCGAGTGCGCGCGCCCTCCAGGACGACCACGACCATGGCAATGCCCAAGGCAACGCCCAGAAAATGGTCGAAAGCCACGCGCAAGAGGAAGAGCGGGCTAGCCGGCCAAAGCGGACGGTCAAGGCCATGCAAGCCACTCATTAGGAATATTCCTGCAAGGAGCTGCGCCCCGTGACTGCGCCGCGCCATCTGCGATCTCCACATCACCCAACCGGCAAGAAGGCAAATCACGGTCTCGAAAATGGCCGTTTCCCAGTGGAGAGAGGCAACCTGCCGGGGGCCTCGGCGCTCGAGATAGTAGATAGCCGCCAGGATCAATACGGTCAACGGAATGGCGGACCGGAACCGCCGCTCCGAGCCTACCGAACAATTCACAACGGCAATCAAGAAGAGAATCAGAGCGGCGGCCTGCCCCAGGACGCTTGCGAGATTCAACCCTGGAAGCTGGCGAATCAGCACCGCCAGTTCGCACAAGGCTGAGAAAGTGAAGCTGCACCACCCGCCAAGCCAAAAACGGAAATAGCCCGCATGGTGATCGCGGCGGAAAAGAAGAAAAAGAACCAGCAGGATGATCGAGGCAGTGGCTTCGAAGAACGCGATCCCAAGCAAGCCTTGATTCGCCAACACCGTGACCCGCCTCCCGGCCGGTAGTGCCGTCGCTGCGGTTATGGTGCTGCCGCGAAGCTTGCTGTGGACGGCGAGAAGTTCTGAGGAGTGACCCTCCAGTGACGCTAGCACGCTATTTTCTTACTAGGCAAGCAGGTCCCCGTTTGTGTGTGCCGTCACATATAATGCCTTGTGGGGGCACACCAACGTGGAGATGGAAAACATACTCGTCGTGGACGATGAGGAGGCGATTCGAGAGGTCGTTTCGACCATGCTCGAGTCCAAGGGCTATCGGTGCACGGCGGTGCAGAACGGCCGCGTTGCGCAGGACCAGGTTAAGAAAGTAACGCCCGACCTAGTCTTGAGCGACATGATCATGCCGGAGATGGACGGTATCCGGCTGCTGGAGTGGATGCGCCAGTACGATCCGGAAGTACCGGTGATCATGGTCACGGCAATCCACGACATTTCCACAGCCCTGGAAGCCATTCGCCGCGGAGCTTACGATTACATCCTCAAGCCTTTCGAAAAGGATCAGCTCTTTTTGGGCGTTGGGAGGGCGCTGCAACACCGCCGATTGATCATCGAAAACCGCAACTATCAGCGCAATCTGGAGCAGCTTGTCGAGGAGCGCACCGCACAGCTCACCGCCAAGCACGTGGAGCTCGAACAGTCTTACGACGACACACTCGAAGCCCTCGGAAGCGCGCTGGACTTGAAGGACGCCGAAACCGAAGGACATTGCCAGCGGGTCACCGCGTTTTGCATTTCCATCGCAAGGTCCATGCCCGTGCCGGACCAGTATCTGCCTATCCTGGCGCGCGCCGCCTTTCTTCACGACATAGGCAAGATGGCCATTCCAGACAGCATTCTCCGCAAACCCGGGCCGCTGGACGACGCGGAAAAAAAGAAAATGCGCGAGCACTGCGAAATCGGCTACAACATGCTGATTCGCATTCCGTTTTTGCGTGGCGCCGCGGAGATCGTCCTGGCGCACCAGGAGTTTTTTGACGGCTCGGGTTACCCGCGCGGCCTAAAGGGCGAACAGATTCCTCTCGGTGCGCGAATCTTTACCATTGCGGATTCGCTCGATGCCATGGTCAGCGATCGTCCTTACCGCCGGGCCTTGCCGATGTCCCACGCCCGCGAAGAGATTAAACGCTGCTCCGGCAGCCAGTTTGACCCCGCAGTGGTAGATGTGTTCATGACCATTCCGGAACAGCACTGGCTGGATCTGCGGGAAAACCTCGGCTCCCCGTTCCGCCTAGCGCATCTGAAGAACCTGTAGACGCTTCACTCTTGCCCCACCTGTTTGTCGCACCTAAGCAATTGAAATCGAATCATTTGTGGGCAGTCCGGCTGCGTTCACAAACTTCTAAACGCAACCCCGCCGTTTCGCTCCGCTTGGTTCGGGTTCCCACTCGCGCCGAACTGACCGCTTCTCTTACTGCGGAGGCTGTTTGGGGCTCTCGTCGGGAGGAGAGGTGTCCTTTGGAAGACCAATCTTGTCGCTCGTGTCCACGGCGAAAAGACGGAAGTTGCTGAGCGTGTGGTTGTGATGATAGCGCTTGCCGTGCAGCTCAAGATACATGTCGGCATACCAGGGCAGCCAAAGCTCCGTCTTTCCATTCTGGAAATTCACCGGCCCGTAATCGATGGCCAAATGGTCGCGCATCAAGCCCAAATCCTTCATGGATTCACGCAGGTCGGATTCCACGTGTAAGACGTTGTAGCTGCTGGCCGCGACCCACACGCGGCCCTTGAGCGGAATCTCGACCGTTTTGGTCTTCGTCTCCCAAAGCCGAAGGAAAGATTTCACATCAGGCTTCTGCTCGAAATACACTATCCACGCCGCCTTGCCGCGCCACTGGCCGAGACCTTCGCATTTGAAGTTAAGCGCTTTGGCAAAACCGGGATGAAAAACATCCACGCCGAGACTCACCAGCCCGACGGTGGTTAACGAAGTGGGAAATGAATCGGTTCCTGTGCCTCCATCGCGTTTCTCATCGAGGAATACCAGGCCGTCTTTGGCATGCTCGACGAAAACCATGTAAGAAAAGCTCTTATCCCGGATTTGCGAGACTTCGCCTCGACCGTTGACCTCTTCGTGCTGAATGTGCTCGGTCGCCAGGAATCTTTCCAGGTTTTCAAGTTGCCGGATGGTGCTTTTACTGGTGTGTTCAACAATGTCATCCGCGGAGCAGGAAACGTCCGGAGCCACCCCAGGCGCCGAAGTGTCCACACTGGGCGGCGCCCATGGCGTTACCGAAGCGGAAGACACGGAGGGGAGGAGAGCCACGTTCATGCTTGCCGGCAGCGCTGCCGCGCCCTCAGGTGTCGCCTTTGTCAGGCCGGCGAGAGTTTCCTTAGCCACAGACGCCGAAGGTGATTTTGGATATTCGCGCAGCACTCCTTCCAATTCCAACTTGGCGCCTTCACGATTACCCTGCGCTGCCAGGATTTGAGCCAGCAACGTTCTCGCAGAAGCGGAGTTTTCCGAATGGAAAGCAGCCGCGCGCTGCGCATGTTCTTGCGCTTTGGGATATTCCCGCAGCTGCGCGTACGCATTGGCCAGCAGCAAATGCCCGCGCTCCGAGAAGGAATTCAGTTGCAGAGCTTTCTCAAGCGTTTGCGCCGCTGGCGCAGCCTGATTCAGTTGCAGTTGAACGTAGCCCAGTCCGAGCAGCGCGCGCTCTTGAGAGCGGGAGGAGCTTGCTGCTTTCTGGAAAAATTGCTCCGCGACGGGCAAGTTATGATGGTCCAGTTCCAGCATGCCTTGCAGGTAGGCAACATCCGGGTTCGTGGGCGAGATGCGCGCCGCCTTGTCCAGGTGTTTGCGCGCATCCGCATCCTGCTTTTTCTGCATGGCCTCCATGGCCTTGTCCATCTCTTTGATAAGGCCGAGCGGAACGACTGGAGGCCGCACTGAGGTTTCCGCGCTCTCCGACTCCGGATGCATATAGATGAAGACGTACTGATTATGAGACGACAGCGATTGCGTGATTTCGGTGCGATCTCTCGCGGTCCTATAGCCTTGTGCGCTGACTTCTATGTTGCAGTCTCCCGCCGGCACATTGTGGAATTGCACCTGTGCGCCCGTGCCTTGCGCGGGCCCGCTCACATCGATTCCCGCAAGCGGGCAAGACAGCTTCACCAGCGCGTTCGCGCTAACGGGGAGGCCGGTTGACTCACGCACACTGACGTACAGGTTCGCGGCAGGCGCCCGCCAGGCTGCATTGTTAGCGAAAGACGGATCCCCCGGAATGCTCGCATTGTCCTGCGCCGCGCCGGCCGGGACAAACGCCAGCAATGCAACAAACGCTGCAAGACCGAAAATCAACGCGCGGATTCTTGGTCTTGAACGCATGGCTGGCCACTCTCGAGTGATTTAGGGTACAACCGCAACGCACAACGGACCACGTGGACGCTCGCTTCTCACCAATAGTGTACTGCCCGGCAAGGCAAGCCACCACCAAGGAATTAAGATCGAAGCGCTCCGCATCCCTTGCAAGGATTAAGCAGAAAACGTACTATTCTTTTGTGATGGCGCTCATACCCATTAAAACGGCCTCCGAAACTGGTTACTGCGATTGCATTTGCGGCTGTTATGAGCTAGCCAGCCTGCGCGATGAAGATACCGGCAAGGGCTACTGCCCTGCTTGCGGCAAGGATCACGTCGACCTGAACACCGGCGTGGGCATTCCGCTTCCAGCACCCGTGAAAGTCTCCGCAAATACGCCGGGCAGCCGCAAGTCGGCCGCCATGCCTTCCCCTGCGGACCCTCCTGGTCGCCTTCGGTAAGTCCGGCACGGATGTTCCGTGACTGCCTGTCAGTCTCTCAAGCTTGAAAAAGTGGAAGGGCGCCCCGTTTGACCGGGACGCCCTTCAAGTCTCCGTTTGCTCTCGCAAGCGGAAGAGTTGGGCTGGCTTAGAAGATGAACTTCAAAGCCAGTTGCAGTGCCCGCGCGTTGCTCGCGAATACGGTCTCGGGATTGTTGAACTCGGAATTACCCGGCTGCAAGAAACTGCGGCTTCCGGTGTAGCCGATCGACTGAACATCGTTCAAAGATCCCGGCACAAATTGCGGATGATTTAGCACGTTCAGTGCCTGGGCCGAGAATTCGACCTTCTTCCCTTCGGTAAGCGAAAAACGCTTCAACGCGGTGAAGTCGAGGTTGTTAATGTGACGCGCTGGCAGAGTATTTCGGCCAAGGTTCATTTGAGCAAATGTCCCGGCTCGGATATACCGCGCAGTTGAACTATTCGCCTTGTACGCCACGATAAACGGCGTGGAGTCAAAGTTACCAGCCGCGGGAGGGCCCTTGGTCGGATCGAAGTCATTCTCTCCACATACACCAAAGGCCGGCATTGCGCTCCTGCACAACGGGCTTGAGCTTGTGCTCGTAACTCCTACGCCGGCTGGATTAAAGATAGCCCGGTCGCCCGCCGTATCGCCATTACCGTTCACGTCGCGGCTGGACTGTACTGTCATCCACTCCGGGGACTGGTAAGTATAAATGGGTCCAGCTTCCCAGTTCCCAAGCACGTTCCTCTTGAGCCAACTGCCGCTCTTGAAGTACGGCACATCATAGATGGCCGCAAGGGTGAACCGATGACGGCGGTCTAACGCCGAGTTGGAACGATCGGCTGCCAGGTTTTGGAAATCCTGTCCGCGCCGTGGCGTCAGCACTGACGTAAAGAAGTCAGCGGTGCTGTTGTCGATGGTGTGGCTATAGGTGTAGGAGCTGACGAAGGTCAGCCCGTTCGCCATCCGGCGCGTCACCTGCGACGCCAGGCCGTGATAGTTTGAGTCTCCGTTCGGAGTGAACTGCACCAGGTTGTTCGCATTGAAGCCGGCAGCGTCAAAAGCCGGAACGATGCTGTCCCCGTTGCCATAAGCACCATTCGCAATTCCGGCCAGATTAAACGGCAGCGCGTCAAGGGTTGCCTGACTTGGCGCCGTCAAGTACGTGGGCAAGAAAACCGTGCTATTAGTCAGAGGCTGACGATTGATACGTTCCTGCGTATTCAGATGGATGCCGCGCGTACCCACGTACCGCACTTCGACGGTATAGTCCTTGTGAAATACGTGCTGCACGCCAAGAGTCCACTGCATCGATTTCGGATCGAGCTGGTCGACGACGACGTGATTGGCTGTCGCTGCTCGCTGCGATGCGACATCCGGAAATGTAACGAGGCCTCCCGCAGACGGGTGAATCCCGCCATTGGCCAGATAATTCGGAATGTTCGGAGAGAACGGCGTGTCGATCGTTCCGCTCAATTGCGGTGGCAACGAGAGAATCCCGATGTTGTCATAAAGAACATCATAGGAAATGCCAAAGCCAGCGCGGATGGAAGTCGTTCCCCTCGAACCCGGCGAATAAGCGATGCCGATTCGTGGGCCCCAGTTATTCTTGGCGGCGCGTGGCTCGCTGAAGTCAACCAGCCCAGGCACGCTGGCAGCCTGATTCAAACTTTGTGATCTCTCACCGAACGGGATGGTCGTATATTCATACCGTACCCCAAGGTTCAGAGTGAGGTTCGGCCGGATGCGCCAGTCGTCGTTCGCAAACCAGTACAGAGCCGTCTGGTCGCCATAATAGATCGGATTCCCAAGGCTGCGCTCGGCCAGCAGGTCTGGATTCAGATCCCTGAAATATCGGTCCATGGTTGAGTACTCGTAGTCGCCGCGGGAACGCTGCGTGAAAGATTGCGGCGAGATGTACTTACGCCCTTCGATCCCAAACTTGAAGGTGTGATGCGACTTCGTCCAGGTAACGTTATCGGTAGCCTGATAAAGGTTCTGATACCCGAACTGGGGACCATTCGGGTCAGGCCCCAGCTGCAGCGTGTTGAGCTCGTCGAAGAGCAAATCCGGAAAACTATCCAGTCCCGGGAATTGGAAGTTGCCGGTGGACGTCCGGTTGTAGGAGCGGTTAAACCCAAGCCGCAGCTCGTTGCTCAGGCTGGCGTTAAACGTATGATATTCGTTAACAGTAACTAGCCGATTGATATTGGCAGGGTTCGGCAGATAGAATGCCGGCAAAGAAGGAGTGTTGTCGATCGCAAAAAAGTCATTGTAAATATAGCTGCCGCGAATTTGATCCTTCGACGAGATGTCGTAGTCAATTTTGCCCATGAACGTCTTCGCATTATTGTAATTGGGAGCTGCCACGGGCAAAACACCCATATCCACACCGGTGTATCCGCGCGGTGCCGATGGATTGTTTATATAAAAGCACCCGAATTGGGGACAGTCGGGTGAAGCAGGATGCGTTGCGTCGACGGCTTTCGCCAAGTTCGCAAACTTTCCGTCAGGGGTAAACTTTGCAGCCGTGGAACAGTTGCTTCCCCCAGGAGCAGGCGTTGCATAAGTCTTAAAAACCCCCAGATTCGTAGGAGATACTGTAGATATGCCGCCAAGAGCCGTATAACCCGCAGCCGTAGGCGTGCAAACAGGGGCGCCCGGCACGCTTGCTTGGCCCACGGGATTGTATTGGCCGCTCCCAAAGAAGAAGAGCTTGTTCTTCAGGATCGGACCGCCGAGGTTTCCCCCGAAGCGGTTGTTGTCGAACCGCTGATTCTCCGTAAACCCATTGTTCTTCGTAGCTTGATCAATGGCATTGAAGTTACGGTTCTGGGAGTAGATGTACGCGAGGCCGTGAAAAGTGTTCGTACCGCCCTTCAACACGAAATTGAATTGGCCGCCGGAGGAATGACCAAATTCCGGTGAGTACTGATTTTGCAGAACCGTGAATTCGGAGATGGAATCGTTCGGGACCGGAACGAGCGGCCCGGTTACGCTCTTGCTGTTGTTGTCAATTCCTTCCACCGTGAAATTGTTGTTGCGCGGGCGCTGCCCGCCGATGCTGGGCCCCGAACCTGCACCAATCCCGCCGCTGCTCGCCACACCGGAACTCAAAAGAGAAAGATTAAGGATGCCGCTGGGACCGAGCGTGGTGCTGGGAAGGTCTGCGTTCATCTTGGGGTCGAACGTTGTCGCAAGCGTCGACGTCGTTGTATCCAGCGCTTCAGCAACGCCTGACACCTCGACGGTCGTAACCGCACCCTTGATCTCCAGGGTGATCGACAGAGACTTCGTCATGTTGAGTTCGATCGTGAACCCGTTGATCGTGGTGGTCGCGAGATTCGCGGCGGATGCCGAAATATTGTACGTTCCGACGGCCAAATTGTTGAATCGGTACTCGCCGGCGTCATTGGCCTTGGTTTCGTACTTGGCGCCCGTCTGTGTGTTCACTGCTTCGACGGTTGCGCCAGGCACGACCGCTCCGGTCTTGTCTAGTACAGTTCCCGTCAAGTTGCCGCTAATCAACTGAGCGCTAACTTGGCTTACTGCAACGAGTCCCAGCGCGAGAACGACCGCGCTGAGGACCGCAAAGAATCTGGAATACTTCTTGATCACTGAATCCTCCTGAACCTCGCCAAAATTTTCGATGAAACGCTGTGTTTGCACACTCATGCTGCAACAGATATTGCGGGTACAACTGCAATCTAAATTCCAAAATATAGCCACCGTTGATGTAAAGATATGTGCTCCTAACATGTGATTTATCTACATCTTAGGTCGCCTGAAACTCTCTCTTTAGATGAGATTTATACTCGTTGGTACTATGAAACGTAGAGACTATGGAATTCCGGATACTTTCCGGACCACTTGGCTCCGCGGAACCTCGACCAAAACTTATTTGCGATATAAGTCCTAGTACCGCTTGGTTTCACCCTCTCACAATTGGAAGCCTGCGAAACTACAACTGATTATTTTGTTCGCTGGGTCAGAGAGCATCGAGCAGGCATTTCGTTCCCTGGGCGAATTTTTCTTCCGGCGTGATGAGGCTGACGACCAGATACCCGTCTCCAGGAAAATCATAGAAGTGGCCCGGATGCACGGAGACGCCATGTATCGACAGGACGTCTATCGCCAGATCCTCGTCCGATCGTGTCACAGGGACTTTTAGCACCGCGCACCAGCCGCCTTCTACCTTTAGCCGGGAGACGGCCTTTTGTGCGGCCAACTGACGGTCAAGTTCCGCGAGATTCCGGCGCGCGCGTTTGATGACTTGCTTTTGGAAAGCGCGCCGCAGTTCGAGAAATTTCGGCATTGCCAATTGCACCGGTGCGTTCACGGAAAGAAAAGTATCGGCAATAACTTCCAGCCGCGCGAGCGCTTCACTTTTCCATTCTTGCGGCCCGCTGGCAATCAACCAGGCGGCTTTCATTTGCGGCAGCCCGCTGATCTTCGATAGTCCGCTCAGCGTAAATGTGGGCGCGGTGCGATTCGCCGCGTAGCTCGCTGGGCGATCTCCGTCAAGCGCGAAGTCCAGGAACACTTCATCGGCGATGATCGCGATCTCTCGCGCGGAGCAGATAGAATTCAGTTTCGCGATTTCCCCGCCTTTCGCAAAATGCCCCGTCGGATTGTTGGGATTTACGACGATGACTCCGCGAGTGCGCGGTGTGATCGCTTGTTCCAATGCATGAAAATCGATCTGCCAGCCGTGGCCGTTGACCGCTTTGCGGTCACCCGTGAAATAGTCGAGTGGGTAGCGCACCAGGTTGACGTCCTGAACGTCCGCCAGAAAATCGAACAGCGGATAGCTTGGCGATGGAATCAGAAGTTCGTCGCCCGGATCGCAGAGCGTTTGAAAAACATAGGAATACGCTTCGCTCGTGCTGGTAGTAAGAAAAATATCTTCAGCAGAAACTTCCTCTTTGCGATCGGCATAATACCCGGCGACCGCTTGGCGCGCGGATTCCAGCCCCCTCGGATTCGGCTCGTAGGAAAGCGCCCCTGGATTGCGCAACGCGTCCAGGATCGCGGCGCCATCGTATTCGAAACCGCATTCCGTGGGATTTGAAACCGTCAAGTCGAGCAACGGTTTCCCCGCAGCGCGATGTGCCGCCAGTGCTTCGCTGAGGCGGTTCGGCGTCAAATTCCAATTGGTTCGTTTTGCAAACATTTTCGGAGCGGCATCATTATAGGGGAACGACTGTATTTGTAGGGGCGGACTTCAGTCCGCCCTCTCCTTCTTTTACGGTTGTTCTTGCTTTTTGTAGGGGCGCAGCACTGCTGCGGCCTCTTCAAGCTAGTTTGCAGTCTGGCCTTGTCCGAAGCCAGAACCCAATTGACGTATACTGGACGCGCCGTAAAGCCATGACCTCGCAGCCGCAAATCCCTTCCCCGTCTGAACCTGTGCTGCAGCTCGATCTGTCCGCGCAGTACGCCGCCATTGGCGCCGAAATTCGAACCGCCGTCGAGCGCGTGATGGCCTCGCAGCAATTTGTCCTGGGCCGCGAAGGAGCTGCGCTGGAAGAGGAAATCGCCAACCTCTGCGGGGTCGCTCACGGCGTCGGCGTCGCTTCCGGAACGGATGCTCTGATTTTGGCTTTGCGCGCGAGCGGTGTTCAGCCAGGCGACGAAGTGCTTCTCCCGCCATTCACTTTTGTCGCCACGGGAAGCGCCGTCAGCGCTCTCGGAGCGCAACCGGTCTTCGCGGACATCCGCCCGGACACTTACAACATTGACCCCGCCGAATTCGAACGCCGCATCACTCCGCGCACCCGCGCCATCGTCGTCGTCCATCTCTACGGCCTCGCAGCGGACATGGACCCCATCCTCGCGTTCGCGAAAACGCGCAAATTGCCGGTCATCGAGGACAACGCACAAGCCATCGGCGCGTCTTACAAAGGACGTCGGACCGGCTCGCTCGGCGACGCCGCATGCCTTAGTTTTTATCCCACAAAAAATCTCGGCGCTTACGGCGACGCGGGAATGGTGGTGACAAATTCAGCGGAGCTCGCAGCCCGCATTCGAACGCTGCGCAATCACGGCCAGTCGGAAAAATATCGCAGCACCGAACCTGGCTGGAACAGCCGCCTCGACGAAATCCAGGCCGCGATTCTGCGTGTGAAGCTGCGGCATCTTGCGAATTGGCAGCGCGCCCGCCAATCCCACGCCGCCGAATACCACCGGCGCTTCTCGCAGATTCCCGGCGTCATGCCGCCGCTCGCGCCGGAAGGTTTCGAACACGTCTATCACCAATACACCATTCGAATCGAACAGCGCGACGCGCTCCAGAAATTTTTGAGCGGCAGAGAAATCGGCAGCACGGTCTATTACCCTTACCCGTTGCATCTGCAGCCGCTGTACGCGGCGCTCGGTCATAAAGCCGGCGACTTTCCGCATGCGGAACGCGCAGCGCAAGAAGTTTTATCGCTGCCGATGTATCCGGAATTGCGCAAAGAGCAGATCGCGCGAGTGGTGGAAACAGCCGCCGAATTTCTGAAATGCTAAATTTCCTTGAGCAATTAGAATTTCACTTGCCCAAATAAAGTAGCGCCAGCAAGAAAATCCAAAGTCCATCCATGAAATGCCAGTAGTAGGAAGTGATTTCCGCGGCCGCCGGGAGTGAAATCTTTGCCTTTTCAAACTTGCGGAACCCAACAAACAGCAGGGCGCCGACACCTCCCAGCAGGTGAACCGCGTGCGCTCCCGTGAAAATGTAGAAGAAGCTGCTGGCCTGGTTGCTCGCGATGTACACGCCTTGCGCGACAAGCTGGCGCCACGCAACGAGCTGCCCAGTCACAAAGAGAAAACCAAGCACCGTAGTCATCAGCCAGAATTTGCGAAAGCCGCTAGCGTCCGCAAGATAGAGCCGCTTTCGCGCGGACTCAAGAGTGAAACTGCTTGCGAGGAGAACGCAGGTGTTGGCCCAGAGAATCCGCGGAAGGTGGACGGTCACCCACAGATCGCTGCCGCGGCGCAAAACGATAAAAGCGCTGGCCAGTGCCATAAAAAACATCAGAATGGAAACGATGCCAATCGTGATTGCCGTGGAATAGCGTTTCGGCGAAGGTGACCACTTGCGGCGCCGATTGCGATCGTCGCCGCCTCCATCGCCGTCATCGCCTCCGCCCGGAGGTGGCGTGGGGCCGCCCCCTCCACCGCGGATGTCTTCGACGATGATTTCGATATCCGGAATTGCGCTTGTGCCCGGCATGGCGAATCTTTCTTATTCTCCGAACTTTATTCTCCGGCCCTGCGTGCCTTGACTACCTGCTCTGGCGCAAGGTGCTGCGGCACAAAATCTTCGGCCGCATCCGGCACGCTGAACTCGTAAGCCCCACGATACACTACCGGGTCGGTCGCGCCAAAATCATCGGCGGGCGGCGGCGAAGAAACACTCCATTCGAGCGTGGTGGCGCGCCACGGATTGCATTCCGCAACTTTTTCGCCGCGGAAAAGACTCCACAAAAAATTGATGAGGAAGAATCCCTGCCCGAAAACCGTGAGCAGAATCGCAACGGTGATGAACGTGTGAATCGAGGAGCCGGGCGCAGCGATAGAGTCCACGGCGCCGCTCGGTGAAAGGCGCGAATGCGCGATCAGCCCCAGCCAGTGCATGGGCATGAAAACGCAGTAGACACCGGCGAAAGTCAGCCAGAAATGAAGTTTGCCGAGCGGCTCGTTCAGGCGGCGACCAAAGAGTTTGGGGAACCAGAAAAACAGCGCGCCAAGAATGGCAAACGTCGCCGCGACGCCCATGACGAGATGGAAATGGCCGGTGACGAAATCGTCGCTGACGGCAGCAGCGGCGGCAAGATCGTGGCGCGTCAGGAAAATACCGGAAAGTCCGCCGGAAAGAAAAAGCGAAATGAAACCGAGCGCAAAAAGCATCGCGGTGTTGTGCTGGACGCGCGCATTCCAGAGCGTGCCGAACCAACTGAAGACCAGGATCGTAGCGGGCAGTCCGAGCGAAGAAGCCAGCAGAGAAAAAACTAGCGGCGAAAAGGGATTCATGCCGCTGGAAAACATGTGCTGTCCCCAAACGCAAAAACCGAAGAGACCCACGCCGCACAACGCCAGAACCACGAGGCGTTCCTTCCAAACCGGCTTGCGTGAAAACGTGGAAATCAGATGAGTCGTGAGGCCAAAGCATGGAAGCATGGCCACATAGACTTCGGCTTGCGCGAAAAACCAAAAGAGACGCTTCCAAAGAACGGGAATAGCGTTGACGATTACACCCGCGGGCTGAGCGGCAACCAAATTCAGCGTGGGAAAAAAGTGCGTGCCCAAGAGGCGATCCGAAAGTAGGCAGACGCAGGCAGCAAGCAGAATGCTGAAAATTAATGCGCCGAGAATGGCATTGATGAACCAGGCCCAAACGGTGAGCGGAAGGCGCGGGAGAGTCATGCCTGGGGCGCGGAGATCGATGGTGGTGACGCTGAAATTGAGCGCGTTGAGCAGCGACGCGGCGCAAAAGATGGCGACGCTCACGATCCAAATCGTGATAGCGGTTTGAGAGGAAAGGAAGAACGTCGCGGTCATACCGAAGAGCGAGGCCACCGTGGCCCAGAAGGCGAGCAGATTCAGCGTGGGGAAAGCCATTTCGCGTGCGCCGATTTGCAGCGGCAGCAAATAGTTTCCGAAGCCGGCCTGTGGCGCAGCGGTCAGCACCAGAAAAACCATTAGTGAACCATGGAGCGTGGTGAGCGCGGCAAAGCGATCCGGCGAATTGCCGAGGCTGGAGAGGAGTGGAAGATGCAATCCCGGCCAAGCCAGGTGGATGCGCATGAGCAACGACATGGCCATGCCAAGGAAAACGCTGAACAGCGCGAGCCACAAGTAGTTGAGGCCAATCGCTTTGTGACCGACGGAGAAAATGTGGCGCGACGGGAAGCCTTTTTGTAGCGTTTCCGGTTGATTTGCGTTGCTGTCGTCCGTGGACATGCCTGTCTTGGAAGCGGCTGGCGGCCTGCTGCTGAACCCAGCCGCCGAGCGCGGCATAAATAGAATACATCCGCGAGGAAAAGGCAAGGCGCATGTCGAGAAGTTCGTTTCGGAGAGCTGAGAGTTGACTGAAAAAGAAGAATTTGAGGAACCAACTAGTTCGGAGCTAACGTCCGGTTGAGGAGAACACTGGGCAAAGCGAAAAGCAGAATCCCCCCACTGCGGTCGGGATGACATAACAGAGGACGCGGAGAAGAGAGGAAGAGAGATCCGTCAGCGTTCCTCAAGAGCTGAAGCCCACATTTCTAAGGTCTTGTAATCTCGGAGCTTCCGACCGGGAGATGGACAGGCAAGAGCAAGATGGCGCCCTGAAGGGACTCCGCTACGACTAAGGACACGATCCCGATCGGGTCGGGACAAATTTCGACTTGCCACGGATTAAGAAGGGCACGACGTATCGTGCCCCGAAGGGAGAGACGCCCGGAGGGAAGGCATGTCGTGGCGACGGGAAGGTCAGTTTAGGGTTTTGCGGCGGAGGCTGACTGCATGCCTGCGGCCTGGGCCCTGCGGAAGGCATCGAAATCCGCCCAGACATGCTGCACGGTCTTCTCGTCGAAAGCCTTGACGGTAGGCTCCGCGCCCTTTGAGGAATAGATCTCCAACTTCACCTGGCCGCAGTCCGGATTCACGGAGTCCGGCGAATACACGTAAATTCCTTTGTAGGTGGAGTCGTCCATCTTTACCAACCGGTTTTGGATCGACACGGTTACGGGAACCTTGCCAGGATGAATCGGGAGCACTTCCTTGTCTCCACAGAACAGTTTCATCGCCTGGAAATCAGTCTTGAACTTGAGTTTTGCGGCCGAATTGAGGCTGAACGAGCGGCCGAATGCCGATCCGAGGCCTTCCTTGGCTTTGGGCATCACATAGATGGCGAATACCGCCGGATGGGCGCCAGCTTCCCCTTCCCACTCCTTGGGCGCATCGGAATCCCCTGAGTTTTCGGCCGCGCTTTGTTCTTTCTTGTTGCGCTTCTTACGTTCGCGCTCGGCCTGCAGTCGAGCCTCCTCCCGCTCCCGGTAATCCAGGGGAGGGGTGGAAAGAGCGATATTGAAATCTCCAACGGCGAAATAATATGGGCGCGAATCGTATTTTTCCGCGCGCAACGCTTCCTTGAGCCCTTCGATCGGATAAGGAATGAGAGGCTCGACGGGAAGGAGCGCGCCCGGCGGCGGAGTGCCCTTGGCGTTCGCGCGATTCTGATCGAGAAGCGCGAGCGCCTCCTCAATACGCACGGTGCCCGACACGCCCGGCCCGCCATCTCCGCGAGTGCCGAAAGTAGTCAACCCGATGACCTGGCCCGCAGCGTTGAATAGCGGCCCGCCGGAATTTCCCGGGTTAATGTTGATATCCGACATGATGGTGTGCGGCTCGACCTTGCTGACGATGCCAGTGGTGATGATCTTATCGAGGCTGAGCGGGCTGCCGATCGTGAAGACGCGTTCGCCCTCCTGAACAGGGGTTCTGCCAGGCCCGGCCCGATAGAGCGGTGCGGATGAAGCGTTTGGCAAGGCTGCAATGTTGACGGACAGCAATGCGACGTCCTTCTGGGGATCGGCGGCAATCAGCTTGGCTGCGACTTTGTGCGTGCGATCAAACTGCACAGCCAAATACTCGGAATTGGCTACGACGTGCTGATTGGTCAGGATGAGCCCTTTAGCGTCAACGAAAAACCCTGTGCCATGCCCCGATTCGCTCCTTACGGTCACCACGGAGTTCTTCAGCCGCTTGAAATGTTCGGTGAGGTCATTGGCGGGGCCCTTTGGTGAAGATGCGGGAGCGGCGGTCTCCTCCACCTTGGCGTTGTCATTGGTCAGGTCGATGTTCTGCTCGCTGCCCGAAAGCGATACCTGAATGTTCCAAGAAAAGCGCTTGCCTCCCAGTTCAGCTGGCTTGGTCGACGAAACCGTGCAACGCCCCGGAGGAAGCTGAGCTTCCGCAGTTCCATCCAAGTTGGTCTTCACGTCCGTAGCCTTGGCCCCGTTCTTGAGGGATACAACAAAGAACGGCACTGGCTTCTGATTAAGATCCTGGTCCACAAGGATCACCCGGACCCGAACTCTTACCAGATTGGGGTGTGCCGAAGCCGCCAAAGCGGACACCAGTCCGAGCAAGACAAGCGATAGGTAGCGTTTCATGACCTGCCTTTCGACGAAGGAGTGCTTCCTCCATGATCAGGCCTCTTCGGGCAGGGATCAATAACAGCAGAGCACCGCTATTCCAATGAGTTAATCGGAATGCTGGGTGAAAAAAACAACAGAAACGTTGTTTGTTCAATGATCTTGCGGATTGCCTTCGCCAATGTTCACTTGGCGGCGAGACGAGGGAGGAGGAAACGGAAGAAGGCGTCGGGATTGGAGTCGAGACAGACTTGGGCGTTAGGGGCGGCGGGAGCGTTGGGAGGATTCGACGCGCTGGCGGGGGCGGGATCGGGGCGAGTGAAACCTTTGTCGTCGACACGGATGTGCATGGGTTGGACGGGACAGAGGGCGCGATTGACGAGGAAGGCGATGGTCATGGGGTCGAAGAGCGTGGGCGTTTGCTGGCCCCACTGATGGTAGAGGATGGTGAGGGCGTCGGTCAGCGGAGTTCCCTGGCTGAAGAGGTAGGCACGCTTGACCTCGTCAAGCTTGAGCTGCGTAGCGTCGAGGGGCATCACAAAGAGGGGCACGCCTGCGACGAAGAGTTTTTGTGCAGAGGGGATGTCGTTGAGAATGTTCCATTCGGGCTCCGGCGGCGTGGGCGGGCCGAACCCGAGGTCGCCGTAGCCGCGCTTGATGGAACCGCCCATCATAATGACGCGCTTGAGCTGGTGGAACGTGGCGGGATCCTTGTCGATGGCGGCGCCGACGTTCATCAGCGGGCCGATGGCGAGGAGCGTGATTTGGCCGGGGTTGCGGCGGATCTGGTCAAGAAGGAAGACGACGGCGTCCGGATGAGAAGGCGGTTTGGCGAAGCGGCCGGACTCGGCGTAGCGGCGCTGGGTGAAGGTGCCCTTAGGGGGCGTGGGCGCGCCGGCGGCTACGGGGATGTCCGGACGCCCGACTTCAGCGAGGAAGCGGTCGAGAAGCTTGGCGCGGGTTTCGGTGTCGCCAAAAGTAGTGGTGATGCCGAGGATTTGGAGTTCGGGGCTACTGAGAGCGAGCGCGACGGCGAAGGCATCGTCAATGTCGTCTCCGATGTCGGTGTCGATGATGATTTTTTCGGGAGAGGTTTTCTCTGGGGGATTGGGAGAGGCTTGGGCTGAGCTGGCGGGAGCGGAGAGCAGAATTGCAGAACCTAACGTGCACGCAAGAATCGCTTTAAGCTTGGACATGGATAAGCGATGGACTGCGGAAATTTTGGTGCGGTCGAGAGGACTCGAACCTCCACGCCTTGCGGCGCTAGCACCTCAAGCTAGTGCGTCTGCCAGTTCCGCCACGACCGCGTTGAGAACCATCGTAAAGGCAATGATGGAGAGTGTCAAATGAGCGATTCGAGAATGCGATTTCGAACCAGTTAGGGTTTTTTCGGTTGTGCCGGAGCTGGCTGCGAAGCTGCCGGCGGTGGAGAAGCGGGTTTCGAGTTGCGCTGCGACGTGGATGGCGAGGTGGTCGGCTTCGTCGCAGGGGCCCCAGGAGGCTGAGAAGCAGGCTGCGAATTGGGCTGCGACGTTGCCGGTGTCGTCGAAGGCGCAGTTGCCGGAGAAGTCGCAGGGGCGGCCGGGGTTGTTACAGGAGCGGGCTTTGGCGCGGGCTGAGAAACTTTTTCGAGGACCGAGCTGCCTGCGCCGACGGCCTTGTCCGTGCGCAGCACCATGGCGAAGGCGCACACCATGAACATGATGGCGCACCACGTGGTGGCCTTTGAGAGAACGTTGGCCGCGCCGCGCGGGCCGAAAGCGGTCTGACTGCCAGCGCCGCCGAAGGCGCCAGCGAGGTCGGCGGCTTTGCCGCTCTGGAGCAGCACGACGATGATCAGAACGAGGCAATTCAAAACGAAAAAGCTTTTGAGCAGCCACCCAGCGAACCGAAACCCTAAGACCATGACGGCAAAACCGACAAGCAGCGCGAGGGCCCACTTCATTGCAGTTTTTGTTTCCATGCTTCCCTTCAATCAAAAAATCAAGAACCCGAGATTCGCGGCCTAAGAGCCGCCTCTACTTGAAATTCACGATCGCGGCGAACGACTTCGCGTCGAGGCTTGCGCCGCCCACTAGCGCGCCATCCAGTTCTTCCTGCGCCATCAATCCCTGAATATTGTCAGGCTTGACGCTGCCGCCATAAAGAATCCGGAGGGCGGAGGCGTGGCGAACGGAAAACCTCTCTCCCGCGCAGCGCCGGAGAAGCCGATGAGCTTCGGCTGCAATTTCCGGGGTCGCGGTGCGGCCCGTGCCAATGGCCCAAACAGGCTCGTATGCAATCAGAATACGGGAGAACTCGTCCGGGGTCAACGCGCCGGGGCCACCGTTGAACTGCCGGCTGAGAACTTCTTTGGCGAGGCCGGCGTCGCGTTCTTCCTGGGTTTCTCCCAGGCAAACGATGGGAGTGAGGCCGCTTTCCAGGGAGATCAAAGTTTTCTTGGCGACGTTGTCGTCGGTTTCGCGAAAAAGCTGGCGGCGCTCGGAATGGCCGATGATGACGTAGCGGCAGCCGGCCTCGGCAAGCATGAGGGCGGAAACTTCGCCGGTGAAGGCGCCTTCCTTGCTCCAGGAAACGTTTTGGCCGGCGATCGCGACGCTGGAGCCTTTCGCGGCTTCGGCAGCGGTCGAGATTGCGGTGAATGGCGGGGCGACGACGATGTCGCAGTGCTTTGCGTTCGAAACGAGCGGAAGTAAGGAGGAGAAAAACACGCGGGTGTCCACGAGCGTTTTGTACATTTTCCAGTTGCCGGCGATTACGCGGCGTCGCATGTCAAAACCTCCGAAAAAACAAAAGACTTAACACAGCACAGAGAAGAGAAGCCGTCATTTGTTGCTGAGGGCATCGACGCCGGGAAGTTTGCATCCGCCGAGGAATTCGAGGGAGGCGCCACCGCCCGTGGAGATGTGAGAGATTTTATCAGCGACGCCGGATTGATGAACAGCGGCGACGGAATCACCACCACCGACGATAGACGTGGCGCCGCCGGTGGTGGCCGCGGCAACGGCTTTGGCTATCTCGAGAGTGCCTTTAGCGAACGCGGGCATTTCGAACACGCCCATGGGCCCGTTCCAGACGATGGTCTTGGCACTGGCAATTTTCTGGCGATAGGTGTCGATCGTTTTCGGGCCGATGTCGAGACCCATCCAGCCGTCGGGCGTGGCGGAAACGGAAACTGTTTTCGTGGTGGTGTCGGGCTTGAATTCGGCGCCAACGACGTGGTCGACGGGAAGAAGCAGGGCAAATTTTTTCTGCTGGGCTTCGGCACGGAGGCGCTTGGCGAGATCGACCTTGTCGTCTTCCACCAGCGACTTGCCAATGGGCTGGCCTTCCGCTTTGAGAAACGTGTAGGCCATGCCGCCGCCGATGAGCATGGCGTCGGCAATTTTCATGAAATTTTCGACGACTTCGATTTTGTCGCTGACTTTGGCGCCGCCAAGAATGGCAACGAAGGGGCGCGCGGGATTCGTTACCGCTTTGCCGAGATAAGCCAGCTCTTTCTCCATGAGCAGGCCGGCGGCGGCTTGCTGGACGAAGTGCGTGATGCCAACGACGGAAGCGTGCGCGCGATGGGCGGAGCCAAAGGCATCGCAGATAAAAATGCCGTCGCAGAGAGCGGCAAGCTGTTTGGAAAAAGCCTCGTCGTTTTTTTCTTCCTCGGGATGGAAGCGGACGTTTTCAAGGACGAGAACTTCACCGTCGCGCAAGGCTTTGCTCTGGCCTTCGGCCCCGGGGCCGACACAATCGAGCGCAAACGCCACGGGGCTGCCGAGAAGCTCCTCCAGCTTTTTCGCAGCGGGCCTCACGGAATATTTCAGATCCGGGCCGCCTTTGGGTCGGCCGAGATGCGAAGCGAGCACAAGCCGGGCGCCTTTTTGAATGGCGAGGCGAATTGTGGGAAGCGTTTCGCGGACGCGGGTGTCGTCGGTGACGACGCCGTCTTTGAGTGGAACGTTGAAGTCCACGCGGATGAAGACGCGTTTGCCGCGAAGATCGAGATCGTTGATGGTGAGCTTGGTCATGGTGTCGTGGCTCGCGATGCGTGACTTGTGACTCGTGAAAAGAACGGGTGGGGCAAGCCCCACCCCTACACAAAGACGGGCCGGTCAAGGCCCGTCCCAACATTAGAACTTCGAGGCCAGGAGCTTGATGAGGTCGCGGCAGCGGCAGGAGTAGCCCCACTCGTTGTCGTACCAGGCCAAAACTTTTACGCAGCGGTCGCCGACAACTTTGGTGTATTCGGCGTCGACGATGGAGGAATTGGAATTCCCCTTGAAATCGGCGGAGACGAGTTCTTCTTCCGTGTAACCGAGGATGCCCTTCATGGGGCCGTTCGCTGCGGCTTTCAGCGCGGCGTTGACGGATTCTTTTGTCGCCGGACTATCGACGAAAACTGTGAGGTCAACTACGCTGACGTTGGGCGTGGGGACGCGCATGGCGTAGCCGTCGAGCTTGCCCTTCAATTCGGGAATGACTAGATGCAGGGCTTTGGCAGCACCGGTGGAGCTGGGAATCATGTTGATGGCGGCGGCACGCGCGCGGCGGAGATCCTTGTGCGGCAGGTCGAGGAGCTTTTGATCGTTGGTGTACGAGTGAATGGTGGTCATGGTGCCGCTGTTGATGCCGAAGGTTTCCTGGAGAACTTTGGCGACGGGCGCGAGACAGTTGGTAGTACAGGAAGCGTTGGAAATGACGTGGTGCGACGCAGGATTGTAAGTCTTGTCGTTGACGCCGAGGACGAAGGTGGCATCGGGGCCATCGGCAGGCGCGGAGATGATGACTTTTTTCACGGGCGCGCGGAGATGCTTCTTGGCGTCTGCGCCCTTGGTGAAGAGGCCCGTGGATTCGACGACGATATCGGCGCCGACAGAAGCCCAATTGATTTCGCCGGGATCCTTGGTCTTGAAAACCTTGAAGCTCTTGCCTTCGACGGCGATGGTGTCATCGGCATGCGTCACCCTGTGGGGAAGATTTCCGAGGACGGAATCGTACTTCAAAAGGTGCGCGAGAGTTTTCGCGTCGGTGACGTCGTTGACGGCGACGAACTGGATGTCCTTGTCGTCGAGCGCGGTGCGCATAATGTTGCGACCGATGCGGCCGAAGCCGTTGATGCCAACTTTAATGGGCATTCTTCCTCCGATGGAGTGTCCGAAATTGCGGCTGTACAGGAGCGAGTGACGGCCGCAGGTGAACAGAAAATGCTAGGGGTTGCGGGAGAAAAAGTCAACGCGCGGAAAAACTGGGTAATGGTACAGTTTGGATCAGAGGTGGCGGAAATGAATAGTTGTGATTCCGCCAGTTGATGCACAGAAGAAAAAAAATGGGATGTCCTCTTTTTCTGCATACGACCAAGGCACATCGCAAGAACTCCATGAGGCGGCAAACCACACGTAACCGGCCTGTCTGAAAATACACCTCGCTTGTTGCAACCGGCCAGAGCGTGAGAAATCCTGCCTAGATTCCCGCTTCTTTCTCCGGCATCCTCAGTTGTTCCGAAATCGCTGTTGTTTGAGTCGGAGCCTTGACTTGAACTGATATTCGCTCTAGGATTTTGGGCCTTTGATGCTTCCTCCTAGGGATCGATCTATGAGCCAGCGCATGCGCATTTTCGTCGTGCCGGCCATCGCAATGGGACTTCTGGTACCGGTCGCACTGGCACAGAAGCCTCCGGCTCCGCCCCCGGCGCCTCCGCCTTCCCCAACGCCAAGCCGTCCTGCGAATTCCCCTCCCCCGAGTTCGGAGCCAGATCAACGGATGGACGATCTCGTGATGTTTCTCCGAGGACGCGTTGCAACCAACGACGGCACACGCCTTCCACACGATGTGCTGGTTGAGCGGGTTTGCTACAACGGAGTGCGTCAACAGTTGTATGCATCTCCTCAAGGCGATTTCAGCATGCAATTGGGATCGCGGGCCGATTCTTTCCTTGACGCTAGCGGCGACCGGGCTTCGCAATCTGGTGTGGCTCGCAAGGACACAGATATGGGAATTCCACGACGCGAGTTGCTGAATTGTGAGCTACGAGCCTCAGCTTCTGGTTTTCACTCCAGTGTCATCGGCCTCATGGAATTCACTGCCCCCGACAGGAACATTGACGTGGGCGTTATTGTGGTGCAGAGAGCGGCAAAGATTGAAGGCCTGACGCTGAGCGCCACACCTTACAAAGCACCCAGAGATGCCAGTAGAGCTTATGAGAAAGGCGTCGAGGCGGAGAGGAACGGCAAACTTGCCGATGCACGGAAATATTTTGAACAGGCAGTGAAGGTCTACCCCAGGTACGCGATTGCCTGGTTTCAGTTGGGCACTGTTTTGCAGAAGGAAGAACAGAACGATGCGGCTCGCAAAGCGTATATCCAAGCCACGATCATGGATACCAAGTTCCTGCCGCCTTATCTGTCGCTCGCGTTAATGGCCTACAGGGCGGAAAATTGGACAGAGGTCCTTGAACTTACTGGTCACATCCTGGATCTCAATCCGTTGAATCAGGCGGCCGCCACTGGTTACATCCTGGATCTCGATCCATTGAATTACACCGAGGCCTATTTCTATAACGCGGTGGCAAATTACAAGCTCAACAAGATCGAGGACGCCGAAAAGAGTGCGCTCAAGGCGGAACACCTAGACCTGCGCACTCGTTTTCCGCACGTGCATCTGTTACTGGCTGAAATCTTTGCCCGAAAAAACAACTACGCCATGGCGATCCTGGAGATAAAAACTTACTTGGACTTAGCTCCGCATGCGAAAGACGTTGATCATGTGCGGGAGCAGCTGGCAAAATTGGAGAAGTTGAACGGTTCGGTGTCAACCAGTGAAAAACCCGATCAGATGTGAGTATCGCCTCTTTAGACCTGCGCGTTACCGCTAGCACCAGGCGCAGTGACGAGACTCGCCAGAAAACCCACCAGCAACCGGAAGAAGATCGGGTTGCCGATTCCATTGCACGAGACGAGCGACGCAAAAAATGACCCGGGAAAAGCGCTCCTCCGAAGCGCGTCAGGAGAGCCTTTGCCCTCTTGACGAAGACCTATCATGGAATCCGGATTACTGGACAACTGGCGTACCATGACTTCATGTCTGGTTTCCGCGTAAATCAAAACTTGAGAACTACTGATCGGGGGCGTGGCCGCATCTGCAATGAGGGTGTGGTATGGCAGCGACGGGCAGTTTAAAAATAATACCTTTACTTCACTTAAATTGCGGCGTATGTTCCATCCAAGCAAGCAGGCATAGCAGCCAGATGCAGAGTTGTTGGCCCTCCTATTAGGTTCTTTCTCTCCCGCCTGACAGTGTCCTAGCAGGTTGCGGAAAAATCCCGTTTTCTCCCGGTCTCCGGAGAGGATTTTCAGCTTCGGTCGACAGGTGATTTATGATCACCGCTGCACAGATTTATGGGTACCCTGAATCATCCGGGCTAGTCCATGGTTCAAAGGAGGGCAGGGTGCAGTTATATCCAAATCTGACGTTCAACGGCCAGTGCGAAGCGGCCTTTAAGTTCTACGAGGAGTGTCTCCACGGCAGGACCGTATTCATGATGACGTACGAGAATGCGCCCATGGATCTACAAACGCCGTCTGACTGGCGAAAGAAGATCTTCCATGCCACGTTCGCTCTTGCCGAGTTTTTGTTTGCTGGCTCGGATGCGCCGCCTGGACAATATCAGAAACCGCAGGGCTTCGCTCTACAGTTCAATCTCAATGATCCAGTGGAAGCGGAGCGTATTTTCAAGGCCCTTTCAGAGAACGGAACTGTTCAAATGCCCCTCCAGGAAACATTTTGGGCGCAACGTTTCGGTGTGCTCGTGGACCAATTTGGTATCCCATGGATTATCAACTGCGAGAAGCTGGCCTGAAGTTCCGTGCACTAGCAGGCTGTTGTCGGAAATTTTGTAACGAAGCAGCGGGCGGTGCGTCTCACTGGACATGCGAGGAACCGATCAGCAGCAGGGACATGTTTTTAGCTACATTTCTCCGGAGCAGCGGGTGCGCAAAGATCATCCGCTGCGGCCGATCCGCACGATGGTAGACAAGGTACTCAAGGAACTCTCACCTGAGTTCAGCAAGATGTATTCCAAAGTGGGGCGTCCGTCGATTCCGCCGGAGCAGTTGCTGCGCGCGCTGATGTTGCAGATGTTGTACTCGGTACGCAGCGAGCGACTGCTGATAGAGGAGATCGACTACAACATTTTGTTCCGCTGGTTCGTGGGGCTGAATTTAGACGATGCCGTGTGGGATGCCACGGTGTTCACCAAGAACCGCGATCGTTTGCTGGAGGCCGAAGTGGCCAAGGACTTTTTGGCGCTAGTTGTGGAGCAAGCACGAGGACAGAGGTGGGCTTCGGAAGAACACTTCACGGTGGACGGAAGTTTGTTGGAAGCCTGGGCCAGCGTGAAGAGCTTTCAACCCAAGAACAAGAAGAGTGGGCCTCCACCGGAGGATCCCGGAAATCCCACGGTGGATTATCGGGGCGAGAAGCGCACGAACGAAACGCACGAGTCGAAAAGCGATCCAGAAGCGCAGATGGCGCGCAAAGGTGCGGGCAAGGAGGCCAAGTTGAGCTACAGCGGGAATCTGCTGGTGGAGAATCGCAACGGCTTAATTGTGGACAGCCGGGTGTGGCAAGCCACGGGCACGGCCGAGCGCTATGCCGCGCTGGAAATGCTGCAGGAACTTCCAGGAAGCGGGCGTGTGACGGTGGGCGGCGACAAGGGCTTCGACACCGCGGATTTTGTGCGCGAGTGCCGGAACATGTGGGTGACACCGCACGTGGCGCAAAACCTTGGGCGAAGAGGCGGCAGCGCCATTGATAGCCGCACGACGCGGCAGGCGGGCTATACCATCAGCCAGAAGAAGAGAAAGCGCATCGAAGAATGTTTTGGTTGGCTGAAGACCATTGCGTTGTTACGCAAAGTGCGGCATCGCGGAACGCTGAAAGTCGATTGGATCTTCACGTTTGCCTGCGCGGCCTATAACCTGGTGCGCATGCGGAACCTGATGCGCAGGACAGTTCCGACGTAATCCGTCCGGGCCGTAGTGTCTCTGAACGGCGCGGAAACGCCTCTTTCAGGCGCTCGGTAGTACGAAAAATCACGCCGCAGACGCTCGAAAACTCCCTAATGACTCAAACCAACCTAGAAAGTGCTGGCGCAACACGATTTTTCAGCAGCCTGCTAGTTTGCTCTGTCCCAATTGTTAGGCCCTCCTGTACCGCACTTTATTGAGAGAGGAAACAAGAAATGCAACTCCTAAAAAGAATTTATCTATCAGTACTCAGCTTAGCGATTCCCCTGGCGATGTCGTCAGTCGCACGAGCCGATGACATCACCGACTGGAATCAACACATGCTGCGTGCGGGCACGGTTGGCGGCACCACACCGCTGGTGATGTCCCGCGTCGCCGCGATCGTCCAAGCCTCCGTCTTCGACGCCGTGAACGGCATCGACCGAAAGTACGCGGCGGTACACGTGCCGCCCGGTGGCCCTGCCGGTGCATCGCGCCGTGCCGCGGCCGTGGAAGCGGCGTATACGGCTCTGGTCGCGCTGTATTCATCCCAAAAGAGCACGTTCGACGCGCGGCTCGCCGTGTCGCTGACGGCCATCGCGAGCGATCCGCATGAAACCAGTGCGGGGATCGCCAGCGGAATCACCTTTTGCCAGACTGCCGCGAACGGCATTTTGTCCTGGCGCGCCACCGACGGCTTCACGCCGGCCCCGCCTCCGTTCACGGGTGAGACAACGGTTGGAAAATGGCGCCCCACACCGCCCGGATTTATGCCGGGCGCCGGTCCTCAGTTCGCCTACATGACGCCTTGGGTGATTGGCTCACCCTCGCAGTTTCGTCCAGGCGGTCCTCCAGACTTGAAGAGCGCTCGCTATGCGGCTGACTTCAACGAAACCAAGACGATGGGAAGCATCTCGAGCGCCACTCGCACGGCGGATGAGACGATCTACGCCTGGTTCTGGAACGCGAGCACGGCAGCCTACCTATGGAACCACTTAGCTGACTCGCTCATCGAACGGAGCGACCGCGACGAGGGCGACGATTCTGGCCGCTGGGGCGAGCGTCGCAATTCGTTGTTGGAAAATGCGCGGTTACTGGCGCTGCTTGATCTCGCCATGGCCGACGCCGCCATCGCGTGCTGGGAGGCGAAATACCTTTACGTCTTCTGGCGCCCAGTTACGGCGATACCACTGGCCGACACTGACGGCAACACAGCCACGGTCGCAGATCCATCATGGATGCCGCTCTTTGCGACACCAGCACACCCGGAATATCCATCGGGCCACTCGACTGTCAGCGGCGCGGCGGCAGCGGTGCTGGCCAGCTTCTTTGGCGAAAAGAAGCATTTCACAATGGACAACGATCTGATGATTGGCGTGATCCGCTCCTTCGGGAGCTTTACGCAGGCGCTGGACGAAGTGAAGAATGCCCGAATCTTTGCTGGCATTCACTTCCGATCGGCGTGCGATGATGGTCAGGCGACGGGGATGCAAGTGGCGAACTATGTGCTCGACAATGCGCTGCTCCCTGTTCATTGAGGGGCTCGCGCAGGAGGTGGGATCCCCAAATCCGGTTACAGGTCCGCTCACACTTGGGGGTTGGACGCGCCGCGCATGGCAAATCGCTATCGAGCGCAGCGTTAGGCCGTAGGTTGGACTAAGTTGATGAGGTTGCCGCAGGTGTCTTCAAAGATTACCGCGGTGATGGGCCCCATGCTGGTTGGTTCCCCACGGAATTTGACGCCGAGCGCCTTCAGACGGCGAAACTCAGCGTGGATGTCATTCGTCAGGAAAGCAGTGGCAGGAATGCCTGCGGCAAACAGGGCCTTCTGATAAATCTGGGCAGGCGGGAAACCCATGGGCTCGAGCACGAGTTCGACGCCTTCGGCGCCTTCCGGCGAAGACACGGTCAACCAACGGAATTGACCCATGGGTATGTCTTTGTTCTTCACAAAGCCCAATGTGGCAGTGTAAAAGCGGAGGGCGTTCTCCTGATTGTCAACCATTACGCTGGCGAGCCTGATCTGCATGGTAGCCTCCTGATGGATATGGTTCGGCGCGGTCTTCGCAAAAGACACGACATTTCAACCGAATTTTCTGATTCGGACCTCACGGCTGCGCCTGGCACGCTTCCCCCACTAATACTATCGCGCGCAAGCTGACTTCCGATTATTCGGGCCAATCGGAAACTGGCCCACAGCCAACATTGGGCCGTTATAATGGCCGCTGATGAGCGGCTGGTCACCTGCGTCCGTATTGCGATGGTTGTTTGACCCCGAACATGGCGCTTCCGGCCGCCTGCTTCCACGCTGGATATTCTTGCGCGCGCTTGGCCTGATTTTTTACTCGGCGTTTTTCTCGCTGCTGCCGCAAATTCGCGGATTGATTGGGCCGCACGGAATTCTTCCCGCCGGGGAATACCTGCAAGCACTCGCTGAACGTTTTGGCCACGCGGGCTACTGGTACGCGCCGACGCTGCTTTGGTTTTCGAGCGGGGCGCACATGCTCACGGGAATTTGCTGGGCAGGGATGATCGCTTCGGTGCTGCTGGTATTGAATTTATGGCCGCGGGGCATGCTGGCGATTTGTTTGGTGTGCTTTCTTTCCTTCGTGAGCGCAGCGCAGGATTTTTCCGCTTATCAATCGGACGGAATGCTGCTCGAGGCAGGTTTCATTTCCTTGTTCTTCGCGCCGACGGGATTCCGGCCCGGCTGGGGTGAAGAAAGCAGGCCATCACGCGCAAGCTTGTTTTTGCTGGTGTGGGAATGCTTCCGCATCTATTTCGAATCGGGCGTGGCAAAGATCATGGGCGGCGACCCGCAGTGGCGCAACTTCACAGCGCTCGACGAGTATTACCAGAACGGGCCGCTGCCGACGTGGATCGGCTGGTACATGCAGCACCTGCCGCATTGGTTCCATGCAGCGACGGCGATGGGAACGCTGGTGCTGGAGCTGGGGCTGGCATGGATGATGTTCCTGCCGCGGCGACTGCGCATCTTGTGTTTTCTTATCATTACGCCATGGCAGATCGGGATCATCCTTTCGGCTAACTACACGTTCCTAAATTATCTGGTGCTGGCACTGGGGACTTTGTTGCTCGATGACCGGTTCGTGCTGCCCTGGTCGCCGCGATTCATGAAAAGGAGTTACCTCGCCACGAAAGAGGCCAAGCCTCTTAACGTGGCGGCTCCCGAAGACAAATACCGAACGAGACTCCGGGCACAAGTGTCCGCGCTGAAAATCGCCGTGACGGCAGTGATGCTGACCTGGATTTTCTATGCGACGCTGGCGCAAATGGTATGGTTTGTCAAGCCGTGGCCGAAGTGGACGACACCGGTCTCCGCGCTGGAGCCGTTCCGCATCGCGAACCGCTACGGGCTGTTCGCCATGATGACGCGCGGGCGCTATGAAATCGAATTCCAGGGCTCAGACGACGGACAAACCTGGCTTGTTTATCCCTTCCGCTTCAAGCCGCAAGATCCAAGCAAGGCGCCGGGGATTTACGCGCCATATCAACCAAGGTTCGATTGGAATTTGTGGTTTGCATCGCTGAGTTCGTGGCGGCAGGAGCCGATTGCGGTGCGCACGGAGGAGAGTTTGCTTCGTGGCGATGCGGACGTGCTGCTGCTTTTTGCGGGGAATCCGTTTCCGCACGCTCCGCCGCGGCAAGTGCGCGCGGTGATTTGGCAATACTGGTTCACGACGCCAGCGGAAAAACGCTCCCAAGGCATTTGGTGGAGAAGGCAGCAGCTGGGGCTGTACGCGCCGACACTGGAACGCCAATCGGACGGAAGAATCGCCGTCTTGGAGTGGCCACCTGCAACGGAACCACGGGAATGAACGTTGAAGGCGATGCCTTACTGCGGGAATTGCTTAATCGAAGTGACGCGGTCGCCCTGGAAGCGGACGAAGACGGTCTTCGAGGGCGGCTGGCCGTAAATCCAGTCCTCGATATCATTACCATCGGAATCGCGCTCGCGCACTTTGTGGTCGGGCTTGCCGATCGCAGCAATCAGTTCTTCACGATCCATGCCTACCACGGGCCTGCGATCCTGGATGGCCTTCTTCATTTCCGGCGGAAGAGTATCGAACCACTGCACAGCGGCAGAGCGCTCCTTCGAAAAATTGAGAAACGGAGTCAGGAGCTGCTTCAATTCATCCGGCGTCAGGTCTGGAACCGGCTTGTTGAATTCCAGGAAAATCGTGCTGCCCATGCCGGGTTGCATTCCTGGCGGGCCCTGATCCTGCGTTGAAGCCGGCTGCACGGTGGGATAACCGCCGCCCATACCGATTTGGATATGATCGCGCCAGTGCCTCTTGCCGCGGCCACCGCCGTTCACATCGACGATAATCTGATGGTCGCGGAATTCCAGCCTGGTGATCTGCACGTTGTCACCGGTATTCACGGCCGGGCCGTGGGTGGCAACAGCGCGATCGAGCATCTCCATCTCTGGCGGCTTGCCCACCGTGACGTGGAAACCTTCTTTGCCCGCCGGCAGCGCCTTGACGGCTTTGGCGAATTCGCCGGAGACATAGCGGATCAGAGCGAGCTTTGAACTATCCTGGAGCGTAGCGCTCTTCGCAGGAGGCGCTGTTTTCGACTGGGACTGGCTTGGGGACTGCGCGCTGTCAGAAGTTGCGCCCGCGTTCGGAAAGAGAGGAATCTCATCGTCCGAGGGAAAGCTGGGGGACGGAGTTGCGGGCGGACGAAGACTATTCACGCGCGGAACGTCTGCGTCAGCGAAGAGAAAAAGCGTCAGAGTTAAGGCGAGCCAGTTCATTGTTACGCGCGGCCTCACCGGGAGAGGCCCACTTACCCTATTCTACGATGCCGGGAAGCCGGTGAACAGGTGCCTCGGTGGGGAGGGGACGCTTCTTCCATGCTTGTCCTCGAAGAATGGGGCTGAACTGTACGATCGCACGGGGGAGTAAGCTTACCTCTCTAGCGGGACACCACTTGGACGCCCTGGCGGTCGATGGTCATGGGCAGCACTTCGGCGCCAGCTTCACGAATGGTGTTTTCCACCCGGTCGCGGGCGGCTGGTTCAATCAAAAGGACAACGCAGCCGCCTCCGCCGGCTCCGCAGACTTTGCCGGCCAGAGCGCCCTTGCGGCGGGCATTGTCGATGACGCGGTCGATGGTCTTCGTCGAGATCGTAGGCAGATTTCGCTTACGGAAGGACCATTCCTCGCGCATGAGGCGGCCGGCCTCGGGCCAGTCGGGTTTCTCGAAAGCCAAACGCATTTCTTGAGCTATCTCGGAAATGCGCTCGAGGCTGTTTTGCACCGCGCGCTTGCCCCCGATATGCGCCTTGAAGACTTCCCAGTTGTTGATGCCATGCTGGCGCGGCTTGCCGGTGTAGGCGACCATCACGTGGCGCTCGAGCTCGTCGAGATTGACGCGCAATTCGACGCGATGTTCGCCGCCGGGCGGGAGCTCGATGGCAGCAGCACCACCGAACGCTGGAGGATAGTGGTCCTGCGTTCCGGTGGGAACATTGATGACGATGGCTTCGGCGTCACGGCTTATATGAATCCAGTCAACTTTGCTCTTCCCTGCCCCGGTGAAACGGTCGAGCGCGGCGCAAATTGCTACAGCCATGGCGCTGGAACCGCCGATACCCGCGCCCGCGGGAGCTTCCGAATCAGTGGTAAGTGTGAAGCCGCCCTGCGGATGGAAAAACTTGGTGATTTCCGCGAGGAGCGGGAGACGATAGCGCTTGGCTTTCACGAGAACGGCAAATGAGGGAAAGCTTTCTTCGCACTTGATGTCGCGAGAGACCAGCTTAATGCGGGTGTCGCCCGGATCATTCGTCTCGATAACGCAGGAAGCGTAAAGTGAAATCGCGGCGTTCACGGTGACCGCGCTCGGGTGAAATAGATAGAGCGGCCAGATGTCCAGCGTTCCCCCGGCGAAGTCCACGCGGGTCGGTGCTTTGGATTCGATGATCATGGGTGCGAGCTAGCTCGATTCAGCAGGATTTTTCTGTCGGAGCCAGTTTGACGGAATGCGACTGCTATCTCAAGAAATGACGGTGAGGAATGTCCACGGAAAGGCAATGACCCGTGTACCCGTAAACGAATCAGCTGACGCCGGCAGAGGCGGCGCGGTTGCGGGCGATGAGCTGGGGGCCATCCTTCTTTTCCTGCGCGAGAGCAGGATTGGGCTCGAAGCAGCGGCGGCAACGGGCTTCGTAGGCGCCCATCGCGCCGACGACGATTAGCTCTTCGCTTTCGACGAGACGTTGCGTATGCACCGCAGGGTTGCCGCAGCGGACGCAAATCGCAAGCAGCTTGGTGATTTCTTCGGCAATGGCCAGGAGGCGCGGCATCGGTTCGAATGGGCGGCCGCGATAATCGGTGTCGAGGCCGGCGACAATGACACGCTTGCCGAGATTGGCGAGCTTGGTGCAAACGTCCACTACCTCGTCCCCCAGGAACTGCGCTTCATCGATGCCGATGACTTCGGTGCGCGGGGACAATTTTTCCATGATTTCGGCGGCTTTGAAGACGTTGTCCGAGGGAATGCCAAGGCCGGAATGGGACACGATTTCGTTGGCGGTGTAGCGCGCGTCGATGGCTGGCTTGAAGATCTGCACGCGCTGGCGCGCGATCTCCGCCCGGCGCAGGCGGCGGATCAGCTCTTCGCTCTTGCCGGAAAACATCGGGCCGACCACCACTTCGATCCAGCCCATATTGCCCTTGACGATGTCCACGGTCGCTCCCTTAAGACCCGTTATCTGTTATCAGTAATCAGTGCTCGGCAAAGAAGTTCGTTCTTTGACCTATTATCCGATATCGGCCGCAGTTTTACTCTAAAGAACTTGATGCGCCGGCGGCTTGGCCGCGATACATCCTGGAATTGTAGAATGGCGCAAACGCGGCAATCACGGCAACTCGAAATGCTTCCTGGCGGCTGATGAAATTGTTGGAGAGCACGCCCCAGGCGCCCTGTGCGTCGCGGATGCCAACGGCGCCGGCAAACCGGTCGATCGCTGCGGAAAGCTCAACGCCATTTTCGAGAACTTCGTGAGCCAGGGCTTCGGGGATCTCAATGCCGCCGGAGCGGCCGTAGTGGCCTTGCTTGCCATCGGAGACATAGGCCCAGCTCTCGAGAAAAACGCGGCGCTGCCCGTTCTGCCGCATTCCGGAATGACGCAGCATCTCGTCCGTAGACGCGCCCTCCCGCACAACATCGAGCCCGCCTTCCAGGCCGACGAAGTATCGCCAGGCCGCTCCTTGCTGGAGCGCGATTTCCTGCAGAGCTTCCGCGCGCTGGCGAGCGCCGCGCATCAATTCATCGCGCGACGCAGGTGTGTGGCTGACTCCGCTTTCCACTTCCGCGCCGACGACCTCGAATCCAGCATCGTGATCTAGCGCCGAGGAAAACGACTCGAGCGCTTCCGTGACGGCATTGAGCTTGGGACCGCGCTTGCTGCCAACGGCGATAATGATTTTTTTCATTTGGAGAAGAGCGACGGCTCAATTCTAACGGTAGTTGGACAATAATTTCACTGGGATTTCGCGAGGCTAAGGAAAACTCGACGGGAAATTGCCGGTGAGAGCATCCCTTGGCGGATGAGCAATCCAGCGGCAACTCGAGAATAGGGCATGCGCGTCATTCCCGAAACGGAACTCACGCAAGGCGTTCTCTGAATTCACTGCATCTTGTTGGTGTCTGGGTCCCGAAATGCTCTTGGCTTGATAATGAGGCCTATCGGAATCGAACCGACACCTGAACCTTGGCAATTCTAGAGCTAACGGAATTTCAGGAACTTACGAGCCACTTTCAGGAGCATTCAGTAGTGCTTAGAGCAGTTAGAAACGCCTAATGTTCCTCAGGTTGTTCCCACGAAACGAAGAGTAGAAAAGCGGTTCCGATGTACCACGCGGAACGCGGGTTGGCAGCTAAATCTTCCAGTGTGTCGCCAAGAACAATCAGCGCGCTCAATCCGAAATTCCCAGACAGAGGAAATCGCTCAAGAATAGCGACAGCGCGCCGGGCATTTGCTTCGGCGTCGACGTATTTTCCCTCCTTTTCTTGCGTTCGTGCCAGCTGAACCAGACATCCGCCGCGCATGCTAGTTCTCTTGACGGTCTTCTCTGATTCTAAGATCCCCGCCAGAAATCTCGCTTCCGCTTCGGCGTAGTGCTTCTGTTCATAGAGCCGATAGCCTTCGGCGCAAACCCGAGCTGCGCTGACTTCCCTTGGTTCCGTGCTTCCAGGATGGAAATTGTTTCTACAACGATTTTCTAAAGGACAGCGGCAATTTCTGCAGCGAGGTTCTGTCGGCTGTCGTTTTAGCTACTTCTTCACGTACTTTTTGACGTCCATGGTGAATTCCGCCCCATAGATATTTCCCGCCGCATCCGCGGCAACGCCTTCGGATACCGTGGACTCAGCCGAGGGGGGATAGGGCCCAGGGTCGGGCACGAAGTATTTTACCGAGCCGTCTTTGGCGCTCCCGACGCGAATGCCCCGTTGACAGCCCGGGTTGTATCCGTAGCCTTGCTCGCCGCCGCGGGATTCCGAATCGGCAACGTACAGCACATCGTTCCTGTCAATGAAGATCCCGCTCGGGCGGCCGAACTGTTTCCATTCGGCGATGAAACGGCCGTCCTGGTCGAAGATCTGGATACGGTTATTCTGGCGGTCGCCCACAAAAAGGCGTCCCCTAGAGTCGAACGCCAAAGTATGCGGGCAGTCGAATTCGCCGATCGCCGTTCCTTTCTTCCCCCAGGTCTTGATGAACTTTCCATTCTTGTCGAATTTCATTATACGGGCGTTGGCGGCGGGGGCACGGCCGTGGCCGTCGGCAACGAAGATGTCGCCATTGGGAGCGACGGCAACCTCGGTCGGCTGATCGAATGTGTCTGACCCGGGTCCAGCCACACCGGCCTTGCCGAGGGTGAGCAAGAGCTTGCCATCCGGGTTAAATTTGAAAACCTGCTGGCCCCTGCCGTCTTTCAGGCCATTATCGGCGACCCAGAGATCGCCATCTTTGTCGACGGTAATCTTGTGAGGGCTCACGAACAGCCCATGACCAAAACCCTTGAAGAACTTGCCGGAGGGATCGAATTCAAGAACAGGGTCGAGCGGTGAATCGGCGCAGTTTGTGCCTTGCGATCCGAAGGCGCCACACCGGTCGATAGCCCAGATGTTGCCATCCGAACCGATGGCGATCCCAGCCGTCGATCCCCATTTTCTTCCGTTGGGCAGTTGGCCCCAACTAAGGCCTAGGCGATACGGATTAGGAAGATCGTTGCGAGCACCAAGTGGCGACACGGGCGGAGCTTGAAGGACAGTGGATTGCATAACGCGTGATGCTCCAGTTCCCACAATTACCGCCGTCGCGATCAGCAGAGAAGCGAAGCAATTCACAGGCGAAATCGTCAGAGGTTTGAAGGACATCGGAATCTCTCTTTTTTTTCCTATTCCACTTACGACCTGGGATTTGCGTTCTTGTTGCAGGCCGCCCGCAAACTTACAACTGACCGTTGGAGAATGCAATGCTCGCTCCGATCCATGGTGACGACGAGTCAAGAACACGAAATGGCAGACACGTCAAGCGGGCAACGGATGGAAAGGCAGAAATCTGTTGCCTATAAAGTGAATTTTCCCGCCCCCAGATGTCCGGTTACCACGACTTACCAACTGTAATCGCCTCCGAGTTGAATCCTGTCATAGGTTGAAGAGCTGTTCGAAATTGATGGTTGCAATGACGGTGGGACGGCAGATACTAAGACCTAGCGGCAGAGGGGCCACAGATTCATACCCAATTCGGAGATGAAGCCATGAAAAAGATTCTGCTTCTACTGGCATTGCTTGCTCTCACAACGGCCACATCATCAGCGCAGAAGAAAGAGCAGGAACGCGTTCAGAATGCGGGAACAGTGATGAAGGAAATCCTGAATATCCCCGATGATATCCCGCAGTCTGTGCTCAACAAGGCGGAGTGTGTCATCGTCCTTCCGTCGGTCGTCAAGTTTGCCATTGGGATCGGCGGAAGCTATGGTCGCGGCGTGATGACCTGCCGCGGCGGCGAGAATTTCAAGGGGCCGTGGAGTTCTCCGACCATGATAGCGGTCGAGGGTGGCAGTTTCGGGCTCCAGCTGGGGGGGCAGGCGACGGACTTCATCCTTCTCGTCATGAATGACCGCGGCGCAAACGGCATCCTTACCGGGAAAGTGAAGCTAGGTGCGGATGCGGCCGCCGCGGCCGGGCCTAAAGGCCGCGATGCCGCAGCGGCCACGGATGTCACTATGCGCGCCGAGATCCTCAGTTACTCGCGCGCCCGGGGACTGTTCGCGGGTGTTTCACTTGAGGGATCGACTCTTCGGCCTGACAACGGCGCAAATAAATCGCTCTACGGAAAAGAGATCCCGGCGAAGGATATCGTGTTGAAAGGCGCAGTTCAGCCTCCGGTTTCGGCGAAGTTGCTGCTCGCGACGCTCAACCAGAAATCGCCTAAGAATATCTCCGGCAGGTAATGCGCCGAGGCCTGCCGTACGAGAAGGAGCTCGGCTTCTTGTGCTGAGGCACCGCTGATTGCCACTTGTTCGGGGACAAGGTTGTTCACTGAACCGATAAGGCTGACACGCCGGGAGTTAGCCCGTGCGATTCTGCGGATGAGAAGTTAGTTCTCGCTGGTTTGGGCGCCGAGCCCGAAACTGGCCTGTAGACTTTGACAGATGCTGCGTTCTCTAGGATATGGCCGAATAGCCCTCAGATACGAGACTTAAGGGGAACCATGTGCGACACGTTGAACCACATCGAACTGGGGAACATGTCAGCAAGGGGTCCTGGGAGCAATCACTTTTTCCAGTATCCCATTTAGTCCTGATTGTGCCTGCTGGGGCTGACAACAAATCGAAAAATAAAGAAACTCTACAATGTTCTCATCCCATGGGGATGCGAAAGTGTTTTCTCGAAAAGGCTCAGTAGTTTCGTTTGCGCGTCGCTGGGTGGCACTCGCGCCGCTGCTGTTCGCGGCCGCCTGCAGCCAACCTACAGTTCCCCCTCGGGGAATTCCGTCCACAGGTGAGTGGCGCACGTTCGAAGGTGCGTGGTCCGCCTCAGGTACGCGGCAGACGATCAACCTCGAGACGAATCACCACGCCTCGATCTTCGATCTAACCGGATCGCTGCTCCTCGTCGGCGATCAGGGGCTGGGAGTTGGGTTCCAGGCGCAGGCCATCGGCTTCACCGACAGTCTTGCCGGCATGCAAGGCCGGTGTGTCTGGACGGACGAGCACGGCGATAAGGTGTATAGCGAATTGAACGGTGAATTCGTGGCAACCGGGAATCACATCGTGGGCACGTTCCTGGGAGGCACGGGCCGTTACGCCGGGATTATCGGGGAGTACTCCTTTCAGTGGCGGTTCATCGTTGAGTCCGAGGATGGCACCGTTAGTGGGCGGGCCGTCAACCTTAAGGGCCGTGCGCGGTTAGGCCCGGCGGTCGCCATGCCTGGCGGAGAGCACGGAAAATGAGCACGCCCACTACCAGCCTGCGCAGTCTGGTTAAACAAGCCCTGTCTTTCGCACTGGCCTTCGGCAATTGGTTCGCGCCGATACCTGCAGGGCTAACAAAAGAGTCTTGGCACCTCTTTGCCATCTTTGCGGCGGCCATCTTCGCTGTCATTCTGAATTCATTTCCACTCTTGACTGCTTCGCTGCTGGCGGTATCTGCTGCGGTGCTTACTCGCACGGTCGATCCCGGTAAAGCCTTTGCCGGGTTCGCCAACGCCAGCGTCCTCCTGGTTGTCGTCGCCTTCCTCGTCGCCAACGCCGTGGTGAAATCGGGACTGGGAAGACGCATCAGCCTGCTTGTTGTAAGTGTATTCGGGCGTTCCACGCTCGGGTTGGGCTACAGCATTTTTCTCACCGATGCCATGATCGCACCGGCGTTTCCAAGCAATACGGCGCGCGGTGGCGTGCTCTACCCCATCATTCTTTCGCTGGCCCAAAGCTCCGGCTCCAAGCCGGACGACGAGAAGAACCGCCGGCTGGGTGGCTACCTCATGTTCTGCGGGATGGCCAGCCTCAGCGTGTCGTCAGCTCTCTGGCTCACCGCCACATCCGGCAATCCAATCGCGGTTTCGTTGGCAGAACCCTATGGCGTGAAGATCAACTTCGGCTCGTGGATCGTTGCCGCTTCGATTCCGGTGTTGACGATGATCGCGTTGCTTCCCTTGATTCTTTACAAATTGTTTCCACCCGGCGTGACCAAGACCCCCGATGCGCCGAAGGCCGCACGCGACGCCCTACGCACGATGGGACCGCTCACGCGAGACGAATGGGTCGTTGCGGTGTCTTTTGCATTCATGGTGGCAGGATGGGTGATGGCGGGGACACTAAACTTGAGTCTCGCTGCCGTGGCTTTCGCCGGCCTCGGTGCGCTCCTTGCAACCAACGTCCTCTCACTCGAAGACATCAACCTGCAGGGAGGTACGCTGGTCACCTTCATATGGCTTGCAGTGCTCTTTGCCTTGAGCGGTCAGTTGAACGAACTCGGCTTCATGGGCTACGTCGGAGGACGGCTGACGTCCCTGCTCGGTGGCATTACCTGGCCCTTTGCATACGTTATTCTGCTGGTGCTCTACGTCTTGATGCACTACATGTTTGTCAGCCAGACCGCACAGATATTGGCTCTCTTCGACGTTTTCCTGGGAGTCGGCGTGAAGACCGGCGTTCCCGCACCCTTAATGGCTTTTGCCCTGCTCTTTGCCAGCAGCTACTTCTCGACGATCACCCCACAGGGTGGGAGCCAAAACGTCATCTTCGTAGGGAGCAGCTACCTCACTCAGGGTGAGCTCTACCGACTTGGCCTGCTGACCACGGTCTTCTGTATGCTCGTTTTCCTGGTGGTCGGAACGCCGTGGCTGCTTTTCGTCGCGCGGTGACGCGGGGTTCAAGAAGGCTCTGCAGAAAGCCGCTCAACGACCCTAAGCAATGACTCTGAGATATTTGCAGCCTATCTGTTGCTCCCCGTTTCCTCCGGGAGTACCTCACGAGCCGAATCGTACGCCGGTTTCCAGCCCCCGCCGCATCAAACCCAGCGTGCAGATTTCCTGCACTGGGCTTTCCTGTGTGTTTCACATCAAGGGTCATGGGGCAGATTCGTGCTGGATGGCTTTCAGCTGACGGCTCTCGCCGCTTCAGTCAGTCTGCAACGATCCGTGCTGCCTTCACCCCCGAACAGTGAGTTCGGCCTCTGGACTTTAGGTTTTCGAGGTCACCTATGCGTTCACTTTCGTTACCGCCCGATGACTTGCTCACCATCCCTTGGATGGCTTTGTCGATCGACTCCATGCGCTTCGTTTCCTCCGCGCATGCGATCCTAGCTACAGGGCTCTGACCTTTACCCTGGTGGGTCTACCTCCCACTGGATACATCAGCCTTCTCCTGGACATACTGTTCGGCTCCTTTCTCCCGAACCTCTGGTCGTCATGCAACCAAAGTTTACTCGGGTCGAGGGAGCCGACACTGTTATGCAATCAAGTCCCTCAGGGCTTCAAATCACACTACAGGCTCCGAACTGTCCAATTCTGCACAGACGCGTCGGTCTGCAGCAAGTATGCTGCGGGGCAACAAAATATCTTCAGACAAAACATACATGACACACCCCCGCCCTGAGCCCGAAAGGCCCAGGGTGTGTGGAACGGAATGACAGTTTGCAAGCGCACCGTGCGTGGAGCATCGACTCCGGTGACCCGTTAATCAGGCTGTAACCGCGTTGTTAGAAACGGTGAAATGAGATGGTAGTGGGTCCATCGCGCCGTGCTCCGCGCAATGATCCAGCCTGCGGATTCTGGGGCGCACGTCAATAGGCGTAGAGGTTTGTACAACTAATTTGCACCGCGACGTGGTCTTATATGATTAAGCACAGAAATGGAGGAGCACCTGCCGTCATCAATTCGCATTCTCATAGCTGATGATTACGAAGGCTGGCGACGCCAAGTCCGTTTGCTATTTCAGGAACGGCCACAATGGCAAGTCATCGCCGAGGCGTCGGATGGATCAGAAGCCGTTCAGAAGGGCGAAGAACTGAAACCGGACTTAATACTGCTGGACATCGGTCTGCCAAAACTGAATGGAATCGAAGCCGCCCGGCGGATACGACAACTCTCTCCTAACTCCAGGATAATCTTCCTAAGTCTGTACAATGATCTGGACGTAGTGCGGGCAGCTTTGAGCACGGGCGCCCTGGGCTACCTTCATAAGACAAATGCCCGAGGCGAACTAGTGCCTGCCGTGGATGCGGTTCTTCGGGGTAAGCAATTTGTCAGTAGCAGCCTAAAAGGCTACAAGTTCACTGCCACCTCAGGAGAGAACGCCCCAAACAGCCATGAGGTTCTCTTCTATTCTAACGACACCATTCTTCTAGATCGCCTTACTCGCTTTATTGCTACTGCCCTCAAGGCCGGTAACGCAGCTATCGTGCTCGCAACCAAGTCACACCGGGAGAGTCTTCTTCAGAGATTGAAGGCCGAAGGTGTGGATACAGATAGCGCCCTTCAACGGGGTACCTACATTTCATTGGATGCTGCCGATGCGCTCTCAACAATCATGGTCAATGATATGCCTGACCCGGTTCGATTCCTCGGCGGCATTGGTGGCTCTATTGACGCAGGTGCAAATGCAGCGAAATCAGAGCGACCTCAGGTTGTGATGTTCGGTGAAGCCGTGGCCCTTTTGCAGGCGGAAGGCAAAGCGGATGCGGCGATTCGGTTCGAACAACTCGGAAACGATCTAGGCAAAACACACAAGGTAGATATCCTGTGCGCATATCCATTGAGCAGCTTTCACGGCGAGGAAGACAAGCACATCTTCCAAAGCATCTGTGCGGAACACTCAGCCGTCTATTCTGGGTGAGAAGTTACTACAAACGATTAGATAGTAGTTCGCCCAGGAGCAGCTTGAAGACCGACCGTATACGCCAACGGCGAGCAAATCCTCACGGCTAAACTGCGATGAATGGCTCAAAGACTCAATTCTAGGTTAACCTGCCGCAGTGTCGTCGCCTTTCGCCAGGAGGCGCAGTTCAGCTTCCGGCACAGCGAATTGGGCGGTGCCACAATTCAAACAGACAACAAGCTCTGGAAATATCCACACGACGGGCTTGTCAATGTTCTTCAGTCCGGGAAAATGGATA
>WNGO01000190.1_pt1 | contig 110444 bp, 100 predicted proteins | sample 5400511 | NCBI WGS metagenome assembly WNGO01 (sample SAMN13153380, study PRJNA577476) | soil metagenome | isolation source: 20 cm soil or saprolite under Garry oak tree replicate 2 | place: USA:California | collected 2016-06-15 | reverse complement strand
CATCACACGAATCTGGACACCTATGAGCGGATTTATGAAGAGGACGTGAGAGAAGGAGCCGTGGAAATTGCCTCGGCCGTGTATGCGGTAGCCATGGCCGACCAGATGGTACCGCGGTTCGAGCCGGAGAAGATGCCCAAGCCTGTGCCTGAACCCGGACCGGGATCGCAGGCCGCGCCCGTGCGCCACGTTCCCGCAAACTGAAGCGGGACATTTCCAGCAACGCGACTAACCGGTAGTTACGACGCAGCCAGAGCTTCCAAAAAGTTGATGCCATAACGGAAAGGGCCTGAAATGCGCCTTGTTAATCTCCGCACATGTCTGACTTCATTCTTCGGCCTATGTTGTTTCCTCTTAGCGGCCACGCAATCACCGTCCTCTCTTGAATCACGCCGCAAAGCACTCAACGATCTACTTGCCGAGCAGTGGGAATACAACTTGCACACCCACCCCCTCTTCGCATCCTTCCTGGGGGACAAGCGATGGAATGACAAACTCGACGACTTCTCTCAGGAAGCCATCGACAAGGATCTGCAGGAGACTCAGAAATTCCTAACTCGCTTCGAAGCCATCGACGCTTCCGGCTTCCCCGAGCAAGAGGCGCTGAACAAAGCTCTGATCGTTCGCGACCTTCGCATGGATTTACAGGACGCCCGCTTCAAACCCTGGGAAATGCCTGTGAACCAACAGAACGGTGTGCAGCTTCTATTACCCGACGTTGTCAACGTGCTCTCTTTCCAGTCGGTCAAAGACTATGAGGACTACATCTCCCGGCTGACCCAAGCGCCGCGTCTCTTTGACGAAACCACAGTCCAGATGCGCAAGGGCGTGCGCGACAAACTGATGCCGCCCCGTTTCCTGCTGGAGAAGGTCGTGGACCAGTGCAGTGAAATCGCTGCCCAGGAACCAGAGAAGTCGTCCATCGCCCAGCCCTTTTCCTCTTTTCCCGAGAACATCTCTGAATCGGATCAGAAGCGCCTGCGGGAAGCCGGCCTTTCCGCAATTAAGGGATCTGTTTTACCGGCGTACGCGCGCTTCACCAAGTTCGTGCGTGATGAGTACGTTCCGAAGGGCCGCCGCGAACTCGGCGTGTGGTCTCTCCCCGAGGGAGGAGCGCGGTATCGCCTGGCAATCCGACGCATGACCACCACCGACCTGACACCGGAACAGATTCACGAAGTCGGGCTTAAGCAAGTGGACGAGATCGAAGCCGACATGGTTGGCGTAGCGCACAAACTTGGATTCAAAGACGTGGCCAGCATCAACGACCACATTAGGAACGAGCGTCGGTTCTATGCATCCACAGGCCAGCAGTTGCTCGACTTGTACGCGAACTACGCGCACGAAATGGAGCCGGCACTGCCTAAACTCTTCGGCCATCTTCCCAAGAGCAAGCTCGCTGTCATTCCGATGGACGTCACGCGTTCCAAGAATGCCGTCCCCGCTGACTATACCGACGGTGCTGAAGATGGTTCGCGCCCAGGACATATCAACGTCAACGAATGGGACCCCCAGCACCGCCTCAAGCTGAACGTTGAGGCGATCGCTTATCACGAAGGGATTCCCGGACATCATCTTCAGCTGTCGCTCGCTCAGGAACTCACTGATCTGCCTTCCTTTCGAAAACATGAGAATTACACAGCTTTCGTCGAGGGCTGGGCCCTTTACGCAGAGGGGTTGGGCAAAGAAGTTGGTGGCTATCAAGATCCGTATAGCGATTATGGGCGCCTGGAAAACGAAATGTGGCGGGCCATCCGCCTGGTCATCGATACTGGCGTACACGAGAAGCATTGGTCCCGCGAACAGATGGTGGCTTACTTTCATCGGTACACTGCCATGGATGAGCCTAATGTTCAGAGCGAAGTAGACCGATACATCGCGTGGCCCGGCCAGGCACTCGCATACAAACTGGGACAGCTGGAAATTCTCAAGCTTCGGCAATACACCAAAGATCAACTCGGAGACAAGTTCAACATCCGCGACTTCCACGATGAGATTCTCAACGGTGGCGCCCTGCCCTTGGACGTCCTCGAGAAGCGCATCCACGAATGGGTCGCCAAACAAAAGTTGCCTTCCGCTCCCTAGCCCCCGTGTCAGCGACCTTGCAAGCTGAAATCTCCTGCGGAATGTGGGAGCTAGGCGTTCACCTTTTGTTCATTCGTTTTCCAGACGCCGTGCATTGGCAGGAAAAGCGGAGTGTGCGAAAAATCGCTCACTTTGCACGCGCATTCGACGCCGGATGAACACAGTCGGTAACCAGCGTGAATAGCCGCGCAGCATCGAAAAGGAAAGGAGAATAGCGATGAGATTCTCGTTACCCAAGGCACTGTGGCTCGGGACAATCGGGGTTGCGGCGACGCTGCTATGCTGGACGCCGTCCTGCAAAGCGCAGGAGGTGAGTCCGGCGCATTTCACGCAAACGGGCGTCGAAGACGTTTACCCGGTGGAGAAGCCACTGGCAAAGAAGCCCGCGAAAGTACGCATCGCAACCAACTCCAATCAGGCCGGACCTTACAAGCTGGTAGTCGATCGAAAGCACAATACTCGTCGAGTCGCTCGCAGGCGGAACGTGGTACTCGCAAAAAATATCTGAAAAAACCGGTTCGCCCAGCCGCTCGAAAGAACCGTTGCCTAACGCCCGATGAAGTGTTTTTGCAAGGATTCGGCTCTGACGCTACGGGGTGCCGCCGCTGATCGCGGGCACAAACTATCTCGGACTCGGTTTCCGATCTTCAGAGTTCGCCACGATTGAAAGCGAAATTGGAATTCCGACTTCCCTCAACCGAGATTCCAGTCGAAAGCCCCCATCGACGGGAATGTAAGAGAACGCGTTTTGATCGAACGGGTCAAGATGTCGACTCAGTGCCTTTGGTCCGTCTAGCCGGACGGCAATTGCGGCGCGCAGTAGCGCACGACGAGTCTGGTTGTATGCTTCTGCCCAGCGAAAACGCGGCAAAGCGGGGGTAAATTGCCGAATGACCGGATTCACCCTTGCGAGCTCTTCAATCTCGGCATGGTATGCCTCTTCGAACTGCTCCGGGGGCAGAGCAAAGCGGGGAGCCCACGATGCATAAAAAGACTGCTGCTGTCCGACACAGTTTACGAATCCTTTGACAGAGCCTCCGCAGCCATCGACGATTTCGCCTGCTAGTCCCTTGTTGACTGCAATGCCGGAACTTTCTTTAGGAGTTGCGCGATCAGTTCGTCGCGGGTTTTTGCGATTTGAACGATAGCTAGGAAGTCGTTTCGGCGCACCTTCTCTGATTCGAAGGCCGTACTAAGGCTAAAACCACTCGGCAAGACGCCAAGGCCGTTGGCTAGCCCATTCAGTTGTGCGGGAGAGAATCGAAGCAGGTTCTGGGCAAGAACTCCAGTGATCTCCCTCTCCAGTTTGTATCCAAAAAGAACGGAAGCAAGGCTGCCATCAACCGACAAGTGTCGTGCCGCAGCCATCGCCGCCAGCGCATCACCCATTGCTCCTGGCGTGTCCCCATCGCGAAAACGCAGCCGTGCGCGAAGTCCGGAAACAGCTACCAGCTCTGTAATCGCACCGCGATGTGCGGTATTCGCGAGGGCCCCGTCCTGATCACTTATTATCCAAGCGCACCGCTTGATAGCAGCTCCGTGGTGGAATTCGACAAGGGCATCCTCTGCAGCTGCCACTAATTTCTCGTCTTCCGCGTCCAATGGCAACGCCAGCGATTTTTCAAGCTTCGCCGCCGCATCGGGAGCCAATGCATACGACTGCCTTAACGCGGCGTCCGCTCGCAGGTATTTCACGGCCGCGTTTTCCATATCTTGCTGACTCACAGCTGGAGGGGACTGCGCTCCAAGCCGCGTTGCGGAACACACCGCTACAAGCACAGCCACTGCTGTTTCAGTTCTCATAAGCAGAAGTCTAAACGCTCTACGTACTAATCGGAAGCTAGCCTGCTTCCGCACCGGGCACCGCCTTGGCACTCGCGTCCTCAGCCCCAGGCAGGACGACCGCGATCAAGAAAAGTCCGCCTCGCCTTGACCCAAGGGGTAGCCGCCGATAAGCTTGTTGTTTCTCCGCTGAGGCGGGGCACTCACATGGAACAGATTCACATCACATTGCCGGACGGCAGCGTCAAAGACGTGCCCAAAGGCACGACGCCCGCCGACGTCGCGCGAAGCATATCTCCGCGGCTCGCCGATGCCGCGCTAGTGGCGCGAGTGGCCGCTCCGAACGACGGCGAAGGCGAGCTTGTCGATTTACGGCGTCCGCTCGATCGCGACGTTAAGCTCCAGATTCTCACCGAGAAAGACCCCGACTCGCTCTTTGTTTTTCGCCATTCCGCGGCACACCTGCTCGCGGCCGCGGTGATGGAGTTGTATCCCAACGTGAAGCTGGGCATCGGCCCGCCGATTGACACCGGCTTTTTCTACGAATTCCTCCGCGAAGAACCCTTCACGACGGAAGACCTCGCCAAAATCGAAAAAAAGATGCACGAGCTTGCCGCGCAAGATTTGCCGAACGAGCGCAAGCTCATTCCTAAGCCCCAAGCGCTCGACCTGTACAAAAAGAGCAACCAGATTTTCAAGTGCGAGCTGGTCGAAGAAAAAGCCACCGAGCCGATGGTTTCGTTTTACACCACGGGAAAATTCATCGACTTCTGCCGCGGCCCGCACATTCCTTCCACAAAACGTATTCAGGCGTTCAAGCTGATGAACGTCGCCGGAGCTTACTGGAAGGGCCAGGAAGGCAATCCGCAGCTTCAGCGCATTTACGCCGTCGCATTCTTCACCCAAAAGGAGCTGGACGAGCATCTGCGCCGCATCGAGGAAGCCAAGCGCCGCGATCATCGCAAGCTCGGCGTCGAACTCGACCTCTTCAGCATTCAGGAAGAAGCCGGCCCGGGGCTGATTTTCTGGCATCCCAAAGGCGGCCTGATTCGAAAGATTGTCGAAGACTGGCTGCGCGAAGAGTTGCTCAAGCGCGGCTACGACCTTGTCTACACGCCGCACATCATGCGCCTGGACCTCTGGAAGACCAGCGGCCACACCAATTTTTACCGGGACAATATGTTCGGCGCCGTCGAAGTTGAAAAAGCCGACTACCAGCTTAAGCCCATGAATTGCCCCGGCCACATCCTGATTTATAAGTCAAAGCTCCGCAGCTATCGCGATCTTCCCGTCCGCCTCGCCGAACTCGGCACTGTTTATCGCTACGAGCGCAGCGGCGTGCTGCACGGCTTGCTCCGCGTCCGCGGCTTCACCCAGGACGACGCGCACATTTTCTGCATGCCCTCGCAAATCGAATCCGAGGTGGAAGCCTGCGTCGATTTTGCTTTCGCGGTGATGAAAAATTTCGGCTTTGATAAATTCGAAGTCGAGCTCTCCGACTGGGATCCCGCGCATCCCGAGAATTACGCCGGCAAGCCCGAAGACTGGCATCGCGCCACCGCCGCTCTCGCCGACACCATGAAGCGCATGAACATCCCATTCAAAAAAATGGAAGGCGAAGCCGCCTTCTACGGCCCGAAAATCGACGTCAAGCTCATTGACGCCATCGGCCGTTCCTGGCAGCTCACCACCGTGCAGTTCGATTTCAACTTGCCCGCGCGCTTCGGCCTGCAATACGTCGGCGAAGACGGCTCGAAGCATCAGCCTTTAATGGTCCACCGCGCGCTGCTCGGCTCCGTTGAGCGCTTCTTCGGCATCTTGATCGAGCATTACGCAGGCGCCTTTCCGCTGTGGCTCGCGCCCGTGCAGCTGGAAGTCTGCCCGGTCAGCGAAAAAGTGGCTGATTACGCCAAGCACGTCACCGAGACGCTGAAGCGCCACAACCTCCGCGTCCATCTCGACGAGCGCAATGAAAAGCTGCCCGCAAAAATCCGCGACGCGCAGCTACAGAAGATTCCTTACATGCTCGTCGTTGGTCCCAAGGAAGCCGAGGCCGGCACCGTCTCCGTCCGCCATCGCAGCAAAGGCGATCTCGGCCCCAAGCCTCTCGCCGAACTCGTCGAATCGCTCCAGCGCGAAGTCGATTCCCGCGCGACAAGCTGAATTATCGTCACGACTTTTTCCCATGGCGCCGTGCAGAATTCACAAATCATCCTGAACGAAAACGTCTTCGCTCAAGGCATGCGTCTCCTGGTCGATCGCGACGCTCATCTGGCTGAAGTCGTGCAAAAGTGCGGTCCGCCTCCGCTCTGGGTACGCGAGCCGGGCTTTCCAACCCTCGTCTACATCATCCTCGAACAACAAGTTTCCTTGGCCTCCGCAAAAGCGGCGTTCGATCGACTCAAAGCCGCCGTCCGCCCGCTCACCCCCAACCGCTTCCTGAAGCTCACCGACACCGAGCTGCTGCGCATTGGCTTCAGCCGCCAGAAAACTCTGTACACACGCCTTCTCGCGGAATCGCTCTCGCGCCGCCACTTCGACCTTCGCTATCTCCATGATCTGCACGACGATGCCGCCCGCAAAATGCTCGTAGCCTTCAAAGGCATCGGAAAGTGGACCGCCGACATCTATCTATTGAGCGCGCTCCGCCGCCCGGACATCTGGCCGACCGGCGATCTGGCCTTGGCCACCGCGGTACAGGAAGTGAAGCGCCTTCGCCAGCGCCCGTCGCCCGAGCGCCTGGAAAAAATGTCCGCGCCGTGGCGTCCGTGGCGCGCCGTAGCCGCTCGCCTCTTCTGGCATCATTACTTGAGCAAGCGCGGCCAGCGCACATCGGAGATTTCGCTCTAGCCGGGAATCGCGCACGCTTCATTGGAGAATATGAATGTCGCCAATTTTTTCTCGCCGAACTTTCTTCGCGCTGACCGGCGGCGCACTAGCCGTGCCGTCCTTCGCCCTGGCTGCAGACGCCGAAGACGCGGACGATGACGTGCCCGCCTTGCTCGATCACATCATTCTTGGCTGCAACGACCTCGACCGCGGCATCGAAGCAGTCGAAGAGGCCACCGGTGTCCGCCCGGCCATCGGCGGAGTCCATCCCGGCCGCGGCACGCGAAATGCTCTTCTCTCGCTTGGCGAACGCCGCTATCTGGAAATCATGGCTCCCGATCCTGCCCAGGAAAAGATCGTCCACTTTCCGCAAATCCGCCAAATGACGGAGCCGCGCCTCATCGGCTGGGCCGTTCATCCTCCGGACATTGCCGCTGTCGCCAAACAACTCAGCGAAAACAAGATCGCTTTCACGGGCCCCGACGACGGCTCCCGAAAACGCCCCGATGGCCGCGTCCTCAACTGGAAAACCATCAACCTCGCCGACGACCGCGGCGGCCTCCTCCCCTTTTTCATCGAATGGAGCGCCGACTCCGTCCACCCTTCCAAAGACGTTCCCGCGCATTGCGACCTCGATTATTTTGAAATCCTGAGCGCCGATCCCGAGGAATTCTCCTCCGTCCTCAAACGGATCGGCCTCGACCTCCCGGTCCAGCGCAGCGACAAAGCCCGCCTCCACACCCTCATCAGCGGACCCAAGGGCGACGCCAAGCTCAGCACCTGAGCCTCTCGTTTTGGTTCCCCGGTTCTTGAGCCGCTCCGAAATCCCGGCGCCTTACCCCTTTTTGCCTCTTGCCGTGCAGCCGCTGGCACGTGCTATACTTTGGAGCTCGTCCCCAGGCGTTTTTGCGCTGTGTGGGACGGGATATGAATTCGGGGCCGCCTTGGATCTTCCGGGGAGCTGGTGCCTGCAGGTGCTTGAGGGGGACTTATCGCAGAACGCAGCTTCCGGCAAAGCGACCGCATTCGCGTCAACGAACGAATCAGGGCTCGCGAAATCCGGGTGATCGATGAAGAGGGTGGCCAGCTCGGCGTCATGCAGCCGTTTGAAGCCGTGAAGCTAGCCAAGGAGAAGGGGCTCGACCTGGTGGAAATCTCGCCCACGGCTGATCCGCCTGTTTGCAAGATTACCGACTACGGCAAATATCTTTACCAGGCCAACAAAAAGGCCCACGAGCAGCGCAAGAGCAGCCGCGGCTCGCAGTTGAAGGAAGTCAAGTTTCGGCCCGCCACCGCGGAACACGACTATCAGGTTCGCAAGAACCAGATTATCCGCTTCCTCGGTGAAGGCCACAAAGTGCGCGCGATGATTTTTCATCGCGGGCGCGAGATGGCTCACCAGGAAGTCGGGCGCGCCAAGATGAACCGTCTGCTGATGGAAATTGGCGACCAGGGCCAGATCGAAACCATGCCGCGCATGGAAGGCAACGTCCTGGTAGCGTTGCTGGCGCCGAAAAAAGGCGTAAGCGTCTCCAAGCCCGCGGGTCAGCAATCGTCCAGCGCCCAGCAGTCGCAGTAATCAGCGAGCGAAAATGTTTTTTGTAGGGGCGCAGCATGCTGCGCCAGAGTTAGCACTCAAGTCGAATTTGCAAGACGCGCATCAAAGCGCATCGAAATCAGGAGAGGATTTCTAGCAATGCCGAGGAACGCATCGAAACCAAAATTGAAATTGAAGACCCACCGGGGCGCCAGGAAGCGCTTCAAGTTCACCGCCAACGGCAAAATCAAGCGGGGGCACTCCGGTAAACGCCATTTGATGGGCACAAAAGCGCCGGGCCGTATGCGCAAGCTCAAGAAGCTGACGCTGGTCAACAAAGCAGACGTCGCCAGCGTCAAGCAGATGCTTCCCTACGGCTAGATGAATTTTCTTGTATGGGCGCAGCACGCTGCGCCCCATTCAAGAGCGTGTTGGACGAACAGTGCGGTTTTTTTTGCCGGCGCTTTGTTCTTAAGAATTTGTCATCCTGCGGTCCGGCGCTTTTTGCCGGGCCGCAGGATCTCAATGTAAACTACAATCGAACCTGTTCCAAGTTGAGCTTTCTATAGCGAAGGACAACTTGTAAGCAGTACGGCGGGAGGCAAGTCCCGCAAATCGTGCCAGGCAGCGCTTCACGGGTGCCTGCCGGCCGATTTCCCCCCGGCTTAGTCGGGGCATATAAAGGCGGACCTCAGTTCGCCCTGCTTCGCGGCTCCGTAATGGTTCCGCGGGGAGCGTTCGCCGCAAGGCAAACGCTGCAAACGCATCACCCCGGAAACAAACCCGTTGCGGTACGCGTGTTTTTCGCGTTCATGCAACCCGTCTTGTTTCCCATAAAAAGGAGAAAACCATGGCACGCGTAAAACGCGGCACCAAGCGCCGGGCACGGCGCAAGAAGTACCTTAAGAGGACAAAAGGCTTTTTCCTCACCAAGAGCAAGCTCTACCAGTCCGCGCAGGAAGCCGCCAATCGCGCCGATCGCTATGCCAAGCGCGACCGCCGCGTCAAGAAACGCGAGTATCGCAAGCTCTGGATTCAGCGTGTCGGCGCCGCCGCCCGCAACAACGGTCTGACCTACGGCCAGTTGATTCACGGCCTCAAGGTTGCCGGCGTAGCGCTCGACCGCAAGGTCCTCGCGGACATCGCGGTGAAGGACGCGGCGGCGTTCACGCAGCTCGTAGCCAAGGCCAAAGCCGCCGCTCCGCCCCCAGCCAAGGCGAAGCAGGCGTAGCCCCGTCATTCCGAGCGAAGGCGACGAGCGAAGTTTGCAAGTTCCGACTCTTGTGGGATGGAATCTCTCTTCGTCGTTAGCACAACGTCGGATACTCTTTCGTCGGGCGCAAAACTTCTTCCGTAGGGGCGCGATAAATCGTGCCCTTCGGTGTAATCTACTTCGCGATCATGCCGACTATTGACATCGGTCTCGACAAGACTCTCGCAGCCCTCGGCGTCACGCAGCCCGACCAGGTCGCCTTGCACTTCGCCAAGATTCGCGTGCATTTCCAGGCTCATTTCCAGACTGTTCACGACGAATCGGATTGGAAAATCCTCCGCGACGGATGGCTCGGCCGCAAATCCGGCGTCCTTACGCAAATCACCGACAACTGGCTAAAACCTGCAACGCCAGAGCTGAAGCGCGCTGTCGGCGCCTGTCTGAACGAACTCCGGGCACAGGTAGAGGCAAAGATCGAAGAGCGCCGTCTCGCCATCGAATCTGGCACGGAAGAATCCGCGCTGGCTCGCGAACGCGTCGACCTTTCTCTCCCCGGCGTAATTCGTCCCATCGGCTCCCACCACCTGATCCGCCAGGTCTTCCAGGAAATCGAAGACATCTTCTTCTCCATCGGCTTCTCCGTCGTCGAAGGTCCCGAAATCGAAACGTCCTACTACAATTTCGAGGCCCTCAACATTCCCGAATTCCATCCGGTCCGCGACAACATGGATACCTTCTATTTGGAATTGCCGAAAGGCGCGCCGGCACCGCTCCTTCTTCGCACTCACACTTCGCCCATGCAGATTCGCACCATGGAGAAGCAGAAGCCGCCCGTGCGCGTCATCGTTCCCGGCAAGGTCTATCGCCGCGACAATCCCGACGCCACACATTCTTTCGCCTTCCACCAAATTGAAGGCCTCGCTGTCGACACCGACATTACCTTTTGCGATTTCACCGGCACCATCGAATATTTCGTAAAACAATTTTTCGGGCCCAGTGTGAAAACGCGCTTCCGTCCCAGCTATTTTCCGTTCACCGAGCCCAGCGTCGAGTTCGACGTCTCCTGCCCCTTCTGCGGCGGAACCGGCACCGCGGCTGGTGGAGGAACCTGTTCAAAATGTAAGGGCGCGGCCTGGATCGAACTCTTCGGCGCCGGCATGGTCGACCCCGCCGTCTACGGCTTCGTCAACTACGACGCCAAAAAAGTCAGCGGTTTCGCCTTCGGCATCGGCATCGATCGCCTCGCCATGCTCAAGTATGGCATCGACGACATCCAGGTCTTTTTCCAGAATGACTTGCGCTTCCTCCGCCAGTTCCCGTAGGAAGCCTTGTAGACAGCCCGGCCTTGCGATCTTCTCGTGGGCGGAACGCAGCAATCTGGCAATCACGAGAAGATGAGAACGGTTTGGGGGCAGGCGGCGCTAGTCCCTCCTCATGAAGTTTGGGTTTGTAGGTCGCGGCTTCAGCCGCGACATTAAGCAGGCCGAAGTAGAGGGCTTTAGCCTCTGAGGAATTGGTTTTGAGCACCATGACTTTCGTCGACGCCAAACAACGCTTCTCCAATCGGGTAACGGATTACGTCCGCTACCGCCCGGGCTATCCCTCGGTCATGCTCGATCTTTTGCGTGCGGAATGCGGCTTGCGCCCCGGCCACGTCATCGCGGACATTGGCTCCGGCACGGGGCTGCTCAGCGAGTTGTTCCTGAAAAACGGCAATCGCGTCTACGGCGTGGAACCCAACACCGAGATGCGCCGCGCAGGCGAGGAATTCTTGCGAACATTCCAGGAGTTTTTCAGTGTGGCTGGTTCAGCGGAAGCCACGACGCTCGGCGATTCCACCATCGACTTTGTCACCGCCGGCCAAGCCTTCCATTGGTTCGAACCGCATGCTGCGCAAAGCGAATTTGCCCGCATCCTGAAGCCCGCCGGCTGGGTTTTCATCGCCTGGAATGACCGGCGGATGGAGGAGAAGAACCTCACCCGTGAATACGAGGAATTGCTCGAACGCTTCGGCATCGACTACAAGCGCGTGAAGGATGCGTACCCGGAGGTGCATCATATCCGCAGTTTCTTCGGCGGGGATAATTTCCACTCTCGCGACTTGCCCAACGAACAAGTTTTAGACTGGGATGGTCTGCGCGGGCGTTTGCGCAGCAGTTCCTTTGCTCCGATCGAAGGCCATCCGAGTTACGCTCCGATGATGGCGGAACTGGACCGCATTTTTTGCGCGCATCAACGCGATGGCCGTGTATGCATGGAATATTTCACGCGAATTTATTTTGGCCGTCTGGAGTAGCGCTGACGATGTCCGCCATTTCACTGTCGTGGCAATCTCTTTGTAGGGGGTGCCCCACCCTCGGTGTTTGAGGGTGGGTTCTCTTGAGAAATGCACAGGACAAATAGATGAAGGTTGTTTACAACTGGCTGAAAGACTTCGTTGACGTGGCGGCGTCGCCGCAGGAGCTCGCCTCGCGCCTCGCGCTTTCTGGAACGAACATCGCCGCGGTCGAAACCAGCCCGCACGGGGCTGTCATCGACGCCGAAGTCAATTCGAACCGCCCCGATTGCCTCGGTCACTACGGAATCGCTCGCGAAGTCGGCGCCATCTACAAGCTCCCGCTGAAACACGTTGCACCGAAACCAACGGAAAGCTCCGCCAAAGCCAGCGACGCCGTAAAAGTCGAAATTCAAGCGCCTGAACTCTGCGGCCGCTTCACCGCCCGCGTCATTCGAAACGTAAAGATTCAGCCCTCGCCAAAATGGCTGAAAGACCGCCTCGAAGCCTCCAGCGTCGCCAGCATCAGCAATGTCGTCGACATTTCGAACTACGTGATGCTTGAGCTTGGCCATCCGCTGCACACGTTCGATTACGATAAAGTTCGCGATCACAAAATTGTCGTCCGCCGCGCCAAACAAAATGAAAAGATGAGGACGCTCGATGGCATCGAGCGTCAATTCGATTCGAACATTTGTATGATCAGCGATCGCGACGGCTCGCGTGCCGTCGGCATCGGCGGAATCATGGGCGGAGCCGAAACGGAAATTTCCTTTTCTACGAAAAATGTGTTGATCGAGTGCGCCTGGTTCGAACCGGTCGCCATTCGCCGCGCCGCGCGTTTCCTGAAATTGCACACCGAAGCCTCCACGCGTTTCGGCCGCGGCGCCGATCCGGAAATGACCGAGCTTGCTTCCCGGCGCGCTGCCGAATTGATTTTGCAGCTTGCTGGCGGCGAATTGCTCTCCGGCGTTGTTGATGTTTATCCCGGCAAGCGCGCGCCGAAAAAAATCAGCGTGACACGCGCCGAGATTCTTCGCGTCATGGGCGCGGATGTACCGGACAAGCAAATCGAAGCCAGTCTCGGCGCGCTCGGCTTCGCGCCCGTTCGAATCGACCACAACCGCGGCGCGGAAGGTTCGCTCCTCGCGGCCTGGGAATGCACGCAGCCTTCCTGGCGCGCCGAAGTCGAGCGCGAAATCGATTTGATCGAGGAAATTGCGCGCATTTATGGCCTCGATAAATTTCCGCCACGGCTGCCTGCCGCGCGCCAAGGCGCGGCGCGACTTCCACACTACGAGGCAGAAACGCGTTTGCGCGAGCGGCTCGTCGGTCTTGGCTATCGCGAGATTCTGACAATTCCGCACGTCGCCGAAGAGCGTGATGCCTTGTTCCGGCCGACCGGCGTTGCGCCGGCGCGCCTTGCGAATCCACTTTCCGAAGAAGCGAACGTTCTGCGTTCGAACGGCATCGTGACCATGGCCGGCGCGCTCGAATGGAATTTGAATCACGGGCAGCGCAATGCTCGACTGTTCGAAATCGGCCGCCACTATCGTTTGAACGGAAGCGAGTCAGTTGAAACGCGTGTTCTTACAATTGGCGCGACCGGCGAAGCACGCGAAAAAGGTCTCTACGATGCGGCGCGCGATTTTTCTTTCGCCGACCTCAAGGGCAACCTCGATTCCATCGGCGAACTCTGCGGCGGCTTCCGCTGGGAAGACGGCGGCGCGGAGTGGCTGCATGCCGCGCGTCGCGGTTCTGTCAAACTGAATTCCGCCATTTCGAGCCAAGCGAAAAATAATTCTTCACTCGGAGTTGCGGGGCAGCTTGCGAGGCGCGCCTCGGAAAAACTGAAATTGCGGCAAGACGTTTTCCTCGCGGAATTAGAACTCGATCCGGTTTACGCCGCGATGCGCGAGGCGAAAGAAGCGCGGCGGTATGAACCGCTGCCAAGATTCCCGGCGGTCGAACGCGATTTTTCGTTGTTGCTCGCCGAAGGCACGAAGTTTTCCGAGGTTACGAAAATGATTCAGTCGTTGGGCATTAAGGAAATTTCCGCGATTGAAGCGACGGACCTTTTCCGCGGGAAAAATGTTCCTGCAGGAAAATATTCGCTGCTGGTGAGCGTAACGTTCCAGAGCCGCGAAGCAACGCTTACCGAAGCGCAGATCGGCGATTTCAGCAGCAAAATCATTTCTGTACTCGAAAAAAATCTTGGCGCACAACTCCGCGCCAGTTGAAGACAGTTGAACAAATGTTCCGCAAAGCTTCGCTCTGCGCTACAATCCTGATACATGAGCGCGCCGATAAAAGTACAAATTTTCGGGCAAGTGTATTCCATCCAGGGAGAACTGGATGGGAAGTACGTGCAGAAGCTCGCGAAGTACGTGGACGAAAAAATGCATGACATCGCCGACGTGACGAAAACGGTGGACACGCAGAAAGTCGCGGTGCTGGCGGCGCTGGCGATTGCCGATGAACTCCACACCTTGCAACGCGATCGCGGCGATCATGAACAGTTAATGCGCGAACAAGCCGAGCGTTGCCTGACGCTCGTTGAGCGCGCGCTGAAGCAAACCGCGTAGTTTGTTTTCTTCCAGACATAAAATTTTCATTGGCTCCAACTTGTTGGGTTGCGATCCCAGCGGTGGGCGCGGAGCTGTTTGTGGAGGGCAGCGGGGAGGGCGCCCTGGTCGCTGGTGGCGATGTTGGCTTCGACGTTGCGGCGTTTGCGCATGCCGGGAATGATGGTGCTGACGTCGCGATTATTCAGGATGAAGCCCAGCGCCATTTGCGGCATGGTGTTGCCCGCGGGAACGAGCGGGCGGAGCGCTTCGGCGCGGGCGACGCTGTTCTTCAGATTTTCCGGGACGAAATACGTGTTCCGCCAATCGCCTTGTGGCCATTTGCTGTCCACGGTTAGCGTGCCGGTGAGCGTGCCTTCATCGAAAGGAACGCGAGCGATTATGGCGGCGTCTTTCATGCGGCAGATGGGGAAAAGCGCGTCTTCGGGATTCTGGTCGAAAATGTTGTAGATGACCTGGACGGCGTCGGCGACGCCTTCGAGAACAGCGCGAATGCCGTTGCATGGCTCCCAGCGATTAACACTGACGCCGACGGCTTGCGCTTTGCCGGTGGTGCGCAGTTTTTCGACGGCGCGCGGGAGGCGTTCGTCAGTGAGCCAGCGGTCTTCCCAAGTGTGAAACTGGATAAGGTCGAGTTTTTCGACGCCGATGTTGGCAAGACTTTTGTTGACGTACTCTTCGATGTGGTCGGGCGGATAGCAATCGTCGAGCGTGAAATCTCGGCGGCTGGGCCATTGGCGGTTTTTGGGCGGAATTTTCGTGCCGACGTAAAGTTTCTTTCCGGCGTTGGAGCGCAAAACTTTTCCGAGAATTTGTTCGCTGCGGCCGTCGCCGTAGGCCCACGCGGTGTCAAAGAAATTGCAGCCGAGATCGACGGCGCGCTGGAGGGCGTCGAGCGATTCGGCGTCGTCGGAGCCGGTCCAGCCGGCGAGTCCCCACATGCCGTAACCAATTTCACTGACGTTCCATCCGGTGCGGCCGAACTTGCGATAGCGCATGAGCAGGAGCTCCTTTTGAAATGGGAGTCCATTATAGAGGCAACTCTTCCCGTCCGTGGATGAGGCGAGCTAACGAAGCAATGAGCTAGGGAAAGGCAAAAACGGAGGGGCCCCCACCCCCGTGTTTTTTCATAAGTGTTCATTCTAAAGGGGGTTGAAGTCGTAATGCAGCTGTTAAATACATTTTAGATTACCATTCGAAGGAACTGTGGAAAATTTCTCGCGCGGTTCCGTGGTTTTCAGGTGCACGGGTTCCGCTTCTAAGGCTGTCCTCAAGAGTGGGATTTGGCTATCTTATTTCACTAAGTGAGCAGGAGGGAGGGCGCGATAATCGGTCGCGGAGACGGGTTGCTGGTCAGGGGGCGGGCAATGAGGGGCGAGAAACGACTCTGAAAACGGGGACGAGGCGGACCGCGGGGTTTGAAGCGAAATAGACGGAAGAGGCGCTATCGAACTCGATCGAAAGATGGATGACCTCGCCGGGAAGTACGCGGAAAAAGCTGGCGGTGCCATGTTCCAGAGGGATGTGAAATTCCGGGGCGGGACCGAATCCCAATTGCGGCACTGAGGCAGCGGCGAATTCCGCAGGGGGAAATTCCAAAGGCCGCGCGGAGCGGTCGGCAAAGACGATGCAGTTCCAGCCAGCATCGCCACAGGCGTTGCTTTCCGGGATAGGGTCATCCGGGGACGGATTCCGAGGCAAGAGCCGGAGGCGCAACTGAACGTATTCGTCGGCGAGAACCGTGGCTAGGCCGCTTGCGTCAGCGGGTAAACGCAGCGATCCAGAATCGCCGGTCATTGTCAAAGGGGCCGAGGGGGCTAGCAGGTCAAACTGTACCGGGTGGGCCGACAGGTCCGGAGCAAGTTCTTGCCAGTCCGGCGAATCCTCGTCTGCCGCTGTGTCTGAATGGGCCTCAATGCCGCGAAGCGTCAGAAAAATGTGCCCCACATTGTATGGCAACGCGCTTGGTGACATGCCCGGTGATGCGTGTGGCCAAGCCAGTGGCGGCGGAAAAGCCGCGGAGTCCGCGGAAGACGCAGGAGCCACGCTGATCTGCACGATCACGGCGCCGGTAGCCTTTGTGAGAGGGCAGGACGAGTTGCTGACCGTTACGCCGCTTGCGCTCCCGTTCCAAAAGCCGCTAAAGCAGTTTTTGCCGCAACCAGACACGGCCAGGCACAAGAGAAGCACAACGGGAAAGGCTCTCCGCAGAACGTTCGCCGCGGTTTCAGTGGCGCCAGTGCGCTCCATACTGGGCCTCACTTCTAGGACCGAAATAAGGATAGCACTTCCAGAATTCATCGTGTGGGGCTTACTCTTCCTTGCAGGGGGGCGGCCGAGATGAATAAGAGAAGACTTCTGCTGCTGGGGCTGGCGTGCGCTGTGGCGGCGGTGTTTGCGGCGCAGGTGCGCGGGCAGGCGGCGGAAGAGGTCAAGCGGCTGGCGGAGTTGATGGGATGGAAGGCGGGGACGATTGCAGCGGACATTGGGGCAGGGGACGGGAAGTACACGTTTGCGGCGGTCGAACGCGTGGGAGCGGCGGGAAAAGTGTATGCGACGGAGATTGATGCGAAGAAGCTGGCGGAGTTGAAGGAGGAAATTGCCAGGCGGAAGCTCGGAAACGTGATCGTGGTGGAGAGCAAAGAGGCGGACACGAATCTGCCGGCGGCGTGCTGCGACGCGATTTTTCTGAGGCACGTGTACCATCACCTGACCAAGCCGGCGGAGTTTGACGCGAACCTGGTGCGTTCGCTGAAGCCGGGAGGGCGGCTGGCGATTATCGATTTTCCGGCGCGCGCGGGGCTCGATCCGGTGGAAGGAGTTCCGAGCAACCGGGGCGGGCACGGCATCCCGCAGAAGGTTGTAGTCGAGGAGCTGAGCGCGGCGGGGTTGCAGGTGGAAAAGATTGTGAATGACTGGCCGGATGGCGATTATTGCGTTTTGTTTGTGAAGAAGTAGATGAAGCAGTTGTCAGTCATCAGTTGTTGGTTGTTAGTGAGGATGAGGAGAAATCAGACTCGTGGCGGAGTGCCGCGCCTGAAGGCGCGGGTGTGTCGTAACCTCAAAACCAATTCCTCAGCGGCTGAAGCCGCAAAGATAGGGAACGGCTTATGGCGGACCTGAAGGTCCGACCCCAGTTGCGACACAGACCCCGCACGAGGAAGGGCACGATGTATCGTGCCCCTACAATATGAAACGCACAGCCAGGAGTGGCTGTGCCACGATAAGGACCGAAAGAGTCCCGCGCGGCATGCGTAACGGAGACTACTCCTTTTTGGACCAGGGAGGGGCAACGCCGCTCATGCGGGCGTAGGCGACGAGCTGGCCCATGTGCTCGTTGGCGTGAACGATGATGCGCAAGTACATGCCGTCCACGGTGGCATCGCGATCGACGATGTGAACCTGGCGCTCGAGATCTTTCGGCGTGACCGCCAAATGGGCCTGCTTGACGGCGCGAGCAACTGGCTCGATACATGCCGCCACTCGCCGTCATAGCCCTGCCAGATTCCTTCGGGGGCGGTTTGGGCGAACACGGGGCGCGCGATGAACACTAATAGAAGCACAAGAAGCGCTTTTCTCATGATTGTCTCCAGTCTGGCTCTCTTGTCCCACATTCTACCGTGAAGGCGGCGGGAAGGGCGAGGAACGCGAGTCAAGAGAACCCGGCTGAAGACCGGCCACTACAGCAAACAAAAGAAAGATGCCGGGCTTCCCGACACACATCGTCGGGACCCCCACAAACCGAGGGAAAACCCGGCGCTACGAAGGCGAGAAGAAGGGCACGATGTATCGCGCCCCTAGAAAAGCAAGCGCACCGCCAAGAATGGCCGTGCCACGATGCCGGCGTTCCAGGAAATGCCTACGGGGTGATGGCGATGACGCGAAGGGGGCTGCCGGAGCCGCCTACGATCTTGAGAGGCGCGGCGATGACTACGGCGCCGGTGGGCGGCAACTGATCGAGATTGCAAAGGCTGGCGAGGCCAAACTTTCCGCTGCCGTGCATGACGAAATGATTTGAGAAGGGCGGGTCAAACTTGGCGGCCTGCCCCGCGTCGGTGCCCACCGTTTCGACGCCTACTCCCAGAACATCGCGCTCGCCAGCCAGAAATTGCGAGCACTCTTTGGCCCAGCCCGGAGTGTGCGGCCCGTCGTCCTTGAGATTGATGTATTGCGCGGGATCGGTGCGCTTGGACCAGCCGGTGCGAAGGAGCACCCAAGCGCCCGGTGGGATTTTTCCGCGCGCGGATTCCCATTGGAGGATATGCGCAGAGGTCAGGAGAAAGTCCGGATTTTTCTCGACTTCTTTCGTGACGTCGATGATGCAGGCCGGGCCGATGAATTTGCGCGGAGCGATGCGGTCGACGGTAGAGTCCGGCAAATCCTTGCCGCTGACCCAGTGCACGGGGGCGTCGAAATGCGTTCCGGTGTGCTCGCCGGTTTCGAAGGCGTTCCAATACCAGGCGGGGCCGCGTGCATCGTAGCGGGACAATTCGCGAAGGGTGAAGGGCGGAGAGTTGTTCCATTGTGGAGGGAGAGGGATCAGCGGCGTGGCGTGGCTGAGCGGCAGGGTGAGGTCCACGACGCGCAAATGGCCGGCATCGAGTTCCTCGACGAGCCGCAGAAGAATTTCAGACATGATGACCCCCTGAAGCAAGCAACGGAGAGTATGCCTAGAATGGCGGAACAAGCATAGTAGCGCGCTATTTCCGAAATCATTTTCTCAGCGGCTAAAGCCGCACGAAAGGGGAGCAATCATGTCGGACCTAAAGGTCCGACCCACAAGACCTTCACATGGACTCCGAAGATCCCCGAAGACTAGGATTTGGCCGCGAGCGATTGGATGTGGCGGCGGAACTGGAAACGGTTTTCGAGCAGGCCCAGATCGGTGACGAAGGCCTTTGGTCCGGTGGCTTCGACCTTGGCGACGATGGTCTGCAAACCTCCACCCGAGATGGCGCGGCGAGCGGCGGCGGCGAAATCGGCGACGGTGTGGACGGTGCAAGTTCGCGGGATGCCGGCGGCGCGAGCGATGCCTTCCAAGTCAGTGCCGGTGCTCGTGGCGGTGGGGAATCCGCCGACGGAGAGGAGAGTCTCGTTGTCAAAAACGATGTGGACAAGATTTTTTGGTTTGTAGCGCGCGAGAGTGCTCAAGGAGCCGAGGTTCATGAGGAGCGAGCCGTCGCCGTCGAGGACCACGATTTTTTGATGAGGCAGGCAGAGAGCGAGGCCGAGGCCCGTGGAGGAAGCGAGGCCCATGGCGTGCTGCAAGTAGAAAAAATTGGCACGGTGGCCGAGCGATTGCAGCTCGGCGGGGAGCGCGCCCATGATGGTGACGACGAGGCATTTTTCAAGATCGGAATAAATGGCGCGAAGGCAATCGATGCGCAGCATCATTCCTCCCACATCAAATCGCGCGTGAGAAGCAGCGCCACGGGCTGAAGGCTGCTTTCCGCGAGGGTATGAGCCTGCGCGATGCGCTTTTCGACGGAAGCGGGAGCATCGAGGAAGGAGTATGGGATGTTCATGGCGCGAAGCAGCGGTTCGGTGACGTTGCCACCCTGCGTTTGCCAGGGATCGCGTTCGCCAAATGAGCCTCGATGGGAGATGAGCATAAGCAGCGGGATTTTGTAGAGGTGCGCGAAGGAGACGATGCCGTTGATGGCGGCGAGAAAGCCGTGGTTCTGCATGAGCATCGCGGACTTGACGCCGGCAAAGTGCGCGCCCGCCGACAGGCCCACGCCTTCCTCTTCCTTGGCGAGGCGGACGAGAGTCATTTCGGAGTCGTCTTCGGCGATTTGGATGAGGTGGACGAGCCAGGTTTCCGGGAGGGCAGAAAGCAGCCGGATGCCACTGCCTTTGAGGGCACGGTAGATGAGCTTCGAGCTTTCAAGAGAAACGGGCATGGTTCACGCGGCGACGCGCGATTCGAACGTTCGCACGGGGGAGGATTCTATGCCAGGGAAGGCGAGGACTCAAATGAGGCGGCGCGAGCTTGTGGCAGGCGGGGGCTCCGTCTGCTAGACTGGCGCGGCTTTGACGATCAAGACGCGAAGGCGATTTCTGGGGCAGGCTGCCGGTGCAGCGGTGGGGACAGCCGTTTGCGCGGGAGTGTGGCCGAGACTGTTCGCGGGGATGAAGACGGCGGTCGCGGTGAATGCGGGACCTAGCTTGAAGTTTCCGGCGGCGGCGCGGGAGCGGATAGCGATTGCGTCGTATCCGTTCCGGGATTTCGTCGCGGGGCGAGAAGACAAGCCCAACAGTGGGAAGATGGAGTTGAAAGAGTTCGCGGCGCACGTCAGCGCGAAATTCAACATCAAGAAAATCGAGCCGTGGAGCGCGCACTTCCATTCGCTGGAGAAGGCGTATCTGGAGGAGCTGCGCGCAGCGGTGGTGAAGGCAGGCGGCGCGATCGTGAATATTGCGGTGGACGGCGAGCACAGCCCGTATGCCGCGGACAGCGCAGAGCGGGAGCGCGCTATCGCGTTCAGCAAAGAATGGATTGATGCGGCGGCGGCGATTGGGTCGCCGAGCGTGCGGACAAACATTCCTCAGGCAAAAGATTCGAAACCGGACGTGGAGCGGACGGCGGAGAGTTTGCAGCGGGTAGCGGAGTATGGCGCGGCGAAGAACGTGGTGGTGAATCTGGAGAACGACAATCCGGTCAGCGAAGATCCTTTTTTCCTGGTGAAGGTCATTGAGAAGGTGGGCAGTAAATGGCTGCACGCGCTGCCGGATTTCGGGAATACGCTGGCGGCCCACGACGACGAATACGCGTACAAAGGAGTTGCGTGGATGTTTGGACTCGCGTACTGCATTTCGCATGTGAAGGAAACGGAAGTGGGCGACGGCAAGGATAAAATTGCACGCGTGGATTTGGCGAAGACGTTTGGGATTGCCAAGCGCCACGGGTATAAAGGATATTTTTCGATGGAATGGGACAGCCCGGGCGATCCTTACGCGGGAACGGCGGGGTTGATCGAGAAAACGCTGAAGAATCTTTCGTAGAGACACGACGGGGAGTATTCTTTGCGGTGAATTCTTGGAGGAGGGAATGACAATGAAAATACGGGTGAGTTTGCTGGTGGCTGGGGTGATGGTGTTGATGGCAGCGAGCAGTGGGTTTGCGCAGCAGGCGGCTCCGGCGGCAAGCGGTGCGCCGGCGGCGGGCGCAGCACCCGACATGTCGCCGGTAGCGAATCCGGTGAGCGGATTCGTGAAGGCGGGAGTCGCGCGATACGAGAAGAACATGGTGGCCGCGGCGGAGGCCATGCCGGCGGAGAAATATGCATTTAAGCCGTCGCCGGAAATGAATTCGTTCGGGCACTTGATCATGCACATCGCGCAATCCAACAACACGTTCTGCTCGAAGATTTCCGGGCAAGCGGCGCCAGACGGAAAAATTGCGGAGACGGATTCGAAGGACAAGCTGGTGGCCGCGGTGAAGGATTCCTTTGCATATTGCACGACGGCGCTGGCGAAAGTGGACGATGCGAAACTCGGAGAGCAATTCGTGATGTTCGGCAACCGGCCGATATCGCGGGGTGGCGCGCTGGTGGCGCTGGGCGGGAGCTGGACGGATCACTACGCCACACAGGCGATTTATTTGCGGTTGAACGGGATTTTGCCGCCAACGGCGCAGCCCGCGAAGAAAGATTGAGCGCCGCTCGTGTTTGGATCAGCGGTTCAGGAGTCCACAAATCAACTTGCCATAAGCCGCTATGCTTGCCGCGGGGAGGGAGAAACTGTTTCCAGTTCCCTGCGAGCGGAGGCGGAGCCCTCCAGCTCGCGGGCGGAGCGCCCGTGGTGCACGATCAGGTGCAAGAAGAACATCAGCACAAGGATGCCGCCGAAGGTGACGACGATGGTGGCGCCCGTGGGCGTATCAAGCTGCACGCTGAGGTAGCAACCAAGCGCCGAAACCAGCGTTCCCATGGTCCAGCCAATCGCCAGACGTGTGCCGATGCGGTCGGCAAAAAGCATGGCGCCAACACTGGGAACGATCAGGTAACAGAAAACCAGCAAAACGCCGGCGATGGCTACGGAAGACGTCACAACAAAACCAAAAGAAGCGTAGAACAGGAAGTCCCAGAAGCGGACATTGAGGCCTGACTGTTCGGCTTTACCGTGGTTCATCGAGATGGCCAGGAATTTTTTGCGAAAGATAAAGTGGAAGATGCCGATGGCTCCGTAGAGGAAAGCCGTCTTGCGAACTTCGGGCCAGGAAACGGCGAGGATGTTGCCGACGAGCATGTCCTTGAGGTGCTCGGTCTCGCCGGTGGCTTTGCTCATCAGAAGAATGGCGGTGGCGGAAGCAACCGCGTAAGCGATGCCGATGAAAGCTTCCTGGGGAATATGGCCTCTGCTCGAGCGAGCGAAAGCGAAGATTCCAGCGCCGATGAACGTGAAAGCTAAGCTGATCCAGTACGCGGCACGGCCATGCGGGTCCATGCCGACGACGACGGCGACAGTCGCTCCGAGCGCGGCGATTTGCGCGAGCGCGAGGTCCACAAAAATAACGCCGCGTTCGACGACGTGCACGCCAAGATAGGCGTGAATGCCGGTAAGAATGAGGCTGGCGACAAAAGGTGCGAGCAAAAACAGTAAAATTTCCATCCAGCGGTCTCCTGAACGTTACTTCGTTGTGTCGAAAGCTTGCTTCAGTTTCGCAATATCGTAATCAAACAGCTTGAAGTAATCGGTGATTTCTTTTTCGCCGCCGACAGAAGGCATGAGGACGACGACTTTTGCGCCAGTGTCGCGGGCAATGGCGTTGGGGGTCTTGAGGTCGAAGTATGGCTCGACGACAATGATCTTGACGCCATCGCGCTTCATCTGGCCGATCAACTCGACGGTGTGCTGCGGGCTGGGGGGGATGCCGGGACGCGGCTCGACGTAGCCGACAACGTCGAGATGGAAGTGTTCGGCGAAATTGGGCCAGGAGCGATGGTAGGTGACGATCTTGCGGCCGGCGTAAGGCTTCATTTCGGCAAGCCATTTCTCATCGGCTTGCTTGAGGCGCTGCTCGAACGAATCGTAGCGCTGGGCGAAATACGCGGCGTCGCTCGGGCGCATCTCCGAAAGCTTGTTTTGAATGCCCTTGGCTATGCGCAGGCCGTTTTCCGGATCGAGCCAATAATGCGGATTGCCGAGCGGGTGAACGTCGCCTTCGGCGCGCGTCACTTGTCCCGTCGGAATTTCGAGGATTTTGGCAAAGCGGGAAGCGTCAAAGTAGCCCGGCGCGCCAACCTGAATCTTCGGATTGGTGGACTGGCTGATGAGCGGAGGGAGCCAGCCGATCTCCAGCTCGAGTCCGACAACGATGAGCAGATCGGAGTGACGAAGTTTTAGAAGGAAGCTGGGCTTGGCTTCAACGAAATGAGGGTCCTGGTAGCCGCGAGCAATGGATTCGACGTCGACTTTTTCGCCGCCAACTTCTTGGGCGAGGGAAGCGAGGTCCGTGGTGGCCGTCATGATGTGCAGTTTGCTGTCCGCACGGCCGGCCGGAGGACTGACAAGCGTGAAGATGAGGGCGCAGGCAGCAAGAAGCGCGCCGATTCGGGTAGTCATTTTTGTGCGTCGCATGATATCTCAGAAACCTTTCTTAAAACGGGCCTTAGAACGGATGCGCGCCGTGCGCGCCCATCACGAATAGGAACTGGAACAGAAACTCGTTGGCGTTGGTGAAGCGATCGCTGGGCACGTCCCACAAATGGCCATAACGATACTGGCCACGGATCTGGCTAAACTCGCTGGGCCAATAGGTGAGAATACCGGAAAAACCAGTGTCCGTCAGGCTGGCATTTGTGGCGCGGCCGCTGCGGTCGAAGCGGCCGCCTAGAGTCCAGCGGCGGTTGACGCGATATTCGGAATCGGAATAAAGCCCGAAAGCGTGCTGGGTCTGGAAGACGTTAAGCGGAGAAAGCTGGTCGCGGGCGCTCCAGAACAGTTCTGTGCGGAGGAGGAAAGAATGGTAGATAGCGCGGCGGAGCGGCTTCCAACGAAGGGTGGCGTCAGCGGAATACAGGTTGGTCAAGAAATTTGCCGGGTCAAAGGTAGTGCTGCCGACGCCGGCAGTGTTGTGGCCGCGGGCGTAGGAAGCGCCGAGATCGATGTTGGTCGATTCGCCGAGGTCGCGGTAGAGGCGAAGATGGCCGACAACGCTGGCGTCCTGGCGGCGGTTGGCGGTGAAAACGTCACTGGAATCGCCGCGGAAAACCTGGGCGGTTCCCTGGAGGAACCAGTTTTTCGGGGCGGGCAGGAAACGCGACAAGGAGATGCCGGCATCGTCGATGCCGTCCTCGCCGCCGACGAGATTGTTGGTCGCCAGCGGCCGGTCAATGAATGGCAAGGCGTGATTGTGGATGGTGTTGACTTTGCCGAATTCGGCGCGCATTTTTCCCACTTTCAAAAGGAGTCCCGCAGGGAGAGAAGTGAAGGTGACGTAACCTTCCTCGACGTTTACGCCGGTTTCGCCGAAGGAGATGAAGGCGTCGGCGCGCGCGTAGGGGTCGATGATGGCTTGCATACCCACTTCGGACTCGTGGAGTTCGAGCGAGCGCGATGGCGAAACGGTGTTGCGTCCGGCCGTGCCGATGAAGTCGCCGATCAAGCTGATGTCCGGATTGAGGAGCTTGGCGTTGGAGGTGGCGCCGCCATAGGTCTGCGTTTGCGCGACCTGTGCGGCAGGCACCGGCTCCGGCGCAGCTGTTGACGATGAGGAGCTGGGGAGCACACCTGCCTCAATTCGCGTGGAGGCAAGCAACAGGTGACCCCCGGTTGTGGGATCAGCCGGCTTTGTGTCACGGATAGTCTTCAATTCTCCACGGAGCAAGGCCACTTCCTCGGCAAGTGTGCGCACCTGTTCTTCAAGAGCCCGTATGCGAACTTCTTCGGGAGCAGTAGTGGCCGCTCCCGCAGAGGGGGCATCCTGCCTTGCAGAGACAGAGGGTTTCTCTTGCGCACTGGCAGACGTCGAGAAAAGAATGACCAGGGACAATGCAGAAAATCGTTTCATGGCACCACTCCTAGCTAAGAAATGTGAATTTTCCAACCCGGATACGGACCGGAACTACGACTTGGCTAAAGGGAGGGAGGCGCGCGCGGAGACGTGTCGCGTGGAGCAGCTGAGGATACCGAAATAACCAAAGGAGTGAGTTCGAGCCGGCTCGTGACCGGAACAAAGGCGATGACGGGTGACTGCGTCGCAACCACAGAGGCTGCTGTCGAGCAAACAGGGCAAATATGTGCGGCGGATGGAACGGCCGTCAAGTCGGCGCAAAAGTGGAACTGCGCCCCAAGAAAGACAACCCCGAGGAGCAGCGCCAAAATGCGGATATGCCCAGCCTTGGCCTGCATGTGCTTACTAAGACGAAGCTTAGGTTGGAATGGTTGCAGGGTCAAGCAAACCATTTACTTCGTGGGTTACCCGCCAGCAACCAACCTGCTCAATCCAGCGTCTAAAGTGCTAAGCTAAATTGTAGCTTATGCACCGGGGAGTATACATTTTCGGGAGAACGGTTGTGCGCCGCGCGCTCGCTCTAATAGCTTGCAGCGCGTTGCTGTACTTCGCGGTTGGCGCGACGCTCCCCCACGGACACGCCCAGGGCCCCGACAATGCCTGCCATGTCTGCCAAGCGCTGCACATGCCCGCGCTGGCGGCTGCATGGCTCGATCTCGTCAGCACGTCTCAAATCGTTACCTGGTATTCTTCGCTCCCGCAACACGCAGCGCCGAGCGATTCCTTTTCCCTTCATCGCGCCGGACGCGCACCTCCCACCGCTTAATTTCTCCCTAGGCTTGAAGTGTATCTCTGTGCGCCGGCCTTTTGAAGGCCAGCGTCACCGCCTTTTTTCCGGCGGGCTCTATCCACAACAACCACACATAACCCTTGAAGGGATGGAGAAAAAATGTTGAAGCACTTGAGCATGTGCGCGGTTTTCGTTTTAGGGTTTGTCCTGTTATTGACGGCTGGGCCGGCGGAGGGGCAGATCGGGAATTCCGGCTCGATTGAAGGCGTGGTCAAAGATCCGTCCAGCGGCGTGGTGGCAGGCGCAACAGTAGAAATCTCTTACGCCGTAAGCGGTTTTCATCGAGAGGCGACTACTGGAAGCGACGGGAGCTTCAAGTTCACAAACGTCCCCTTCAATTCCTATCATTTGGCAGTGACGGCAGGCGGCTTCGAGAACTACTCCCAGGATGTGGATGTGCGCTCGGCGGTTCCGACGACGCTGCAAATCAGCTTGAAGATTGGGACGGCAGTACAGACCGTGAACGTGGAAGCGAAGGACCTGGTGGAAAACGAATCCACCTTTCACACGGACATCGACCGGGGCTTGTTCGACAGGCTCCCGCTGGAGAGCGCATCTTCGTCAGTGAGCTCGCTCGTGACGCTGGCTGCGCCCGGCGCGGTAGCGGATTCCAACGGCCTGGTACACGCCATCGGCGATCACGCGGAAAGCTCCTTTTCGGTCGATGGCCAGCCGGTTACGGATCAGACCAGCAAAGTCTTCTCCAATCAAATCCCGATCGATTCGATCCAATCGCTGGAAGTGATCTCCGGCGCTCCACCGGCTGAATTTGGAGACAAGACCAGCCTAGTCATCAAGGTGACGACGCGCTCGGGTCTTGGCCAAACAAAACCTGTTGGCAGTGTGCGGGCTTCTTATGGCAGTTTCGGGTCAGCGAACGGGGGCTTCGATGTGGCGTTTGGAGGCCCGAAGTGGGGCAATTTCCTTGCAGCAAATGGCTTGAATACGGGCCGTTTTCTCGATCCACCGGAATTCCAAGTCATCCATTCCAAGGGCAACGAGCAAAATATATTCGACCGCGTGGACTTGCAGTTTAGTGGTTCCGATTCTGTTCATTTGAACGGCGGCTATACACGTTCCTGGTTCCAGAATCCGAACTCGTTTGAGGCCGTGGCATCCGGCCAGGATCAGCGCGCACAGATCAAGACGTATAATTTCGCGCCAGCCTGGACTCACTTGTTCAATACCAGCACGTTGCTCAATGTCGGCTTTTTCGCACGGCACGACCAGTTCAATTTCTACCCGAGCGCAAATCCCCTAGCGGACGTTTCTGAGACTGCCACGCAGCGGCGCAAGCTGACCAACCTAGGCCTGCGCAGCGATCTGTCCTATGTGAAGGGCATTCATAACGTGAAAATGGGAGCTACCTTCGAGCACACGCTATTGACGGAGGACTTCAGCCTGGGACTTACGGACCCAACGATCAATTCGCCGTGCATTACACAGAATGCTGCCGGGGACTTCGTCGGCGTGGGCGATACCAGCTTGACGGATCCATCGCAGTGCGCGGCCGTTGGATTTGAGCAAAACGTGGCAACCAACCCAGATGCAACGGCGCCGTTCATCCCGCTCCTTGGATGCATCGATCTTACGAGGCCCACGCCCTCTGCAAACGACGGTTGCGCAACGCCGCAAAGCACGTTGTTCGGGTTCCGCGGCCGTGGCGACGTCCGAGAGATTGCGCTCTACTTGCAAGACACCATCACCAAGGGCAATTGGTCCTTCAATGTGGGTGTGCGCGGTGATTTATATCGGGGCCTCACTAAAGAATCGCAAATCGAACCGCGCGCCGGCATTTCCTACAACATCAAACCGAGCAATACGGTTATGCGTGTTTCTTACGCTCGCATCCTAGAAACCCCCTTCAACGAAAACCTGGTTGTCGCCAGCGTGACGGGCAATCCTTTCCTGGACGCGATTTTTGGGGGATCCTCGGGGCCGATTCGCGCCGGACAACGCAACGAATTCCATGCAGGACTCCAGCAGGCGTTCGGAAGATACCTCGTCGTCGATGGGGACTACCTCTGGAAGTACACGCACAACGCTTATGACTTCAGCGACCTGCTGAATACGCCCATCTTCTTTCCGATCGGGTGGCACAACTCGAAGATCAGCGGGTTCAACGCGCGCGTCAGCGTTCCCAATTTCCATGGCTTCACGGTCCTGACCGTAATGGGTCATGCCTCCGCTCGCTACTTTCAACCGCAGGTCGGCGGACTAGGGACCAGTGATGGACCTGTTTTCCGCATCGACCACGACCAGAACTTCCAGCAAACCACGCATGCACAATATCAGCCGTGGAAGCGCGGTCCGTGGGTGGCGTTCAACTGGCGCTATGACAGCGGGCTGGTGGCCGGCGCCGTGCCATTTGCCGCAGACACCACGACAGCAGTGGATCTTACGGGTCTCAGCGCAGACCAGCAGATGCAGGCTGGTCTGTTCTGTGGGAGCGTTTTCCCGACGCTGAGCGCTCCCCTGGTGACGTGCGCCCCATCTCTTTACGGGTCGACGCGGCTCAAGATACCGGTTGCAGGAACGGAAAATGACGATCGCAATCCGCCGCGCGTCGAGCCCCGCCACTTGTTCGATACCAGCGTGGGAGATGATGACCTGTTCCACGGCGACCACTACAAATGGAGCCTGCGCTTGACGGTCATCAATCTGACGAACAAGACCGCCCTCTATAACTTCCTGTCGACATTCAGCGGAACGCACTTTGTGACGCCGCGGAGCTATACGGCGGAACTGGGCTTCCACTTCTAGTGGATTTGCGACGGAAGAGTTGAATTACTTCTGGGCGAGGTAGGTTTTGGCTTCGCTGAGCTCCGGCCGGTCGGCGCCGGGGCCGCAGATTTCGGCCAGCTTGGCGTAAAACGACTGCGCATCGCCTGCCTCGCCGGTGGCTTGCGCAGAGCGAGCGGCGCCCAGCAGGCCGTCGAAGCGGTTTGGTGAATTCTTCAGGACCGTTTTGTATTCGGCGAGGGCGTCGGCGGGACGCTTGAGTTCCAGGAGCATGTCGGCGAGCATTTCGCGCGCGGGGACGCTGACGGATTCGCCGCCATTTTTGTCCTGATGGTCGGCGGCAGCGCGCAATTCTTGAAGAGCCTCGTCCGGCTGCCCCTTGGCGAAGGCCAGCCAGGCTTCAGCTTCACGGAGGTCCGTGGCTTTTTCGTGCGAGACGCCGTAGCCCTCTTTTCGCGCGCGCTTCTCGCGGTCGGCAACGAGCTGCGTCAGTTCTTTGACGTCAACTTCCGCGCCGGCCACGTTGCCGCTACGGGCTGCGCCGATGGCGCGCGCCCAATAAATGGTGTCCAGCCAGTCTTTACGAGCCGCCGGAACCGGCAAAGCAGCTGCTTCCTTCCAGCGGTGCAATTCCAAAGCGGTTCGCGCGGCGAGATAGGCGCGATCGCCGGCTTTATTTTCCTCGCTGGCCCCCACGACGTGGTCCGTGTGCTCGACGACTTCGCGCGCCTTGGCTTCCTGGCCGCTCTGCAAATAGGAATAGCTGAGGAAGTCCATGGCGTGTGTTTGATAGTGAGATTCGGCAAGATGCATTTCGGCGGCGTGCGCACCGGAAGTGTTTGCGGCAATATTCGAAGCGATGGAATCCTGCCAAAGGCCAAGGCGCACAAAGATATGCGATGGCATATGCAGGGCATGGGCGGAATCCGGCGCGATGGCCGCGTACCGACGGGCGGCCTCGAGACCTTGTGCTGCGAGTTCGGGGCGATCAGTTGCGTGAATCATGTAGTGCGCAACCCCCGGATGATCGGCGTGCTGCTGAAGCAAGGGTCCGAGAATCGCGATGGCTTTCCTCCGGTCAGCCATTTCGTTGTCGCCGTCCACGTAAGCCAATGACACCAGCGAAAGAGCATAAAAAGAAGCGAGTTCGACGTCGACGGGATTCTCACGGTAAAGGCGTTCCAGCACCGTGGAATAAGCTTTGATACGGTCGGCATGAGTCATTTTGGATTTTTTCTGAAAGAAGGCGGCGGCAGCGTCAAGGAAACCCTGCTCCCGTGGATTTGCGGAGTGAGGTTTTTGAGCAGCCTCAATGTCTTTGCGGCCTTCTTTCAGAATTTTGTCATTCGGGAAGTCCCAAAGCTGATGGAAACGGGCCATCGCCTGGCCCCAGTGGGCGATAGCACACTTCCGGTCGTGCTTAGCGGCTTCGGTGAAAGTCTGTTCAGACTCCTTGTATTGAAACGAGTGGAGCAGCGCGACGCCCTTTTCGATCGTGGGTTGCACGTCGGCGGTGCAACTGGTTGGGAAATTCACTTTGCCAAGCTGATCGGACGGCGCGAAGGGCGACGCATTCGCCTGCCGAGTGGCCGGACGAATCGCGAGAACCGCTAGAACAAAGAAGAGCAGGCCGGCGGCTGAAGCAGTTCGGCGTGGATGGCGCATGATTCTTCCTCCTGTTGCTTGCGGTGATTTTACTCCTGACGATTGGCTTTCGCGGAGATAAACCTTTTGGCGGCGGGGCGCTGCAGGAGTTGGACGCAGGTTTGGCGCGGAGGATACAATGGGAATGGAGCGGTACTTCGAAGCAGGTGAGGGTGCGAAAGCTGTTTGAACCAATGCAGAATCTCTGAGGTGCTGCGGATAGACAGCCTGTGTGCACGGCCTGTCCCGCTGGCGGGTCACATCGAATAGCAATAAAGATGACGACACGCGAGCGGGGCAGGAAAGCCTAACGGTTGGCTCGTGGCGCCCACTTTATTCAGAGGTTCACAGCCTAGTTCCCCACGGCCAAGCGGTCCGCTCCATTTTTATGTTTCTGCTGTACGAAAGAGTGCATGCGCGTACTTTTCGTAGGAGACATTGTCGGCTCGCCGGGACGGCAGATCGTTCGCGATCGCCTGGCGGACATCGTTGCGCAGCGGCAGATCGATCTGGTCATCGCCAATGGCGAAAACTCGGCGTCGGGATTCGGGATCACGCCGCGGCTCGCGGAAGAGCTTTTGAAAATGGGAATCGCTGTTCTCACCGGAGGAAATCACAGCTGGGACCGCAAAGAGATTCTGGAGTTCCTGCCACACGAGCCACGGCTGCTGCGGCCAGCGAATTTTCCGGAAGGCAATGCGGGCAGCGGACTCTACCTGGGGACAGCGAAGAATGGCGTGAAGTACGCCGTGCTGAACCTGCAGGGGCGCGTGTTCATGACACCGATTGACGATCCATTCCGGAAAGCCGACAGCGAGTTGGCGAAAATTTCAGGAGATGTCGCCTTCGTGTTCGTGGACATGCACGCGGAAACCACCAGCGAGAAAATCGCCATGGGCTGGTACCTCGATGGCCGCGTGACCGCCGTTGTCGGAACGCACACTCACGTGACCACTGCCGATGAACATGTTTTGCCGCAAGGCACGGCGTATATCACGGACGTCGGGATGACCGGTCCGCATGGCGGCGTGATTGGAATGGACCGCAACGGCATCATCGGGAAGTTCCTCAACGGGCTGCCAGCGCGGTTCGAGGTGGCTTCCGGCGACGTGCAGATGAATTGCGTTTTGATCGAAAGCGATGACGACGGGCCGCGAAATGCTTCCGGCCGGCTCCGTGCGCGCTCGATCGAGCGCCTGCGGTTCTGTATTGACTAATCGTTTCCGCGCACGGCTGAAGCGCGGGGCAACCTGGGCGAGTCCGTAGTAATCTGAACATTCATGCGAAAGAGGGTGGGCGCAATCGTGAGAGTTCTTGCGATGACGTGTCTGCTGGTGTGTGCGGCGCGGATTGCGGCTGCTCAGGACGAGGGCGACCTCACTGCCAGACAAAGGATATTTCCGGGAGTGGGTCCCGGGCTGCGCACGGTGAAGCGGGGCGGGGATGGGCGGCTGTACATTCTGGCTTCGCCGTCGCCGGGTTTGCTGGTCTTCGACGCACAGGGCAAACAGGTTCTATCCATCGGCGAACTTCCCGGCGCGGGCACCGGTGCCAAGACGGGCCGCCCATTGATCACCTTCGGGGAAGACTGCGATGGCGCTGCCGACGGCAAGATTTACGTGGCGGACCGCGGCGCGAATCTCATTCAAGTATTTAGCTCGGATGGCGCGCCTGTACGGTCGATTTCCGTGAACGCGCCTGTCGCTGTGGCTGCCCTCCCTGAGGGCGAGGTCGCTGTGGGCACGCTCCGCGAACCGAACCTGGTGATTGTTTTCGACAAGAATGGAAGAGACGTGAGAGAGTTTGGCGAGCCGGAACCGATCACCGAACGCGCGGAACTGAATCGCTATCTTAACATCGGCGAGATGGCCACCGACGGCCAAGGCCATGTCTACTATGGGTTTACGTTTTTGCCGGAGCCGACCGTGAGGCAATTCGATAGGCTGGGCTATGCACGGCAAGATATCCAGTACACGGCGCTGGAGGCGATGCCGGCGGCCCAGGCCGCGCGCAAGGAGATTGTGCGCCAGGAGAGCAAGGGGAAAGAACCCTCCTTGAAGCGCATCCTCACGGCCGTGGGCGTGGACCGCTCCAACGGCGAAGTCTGGGTCGCGCTGTACAACACGCTGCTGCATTTTGACAAGGAAGGGAACCGGCGCGCCACCTACAAGATCTACACGCCGCAGGGCGCGCGCCTCGAAGCCAATGCCATCGTCGTGGACCAAGACCGCCTGATCATCGGAAGCGACCCACTGGGCATCTACGAGTTCGAGCGGCCCGATAAAAAAAATCTGAAATAGGCAAAGTTTTCCTCAGGGACTCCCGTAGTAGTCCGGTGCGGGAATTGTGCGCAGCGTGAAAAAATTGTTCACAAATGCGGGGAAAATTCGCATCTATGGAGCAGCGCGAACAAAATTTGTGCTTGTGGAAAAACTGTGCATGGGGTGTGAAAGCCGGTGCATGCCTTCTCTTATTTTTCTCTTGCCCCGTGCGCTCCAATCAGAGACAATCCCGCGCTGACTCATAGCGGCGGTATGTGGCCGACTAATTCCAAGCCGGGCCGCGGGCGGAGCGACAGGGGCATATCGGAGCGTTCCGGCGCGGGCAAGAATCCCGAAGCCTGTAGAAAGACGCGGACGGACCTGCTTTCCACAGTTTTTTCACATCTGTGGAAATAGCACGGGTTTCTCTTTTCTCTTCCAATGACGACGGCAACCAAAGCGGAGCGTGAGCGTGAAGCTGTGAATTCCTGGGATAAATTCCTCGATCGGGTTAAATCCCGGGTCAGCATCAATACCTTTACAACCTGGTTCAAGCCGACGAGGCTGAACCGGGCCGAGGGCGAAACACTCTTTATTCAGATCCCCAGCGCCGTCTTCCGGCAGGTTCTGACGCGCACTTACGGCGATATCGTGAAGGCTGTTTTTCATGAAGTCGGCACGCCGAACATGAAGGTGCAATACGTGTGCACCGAAGAGGAGCCGGCCCAGGCAGCGCCAGTGGTTTCCGGCGTGAAACAGTCAAAATTGGATTTTGAGAGCAGCGACCACCAGCTCAACACGCGCTATACCTTTGATTCATTTGTCGTCGGCAAGTCCAATGAGTTTGCCCACGCCGCTTCGCGTGCCGTTGCCGAACAGCCTTCGAAGGCCTACAACCCGCTGTTCCTCTACGGCGGCGTGGGCATGGGCAAGACGCACTTGATGCACGCCATCGGTCACACCATCAAGAAGCGCAATCCAGCGATGCGGCTGAGTTACGTCAGCGCGGAAAAATTCACGATTGAAGTGATCAATTCGCTGCGCTTTGACCGCATGATCAGTTTCCGCGACCGTTTCCACACCGTTGATGTGCTGCTGGTCGACGATATCCAGTTCATCGCCGGAAAAGAGCGCACCCAGGAAGAGTTTTTTCATACCTTCAACGCGCTCTACGAGCAGCAGAAGCAGATTGTCATTTCCTCGGACTGCCTGCCAAAGGACATCAACTCCATTGAAGAGCGGTTGCGCTCACGGTTTGAGTGGGGATTGATTGCGGACATTCAGCCGCCGGACCTGGAGACCAAGATTGCCATTCTGCAGAAAAAAGCCGAGAACGACCGCTTCAGCCTGCCCGATGACGTGGCGGAATACATCGCACGTGCCATCAAGTCCAACGTGCGCGAACTCGAAGGCGCTTTGACGCGGCTGATGGCCTACGCCTCGCTGACAGGCGCGACGATTTCTCTGGGGACCGCACAACAGGTGCTGCGGAACATCATCGCTTCCCAGGAAAAGCGCGTCACCATCGACCTGATCCAGAAACGCGTGAGCGAGCACTTCAATCTGCGCGAGCAGGACCTGAAAGTTCGCAGCAACACGCGGGCAATCGCTTTCCCGCGCCAGGTGGCGATGTACATCGTCAAACAGCTCACCACCGCTTCGCTTCCGGAGATCGGCCGCCAGTTTGGTGGCAAACACCACACCACGGTCTTGCATTCCATCAACAAGATCGAAGAGTTGCGCAGGTCCGACAAAGACTTGAACCGAACGATCACACGTTTGATGGACGCATTACAGTAAGGCTGGCTTTTCCCTCTTTAGCTTAGTCCGAGATGCGGGCTTCTCCTTTTGCCTGCGTTTCGCGCTTTCTTTTTACCACCGGTCTCCGCTTCCGCTCTTTTTGAGATTCGTCTGCGATCCAGTATGCATGTGTTGTGGAGAAGACTTGAGAAAGGTGCGGAAAATATGTTGAAGGGAGTGGATTAATTTTCAAATTTCATGATGCGCTGTACGACAGGCGGATAGTTTTCCGAGATCCTCACAATTTGCCACTTGCAAAGCAGCTTCGCAAATCCATTACACAGTTGGAGTTTCCGGGCGTATCCACAGATTCACAGCGATCATCACAACAACAAGCTCTATAGTTCTTTAAAGTTCAAAAAAGATTCTGATGTATTGACGATGCTTGTGGATTGTTGTTGCGTTTGATGCTTGGGAGCAACGCCGGGAGAAGGAAGGGGGTTTCCCTCCTATTTCCACAGCGCGGCGGCATGCGGCGGGCTTTATACTTTGCCAAAAAGCGAGTAAAGTACGGCAGCGGTAGAAATGAGCAACGGAGGCCTGGTCGCAGGCCTAATCGAGGGTAAACTTCACAATGACCGCACCCGGAACGGCACGCGAGGAACATCAAGCGATGGAATTCAGCGTCACAAAGTCCGCGCTGTTGAATGAACTCTCGACCACACAAGGCGTCGTCGAGCGCAAGACCACGATTCCCATTCTGTCGAATTTGCTGGTCGAGGCCAAGGGAAGCCAGTTGACGATTACGGCGACTGACCTTGAGCTGAGTATTCGCACGTCGTGCGAAGCCAAGGTCAAGAAGGAAGGCGCCGGAACCATCCCTGCCAAGAAACTGCTGGAACTGGTGCGTTTGCTGCCGGAAGGCGAGATTAAGGTCAAGCTGCTGGAAAATCACTGGGTTGAGATCGTCAGCGACAAGAAGAAATACAAGCTGGTGGGCATGGCGAAAGAAAATTTTCCCGCCTTGCCGGTGATGCCCCACACCCTGGTAAAGATTCCCGCTCCCATCATTGAGAACCTCATTCGAAAAACAAAGTTTGCGATTTCCATGGAAGAATCGCGCTACACGTTGAACGGCGGCTTGCTGATCTTGAAACCAGACACGCTGGCGATGGTGGCGACAGACGGCCATCGCCTGGCGCTTGCGGAGACGGATCACAAACTTACGGGCCTGAATGGCGAAGTAAAAGTGCTGATCCCGAAGAAGGCCATGGACGAAGTCGAGAAGCTATCCGGCGCCGCGGGCTCCGACGCGCACATCGAATTTGCAAAGGACGAAAGCCACCTCTTTTTCCAGGTGGGACATCGCTTGCTGATTTCGCGTATTCTCACCGGGCAGTTCCCGAATTACGAAGCGGTGCTGCCGCGGGACAACAACAAGAGTGTGGTCATTGAGCGGGCAGAGTTGAGCGATGCGGTGCGGCGCGTTTCGCAGCTTGCCGATCAGCGCTCTCACGCCGTGAAGCTGGCCGTTTCCAAAGAAGGCATCGAAATCTCCGCCTCCAGCCCGGAATACGGCGAAGCCAAAGAAAGCATCGACAAGGAATTCAAGGGCGATCCCATCGCCATCGGATTCAATTCCAGCTACATGTTGGATTTTCTTGGCGCCGCCGCCGATGGCCCGATCAGCATTGAATTGAAGGACGAACAGTCCGCCGGGCAGATGCGCCCGCTGGCCGACGAGTCCTATCGCTACCGCTACATCATCATGCCCATGCGCATCTGAGGCGACAAAAATACAGAAATTTCCGCCAAGAAAGGCGCTCTTCAAGGCGCCTTTTTTGATTTCCCTTCAGCTGGCCCATACGCCGCGTAAACTTAAGTAAAGACAATACTTATTTCAGCGTTAGGCTCGCGATCACGCTTGAGAAATCTCCCCACATCGCGTATAATTTTTGGGTTGTCGATTCGCTGATTCGCATCCTCCAAATCGACACGTCCGCCAGGTAAAAGTGACCCAGGATTTGGGCTTCGCGCCAGGAGCTCGGGAGCGCTGACCTGGAGAAACATGAGCCTTCGCCACGTCTCGCTGCGCGAGATGGGATGGAGCAGGAACCCTACGAGTTCTGGATTTGCCCAGCGAAACCGGAACCAAAGGGTAAGGCGTCGGCCGCTTTTTCGGGCCGCACGAAAATGACGATCGGAACATTCCGAACACACGCCTTCCTTGCTTCACAGAAAACGAGTTTTGAGCGCGGACGCCTGCTCCGAATGGCTCGGGGTCCGTTCAGCGCCGCAGGTTTGCGTCAGCCGTTGCAACGCCAGGAGATGACATGGGCGATAAAGAAAACGTGGGCAGCACGCCGCAAGGCGGCCACAAGTACGACGCGAAATCGATCAAAGTTCTCGGCGGACTCGAAGCAGTGCGCTTGCGTCCCGCGATGTACATCGGCTCGACCGGCGAGATGGGCCTGCATCATCTCGTTTGGGAAGTGGTGGATAACTCGGTCGACGAAGCGTTGGCCGGCTTCGCGGACGAAATCAACGTCACCGTGCACGCGGACAACTCCGTCACGGTGGTGGACAACGGGCGCGGCATTCCCGTGGACATGCACCAAACGGAGAAGCGTCCCGCCGCGGAAGTCGTGCTGACCGTGCTGCATGCGGGCGGAAAATTCGACAGCGACACGTACAAAGTTTCCGGCGGCCTGCACGGTGTGGGCGTTTCGGTCGTCAATGCACTTTCCGACTGGCTGGAACTGGAAATCTCGCGCGACGGCGCGGTGTGGGAACAAACTTACGAAAAAGGCAAGCCCACCAACAAGCTGAAGCAAACCGGAAAAACGCGCAAGACCGGAACGAAAGTTACCTTTCATCCCGATCCGACAATTTTCGATAAGACGGAGTACAGCTTCGATACGCTGTCGCAGCGCTTGCGCGAACTGGCCTTCCTGAACAAAGGGCTGAAAATCACGCTCAACGACGAGCGCACGGAGAAAACGGCGGAATTCAAATTCACCGGCGGTATCGGGGAATTTGTCAAACACCTCAACCGCGGAAAATCCACGCTGCACGATTCCCCAATCTACATGGAAGGCAAGCGCGGGAACGTCGAAATCGAAATCGCGCTGCAGTACAACGATACTTACGGCGAAAATATTTTTGCGTTCGCGAACACCATCAACACCGTGGATGGAGGGACGCATCTTTCCGGGTTTCGTTCCGCGCTGACTCGCAGTATCAACAACTTTGCATCTGCCCAGGGCATGCTCAAGGAGCAGAGAGACGAAGTCACGATCACGGGCGATGACGTACGCGAAGGCCTGGTCGCCGTAGTCAGCGTGCGGCTGCCGCAGCCGCAGTTCGAGGGACAAACCAAGGGCAAGCTGAACAGCGACATCAAGGGCGACGTCGAGCAACTTGTTAACGAAAAGCTCGGCGAATGGTTTGACAAGCATTCGACCGTGGCGCGGCGCATTATCGGCAAGTGCATTGAAGCGGCGCGCGCCCGCGAAGCCGCCCGCAAGGCCCGTGAGTTGACGCGTCGCAAGTCCGCCATGGATTCGAGCGGCTTGCCGGGGAAACTCGCCGATTGCCAGGAACGCGATCCCGCGCGGTGCGAGCTGTTCGTGGTCGAGAAATACCAGGCGATCCTCCCGCTCAAGGGGAAAATCCTGAACGTTGAAAAAGCGCGCTACGACAAAATGCTGGGGCATGAAGAAATTCGCGCCATCATCACGGCGCTGGGCACCGGCATTGGCAAAGACGATTTCGACGCCGGTAAATTGCGCTATCACAAAATTATTTTGATGACCGATGCGGACGTGGACGGCAGCCACATCCGTACCCTGCTGCTGACATTTTTCTTCCGCCACATGAAGGAGCTCATCGAGCGCGACCACATTTATATAGCGCAGCCGCCGCTCTATCGCGTGAAGCGCGGCAAGACGGAAAAATACATTCGCGACGAACGCGACTTCGCGCGCGAGTTAATGAAACGCGCTACGGAAGACCACGTCGTGAAGGCCAAGGAAGGCGTGACACTGCAGGGCGCCGGCTTGACTTCTTTCCTGCTCAACGTGCAGGAATACGAGGCTGCCGCCGCGAAGCTTGGCCGGCGGCTGAAAGAGCCAAAGCTGGCGGAAGTGCTGGCGGAAAATGGCTTGGACAAAAAGACCGACTTCGAAGAAAAGAAATCCGTAGAGAAACTCCTGAAGGAAATCGAAAAGGCAAAACTGAAGCTCGAAGGAAAAGTCGCCTTCGACGAAGAGCACAGCTTGTACGAAATCCTGCTGGATGCGCCGAACAATTCCAAAATCAACTGGGCGCTGGCGGCGACCGCAGAATACAAGCGTTTGCGCGCCCTGGCGAAACAGATCGATGAATTCAACAAGCCGCCGTTCACCGTTTCACGCAACGGCGACAAGGCCGTCAAGGAAAGAGCGCAGGACGTGCTGAGCTACGTGATGGAAGACGCGAAGAAAGATTTCACCATCACGCGGTTCAAGGGCCTCGGCGAAATGAATCCGACGCAGCTCTGGGAAACCACGATGAACGCGGATACGCGCACGCTCCTGAAAGTGAAGCTCGAGGACGCCGTGGCGGCCGAAGATATTTTCACCACGCTCATGGGTGAAAACGTCGAAGCGCGCCGCAAGTTCATCGAGGACAACGCCCTGGAAGTCGTGAACCTGGACATCTGACGCGTGTCGGGCGAATCCCAGGCCGACGGCGGGTCCATTCGCAGCGCGATTCGCTGGGGTTTGGTTCTCGCGGCGGTGGCCACATTTGGATTTCGATTGCCGCGACTCGTGCATGAAATTCGAGCATGGCGTGGGGCTGTTCAATTAGGCGACGCATCCGGAGCAGAAGGCTTGCGAACGTTTGTGGTCGCTGATTCGATCGGCCTCTTGACTGTTTTGGCTTTCGGCGTGGTGATCTATTTCGTTTTACGGCCGATCGGCAAGAGCCAGCCATGATGTATCAGTTAGGCTGGGCAACGCTGCCGGGACTGCGCGGGTTGAGCGTCAGCGAGTTTCGGGCAACGCCGACGGATGCGCCGGACAACGAACGTGGCGTGGCGATCGAGTTTGCTAAGGACGGTGAGCGCGAAACCTTTTTGCGCGAGATTGAGGCTGCTTTCGCCGCGCGGCGTTTTACGAATTCAGCGGACGCGTTCGACACGGTGAAGGCCTACGTGCTGGGGCACGCGTCGAAGTGATTCGTAGCCCCTCGGGGCGGCATGCCGGGCCAAATCCCGGCGCTACAAAGGAAAAGAGCGATACACGAGGACACATGGCGGACGAACAAAACCAGTCAGTGATGATTCCGGTCGATATCGAAGCCGAGATGAGGAAGTCGTATCTCGACTACTCGATGAGCGTGATCATCGGCCGCGCGCTGCCCGATGTGCGCGACGGCTTGAAGCCCGTGCACCGCCGAATTCTTTTTGGCATGTATGAGCTGGGACTCACATCGACGAGGCCATACCGCAAATGCGCGAAGATCGTCGGCGAAGTCCTCGGCAAATATCACCCGCACGGAGACACGCCGGTCTATGACGCGCTGGTGCGCATGGCGCAGGACTTCAACATGCGCTATCCGCTAGTGGATGGGCAGGGCAACTTCGGCTCCGTTGACGGCGATATGCCCGCGGCGATGCGGTACACGGAAGCGCGCCTCTCGAAAATCGCGGAAGAATTGCTCGCCGACATCGAAAAGGAAACCGTCGAATTCACGCCGAACTTCGACGAAACGGAAAAAGAGCCCACGGTTCTTCCCACACGCGTGCCGAATCTGCTGGTCAATGGCGCGAGCGGCATCGCTGTCGGCATGGCCACCAACATTCCGCCGCACAATCTGCGCGAGATTATTGACGCCACCATGCTGCTAATCGAGAAGCCGGACACGACACTGAAAGAAGTGATGAAGCTCGTACCTGGGCCGGACTTTCCGACCGGCGGCTACATCGCCGGGCGCGAGGGCATCGAGGCGGCATACAAAAGCGGACGCGGCAGCTTCACGATGCGGGCGAAGGCCGCCATCGAGGAATCCGGCAAGGACCGCGAAAATATCGTCATCACGGAAATTCCGTACCAGGTCAACAAGGCGACGCTCATCAAGCGCATCGCTGAGCTGGCGCAAAACAAAAAGATCGACGGCATCGCGGATGTGCGCGATGAAAGCGATCGCGACGGCATGCGCGTCGTGGTGGAGCTGAAGCGCGGCGAGGAATCGCAACTCGTCCTGAACAACCTGTTCAAACACACCCAGATGCAGGAATCGTTCGGCATGATCATGCTGGCGATTGCCGGCGGACAGCCGAAAGAAATGGGGCTGCTGGAATTCATCCGACTCTTCATCGACCACCGCCGCGACGTGGTGCTGCGCCGCACGCGCTACGAACTGCGCAAGGCCCGTGAGCGCGAGCATATTTTGACCGGCTACCAAGTGGCGCTCGATCACCTGGACGACGTGATCCGCATCATCCGGGGATCTTCGGGCCGGGCCGAGGCCAAGGAAAACTTGCTCAAATTTTTCTCAGAGCAGGAAGTCACGGTCACGGAAAACGGAAAATCCAGGAAGATCGAAGGCGTCAAGCTGGATGGCAGAAAGTACAAGCTCGGCGGAATCGAAGGCGAAACGGCGCGCGCTATTACCGGCGGCCTAACGCCCGTCCAGGTGGATGCGATCCTCGAATTGCAACTGCATCGCCTGACGCAGCTCTCCGTCGGCGAAATCCTAAAGGAATTGAAGTCCATCCGCGAGCGCATCACGGAGCTGGAAGAAATCCTCGCCAGCGAGAAAAAGTTGAAGTCTGTAATCGTCGGCGAACTGAAGGAAATCCAGAAGGATTACGGCGACGATCGGCGCACGCAGATCGTCGACAAAGTCGATGAAATCAAGCTCGAAGACCTGATCGCCGACACGGAGATGCTGATTACTGTGAGCCACGCGGGCTACATCAAGCGCACCGCGGCGGACACCTACCGGCATCAATCGCGCGGCGGCAAGGGGCGCATCGGCGCGAAGACGAAAGAAGAAGATTTCGTCGAGCATCTGTTTATCGCGTCGGCGCACAGCTACATTTTGCTGTTTACGTCGAAGGGTCGCGTCTACTGGCTGAAAGTGTACGAATTGCCGGAAGCGGCGGCGGCCACGCGGGGCAAAGCGATCTCCAGCCTTGTGAAATTCCAGGAAGACGAAAAACTCACGGCGCTCGTCGCGGCACGCAACCTGGAAGAAGCGGACAAATTCGTCTTCATGGCCACGAAGAGCGGCACGGTGAAGAAATCGGCGCTGACGGAATTTTCGAACCCGCGTTCGACCGGCATCATCGCCATCACCCTCGACGGCAAAGACGAACTGATCGGCGCGAAACTCACCGACGGCAAGAAAATGATTTTTCTGGCAAGCCACGACGGCCAGGCGATCCTCTTCCGCGAGACGGAAGTGCGCCCGATGGGCCGCAACGCCGGCGGAGTGAACGGGATGGACCTCGCCAAGGACGACTACGTTGTGAGCATGGACGCCGTCCAGCCGGACTTCGAGATCATCGCTAAGGAGCACAAGACCACCACGCAGAATCTCGAGGAGCTCGAGAACGAGCAAATCAAGGACTCGCTGGTAACGCTGATGCTGACCGTCTCCGAGAAGGGCTACGGGAAGCGCACGCCGCTGGCGGAATACCGCATCACGTCACGTGGCGGCAAGGGCGTGGTCAACATGAAGACGACGGACCGCAACGGCTTCGTCGTGGCCACGCTGCAAGTGACGGAAGAATCGGACGTGATGATCATCGCGCACAACGGTAAAGTCATCCGCGTGCACGCCAACGAAATTCGCGAGGCGGGCCGGTCCACGCAGGGCGTGCGTTTGCTGCGACTCGAAGCGGATGATTCGGTGGCCGCCGCCGCGGTTCTGCAGGAAGAAAACGAGGAGGAGAAGAAGTAAAATCCGCAAACGGAAGACTGGGGCACGATGATTCGCGCCCTTTTCTATTTAAGCCTGCGTTACACTACTTCCCCATGAAAATCACAAGTCGAATGTTCGCCTTGTTTCTTCTCATTGCTCCGTTTGTTTTTCCTGTTGCCGGCAGATCGGCCGAGAAGCCTGCTCCGAGTCAGAAGTATCTCGTTTTCGTTGGGACATACACGACGAAAACGGAGAGCAAAGGAATTTACGCGTACGGGTTTGATTCGGACACGGGCAAGCTGACGCCAAAAGGTGTTGCGGCAGAGACGCGGGATCCATCGTGGGTCGCGGTGCATCCCAGCGGAAAATTCTTGTACGTCGCGAACGAAGCGGGCAAGGCGAGCACAATAAGCGCGTTTGCGATTGACGCAAAAAGTGAAAAGCTTACACTGCTGAACCAGCTTCCTGCGCTCGGCGAGGACCCGTGCTACTTGTCGTTCGACAAGACCGGGAAGTACGTTTTCGCTGCTAACTACACCTCCGGCAACGTCGTAGTGTTTCCGATCGGCGACGACGGTAGGCTTGGTGCCGCCACCGCGAATTTCCACGACGGGGGCAAGCGCGGCCCCAACAAGGAGCGCCAGGACGGTCCGCACGCGCACTGGATCGAAACATCACCCGACAATCGGTTTGCGCTCGTCGCCGACCTGGGCTTGGATGAAGTCCTGGTCTACAAGTTCGATGCCTCGAACGGAACGCTTACGCCGAATGAACCGGCGTTTGCCGGATTGAAAGCCGGGTCTGGACCGCGGCACCTGGCATTCCATCCCAACGGGAAATTTGTTTTCGCGGTGAGCGAACTGAGCTCGACGGCGACATCGTTCGAGTACAACGCGAAAAAGGGGACGCTCCAGGAAATTGGAACGGCGTCAACGCTGCCGCCCGGATTCTCCGGCCGGAACGACGTGGCCGAAGCGGCCGTGCACCCAAAGGGAAAGTTCCTCTACGTCTCCAACCGGGGAAACGACAGCATTGCGATTCTTTCCATCGATCCGGCGAAGGGAACGCTTGCGGCAGTCGGGGGCATTCCCACCGGCGGCAAGGAGCCGCGGCATTTGGCCATCGACCCGAGCGGCAAATACTTGCTGGCGGAGAACCAATTCTCCAACAATATCGTCGTTTTCAAGATTGATCCCGCGACGGGCGGCCTGACGCTTACCGGGCAAGTGGTTGAAGTTCCGTCGCCAGTTAACATTGTCTTTTTGTCTGAGGATTAAAGCTGGCAGGCGAGAAGTGCGGTACCCCCTACCCCCCATCATTTTGTATGAATATAAAGACAAAAGACTTACAAAAATCTGCATCTCGCAAGTAGTTGATTCTAAAGGACGCGCTTTTGGGTTGTTTTGGACTAGCAAGCACCGCATAGCTGCCTGAAAAAAGAAAAGCGGGAGCGAACTCCCGCACTCCCAAACGCAGTTTCCTACAATGCTACGTATGCCAAGAACTACTAGAAAGTCAAGGAGAACGTTGGCCCGAGGGCTGGTAGGTGGAAATGCTTGCACCTTGAGAGGTTTAGGTTACAATCCGCCAACATGGCGAACCGCAAAGCAAGAAAAGCCGCGACAAAAAAGCCTAAACGCGGCAGGCGCAAAGCGCGAGCAGGGGCGGGCGGGAAGCTGCCGAAAGACGCCGTCACGCTAATCGTTATCCTGCGAGCGCGCGAGGGGCAGGAAACGCTGCTGGAGGCGGAATTGCGCGCGCTGGTAGGTCCCTCGAGAAAAGAAGAAGGCTGCCTGACGTACAACCTTCACCGATCCATTGATTTACCTGGGGCGGTACTGCTACATGAAGTGTGGACGAGCCGCGAAGCGCACACGGAGCACACGCACACACTGCATTTCTTGCGCTGGAACGCGCGCAAAGACGCGCTGCTCGCCTCGCGCGACGCCACCTTCTGGACCCAGGTCGCCTAAGCAGGATTCCAGGTCAGCTTTCGGGTGCAGCGAGGTAATAGCCTGGGCGGGCGCGGATCTTCAGGTTTTTCGCGTCGTTGCGAACGATACTCACATTGATTTCATGATAGCCGGGAGTATCGGCGCCGGCCGGCGTGTAGCTGATGTTGTACTGTGAATGCAGCTCGCCGCCGACTTCGTCGATGGCTTTTTCGATGGAGCGGTCCTTGAAGGTGGAGAGGTGCGCGCCTCCCGTGGCGGTGGCGGCGACTTCGAGCGCGTGATCCTTCACTTGATCGTGAATGTGCTGGACTACCCAGACGGCCGCGGCCAGCAAGTCAATATTGCCGTAGCGGTTTTCCTCGCTGGTGGGCGTTTGAGGGACGCCGGGCTGCGGAGGCAGCGGAAACGTGCCGGGAGGAGTGATTTGCGGCCGCGTGTCTTTCGGCTTGGCCTGCAGTTCGGCGCGAGTGGTGGAAAGTCCGACGCTGTAAATGGTGACGTTGGCCAATTGCGCCTGCCGCAGGACTTCGCCGAGCTTGGCTTCGCTTCCGGCGTCGGTGGCTTCGGAAAGGATCATCAGCGCACGGCGACGGCCGGGCTTATCCGCAGTGGCCTCCGGACGTCCGGAAAGCATCTCCACGCCGACGGCCATGGCATCGTAGAGCTTCGAGCCCGATGCGCCCGCTCCCAGATGGGCAATGGTATTCTCGATGAGGTCGCTGTTCGTGGTGAAATCCTGCAGCTTGTCGACGGAGTCGTTGAAGCCCACTACGGCGCCTTCTCCGGTCGGCCCCATTACGGTTTGCGTGAACAGAATGCCGGTCTTGCGCACCTGCCGCAGGAGCGGCTCGATACGCGAACTTGTTTCGATTAAGATGACCAACGAGAGCGGATCGCCGCCAAGATCGAAGTGAGAAATGCGCTGGGCTACACCATTGTCGGTAATCTGAAAATCGCCCGCCTCCAGGTTGTGAACCATTTCCCCGCGGCCATCACGCACAGTCACGGGCGTGTTTACGAGGGCAACCTGGACCTTCACCTTGGCTTGGCTTTCCCTGGGAGGCAACTGGACTTCGACACCGGGTTTGCGAGGAATGGGGCCGGAGGGGGCCTGCGCGCGGGCGGCAGCGCCGGCAAGAGCCAGAATAAACATCAGAGTGAGGACCGCGGCAGCCATTCGGATCAAGCGAATTTCCTGGTACGACGGGATTTGGCCTAGGTTAGATTAGTGCCACCTCATGCACGAATCAAACTTCCTGCACTACACTGTACTTGATTCGACGCAGGTGCAGCGGAAGACGTTGCCGCGAGGCGCTGCGATTCTTACAATCAAAGTTCGTCTCGACGGGAGAAAAGACCGATGTCCGACGGCAAAAGACTGAAACCGCAGCACGCGCCGCCTGCGCCGCACGAAGACGCAAAGTTCTTGGCGAGCACTCCGGCGCGCCCCATTCGCATCTTGGGTGAATACATTCACCCGCTGGTGCAACTCAAACGAGAGGGCGTTGGGGACACCATCGTAATGTTCGGTTCGGCGCGCATCGAATCCCACGAAACGGCGCAAGCGCGATGCACGCGACTGAAAAACGTGAAGACCACGAAGCTGTCCGCGGCCAAGCTGGCCAAGCACCGCGCGGACGTGCGGCATGCTAGGAGCTTGCTGGAGATGTCGCGGTATTACGAAGAAGCGCGGCAGCTTTCGCACAAGCTGACCACCTGGTCGCTAACGCTGGGACCGCGGCCGCGGCGTTTTGTGATTTGTTCGGGCGGCGGCCCGGGAATCATGGAAGCCGCGAACCGCGGAGCGTATGAAGCAGGCGGGAAGTCCGTGGGGCTTTCGATCGAGCTGCCGCACGAGCAATTTGCAAATCCCTACATTAGCCCGGAGCTGAGCTTCAATTTCAAATACTTTTTCATGCGCAAACTGTGGTTCGCGCAGATCGCCAAGGCGCTGATCGTGTTTCCGGGGGGCTTTGGCACAATGGACGAACTCTGGGAAATGCTGACGCTGCTGCAAACCGGAAAGCTGGCGAGGACCAACCTTATTTTGATTTATGGCCGCAAGTATTGGGACGAAGTGCTGAACTGGAAGGCCATGGTGCGCTGGGGCATGATTAACGAGGAGGAGTACAACATGCTCCAGTTCGCAGACACTGTGGATGAAGCCTTCGACCGCATCCGCGCCGGGCTTGAGAAACACCATATGGAAGGCGACCCGTTCTTGCAGGCGTACTAGGCCAATCTCAAACAGATTCTCTAAGTGACGTTGTTTCAATCGGTTGTAAAGTTTCGTGCGACATTCCGTGCCGCGGCGTGTTTTAGGAAACAGATGCCACCCCATCCCAGTCGGGGCCGAACATGGAGGATGGAGACACTTATGACGCTTCAAACGGGAGAGAAGAGGTTTTTCGGCAGAGTCCTGCTAGCCACGGCTGCAACGATTGGTCTGCTGGCTTTTGGGGGCACGCCGCGCGCCTATGCTTATGACGAGTACAAATGCCAACGGCGCATCGCCAAGGCAGATCATAAGTTGCATGAGGCCATCGAACATCACGGCTGGTACAGCCGGCAGGCGGATCATGCGCGACGCGATTTGCGCGAAGCACGCGAACGCTGCTGGAACGAACGGCATCGCTGGTGGGACGAAGACGGCCACCGCTGGCATTCCGATCGCGATTGGGATGACCACGATCACGATCGCCACTAAACCATCGCAGCAGTTTGCCCTAGCGAAACAGAACGGGGCGCCCCAGATGAACCGGGACGCCCCGTTTTTTGAATTGCCATGAAGGGCAGAAATTAGCGCGAATTCACCAGCTCGTCATCGGAAAAAACCGCTTCAAAGCGCCGAGTTTCATCCTGATCGTGCAACATCACGATTGGAACGACGCGCAAGTATTGCTTGCAGGCATGGCATTGCGTGACTTCACCTTGCAAGTCCTGCAAGAAGCCATCCGTAAAATGATAAAGCGCTCGCTCGCGCCGGGCATTTTTCTTGTCCCGCGCGCCGCAGTGCGGACAGATAAATTCCACCATGTCCTTCTGCGGATCGCGGTCCAGAGCAGCCCAGCCGGTGCGGCGCACACCTACAGTTTCGAGATTGTGCCGGCCCATGGGGGCAATCCTCCTTAGATCCACGTCCACAATCAATAAGATGCACAAAGCGGATATCCAGGTGCAGTATTCTGCAACATGTTCATTCTATATAAGTTAGAGGTCAGGGTGCGGGCCGCATAGCTCTTTTCCTCAGGAAACAGGACTCTTGCGCGGAAGCCGCCGGGAACTTGTCTCTACCCTTGGTGTCCAACGCAGGGAGGACGCGCGCAACCTCACATCCCTGCGAGCGCGGCGCCGGTCTCCTGGAGATCTAGAGCAACCCCCAGGAAATCGGCGCCGCAAAATTTTTGTGGCTCCGTTTTGCGAGTCTGCGGAACGGTCCACGCTTGCAGAAAAAAATGTGGAGGGGTGTGATGGTGTCCGAGCCCGAAAAAGTTTCCGGCAAAGTTCCCCAAGATAGTCTTGGATCACTAAGCAGTTGCCTGGTCGACGGCGATGCGGAACAGCGCATGCGTGAACGACGTGTCCGCCGCCGCGCGCTGGTCATTTCTGTCGCGTTGCAAAGCGCCGTCCTGGCCATTCTCGTGCTCGTTCCCTTGTTCGCGAAGACAGAGCGGATCATGCCAAAAGCATACGTTCCCCTTCCACCCTATGGCCATCGAGGCAGTCCACAACGCGCTAGGACGAAGCTTACACCTGTCAGGCCAGAGAATCCTCGCTCAGATTACCCAGTCTTCAATGCGTCATCCACCAAGCCGCGTTTGCCCGACGGAGCATCAACGGGCCCGGTTGGTAATCCGGAAGATCCGATCGGGAATCAACCGCTTGGTCCGGGCTGTGATTCGTGTATCGATATTGGTGATAAGAACGTAGGACTACATTCGCCGCAACCTGTAGAAACGCATGCTAAGCCTCAAATCGTTCATGTCGGCACGATTAATCCCGCGATGCTGATTCACCGCGTGGAGCCGGCGTATCCGACGCTGGCGAAGCAGACGCACCGCGACGGCCGCGTGGAATTGCGCGCCATCATCGGCACGGATGGAACGATTCAATCTTTGCAGATTGTTGTGGGTGATCCGCTTTTTGACCGGTCCGCTTTGGAAGCAGTTGGGCAGTGGCGCTATAGACCGACAATTCTCAATGGCCAGCCAGTGGAGATTGATACCTACATCACGGTGATTTACACCACGCAGCACTAAGAGGAGTTCAAATGGTGCAAGGGGCCATCCACTTCCAGTGGACGGCCCCTCTGCCTGCACCGGGCAACCGAGTTTGTGCGTTTCCTCTGGAAGAATTATTTGAAGTGGAAAACGATTCCCGTGGAAACGCGCAGGTTGTTCTGTGTTTGATTGTTGCCGTTGCTGATTTCAGGCAAGTGTGTCAGCAGATAGTCGAATTGCAACGGGCGAATTGACCAACGATCACGCACGTTCCAATCGACGCCGACACCAAACGCCGTCGCGAACGCCGTGTGGGAGTTCGATGTGGCGAACACACCCGAACCGGCTCGCGCTCCGCCGACCAAAACATGGCCAAAGGGCGAGATCCGGCGGTATCCCCGATAGGTGAAGCGGGGGCCAAAAAGATACGAGAGAACATGGTTGTCCACGCTCACACCATTGGCGCTACCTAGGTTGTACCCGCCGAAATCGGCGACACCGCTCACCCAGTCCCGGAAATTATAGGACGCCGAAGCGCTGCCACCGTTGAGACTGAAGCCGTTAAATCCCGAAGTTGCAGGATTGGCGCGAAAATAAGAATAGCTGACCGACGCATCCAACTTCGGCAGCTCCTGCGCTTTGCTCGATAGACCAAAGACAGTCAAAAGAGCAAGCAAGGACACAACGAATCTAAGCTTCATGGAACCTCCGCAATGATTAGATTTTGCTCGCGGGCCGGGCAACGGCTGGTAACGACCCCCGAGTTTGCGGCATGCCCAAGGCAGGTAGGCACAAACCCGCACTTTTTTCTCGTTTAGAATTCAGATGCAGGAGGGGTACGGCAGGTTGCACACAAAATTCTTGCAGCGGCTTACGGCGGTAATTTTCAGAGCAGGGGTTCGCCGGCGTGACGCACAATGGCGGCGCGCGTGGCGTCACGCAAACGAATTAGTTCGTGCCATTCTGATGAACTGGCGGAGCTGCTGGAGTCTGTTGCAGTGCTCGGATAGATCGGCGGAGAAAGCGTGATGGTGACGCTGGTGGGCCGAGGCAAGTATGTGCCATCGCGCAGAAACCGGCGAGTGCCGGCCAGCGACACGGGAATGATCGGCGCGCCGCTTGCGACCGCGGCCTTGAAAGCGCCGAGCTGGAACGGCCGAACGCCGTCCTCGGCGCAGAAAGTGCCTTCCGGAAAAATAAATACGGATTCGCCATCGCGCAAAAATTCTTCCATCTTCTGTGCCTGACGCAATCGCGATTCCGGATCGGTGCGGTCAAACTTGAAATGTCCCATGCGGTCCAGGAACGTGCCGATGAAGGGCATGCTGCCGACTTCCATTTTCGAGACGAAGCGGTACGGCACGCCCAGCCCCAGCATAAGCGGCAGCACGTCGAAATAACTGGTGTGATTCGAGGCATAGATTTTTGCGCCCGGCGTTTCCATGTACTCCTTGCCGACGGCGCGCACGCGGCAGCCGATGAGCGCGAACAGGACTTTGAGAGCGGAGGAGGTGAAGCGTCCCGCTTTCCTGTGATCCTTGATGAATTGCACCATCACCCACGTAGGAACAATCCAAAGGAAGAACACCACACCGAAGTACAGACCGTACAAAATCTCGAGTCCGCGTTTCACGCCGGCAAGAACCTCGCGCCCGAAGTTGCGCAGAGTGCTCCCCGTTCCCAGGCGCACAATTTGCACCCACGCCGGAGCACGCGAGGCAGAAAGAGTCCCCGCCAGATAGAGCTGCTTGGTTTCTTCGCGCCGCAATTTTCCGCTGGACGTTTTTGGAATGCTGCCCGGAGGAATTAACTCCACGCGATCCGGAGGGAGGCCCAAACCACGCGACACAAGATCCGTCACCGCGGAAGCAAGAGCCGAACGCCGCGTCGCCTCGCGTTCACGAGTCTCCGCGACGACCACTAATTTTTCCGTGCCAGTGGCTTCGTCCGTCAAGCCGAAAGCGACAATGCATCCCTTGCGAATTCCCTCGGCGCGCGCGGCAAGTTCCTCGACTTCGTGCGGATACAAATTGCGTCCGCCCTTGATGATGATGTCCTTCACGCGTCCGGTGACGTAGATTTCGCCATCGGCGCGGTACGCACGGTCGCCGGAGTTTACCCACGCGAATTCGCCCGGGCCAGTAGCGGGACCACACGGCAGCAGCGCTTCGGTCGCTTTGGGATTGCGATAGTATCCCGCAGTCGCCGATGGGCCGCGAAACCACAGGAAGCCTTCCGTGCGTTCTGGAACTTCGTTGCTGCGTTCATCCACGATGCGAACTTCATGGCGAGGAAGCGTTTTTCCGGAAGAAACAAAGGCAATTGCGGTTTCGTCACTGGGCACCGCCGGCACGGCGCGCCCCTGAGCCGTAAACGTCTCACGCTCCACGCGATCCACCAGCGGGCCACGATTCAGCGGCGGGATAGTGACTCCGAGAGCCGACTCCGCCAAACCGTAGACAGGAAGCTGCGCTTCGCGACGGAAGCCGTAGCTTGCGAAACGCTCCGCAAAGCGATCGAGCGTCTCCGGATTCACCGGTTCGGCGCCGTTCAGAGCCGCGCGCCAGGAGCTGAGGTCGATACCCTTGATATCTTTGTCCGCGATCTTTCGCACGCAGAATTCATAAGCAAAATTTGGCGCAGCGGCGATGGTTCCCCGGTGTTTGTGAAACGCTTGCAGCCAGCGCTCCGGGCGCGTCAAAAAGGCTAGCGGCGACATCACGACCAGCGGCGTTCCGAAATGCAACAGCGTAAGCCACGCGCCAATCAAACCCATGTCGTGGTACAGCGGGAGCCAGCTAATGCCCACGTCATCGGGCGTGATCTGCACCGCTTCGCCAATAGCGCGCATGTTGGCGAGCAGGTTTGCATGCGTCAGCATCACGCCTTTGGGGTCGCCCGTGGAGCCGGAGGTGTACTGCAGCAGCGCGATATCGCTGCCCTGGCGCGCGCGGCTTCCGGTAACGTGCACAGGCAAAGCGCCGGGCGAAAGGGGCGGAGCTTTATCCGCCGCCTCCATCAGTTTTTCCGCGTCTACGACTCCCTCAAGCGAATGCACACGCGGCCGCAGCAATTTGGCGACGGATTCCGCGCGGCGGAACGTCAGCAGCATGCAAACTTCCGCATTGTTCAGGATTGCCGATTGCCTCGCGGCGTACTCTTCGATGCGGTCGGCGCGAAACGGCGGGTAAATGGGGACGGGAATCGCTCCGGCGAGAAGAATTCCGGCATAAGACACGAAAAACGCGCGCGACGTCGGCAGCATCAGCGCGACACGTCCGCCCGCCGGCACAGCGCGCCGCGCCAGCTCCGCCGCGCAGCGGTTCCCCGCGGCGTAAAGTTCTCCGAAGGTGAGCGTGAAGCTGCGTTCCCCGGCGTCGCCGTCCTCCGTAATGAGGAGGTGCTTACGCTCGGCGTCATGCGCCGCGCGATACCGCAGGACATCGATGAGAGTTTCGGCGGAGAGGACGCCCGTGTCGGTTGCCGCGCGGTGCAATTTTTGAACAGTTACGGAAGCTCGCAACGCCGAGCCGGTTTCCTCGTCTTCTGCAATTGTTCCCGGGGAGTTCAGAATGGCGCGAGTCAGATCCTCCGGTGTGTTGGCTTCGGAAGCCACGCGGTCCGGTAAACGCTTGGCGAACGCCGTTTCCAGCCGCGCCAGCAGTTCCACGCGCTCCAGGCTGCCGAGGCCCAAATCGCGGTCGAGTTGCGAGTTGGCATTGAGAATCGGCAGCGCGCCCTGGCTGCCCAGCTCCTCGAGCAGGCCACGGATCACCTCCAGCACGCGTTCGCGCGCGGCCGAGCGATCGAGTTGGGCGGCAGGGGTGGCCACGGGATTCACGGCGAGGTCTGTATTCTTCCGCGAGAGGCTACCACGCCAAAGCGCGGATTGCTATCCAGGAACAATCGAAATCGGCTCTAGGCGCTCTTCTTCGCGGATTGCGGCGCCGAAAAACCTTTCGGCAAAAGTGTTGTGGAAAGGTCGACGCCGGAAAGATCCGCGCCGGTCAAATCCGTCTCTCGCAGAATGGCTACGCCCATATCGGCGCCTGAGAATTTCGCGCCGCTCACGTTCGCCAATCGCAAGTTTACATTGCGCAATTGCGCGCGCTGGAAATTTACGTTCGAAAGGTCGCAGCGAAAAAATTCCACTCCGCTGGCCTGCGCTTCGGTCAAATCCGCTGCGGGAAGAATCGCTTCCGTCATGTCCGTGTTGCGGAGGTCGGCATTGCGCAAATTTGCATTCGAAAGATCGGCGCCGGGAAGTTTAGCTTTGCGCAAATCACTTCCTTCCAAGCTCGAATTGCGAAGAATCGCGCCGCTGAGGTTGACTCCACTGAGGTCTGAATGGGAAAGGTCCGCTCCGGTCAAATCGGCGCGTGTTCCGTGGTCCTTGCCTGTGAAAAAGCGCTCGTGCGCTTCCAGGATTTCCACCAGCGACTTGCCGTTGTGCTTTATGTTTCTTGGTTTTCTGAGTCCCATGTTTTGTCCGCCATCAATGATTTGACCAATAGTTTACTCGATGTGGCGGCCGCGCGGAACTCGCGCGCTCAGCTCTTGGGAGAGACTGGAGAAGCAGCCTGCGGCGGCACGGCTTGCGCCCGCAGCGAATTGACCACTGCTTGCGTAACGTCTTTTCCGCCGCGTGAATTGTTGTAAACGGACTGAATCGTGTAAATCGGCCCCCACGGGATGCCCCACCAACCGGCAACCAGTGACAGCAACGTGAAGGGCAGGCCCTTTACCACGGGGTTTTCGCCCTGCCGGAGAAAGTAAATATCCGAGGGCCGCCGGAACGTGAGGACGATGATGGAAATACAGTACTGGAAAAGAACGAACTTTGCCCCGCGCTGAATCTCAAAGTCCAGCTCGCCGTGCCTCATGCCTTCGATACCACGAATTTTGGTAGCCATGGTCAGGGGAGCCTCGGCTGCGATAGTCCCGGCTGCGCAGCCTGTTGCATCTGAGCCAACTCGCGCGCTGCCGCATAGCCCTGCCAGATCATCCACAGTGCGTAGGCATGTACGGCAGCGTCCAACCACATGCTGAAGAACAAGAGCAAGATGCCATCGAGCCCGTAGGCGATCATTCCGCCGAGGAAGGCCCCCTGCGAACCAGCCTTTGCCCACTTGGAACACAGGAATAGCATTATGATGAAGAGGCCGTCGACGCAAATAATTACGAGCGTTCCGTTCTGCCCCAGCTGGTGTGCTACGGCGTCAACCAACTGCGTTATGCCCCAGCCAAAAATGAAACGGATCTTCGCGTCAAAGATCTGCAGGACAGAATTCACGCCGGAGAGAATGGCGATGGTCAGAAACCATCCCGCACCTCGCCGCATGCGCAGGATAATGGGAATGCGAGGGTCCATCGCCGCGGGGGCGGATGCGGCTGCAGGAGTACCACCGGGACTTAGTGACATGTTTGCTCCCTATGTTATGGGCTGAATGCTCAAACACGCTATGTTGTCATTGCAACGTGAAGTGAATTGCGCGGTCAAGCGCGATTTCTCCGCGTGTTGACGAATCGGCAATTCCATCTGTGCCTTCCCGGTGTGATAGTGTGAGATTTGCGGTTTCCCATTGCCAGGATAAGCGTAGCGCGGCGTGAAGCTGTGTGCGAAACTTTCGTTTCAGCGGGAGATCCAACCTGTCATGGCGGGACGCGGCGCAATATTTTCGCTATTTTTTCGAGCACCATTTGTGTGCCGAATCACGCTCGTGTTTTTCGCCACACTTCTCTGCGCGTTTCCGTTTGGCGCTTTGGCGCAGGAGCAGCGCGAAGACGAAATCATCGCCAATCTGGCAGGCGGCAGGGCCATCGTTCACGTTGCAAAAGACGCCATCATTTTTGCCGCCATTGATCAGCCGGTCGAACGGAATTCCATTCCCCCGCGCGTGATGGACCTCGACGCAACGCACATTGGCATCCTTTTCGGAGCGGCGGAATGGCGCATTCCCGCCGACCCCAAGCCCATCCGGCTGGACCGTAATTTCCAACGCGTGTCCCGGGCCGATTCCCGCTATCAGATGCCCGGTGAGGGTGAGACGGATTTAGAGACCATCGGCGTCGCCTTCCTTGAGAAGCTCCGCCCGCTCATTGGTCAGCTCCATCACAGAATCGATTTCTCTCCCGAGGATCCCATCTTCCAGATCGTGATCATTGGCTATGCTCCCAACGAGTACGGACCTGAGGTGTGGGTCGTGGAATATCACATGGAGCAGTCGCAGGTTGCCACACGTGGCGACTATTGGCAGACGCGCATTCAGCGGCCGCGCTTCACCCAGGTCTACCCTCCGGAGAAACATGCTCCTCGCACGATTGTGGAAAGCCGTTACCCTTCGAACGCGAAAGGCCCGACATTGGCCGAGCTGATCCAGGGCCACGACCCGAACATCACGCACCTCGCCTCCGGCGATCCACGCTTTGCCAAGGTGCTCGATAATATCCGTGGCGGCCAGGCGCAAAAGGCTGCCCCGATCGATTCCGCCGATTTCATGCGCGCGGTGCTGCCCCTGATTGCCGGGAATTCGACTTTTGTTCTTGGCACGATGGACGAGCGTCGCGGCTTCGAATGGATGGTTCCGCCCGAGGAGCCTGTCGAGAAGGCTCGGGAAGACAAGAACCGGCCGCCCGATGCGCCTACCCTGCGGCGGGCCCCCAAGCCCTAGAGTTTTACCCAATCTTCTGATGCGCGAGCGCGCGGCTAAGTGTTAGCAGAGCGAGTTCGCAGAGGGCTGCTAGAATTCTGGGCGTGTCGTTGGCAACCGGGACATGGAGTGCCGTTGGTGTGCCACGAAGGGTTGTGGCAACCGCGACAAGGCCCGGAGATATTACCAGCAACTGCCTTCCAAGGGGACGCAAATTAACTCCAAGTCGCTGCTTCGATTGTGTTTACGAGTTTCAGGCAATCGTCAGCGGCTCCAAAATTCCTCTGCGTAATCGTTGCGCACACCCTATCGGCTGCCTCCCTGGCTATATCAAACGACAAGTCGGCTCCCCTTGAGGATGAGAAGAAGTGAGTTAGAAGGGGCGATAGTAATTCACAGCGTGTGAACAAGAACTTGAAAACCTCATGCTGAATTTTGTGGAGTGTGCGGCTTCGCAAGTGCGACTTCATCAGCGTTCCTGCAACAGCGGTGAGAATAAACGCTGCATAAAGACGTGGCTGCCCTCCCCTCCCGGACGCTTCAATTATTGGCCGTACTTTCTCAATAGAACCACAGATTCAATCGCCCAGCCAAAAGGCGGTGTGAAGGTGCGTGAACCAAATTTGCTGTTGATCCTGTGTTTCGTGTTGCTCTTCGCTACGATCTCCGGAGCCGGTTGCACTAGCCAGACATCGGGCGCCTCCCCGCCAGTTCCAGTCCCGCCCAGTACGGCGGTGAACAACGCGGCGTTGAATGGCAACTACGCATTTGTTTTCAGCGGGCTCACTGGGAATGGAGGCGTCTCCTCTGTTTATGCTTCCGTGGGAAGATTTACAGCGGATGGGGCCGGCAATCTCACTAACGGTGAACTGGACACCAACACTGTAGCAGGAGCAGGAGCCGCGCAGACTTTCACAGGAATGTATTCGATCGGCAACAACAATCGCGGTGTGATGACTCTGAATTTTTCCAGCAGCTCCGCCAAGCTGGCCTTCGCCATGCTGGCGAACGGCAATGCCCAATTCATCGAGTTCGATGCTTCCGGCGGCGCAGGCACGATCGGCTCGGGAACCATGGAAAAAGCGGACACGACGGCTTACAGCACCGCCCGCATAACCGGGGACTACGCTTTTGGCGCCGCCGGTTTCGATAACGCATACAATCGCGCTGCCATCGAGGGCCGTTTTACTTCCAATGGGACCGGCGCTCTCGCGAACGCCGATGGAGACGTCAACGCCTATGGCACGGATTATCCGATGATCTTTACCGGCGCTAACTACACGGTTTCCAACACTGCCACCGGCCGCGGCACCATGAGACTTGCCTTCACGTTCGGCGGAGTACCGGACAGCATGAATTTCGTTTTTTACGTCGTGAATTCCGGAAAGCTGTTTATGCTGGAGAGTGACCCCGTCACGACGGCGACTCCGTTGCTTAATGGCATTGTGGTGCAGCAGCAAATGCCCGAGGGAGGTTTCACCAACGCTTCGCTGAACGGCAACATGGTGATTTTGCTCACGGGGCATTCCGCGTGTGGCACCGTCGGGGGAATTCCCAAAACCGTTGTAGGGTTGCTCACCGCAGACAGCAGCGGCGCCCTTTCCCTGACCTACGACGAAAACTTCTGTAGTGCGCCGCATTCCGTCACCGACGCGGCGGGAACGTATAGCGTGGCCGGCAATGGACGGGCCTCCATCACCGTCGGCGGCTACGCTCTGGTCGCCTACCTGGTTAAGCCGAATGAAGTTTTCCTATTCGTCTCCGATATCAACGTTTTGTTCGGAGCCGGCGAACCTCAAACCGCCGTGTCCTTCACCAACACTTCACTGACAGGCGCGTACGCTGGTATGGCGACCAATCCGGTGGGTTACGAAGTGACAGTTTTCTGCGGCCAGTTCGCGGCGAACGGCGGCAGCATGACCGGCACCGAAGATATCGGCGCTCCGAGCGGGCCGAATCCCGGCGTGGCCTTTAACGCCATCTATTCGATCTCGCCATCGCCCACCAATGGCCGGGGAGTGATGACGGTCACTTCCGGTACCGGGGGCAACATAGTCATTTACATGATCTCTCCAACGAAATTCGTGGCGATCTCACAGAGTGACCCCAAGCCGGCAATTTTGATGTTTGAAGCCAAGAATTAGATTCGGCTAGATCCGCGATGCCGGGGTCAAATCACGATGGTGGTCTTATCGTGGTTTTCGGTGCCGCTCTTTGGAAAGACGCCGACCGCGACATTCCCATCCTCCTCTCCGCCAAAGCCGAATACGCCAAGCTGAAGTAGCTTAGCGTACCTGACGGAAAAGCCAGCGCTTACCTCACCAGGCTAAGATCGGTCCACCAAAGTCGTGTTGCGTTTACCCGAGATTCGGCAGAGTCCAATCCGGGAGCTAGGTCGCCGGGCTCTACATTGGTCGCGAACCCGTGATTAGGATATCGACCAGTCTCCTCGCGCTTTGCTGCCAGTCTGGTCCGCTCGCCACGTTGGAGACGCCAATCAGCGCGCGAAGCAGGTCGAATGGCTCGAGGTCTTTGCGTATGTCGCCGCTCTTCATGGCAGTCTTCACGAGCGCATCGATCGCTCCCGTAACCTGATCGCGGGAAGAATCGTACAGCCTCGAAGGACCGCCGACGACGCTATTCAGCGCCGAGGCGATGATCTGCTTTGTGGCAATGTAGTCAACGAAAAGCATCATCCAGGCCCGCAACGCCTCGATCGGAGGCAGTTTTGCGGATAGTTCCCGTTGTGCAGCCGCCAGCTTTTCCACCTCAGTGTGGTAAACGGCCTCGATCAGGGCATCGCGCGTCGGGAAATGGCGGTATAAGGTTCCCGGCCCCACACCCGCCTGTTTGGCGATGTCATCCAAGCTGGCATCCGCACCTGAGCGGGTGAATGCCGCCTTGGCTACTTCCAGAATGCGCTCGCGGTTCTGCTGCGCGTCACTGCGCGGCTTCCGCCCGGCAGGTTGGGAATGTTTTTTAGGCATGGCAAAAATCCATGTAACCGGAGACAGCCTCCGAATATCTAATCATTCGGAGACACTCTCCGTTTTATCGAATTCATGACGGCGCGTCAATATCGATGGCGCGGGCACGGAACTCGAATTGGCCAGTGCAGGGAGGAAGAGAATGGTGGACATATTTGGGGCAACCTCAACAACAGAAGATGTTTTGTCCGGAATTAATCTGCGCGGCAAGCGCATTCTGGTTACCGGTGTTTCGGCTGGACTGGGTATAGAGACGGCGCGCTCACTCGCCGCGCATGGCGCACATGTTGTGGGCGCGGCACGGGATCTAAAGAAAGCCGAAGCGGCAACCGCACAGGTGCGAAAGGACGCTGAAGCCAATAGGGGAAGTTTCGAGCTCGTTGCGCTTGATCTTGCCACTCTGAAGAGCGTGCGAGCTTGTGCCGAAGGACTGCTCAAAAAGGGCGAACCCTTCGATGTGGTCATCGCCAACGCGGGCGTCATGGCAACACCGTTTACCAATACAGCGGACCACTTCGAGACGCAGTTCGGCACCAATCACTTGGGCCACTTCGTTCTCGTGAACCGGATTGCATCGCTGATCCGCGCCGGAGGTCGGTTGATCAACCTGTCCTCGGCGGGTCACCGATACTCGAATGTTGATCTACAGGATCCCAGCTTTGAGCGGACGCCTTACGACCCATGGATCGCCTATGGTCGGTCGAAGACCGCAAACATCCTCTTTTCCGTCGGTTTCGACAAGCGGCATCGCGGGCGTGGCGTGCGCGCCGCCGCCGTGCATCCCGGAGGCATACAAACCGAGCTTGGACGCCACATCGGCGCCGAAGAAATTCAGAAACTGGTCGATCGAATCAGTGCGCAGCGTGCTGCGCAAGGCCAAGGGCCCTTCCAGTGGAAGACGATTCCACAAGGTGCTGCGACCTCGGTGTGGGCCGGCGTAGTTGCTCCTGCGGATGAAATCGGCGCTCGTTACTGCGAGAACTGCCACGTTGGCAACATCGTTCCAGATGACGCCGCCATCACCGTGGTCAGCGAAGGAGTTCGAGCCTACGCGGTCGACCCAACCAACGCCGAAGCCCTTTGGAAGAAGAGTGAAGAAATGGTTGGAGAGTCTTTTTAGACGTCGGATTTCAGCCCAGGAATAAGAAGTTGGCCACCGTCATGAAGTGAAGGAAAGGAGAAATTTGATGCGTGTATTCGTAACTGGTGCTACAGGTTTTGTCGGTTGCGCGGTCGTTCGGGAGCTAATAGATGCGGGACATAAGGTGCTCGGCCTGGCTCGTTCCGATGCCGCTGCTGCGTCCATTGCCGCCGCAGGAGCCGATGTACATCGCGGTTCGCTGGAAGATCCTGAAAGCTTGCGCAGCGCAGCGGCCGCTGCGGACGGGGTGATCCACACGGCGTTTATCCACGACTTCTCGAACTACGCGCCTGCCGCGGAGAAGGATAGGCGCGCTATCGAGACACTGGGAGCGGCCCTTGCGGGTTCGGAGCGCCCGCTGGTCGTCACTTCCGGAACCCTGCTCCTTCAGCGCCAAGGCCCGCTCGCAACGGAACAGGATGCTCCCATTCCCAGTTTTCCGCGCAAGTCGGAACAGGCAGCGGCGATGGCCTCGCGTGGCGTGCGCGTCTCCGTGCTGCGCCTTCCTCCATCGGTCCACGGGGACGGCGATCATGGCTTCGTTCCGGCTCTCATCAAGCTGGCGCGTGAGAAGGGGGATTCAGCGTACGTGGGTGACGGTCTTAACCGCTGGCCCGCCGTGCACCGGCTCGATGCTGCTCATCTCTACAGGCTCGTACTGGAGAAGGGTTCCGCAGGAGCGAGCTACCACGCCATTGGCGACGAGGGCGTCCCCTTCCAGGACATCGCTGGCGTGATCGGCCGCCGTCTGCACGTGCCGGTTGTCAGCAAGTCGTCCGAGCAGGCCGCCCACCACTTTGGTTGGCTCGCACACTTCGTTGATGTCGACTGCCCGGCGTCCAGCAAGCTAACTGAGGAAAAGCTGGAATGGCAGCCGAAGCAGCCGGGGATTATTGCCGACCTTGAGCGAGGGACCTATTTCGAACCTGAACAGACCACGCACGCGGCGCCTTCGTACCGTTAAGGATGTGGACTGTATCAAAACTCATGTCGCAAGATCACGCGGTACAAGAAACAACACTGAGCTGAAGCAAAAAGTAAAGGAGTATCTGTGGCAAACGAAACGGTTGGAACTGTGAAGGATAGAGTCGCGATCATCACTGGTGGAAGCCGCGGTCTCGGACGCAACACGGCGGTGAATCTTGCAGGGCGGGGCGTCAATGTCATTTCTACTTATCGCTCGAATCAGAAAGAGGCGGACTCACTCATCCGCGAAGTCGAAGCGATGGGAAGGAAAGCAGCGGGATTGCGGCTCGATACTGGTGACATTCACTCAATTGACGGATTCGTGGCGGATGTCCGCAAGACGCTGCACGGTTGGGGACGAGATCGGTTCGAATATCTGGTGAACAATGCGGGTGGTTCGCTCCATGCGAATTTCGACCAAACCACCGAAGCGCAATTCGACGAGATCGTGAACGTTCATTTCAAAGGCGTGTATTTCCTAACGCAAAAGCTGCTTCCGCTAATTAAGGATGGCGGGCGTATCGTGAATATTTCGTCGGGACTGGCGCGCTTTGCGCTACCGGGCACCTCCGCTTACGGGGCCACAAAAGGCGCGGTGGAGGTGCTGACGCGTTACTTGGCCAAGGAGCTCGGACCGAGGGGCATCACGGCAAATGTCGTCGCTCCGGGTGCCATCCAGACGGATTTCAGCGGTGGTATGGTCCGTGACAATCCTGAGATTAACAAGCGCGTTGCCGAGATGACCGCGCTTGGCCGGGCGGGCGTGCCGGACGATATCGGACCCATGATCGCCGCGCTCCTCTCGGACGAGAATCGTTGGGTGAACGGTCAGAGAATCGAAGTGTCCGGCGGCATGGCGCTGTGAACGGCATGGTCAAACGGGAGGCGCAACTTGGAACAATCTTTGGCGGGAATCTGTGTGTTGTTCCCGAGTGACGGGCTAACGGTAATTATTCAAGGCTCGCCGACTTGCTCCTTGACCACGCTTCGAGCATTCTTGTCCTCGCGCAAGCCCAGTGGAAATCCGTCGACCGGCCAGCGTTCCTTACGAGAGTTTTTCGATGGGGTCGCCGCGCCGGATCACTCCGCCGTCCAACACGCGGCACAACATGCCCCGGCGTCCCCATAGCTCTTTGCGCAGCCCGGGGCGGATGGCCTCCATCTGATCGCAAGGCGTGCAAACCGCGCTGACTTCCAGACGCGCCCGACCGACGCGAAGGAGTTGGCCAATCTGCAGGCTATTCACGTTCAGGCCGTCGGTGGTGATGTTCTCGCGGATAATTCCCGGCTGGAGGTCCATGGCCTCCAAAGTCTCACGATCCACCAGCAAGACCTGTCGCTTGCTTGCGGGCCGCCCGTGGGCGCAGCCTTCAAAGCCGGCGTCGGCTACGGCCTGGACTTCGGCGAGTTCCTCCATCGGCAGGCGCTTCTTCAGAGCGCGGAAAAGATTTTGCACTCTCCCCATGTCTCTAGTCTCCTGCGGCTCTTAGTCCTGTCGCGTGAGCTCCGATGTCCCTGCGGTAGTGCATGCCGTCAAAGTGGATTTTCGAGGCGGCTTCATAAGCAGAGGCCAGAGCGGTTTTCAGCGAGGTTCCCGCCGCGGTAACGCCAAGCACCCTGCCGCCGCTAGTGGCCACGCGATCTCCCACAAGCTTTGTCCCAGCGTGCAAAACCTTCACACCTGTAATCTGTTCCGCAGCGGTTAGGCCGTCAATCTTCTTCTCGGTCTCAAATCTTCCCGGATAACCGCCCGATGTCAATACAACGCAGGCGGCGGCTCCGCGCTTCCAGCGCAACTTTGACGGGTCGAGGCATCCGGCAGCCATATCGCCCAGAATTTCGGCCAAGTCAAAGTCAATCCGCGCGAGAATCGCCTGGGCTTCTGGGTCCCCCAGCCGGCAATTGAACTCCAGGACTTTCGGACCGGACTTGGTCAGCATAAGGCCAATATAAAGGAAGCCCTGGTAAGGGATGCCGTCAGCCGCCAGCCCTTCGAAGGTTGGCTCGACGATAGCCGAGCGGATGGTTTCGCGAAGAGCATGGGGCAGCAATTCATCGGTGGAGTACGCCCCCATGCCTCCCGTGTTTGGCCCCAGGTTCCCATCGAAGACGCGCTTATGGTCGCGCGTCGGTACGAGCGGCGCATAACGCGTTCCATCAGTGAGAATGATGAACGAGAGCTCGTCCCCTTCGAGCGTCTCCTCCAACAGGATTCGCTTTCCCCCCGGCCCGAGTTCGTTCCTTTCCATCACGCTTTCGACAAAATCCTTCGCGGCGGGAAAGTCCGGCGCCAGAAAGACTCCTTTGCCAGCGCACAATCCATCCGCCTTAATCACCACGGGAAAATTCACAGAGTTCAGCGCTTTGTATACTTCGCGTGGAGAATCAAACGCGCTGTACATCTTTGCGGTGGGGATGCGATGGCGTTGCAAAAACTCCTTAGAGAAAACCTTGCTGCCTTCCAGCTGCGCCGCTTGTTGAGAAGGGCCTACAACAGCCCAATTCCGCTGGCGGAACGCGTCCGTCAGCCCGTTCACCAGTGGCAATTCCGGACCCACCACGGTCAAATCGGGCTGAATCGTTTCGGCCAACGCGACGATCGCGCCGACGTCGCTTGCATCAATAGGCACGCACTCGGCGTCCGCCGCAATGCCGCCATTCCCAGGGGCGCACCAAATTTTTTCCACGCACGGACTCTGCTTCAGTTTCCACACCAGCGCGTGTTCGCGGCCGCCTCCGCCCAGCACGAGAATCTTCATCCGCAATCCCTCGTCAGCGACTCTTCCGAACGATAGTCGTCCCTTTTGAACGTGTCAACCTGACCAGGCGATGACGCATTCGGAGGTTTTCTCAAGGCGGTCGCGCGCTGGACAATACCGGGCGTTTACCAATTGTCACCCGCTGTTCTAAAGACCAGTTAACAGCTGCGGATTCAGCTTCTAGACTCGCCAAAGTTATTCCTGCGCATTTTCTTGCGTCGGAGGCGTGCCGATGCTCATTCCCTTGCGCCATGAAAACATGGAGGGCCGTCGCTGGCCGGTGGTCACTTTTACATTGATTGCGTTGAACGTACTGATTTTCCTTGGCACCCACTGGAAGATCATGGAAGAAACCCAGGATCCTGCTCGCCGCGAAGTTCGCGCTCACCTTATCCTCCTCGCCGTCATGCACCCGGAATTGAACATGTCCTCCCAGGTTCAAGAGCTGATCAAAGAGGTCCAAAGAAGGGCTCCCGCGCAAGTCTGGAAGGAGTTGGCTGCTCCAAAGCGACCGTTCGAGGACCATTGGGACGAACAGATCCGCGGAGTTGAGGATCCGCGGCAACTCCAGTCTGAAATGGAGTATTCCAATGCCGGCGGTGATCGCATGCCCGCGGGAACGTGGCTTGAGCTCTGCCGCATTGTTGAGGGGCAGGAGAATTACGAGCGCGCCATGTCTGAGTATGAGCGTCTGGCAAGAGCGTATCCGACGGAGCGGCAATCGCTGTTGGCGCTTCTATCGGCCGGACGCCTCGCCCTGAAACAGCTCAATCGCCCCGCGGATGCCTTGCGCTATTACAGGACCGCGAAGGTCTCCACCGTCCCGCACTTAGATTGGGAGGCGAATATCCAGACGGGAATTCAAGCCGCTGAAAAAGCCGCCGGTGTTTCCATCTCGCCCGCCTGAGGCTTTAGCTGCTTATTGGGGAATGCGCGAAGGAGTGGCAGCGCGCGGATGCGAAAGGCAGCGCCCTATTGATATTAAGTTAAGTATATAACTATAGAATAATCACAAATAAATTAGCCATTGCCGACGGCGCGAATCGGAATCGTCACGGTGGCAGCGGTCTCCGAAGCGCCCAGCATGTGGCAGCGCCCGTCGAAAATTCCGCCCGGGTCGATAACCATGCAAGGAGAGTGCACCTCTCCCGTCACCACACCCTTGGCTTCAATCTCCACGCGGCCCTTCGCGAAAATCACACCGTCGAAGCGCCCGGAAATCACCACGCGATTGCCTTCGATTTGACCTTCCACTTTCGCGCCTTCGCCAAGGATCACGGTCTGTTCTGAAATAATGTTTCCCTTCACGTTGCCGTCAATGCGAAACGTGCCGGTAACCGTCAGCGTGCCTTCGAGCGACACTCCCTGGTCGATGAATCCTGTCCATTCTTCACTTGCGCCATCTTTCGCAGCGCTGGGCCACTTCCATGCCATTTCAAAACCCCCGAGAGACTGTTCTACTTTAGCTGCGCAGAAGCATAAGTCAACGCAACTGCGCAAGGGTGTTGTCGAATGAGCGACTGAACGAACGGGCAGTATCCGCCGGCGGAACTCGCGAAGCTACTTCATCAAGCGATCGTAGAGACCCATCAGTTGATCGTCGTCATAGAACTCGAGGACCAATTGACCAGGACGCAGCTTCGTTTTTTGATGCAAAAGCACTTTCGTGCCGAGGTGGCGCTGAAGCTCATCCAGCGCTGAGCGAATGTTAGCGTCCAGATGAGCTTCCACTGGCGCCCGCCCGCCAGAGGCCCGCCGTGATGCCAATTTTTCAATCTGGCGTACGGTCAATCCGCCGCGCGCCGCGCGTTGGGCATAGCGCATGCGCAATTGCGAATCCGGCACTGCGAGCAAAGCGCGGCCGTGGCCTGCCGTCAATTTCCCCTCTTCAATCCAATCCTGAATTTTCTGCTCCAGCTTTAGCAGGCGAATCGAATTCGCTATCGTGGCGCGATCTTTGCCCGTGCGTTCGGCTACTGCTTCCTGAGTCAAGCGCGCTTCGTCCATCAAACGCTCGAATGCGCGAGCCGCTTCAATCGCATTCAAGTCCTCGCGCTGGATGTTTTCTACCAGCGTCATCTCCAGCGCAAGTTCGTCAGAGACTTGCCGAACGATGACCGGAACCCTGGTCAAGCTGGCCCGTTGCGCTGCGCGCCATCGGCGTTCGCCGGCAATTAGCTGATATCGGGAGCCGATTGGACGGACAACCAGTGGCTGAATAATCCCGCTGGCTCGGATCGATCTTGCCAGCTCGTCGAGAGCTTCTTCGCGGAAGCGCGTGCGCGGCTGGAAGGGACTCGGTTCGATCAAGTCGATGTCAATCTGTTGGGGCCCCGGATACCCTGCCTCGCGAGCAGGCGCGCTAGCGGCTCCACTCGCATTAGTCGCGTGAGGATGTATGCTTGCGGGCTCTGGAGAATCCTTAGGCTGAAGCTCCCGAATGAGCGCTCCGAGCCCCCGTCCCAGCGCGTTTCTTGGCATTGGCAATGACCTCCTGGGCGAGCTGTGTATAGCCTTCTGCGCCCTTGCTGTGAACATCGTAGAATATGATCGGTTTACCGAAACTTGGCGCTTCCGCCAGCCGCACGTTGCGCGAAATCACGCTCTTGAATATTTGAGTTCCGAAGAAACTGCGCAAATCCTTGGCCACCTGGCGCGATAGCGAAGTCCGCTCGTCATACATGGTAAGCAGGATTCCTTCGACTTCGAGGCTGGGATTCAGCGTCCTCCGGATACGCATCAGCGTGTCCAACAGCTCGGAAACGCCCTCAAGCGCCAAGTATTCGCACTGAATGGGAACCAGCACAGCATCGGCGGCGACCAGGGCGTTCAGAGTAAGGAGATCCAGTGCGGGAGGGCAGTCCAGGATGATGAATCGATACTTATCGTCCAGCGCTTTTAGCGCCCCTTGCAGCAGGTATTCGCGATTTTCCGTGTTGACGAGCTCAACGGCGGCGCCGGCGAGGTTTTTATCGGCGGGAACGACATCCAAATGATCGACTTGCGATTTTTGAATGATCCTGTCAAACGGTTCGTTGAGAATCAGAATGTGGTAGAGCGTCCGCCGAGAAGGGTCTTTGGCAAAGCCAATTGCCGCGGTAGCGTTCGCTTGGGAATCACAATCGATCAGGAGCGTGGGTTGTTCAGCGGCGGCGAGGCAGGCGGCCAGATTCACCGCGGTTGTTGTCTTGCCTACTCCACCCTTTTGGTTTGCGACGGCGATGATTCGAGCCAAATATTCCCCCGCCAGCGAAAATCTAGCAAACGCGCGTCAAGGATGCAAGATGTTTCACGTGGAACATCTTCTGGCCGACATAAATCATGATTGGGTGTTCCATGTGGAACATGGGGAGGCGTTGTTTCACATGAAACGCTGCCTTGCCAGGGCAACGCCATTCCTGGGGGAATGTCTTTGGTTTCCCTCGCAGACTGGATTGCGCTACCGTTCGCTCAGGAATGTTCCACGTGGAACACGCGTCACCGCGATGCTTCGCCCATATGCTGAACAACGGAACCCGAAGCTCTAGTCAGAAGGAGAGAAACCAACTGGCGACGATTTCTTATTGCCCACCAAGAGGAGCCTTCGCAGGGAATGGGGCACCGAAATGGGCTCTCGCCACTCCCAAGTCTTGATTCTCCGGATTTCCTCGAGATCGCGCGCCCCAATCCACAGAATGACTTGCCTTGCCGCTATTTGGTCCGACCTGGCCCATTCGAGAAAACTAGGGAATTCACCAAGGGCACGCGAGCAAATGTAGTCGAGAGGCGCCATCTCCTCACCAAGCTCTTCATAGCGCCTCGCCAGGACTTGCGCGCCGTTAAGTCCTAATTCACGAATGACTTCCGCTAGGAAGGTGACCTTTTTGATGTTGGATTCCACCAAAAAGACCTGCAAACCGGGCCGCATAATTTTCAGTGCCAACCCCGGAAATCCGCCTCCAGAACCTACGTCGGCGAGCCGACCCTTTTCCAAAGTTATGGCCTCGGCGGCATACATACACTCACAAAAATGTCGGTGCAGGATCTCCAGCGGATCGCGAATCGCCGTTAGGTTAACTTTTTCATTCCAGGCCAGCAGAATCTTTATATATTGTTGAATTTGAAGCACTTGATCGTCATAGGCAGGGAGATTGAATTCCGTCAAAGCACGGCGTATTACGGCCACTGAGAGGGCTGGGATAGCTGTTATCATAATAGTAACTATTTAGCTCTAGTGTATCACACTCTGCCTTTCTTGGCTACTGGCCCCCTGGGGCGTCAGATATCGTGGTCCTGCCGTTCCGGCGACCACGTCCACGGCGCTATGCCAGAAGATCGCCGGCATCAGGCTGCCGTACGCGAGCCGGCTTGTTCCGAGAATGAGGCCGATCAAGAGCGTCAGCACAACCCCGCCGCGGCCCTGGTAACTGTGCGCCAGTCCGAAGAGGACGGAAGACAGCAGCACTACCGCCCAGGCTTGTAATCCTATATGGAGGAGCACGGCTATGGCGAATCCGCGATAAAGAAACTCCTCGCAAAGGCCCGCAGTCATTGCAAGGGCGAGATAAGGAAGCAACTCCACTGCGGATTGCGGCAGGATGCGCTCCGCAATGGCCTGAAGTGAGCCCCGGGCTTGGACAGGAATCTTTCCCATGCGTCGCAGGTTCAGCCATTGAAGAGACGCAATCGTCGCGGTGCCAACAGTTGCGGCGATAAGAATCCTGCTCTTATCAGGAACTATCAGACCAAGCTGGGAGACTGTGAACCCTTGCGCCCACGCACGCCACCCCACAACGGCAACGGCAAACCATTGAAAGGCGATTGTCGAAGCGTAAAGAGAGAGGCGCTCCATGGTGCTGACGCGCGGCATGGCCATCAATTTCTTCATGCGCGCTCGTCCGCGCCACGGCAGAATCACGCCGAGCACCAAGAAGATCAGCCCAATATCCCAGGACATCCGCGAATCAGAACACTTTCCGCATGCACAGCGCAAGCATCCATGGTGTGCAAGCACGAAGCGCGGCACATCGCTATAATCGAAGCGCATTACAGCGAGGTGCGGCTTGACCCCATCCGTGAAACTCACGGCCATGGTCAAGGCAGCGGGTTGAGCGGCGAAGCTGAGTCCAGGGTTGCTGGATTCCGTTTTGCGCCGTTTGCCGCGGCCAACTGATCCGAACGTGCTCGTTGGTTTTGATACCAACGACGACGCCGGGGTGTATCTGCTGAGCCCTGAAATGGCGATGGTACAGACCGTGGACTTCTTTACGCCGATTGTTGATGACGCGCATACCTTCGGGCAGATTGCGGCGGCCAATGCGCTGAGCGATGTTTATGCCATGGGTGGCAAGCCCGTTTCCGCGCTCTCGATTGTGGGATTTCCGGATCAGGGCGATCCGGAGATTCTTGAGCAGACCATTCGTGGTGGTCTTTCGAAAATGACGGAAGCGAAATGCAGCGTCATTGGCGGCCACTCGATTCGCAACGACGATATTCAATTTGGCTACGCGGTCACCGGCATCATTAATCCGCAGCGAGTTTGGCGAAACGTCGGCGCGCGCGTCGGAGATGTTGTTCTACTGACCAAGCCCATTGGAACTGGCGTGCTCTCCACGGCCCTGAAAAAAGATCGCGCGGCAGCGGCGGATTTGGGCGCGGCGATTGCATCCATGACGCAGTTGAATCGCGCCGCTTCCGAGGCGTTGCAAGAAGTACAAGAAAAAGCGGGAACGACGCAACCGATTCACGCCGTCACAGACATAACGGGATTCGGGTTGTTAGGCCACGCGCGCGAGATGGCGCTAGGGAGTCCCGAACAAGGAATCGCAGCTGTTTCCCTGGAAATCGAGCGTTCCGCAATTTCGTATCTTCCCGGCGCTATCGAAGCCGCGCGCGGCGGATTTCTCCCTGGAGGACTGAAGAATAACCGCGATTTCATTGGCGATTGCGTAGGTTTTGCGGAGAACGTTCCCCAGGAATATCGCGACCTGCTGTTCGACCCGCAAACTTCCGGTGGCCTGCTGATCGCCATCTCGACCGAATCTGCTGACGCCGCCATCTGCGCTCTCGATCGCCACGGCGTCTCCGCACGCCGCATCGGGGAAGTCATCCCCAAGACAAATTCGCTCTTGCTTGTCCGCTAGAATGTCCTTCCGGAGCGCATCGGCTAAACTCTAACCATGGACACGATCACTCACGGCATCGCCGGGGCGCTGATTGGCAAGGCCGCCTTCCGCGGCGGGGATATGTTCGCCTCGCACCCGATGAACCGCGGCCGCATCATCACGTGGTCGCTGATGCTCGGCGCCATTTTTCCCGATTCCGACGTGCTCCGCGACGTTATCTCCCACGACAAACTCCTGATGATCACCTGGCACCGCAGCATCACGCATTCGTTGGTCCTGCTTCCGCTTTGGGCGTTGCTCCTCGCGGGGATCACGCGCGCGTTTGCCAATTCGCGGAAGTGGGAAGCGCCGTCATTCCTGGCGCTAACGGGAATTTATGCGGCTGGCATCCTGAGTCACATCCTACTCGACTTGGTGACGTCTTTCGGCACGATGATCTGGTCGCCGCTGCAATGGTCGCGCCCTGCGTGGGACCTTATCTTCATTGTGGATTTCACTCTGACAGCGATTCTCCTGGTCCCCCAATTGTTGGCCTGGGTGTACGCCCATCCTGAAAAAGTGCAGCGGCGCGCCGTGGGGATGTGGCTGGTGTTCCTGCCCGCCCCCTTGCTCATCGCCAAAATGGGTGAAAATGTTGGTGCGCCGGTTTCTGGTCGCGTCGTTCTGGGCGCCATACTTATTTTTGCCGCGCTCTTTCTACTCCCCGCGCTTGTCGGGTGGGGCGTGAAGATCCGGCACGATACCTGGAATCGTGCTGGTTTCGTCGCGGCGTTGAGCTACATCGCCTGCGCTGCCGGCGCGCACCACGCCGCGCTCTCGCGAATTCAGAAGTTCGCTGAGTTGTATCCGTTGCGGGCCGAATCCATTGGCGCGTTGCCGCTTCCGCCGTCACTCTGGCACTGGGACGGACTGGTTCGAACGGAGCGCGGCGTCTACGAACTACGCATGGACCTTGCCGACAAACCCGCCAGCGGTGGGCAATTGCTCACGCTCGAACACCATTACTTCCCTGACGCCCCGCCGAATTCTTATATTGAAGTCGCCAAGCGCCTGCCTGAAGTGCAGAAGGTTCTGTGGTTCTCGCGATTTCCCGTAACGCGTTTCCACAAGGAGGGCGACGTCGCGGTGGTGGAAATCGCGGACATCCGTTTTGTGCAAATACGCCGCGACCGCCCGGCAGCCTTCACTTATCGCGTGCGCTTCGGCTCAGACGGGAATGTGCTCTCGCAAGGTTGGGCCACCAGGTAGGGCCGGCATCCTTGCCCTCGGTATTCTTGCGGCAAAAGAAGAACTACCGGGAAGGTTTGCTGTCCGCGGGATGAATGACGACCTGGCGCTCTTCGCCGACGCCCACGCTTTCGGTGCGAATTCCGCTTACGTCTTTCAACGCCAGGTGTACGATACGGCGCTCGCGCGAAGACATGGGATTCAGCCGGAAGGGCTGGCGGGAAGCTTGCACGCGTTCCGCGGCCACGCGTGCCGTCATGCGCAATTCTTCAAACCGCAGCGCGCGGTAACCCCCGCTATCGATGTGTATCTTTTCATGGTAGGCCGGTTCCAGCCGCAGCGCGCGCAGGGCGAGGTGTTCGAACGCTTTCAAAACTTCACCGCCGTGCTCTAGGAGGATTTCCTTGTCTTTGCCGTCAAGATCGGCAAGTACTTCGGCGTCGCCTCCCGAACCTTCTCCGTCGGCCGCAATTGGCCGCACGTTCACCTTCAGCTCGAGCCCCGAAACTCGGACGATATTCTCCAGAAACTGGCGCAGGGCATCGGCCGCCGCCTGGCGGTCCAACTTCCCATCGTGAATGAGCACCTGAGCCATAGGGAGTTTGAGGATTGCGAACCGCGTCCGCCTCTCTGAAATGTCTTCTTAAGACTTCTTCCCGCGCACGGGCTTTGCAGGTGCGGGCACAGGATGCGTCCGGTTCAAGTACCACTGCTGCGCGATACCGACCACGCTGCTGGTGAGAATATACACTGCCAGACCGCTCGAAATCGGCGAAATCATGAAAATGCCTGCCATAGTGATGGGCATGATTTTCATCATGGCCTGCTGCTGCGGGTCCGTCGCCGTCATCGGAGTCATTTTCGAGACCAGATACATGGACACGCCCATCAGCACCGGCAAAATGTAATAGGGATCTTTTGCAGAAAGGTCCAGAACCCACAGCCAGGTGGCGTGGCGCATCTCGATGGCGTAGCGCAGCGCGGTGTTTAATCCAAACCACACCGGCATTTGCAGGAACATCTGGAAGCAGCCGCCCACCGGGTTGATTCCCTCGCGGCTGTAGATCGCCATCACTTCCTTGTTCATCTCCGCTTTGCGCGGATCACGCATCGAGTACTTCTTGTACTTTTCCTGAATGGCTTTGATTTCCGGCGCCACACGCTGCATTTTCAGAGTCGTTTTGTAGCTGGAAATACGCAGCGGGAAAAGCAGCATGTTGATAACCAGCGTGAGGACAACGATGGCCCATCCCCAGTTGGGAATGTAGTTGTGCAGCCATTTCAACGCGTGGAAGAGAGGCTCGGCGATGAATTCCAGCCAGCCGAAATTGATCAGCCCGTGCAGCGGCGGATTCATCTTCTTCAAATCGTCGTAGTCTTTCGGACCAACGTAAACACGCAGGGCCAACGGCTGCGTCGATGTCGCGGCGGCTACTTGCGGCACCGGTTCCGCAGCGTCTTGTCCATCCACTTTGACCGTGCGAAACGCCTTCCAGTAGCGAGTTTCGAGCGCGGCCTTGGGCATCGAGGCAAGATCGCCGCTGACAACGATTGGCGGCAAAAATGCCGCCGTAAAGTAACGGTCCTCAATGCCAACGAAATCTTTTCCACCTTGCCACACGCCTGGCGGCCACTTGTCCAGGGCATCGAGTTTTTTGTGAGGGAGCGCTGAGATTTTGCCGCCCTCGCTGTAGTACGTCGTCACCGTTTCCACAGGCGCGGGGTTCGTCACCGTCAAATCGCCGAACCCGCCGAGCCAGCCAAGACCGGTCTTAATAGGATTGCCGTTGAACTTGACGGAGGTTTCTACGCGGACCACGTAGGTGTGGTCAAAGTGGAAATGCTTGGTGACTTCCAGGTGCCCGTCGCTCCACGTGAGGTCAACATCGGCGGGGGCGTGCAGGTTAGTGCCCTCTGTGGAAATTTGATAGAGTCCGCCGTTCGCCCCGTTCTGTAACTGCTCATCATCGAGCACCACGGAGAACGGCCAGCCGCCGGTAGCTTGGGAAGCATCGGGGTGCACGACGTCGAGCACGCGCTGGGGTTTGGCGTCATCCCTGTAGCCCTTCAACTCCCAACTCTTCACCACCGCGCCACGATTCGAAATCTCCACGCGGTAGAGCGCGTTTTCGACGACGATGGTGCGTTCCTGCGAATCGTTCTTGATCGCGATGCTAATCTCCACGCGGTAGAGCGCGTTTTCGACGACGAGGGTGCGTTCCTGCGAATCGTTCTTGACCGCGATGCTCGAGGTCGTTGCAGGGGCAATTTTTGCGGCCGTCGCAACGGTCGGGGATGGCGTCGCCGGCGAAGTTGCCGGACCCGGAGTGGCGGGAGCCGTCTGAGCCGGGCGATTGGTTTGTGCTGGCTGGACTTGCGGCTTGGGCCCGAAAAATCTTGCCCAGAGGATGATCACCCCAAAAGAAAGGAGCGAAGCCACCAGAATCCGCAGCTCCGGCGTGAACTTGTCCTTTTGTCCCGGCGCGCTCATGAATGCGCCTCAGTCTTCAAAGCCTTCGCTGCCGATGACCTTGTTGGCATTTCTTCCCATTTCTCCGGAACCGGGTCGTATCCAAATTTGCGCGAAAGGGGATGGCAGCGCAGCAGCCGCTTAAGCCCAAGCCAAATTCCCCGCGCCAAGCCAAATCGTTCAATGGCCTCGTAGGCGTAGCGCGAACACGTCGGCTCAAAGCGGCAGCTTCCCGCAAACAGAATTGATAAATAGGCTTTGTAGAATCGCAGCGCAAACAGCGCCGCGCGGACAAGAATCGAGGGCTCCACCCCTACACGTTCCTCAGCAGACGCAGCAAATCCGCCGTCAACGCCGCAAACTCCGCGCGCGCGACCGAACTCTTTGGGTGAATCACGATGTCCCATCCTGCGGGTATCTCCAGCCGGTGGCAGCGCACCACCTCGCGCAGGTGCCGCCGGATCCGATTGCGCACTACCGCGCCGCCCAGGGCCTTCTTGATGCTGAAGCCAAAACGACTCTGCGGCAGTTCGTTGGTACGAAAGAAAACTGTGAAGTGGGAACTCGAACGGCGCTTTCCGGCGCGGTAGACAGCATCAAACTCCCCGCGCCGCACCAGCCGCGCCTCGCGCGGAAACCGATTCCCCCACGCACTCGACCTAGCCGTGGGCAAAGCGTTCCGCGAATTATTCGGGGGTGAGCCGATGGCGTCCCTTCTTGCGGCGCGCCGCCAGCACCTTGCGGCCGCCCTTGGTCTTCATGCGAACGCGGAAGCCGTGCGTCTTGGCGCGCCGGCGGCGTCGCGGTTGAAATGTGCGCTTTGGCAAAACAATCCCCCTTTGTAGTACGTATCGCGGGGCAGTCTCTTTCACCCGCAACGGCACAACAGCCCATTAGCCCCTTCAACGGCCGATTCCGAATTTAGTAGTGTATTCGACCCTTACTCGCAGGGTCAAGAAACGCGCCAAGACTTCCAGTGCGACTTGCCGCCAGTCTTGCCGGCAACGCTCCTTAAGCCAAGTTGAATCCGTCCGTATCCAGAACCTCGCGGACCTTTGACGTGAGCGTAACCGCGGAGAACGGCTTCTGCAGGAATTCGAACTTGCCGTCGAAACCATGACTGTGGGCCAATGCTTCATCCGTGTAACCGGACATGCAAATCGTTCCCACATCTTGCGGTTGTTGCGAAACCAGCACGTTGTATCCCTTCGCGCTCAGCATCGCGCCCACCAGCTCTCGCACCGCTTCGTCGTCCTCTACCAGCAGGATTGTCTCCGAGCCTTGCTTGCGATCTTGTTGCGTTTTTTTCGATACGGCAGTCTCTGCCGTCTCCGTCACCTGCGGCAAATAAATTTTGAACGTGGTGCCTCTCCCAACTTCGCTGCCCACCCCGATGTACCCGCCGCTCTGCTTCACTACACCGTAGACCATCGCCAATCCCAGGCCTGTTCCATGCCCCGGCCCTTTTGTCGTGAAAAACGGTTCAAAGACGCGCGCCAGTACTGCCGCGTCCATGCCCATCCCGGTGTCCGAAACGGTTAGCAGCGTGTGCGGCCCTGGCGCAGACCCCAAGTGGAGGCGCACAAAATCGTCGTCCAGTTCGACGTTCTGCGTCTCCAGGGTGAGCCTCCCGCCTTGGGGCATGGCGTCCCGCGCGTTAACACTGAGATTCATCAGCACCTGTTCGAGCTGCCCGGCATCCGCCTTTACCGGTGCCAGATCCTCCGCCAGCGTCATCTTGATTTGGATGTGTTCTCCGATGATCCTCTGAAGCATCTTCAGCAGATTTCGGATGATGTCGTTGAGATTCAAGACGCGCAACTGAAACACCTGCTTGCGGCTGAAGGCCAGCATCTGGCTGGTCAGCGCCGCCCCGCGCTCCGCGGCCACGTGAACTTGCTCCGCGGCGCGGTGGTGTCTCGAATCTTTCGGAAGTTCCTCCGACAGCGAACTGCTGTAGCTCAGGATGACCGTCAATAGATTATTGAAATCGTGCGCGATCCCGCCCGCCAGCGTCCCGATGGATTCCATTTTTTGCGCTTGCCTAAACTGCTGCTCCAGTTTCCTCCGCTCCGTCAGATCACGGATGGCTGCACACCCCCACAAGCCCTCTTCGGTTTCCAGCAGGCTCAACTTGATTTCCACTGGGAACTCGCTGCCATCCCTGCGCAATCCGTAGATTTCCAAGGTTGCTCCCATGGAAGGCTTGTGCGGCCCTCTGAGGAACGTAGTTCGATATTCCAAGCACTTTTCCCGAAGCCTCTCGGGAACCAAGATGTCCATCGGCTGCCCCAACAAATCTTCTCGCTGATATCCAAACGTCTCCTCTGCTTGCGCGTTCACCAGCACGATTCGCCCTTCTCGATTCACCACCACCACGGGGTCTGGCGCGGACTCCAGCAAGCCCCGGAACTTTGCCTCCGCCGCTCGCAAAGATTCCGCCGAGCGTTTTTGTTGGGAAAGCAGTTCCCTTTGCGCCTGCTGGCTCAGCAGCAATCGCACGCTGGAACAACCGAACGACGCCAGCACCGCCACCGCCGCAAGTTTCAACTGTTGGCCGATCGCTGACGTGGCCATCGCCAACACAAGAAGCGGGAACGCAATATGCGCGAATTGCGCGAGCAGCAAGGACTCCGATGAGCTTTCTTTGAGCGCCGGTTCCGGTTCTTTAGGTGGAACCCAGGTCGTCGCCAGCCATATCATCAGCATCCTGGGAATCGTCCACAACAGCTCGTACCAGGTTCCGAATTGCAGACCTTGCCACGTCTGGGCGTACACGAAGACGGAGTCACAAATCCCGAAGAGCGCCAGAAAAATGGCCATTCGCCCGAAAAGCGACTTCACCAACCGGGACTTTGTCAGCACCGCCCTCAATACAAACGTAAACGCCAGAATGAAATTCCGCCATGTAAATGCCCACCAATAGAGGGCGTTAATGTCTTCCGGCCGCCGTGCCGATCGCAACGGCACGTACAGGAAAAAGAGGTAGGCCGAGAACGAGACGATCCCGATTTGCAGAAAATCAAGCCAGCGCTGCCATCGATACACGCGTGACTCCGCGCTATCGTCGGCCAGAAAGAGCGCCATGGCCATCGGCGCGACGTGATACAGGAAAAGAATGTCGCTGGGCCACCACTCCTTCAGTGAAGCGTGCAGCACGCTGTCGTAATAGGTCGCGAGCACCTGGCCGGCGCAGTAGAGGGCGAACGCTATGCCCATTGATGCTGCTGGCCAGCACGGAATGGACGGCTAGAGCGACAAAGTGGCATCCCAATGCCAGCGCAGAGACGACAAGAATCTTGCGAGAGGTCGGCATGCTTTCCTCTGACCCCAGTCAGGAAGCTAGACTCGGCTTCAACGGCAAATTTAGGCGGAGGCGCTTCCCTTTATCCTATCGGAGAAGCGTTGTCTTCGGCGGGATTTTCAAGCTGCGGTTTTCCCTTTCTTGTACTCATCGAAAGCCGCTAAGTATCTGTCTACGTCCTTTCGCAGTAAATAGTATGGCGTCGACAGACGGATCTTTGACGGCCCGCCGCCTCGAATCCGGATCTTCTTCGTCTTCCACATCCAGTTTTCGATTTCCGTAATTTGTATCGGCGCCACGTTCACCGATGCAATCGCGCACCGCAGCGCCGAATCCGGGGACGTCCAGGACTCCGCCCCGCGCTTCACCATTTCTTTCAGAATGTAGTCCGCCATCTGCCGGTGCCGCTTTTCGATCCGCTCCATCCCGATCTGATTCGCCAGATGCACCGCCGCGCGCATGCCCCAGAGTGCGGGCACGTTGGAGCTTCCGATGCGTTGGAAGCGTTCCGCCCGCAGCTTCGGCTCGTCCCACCCGGCGGTGACGATAGTGTTCCACAGCCGGTCGATCACCTCGTCCCGCACATAAAGAAACCCGCTGCCCTTGGGCGCTTGCAGCCATTTGTGTGGGCTTGAGGTGTACATGTCGCAGCCCAGCTCGTGCAAGTTCAGCCCCATCATTCCCGCTACGTGCGCGCCGTCCACCGCGGAGAGAATCCCCTTCGAACGCGCCAGCGCGCTGAGTTCCTTCGCCGGCAGCACCACTCCCGTGGCCGTGGTGATGTGGCTGAAGAACAGCACGCGCGTCCGTGGCGTGATCGCGTCATTGAAAAGATTCAGCACCATAGCTGCATTCGGCACAGGCTTGGGCAGCGTAATTTTCTTCACCACAATCCCGTATCGCTTCGCGCGCAGATTCCAGGGCTGCTCGCCTCCGGGATGCTCCTGGTCGGTCATCAACACTTCGTCGCCCGGCTTCATGTCCAGTCCGTTGGCGATGTAGCTGTTCGCTTCCGTCGCGTTGCGCACTAGCGCGAGTTCATCGCGCGTGCAGCCCACGAACTCCGCCAGCGGGTCGCGGAATTCGTTCCACGGGCCATAACCCCAGATCGGATAATCTTCCGGATCGCTCTGTGCCATCTTTTCCGTATCGTTGTAGCCGTCGAAAACCGCGCGCAGTACCGGCACGGGCGACGATCCCACCGTTCCGTTGTTAAGGTAAACTTCGTCGGCCGGAATTAGGAACTGTTTGCGCATTTCGGTCCAATACGCTTCTTCGTTCGAACTATAAAGCACGCTGTCCGGCACCTTGGGCGCTTCCTGTTCAAGCAGCGCCGTCCACTTCGGCGACAGTCCGAACGCACCGGTTGTGCCGGCGATCCCCGCGAACGAAGACAAGAATCCACGGCGGTCAATCATGGTTCCCTCCAGAGGCGAGTAGCGCGGATTCTACGCGGGAACTCTGCCCGCAACAACAAACATTCGAAACCCAAGCCTTGCGGCGGCGTTCCATTGGGACTGGGAGAAACACCTTACAATGTCCTCAAGCCAAAGATTTTCTTCGCATTTTCATCCGCCGATTGGGGTATTCACCCCAAGCAACGCTAGGGTCATCACCGTCTAATCTATATTTTTCTCCGCCTGCATACTCCTTCTTCTATGGGTAACGTTGCGTTGACCCATCCGCTGGCGAGCGGCCAAAACCGCAATAAAGGTTTATGGGGGAATGTTGATGCTGCAATTTAGGGCTTTGGAATGGATTGATTTTGTGAACCACTTGGCGCCTGACGATCGCCGAAAGGAGAGGAACCAGAGCCGGGCAAGGGATCGCAAAGATCACGCAGAGACAGAGGCGCTTTGGAAGAAGGTGGCCGAAGCGGCGGCGGCGGAACCTAATTACCAGCCGCCTCCGCAAAAAGTTCGCGCCGTCAAGTCAGCATTCACAGTGACGGGCCCCGCAGCCGGGCGTCGGGAAACAGGCGGACTTATCCAGTTGTTATTTGACAGCTTTTCGCAGCCGGCCCTGGCCGGAATTCGCTCGGGATCAACGCGAATCAGGCAGATGCTGTACCGCGCTGATCCGTATCAAATTGATTTCCAGATCGAATTGGAGCCCGAGCAAAATCGCATCATCGTCACCGGGCAGTTGGTGGACCTCAGCCATCCGGAGATGGTTGGCCGGGACCTGGAGGTCACCATCTCGGACGGCCTCGAAAGTGTCGTCAAGACGATAACCAATCAGTTTGGCGAGTTTCGCGGTGAGGTCGACAATTCCGGCAATTTGGAGATTAATCTCTTTGGCCGCTCTGGAAAACCCATCGCCATTTTGCTCCGAGGGCCGCTGGACCCATTGGCCGATGCCAAGGCATGACCGGCCATCGCCGCACCGAGTTTCGCCGCCGGCATTTTAAGTCTCGTGGAGCATTGGCTCGGAAAGGAAATCGCGAGATCCGGCGGCGATCGAATTTGCTCCGAGTACCTTGCAATAGTCTGGAACTACAGTACTAAGGTATTCACTTGCTTGTTCCCCGCGTCAACAAATGCTACCCAATACGGGCGTGAGGTTGCTGACGGGGTCTTCCATTTGCCTGATCAAGTGCTCCAGCACGGGACCACGCACCGGAACCATCGCCGCGCCAAAGTAAGACGATTGTCCCCGAAGAACTGGACGAACGTCCGCAAATTGAATCCGCGCGCCGCCACGCCTCTGGATCATCCAGTCAAGCTCTGAGCGAGATCTCTTTGGACCAAGGCCCTAGTGGCAGAATCGAAAGGCGGCTGCCGATCATAGTCGTAGTACGCCTAGCGCCGCTGGCAAGTGGGGCTACCGATGGAGAGAGGACCTTCACCGATAACATCAGTCCGCACGGCGCCCGCATATTCTCGAAGCACGCCTGGCAGCCCGGTGACATAGTGCGCGTTACTCCGCTGAACGCGAATGAGGCCTTCGGGAAAGTGGTTTACTGTCAGAAGCTGCCCGATGATCGCTTCGGCGTCGGCGTGATGTTCTCGGATCGCCCTGTCCCCTGGCCCAATCTGCAAAAATACGGCGACCTGCTCGGCTGAGCTCTTTGGGCCGTGCTTTTGGCCTGGTAGTGGCGGGGCGCCCGTGGTGAGCGCAGCCGAACCCCGCCTGCTCTTCGCGTTTGTTTCCTAGCGCCGGGCTTCAGCCCGGCATTTTGGTTTTGGTGGACCGCCACTCCTGGCTGTGCTCTTTTTCCGTGTAGCGGCGGTCGGAACTTGTCCCGACCAGGTCGGGAGACCCCCTCTTGTTCTTGTAGCGCCGGCATCCCCTTGGCATCCCGAGCGCAGGCGACGAGCGAAGTTTGCGAGTTCCGAGCCGGTCGGAAGGGATCTGCTTTTTCTTTGCCACTCCTTACTTGGCCGCCGCGTGGTGGTCGTAGCTGATCACCCGCGTAATCTTCCATGCGCCGTCTTTGTACTGCCACAGATGAATGAATCTTCCTTCCCCAACCCCCTCCGTGTCTTCATGCCCGGGGTGGTGGAAGCGGTGCACCCCCATCTCCACCGCGCCATAGCCCTTCATGTGATAAACCTGCAGCGTCCCCGGAACGAGTTCTCGCGTCGTTTTGCCACAGATATTTTTCTTGACGCTCTCGGTCAATTTCTCTCTGCCAAGCGTCACCCCGCCTTGATCGTGATAGAACTCCACGTCGTCAACGAAGAACGAGGCGAACTTTTCCAGGTCGCACCGGTTATAGGCATCAAACAGCGCCGCATCGAGCGTCGTAATGGCCTTGGCGAGTTCCGCCTGGGATTGCATGCTTTCCAGCGACGGCACCGCCTGGGCTTGCGCCTGCCCCGCAAACGAGGCCATCAGCGCCAACATCAACAGCATTTTGCCCAAACCAGAAACCATTCTTGGCAAAGCAGAAAGCATTTTCATCCGCAAGTCCTCCCCGCGCGGTAGCTGGTGCACGGAGAGATACGCTGCCGCCCCGCCCAATGTTCCATCGCTTGTGATCAGTCGCTAGTTGTAGGGACCGGACTTCAGTCCGGCACATTTTGCCTGCAGCCGCTGTCTCTAGACCACGGGCCTTCAACTTGGCACTCGTTCTTGATTCTAGGGAGCGGCAAGTGGATGGAGCGGAAGTCCCGTCAGGCGCGCAATGCGGGAGAAATCCTTATCGAGAGTGAACACGCTGGCGTGATGCTCCATTGCAATTGCCGCGATCAGTGCATCAATGGTAGTCAGACTCACGCCCTTGGCCCGCCCCTGCCGGAAGATCGCCGCCGCCTCTCGGTAGGTGCAAAAACCGCGGGGCTCGATCATCTCCCACTGGGAAAGATAGTGTTCGAGTCGGCTAACGTCCCGCGTGAGGCCCTGAAGAATCTCGGCGACCACCACTCCCGTCAGCACAAAAGGCTCGGCGTCGCTGATCATCCGCCGCAACTCGTTTCCCGCCCGCCCTGGTGCGGGGCCGAAAAAATCGATCCACACCGAGCTATCCACAAGGATCAACCGCGGTTCCTCCGCATCGCTTTCAGGTCACCCTTCCAGATCCCCCTCCCATAATACCGAAGGATACCCTTGCGGCTCTCCGAGCGCACCAGCAGTTCCAGCGCCTTGTCCACGATCTCTCGCTTCGTTTTCAGCCGCGTCAGCTTCCGTGCCTTGCGCACGAGTTTCTCGTCAATCTCGATGTTCGTTCTGCCCATTCCGAAAGCATACACCATATCTCAAGTATTTGGTGTATGTTTCGCCTGAGCAAGCCGCGCTTTTTCTCCCCGCTTCGCTCCTGCGAAGAGGTCGGCTTGCGAAGAGAGAAATCTCTCTTCTTCTTTCGCCCGTTCTTCTTTCTCTCTTTTCTCTTTCCCCTTCTTCGAGCCCTTGTCTTCTTCCGGCTCCCAGGGTGTTCACAACAGTTGAAGAATTCTCGACGTACTGCTTCCCAAAAGGGCGGCCCGAGAAAGAAGTCACAAGAGGGAAAGAGCGTGGTGCCAAAGCGGCGAAAAACGCGTTCACCGAGATCGGCAACGCTCTTTAGACTTGAGACTCAGCGCCGTAGTAGTTGGGCCTCTACCCCGATCAGGTCGGGCGTGCGCTCTGAGAGGAGTGTCCACCATCTCCGAAGTTGGACCAGCCCAGCTACCCCTTCCAAACGTACTTCCCGCACGAACAAGGAACCGTCTCGGCAGGATGTTTCTTTGCCATGGGTTGTCGGCAGACGGGACAATTCTTACGCCACATATCAAACCACCTGCTCTTCAGCAAACCGGTTGCAGGCAGGCGGGCTCGCCACCCTCACCGGTCATTGCGTAGAATTCTTCCCGCTGTTGAAGCGCCGTGAGCAGCGCGAGGGTTTTTCCGTACGCTGCAATCGCTCCGGTTAGCTTGTTGAACTCCGCGGAATCCTTAAGCGTCCCCCGCCTTCGTATGTGCGCATCCGCCGAGAGTTCGACGACTCGTTCTATGACTTTGTTCTCAAAACCTACATTAGCTCTCATCATCGCTTCGCTCCCCCTTCTGTAATTAAGGGGCGCAAGCCGCCACCCTGCATATAAGGGGAAGCCTCCAATCTGGTAAGCGGATTATCACGGAGGAGGGATGCAGGTCATGGCTGCACGGGAACGGGCAGAATCAGTCAAATACCCATATCCCCCTTCTTTTCATACTCTTGCGTACCCTTTTGCACCGCGCAAAACGCAACCTCTTTCTTTTCAAGCGATTCCGAACTCTTTGCCCAAAAACACCCGGGGGAGTACGATCCACAAATCAACCGCGGGCCCGGCGCGGCCCTTGTCGGAGTCAGTTGTTTGTCGAATTCATTACCTGTCCCGACGGCGTGCATCGGACGTACTATTGGAGTCGGCGGTTCACACCGCCAAGCTATTTTCGGGTCACCGTTCCGTCGTTTCCGAGTACGTTTATTTTGCGTGGGAGGGTGCGATGGGTAAGTTCTCTCGTAGTTGGCAGCTCGTTGGGCAGAGCTTCGCCATTCTTCGTTCCGACAAACAATTGATGTTGTTTCCGGTGCTCTCGGCCATTGCGTGCTTTATCGTCACGGCCGTGATCGCCACCGGCGGCGCGTTCTTGATGCTGCCGGCCAGGGCCGCGGCTTTGGCTGCCGGCGAACAGTTTCATCCGAACCAGTCGCCGATGTTCTTGCTCGGCATGTTCACTTTGTACGTGGTGAACTATTTCGTGATCGTGTTCTTCAACGTCGCTCTCGTGGGCGTCGCCAATAGCCGCTTGATGGGCGGCACGTGGACTTTCCGCGACGGCCTCGAGCTGGCTTGGGCGCGCAAGGGCACCATTCTGCAGTGGGCGTTCATCGCTGCCACTGTCGGCGTCATCCTGCGCACTCTCGAAGAGCGCATGGGCCTGCTCGGCCGTTTGATCATGCGCATCATTGGCGTGGTCTGGACGCTGGCCTGCTACTTCGTGGTTCCCGTGCTGGCCTTCGAAGACCTTACTCCCATCGCCGCCGTGAAGCGCTCCGCCAAGCTTTTCCGCGATACGTGGGGAGAAAAAGTTATCGGCGGCTTCAGCCTCAGCCTCGTCTCCCTGGTGCTAATGCTGCCCGGCATCGGCTTGGTGATCGTCGCTGCTTACCTTGGCGGCGTCGGCGGCTTTCTCTTCGGCTTGGCCATCATGTTCATTTATTTCCTCCTGCTCTCGGTTTTCATGTCCGCCGTGGGAGGAATTTTCAACGCCGCGCTTTATCGCTACGCCTGCTTTAAGCAGGTGCCGCCGGCCTTCTCCCAGGAACTGATCGCTTCAGCCTGGGCGCCCAAGGCCTAACGCGCAAGGCGTAACACGCAGGAGCTAACATTAACCAGGAGGGCGCTTCGCCGAACCGGAGTGTCCTCCAAGATTCTTAGGTGAGCCCGCTGTAACTTCGGCCCCATACCGCGCGTCTCAGAACTCAAGCGAGTGTTGGCCTCCTTTTTGTGAACCGGTGATCGGCGGGGATGCGCCAATCGAGACCAATTCAGATGCGCGCTTCCCCGTCGTTTTATCTGAGCGGCGAATTTTGGATTTCTGCTCAGCTCAAGAAAAGCGTAGAATGCCCTGGCATCACAAGAATGGAATTCTGAAGATGCTCCGCTTTCTTAAGAATCGCATCGCGCCTTCCAGCCCAGCGGTCCGACAATTCTCGCTTGGCCGGCTTGAATTCGAATTGATGCAGATTCTCTGGTCGCGTGGCGAGTGCAACGTCCGTGACGTTGCTCAGCACTTACGCCGTCCGCTGGCCTACACCACGGTCATGACCACGCTCGACCGGCTTTATAAGAAGGGTTTGCTGGATCGCCGCATGCCGGATCGCGCATTCCTTTATTCCGTGCGTTTTTCCCGCCAGGAATGGGAGCGCGCGAGGGCAGAAAATGTTCTCGCGGATTTTTTGGGCGGGTCTCACACTTCGCGCGAGTTACTGCTTTCTTCTTTTCTCGATGCAGTAGGCGAGCACGATTCCGCGCTCCTGGACGAATTGCAAAAGAAAATTCGCAGGAAACGCCGTGAACTTTTCCGGCGAGGGCAGTCATGATTCTTCTCTACGCTTCGAGACTTTTATGTCTCTGCCTAGCCTCTTTTTTCGTTGTCAATGCAGTTTTGGGTTTGACGGCGGCTTGGGCATCGCGCGCGGCTATTCGAATAGCGGGAACGATGCGCCCGCGCTCCGCAGCGCGTTTTCTATTTGCTGCGCGCGTGCTGCCCTGCTCCTTGGGAATTGTTGCCGTGCTCACGCTATGCGTTCCCAGTTATTTGTGGCTCGAACCGCAGGCCTCCGCGGAACGCATTGGCTGGGCTTGTCTGGCGTTTGCCATGTTAGGGCTGGCGGGTTGGATTGGCTCCATCGCGCGAATCGCGCGCACTCTCGCGGCTTCCGTTCGCTTCAACCGCGAGTGGCAACAGGCCGGGTGCGAGACTTTTCTGGAGGATAAATCATTGAAGGCTGTGATTGTTGAAAAAGAGGCCCCGCTTCTGGCGCTAGCCGGGATCTTCCGTCCACGCCTGATCGTCTCGCAAGCCGTGCTTTGCTCTCTTTCGGAGGAAGAACTGCAGCTCGCTTTGCAGCACGAAAATGCTCATCGCATTTCGTTCGACAATCTTAAGCGCCTTCTTGTTTTGCTTGTCCCGAGCCCCATCCTGTTCCTCCGCGGGCACTCCTCTCTCGAGCGGTGCTGGGCGAAGTTCTCGGAGTGGGCTGCGGACGACGAGGCCGTGCGCGGAGATTCTCAGCGGGCGGTTTCGCTGGCGGGGGCGCTCCTGCGCGTGGCGCGATTGGGAGCGGCTCCGCGTCTCTCTTTTCTTCACACTTCCCTGTGTGCAGGTGATCGCGATCTTTCGGAGCGCGTCGACCGCTTGCTGCAAGTTCAGCCGCTTCACGCAAAGCCAATTTCGCGGTCACGATTTCTCGCCATTGGATCGAGTCTCGGAATAGCTGTTTGCGGCGGGGCGCTCCTGGCCTGGCCTGCAACGCTCTCCTCCGTTCACCGATTGCTCGAGCTTTTCCTTCGCTAGTTTTGTCGAACAAATTCATATCGTAAAATCGTGGCCCATTTTGCGTGTCGTTAAAGAGCGCTCCTACGACCTGTGGTAGTAGACCCGCACTTTCCGTAGCCTGTTTCTCACCATGAAGAGCGATTCGGTTCGAAAGCGTCTCGGTTGCTTCAGAGAGGCGCTCGTATTGTTCAGTACTCTGGCATTCCTGCCGTTCGCGCTGGTGGCGCAGAATCCGCGCGGCACTCTTCGCGGCGTGGTGCAAGATTCGAACGGCGGCCGCGTTCCCGCCGCAAAAATCATCGTACAAGCCTCCGAATCTTCGTTGCAGCGTGAAATCGTGAGCGACTCGCGCGGCGAGTTCCGGATCGATGATTTGCTTCCCGGTGCCTATCGGGTAAGAGTCCAGGCCAAAGGCTTTGCGGAAGCGAGCGCCGAAGTGATCGTAAGAATCAGCTCCGTCCAGGAACTGGGCGTGACGCTGAAGCCGCAGATAGTTCAGCAATCCGTGAGCGTCCAGGCGCAAGCGTCTTCCATCACCACGCAACCGCTCGATACTGCCAGCGCTGTCCATCAGGCGGTGATCACCGCGCAGGACCTGCAAACGATTCCGCTTGCGGCGCGCAGCTTTGCAAATATCGCTTACTTAGCCCCGGGAACGGAACCGCTGGAGCCCTCCGATCCTACCAAAGCGCGCATTACAGCGGTTTCCACAGGCGGCAGTTCAGGCCTGAACAATGAAAGTTCCGTGGACGGCGGCGACAATTCCGATGATTGGATTGGCGGCTTTCTCCAGAACTTTTCGCCTGATGCCATCCAGGAATTTGCGGTCCGCACGGCGCAGGAGGATGCCGACACCGGTGGCACGACGGCGGCATCCGTGGTCATCACCACTAAACGCGGCACGAACAAGTGGCACGGCGAGGGGGGATTCTACGGCCGCGCCGCGGACCTGAACGCGCGCTTCCCGATTGACAACCCCGCTCCCGATCCCAAACAGCCTTTTTCTCGTCAAAACTATGTCGCTACTCTTGGCGGCCCCGCGGTCCGAGACAAAGTCTGGTTTTTCTCTTCCTTCGAATACGTACACGAAAACGCCAGCATCGCCTACAGCCCCGCCAGCCAAAGCGAATTCAATGCGCTCGCGCAGCTTGCCGCGGCAGGCAGAATCAATGATGGGATCCTGGGCGTCAATTCCATCGCCGTCCCCACGAGTGTTCCTGTCCCGTTCCGCGACTATCTCGTCACGGCCCGCTTCGACTGGGCGCAATCCCCCAGTTCGCACTGGTTCCTTCGCGCCGCCGTGGACAACTACGTCACGCACAACGCCATGGTGCAGCAGGCCGCGCTTCCCTCCACCGGCGCGACTTCTCATAACAATTACATGAGCCTGGTTATCAACAACCAGTACGCGTTCAGTTCCGCATGGGTCGGTTCGTTCGTTTTCAACGCCAGCGGCTTGCACCTCACGGCTGCGCGCAATTCGCACCTGGGGTTCGCGCTCGATTTCCCGTTCACATCAACTCGCAGCACCATCTCCGGGCTCGAAACCTTTGGCGACAATCAATTCGTCACGGCCATAACGGCGTTCCCGGTCCTCCGCAACCAGGAGAAGTATCAGTTCCGTTACGACGTCAGCCACGTTCACGGCCGTCACGCACCGCGCTTTGGCGTCAACTTTATTCATGAACCGGTGCTCAGTGGCGCCCTTACCGCGACGGCCGAAACTGTTCTGTTCTATACGAATGATCCCAGCTTCTACGCCGCCAACCCCTCGCAATTTTATTTCAGTTCCAGCTGCGCTCCTCCCGTCCCTGCCAACGTCGCCTGTCAAGAGATTCCTGCGGGCGATGGCAGCTTCTCGCAAAACGTCCAGCGATTGGGGATTTACGCCCAGGACTCCTGGCGCGCGACTCCGCGGCTGACCATCAATTACGGCCTGCGCTACGACACTACGTTCGGCCTGTTCAGGGCCTCCGGCCACGACCAGAACGCAAATCCTGCGCTTACCGGGAACGGTATGGTCTCCGGCATTCCGCACGACTACCGCAAAGCGTTCGCTCCGCGGCTGGGTGTCGCTTACGGGCTGGACTCGGCGGGCAACACGGTCTTGCGTGGCGGTATCGGGCTGTATTTTAACGATCTGGCGCAAAACGGCTGGGTCGAGGCTTTCAACGCCGTCAACAATTTCAATATCCAGAATGCTTCCGGGCCGCCTTCGCTGATCGACCCGAATTACCACACTCCCTACGCATTGCACGCTACTGCCGGAATTCAGCACGCGTTCAACGCCGATTGGATTCTGAGCGCGGACTACACTCTCGAAACCGGCATGCACGGCTACCGACGCTACGATTTTCCGAATGTGTCCGTCTTTCGAACCGACAACCGTTCCAGTTACAAAGCGCTTGCGGTGCACTTGCAGGGCAACGTGGCGCGCCGCCTGAACCTTGTGGCGAATTACACGCTAGCGAGCGCAAGAACCTGGGGATGCCAGATCGGCGAACTCTTCGATTATGTGAATGGCGTTTGCGATCCTTTCGACGCCTTCGCCCCCGGAGACTACGGTCCATCGGGAGAAGACGTCCGGCATCGCTTCGTACTCGCTGGAACGGTTCATGCGCCGGCTGGTTTCGAGATAACGTTTCTTTCGCAGAACGAAACCGCGCGGCCCATCACGCTGACGACTCCGGTCGGCGATCGCGCAGTGATCAATGGCGTGAAGAGCACTATGGACCAGTTCCGCGGCACGCCTTACCTGCAAACCGATTTGCGCGTGAGCCGGCCCATCAATTTCCGGGAGCGCTGGTCGCTAACGCCCTTCATCGAATTTTTCAACCTTTTCAATCGCAACAATCCCGGGAACAACTACGTGGGCGATATCGGCGCGCTGCCCGTTCCCGTAAACGATCTCGCGAACGTTACCGCACTTTGCCCTGACGCAAACTGCGCCGTACCGGTCACGAGTGGCAAGCAACTGCTTGTCCCCGCCGGGGCCCTGGGAGACTTCTTCGGCCCCGGCACTACTGTTGGCATCCCCTTCGCCGCGCAGGTTGGCGTCAAACTCACCTTCTAACGCCGTTTTTCTTTTGGGGGGCCCGTCTGGAGCTTACCTCGACCCTTGCCAGTGAGACGGTACCAGTGCCTGCCCATTTAGGGATAGGTTGCAACTTGTGTGGGGATTTCTCCCATTTCACCGGATGGCGATCAGCCCGTTTTTGCGCGTTTCAGCGATTGCAGTTTTTTGCCACCGGCAGTCCAGGCGGGCGGGTCACTCGCGGGGAAAGATTCGAGGGATGCTTCTTCCACAATGTCCAGCACTTCTTCCTGGGCAGGAGGTTCGTGCGAATCTATCGGCGAGGATGGTGTCTCTTGAAGATGCTTCGCCATGGCAATCCCGATTCTACCGCGCCCGGAGGCGAAGTGCTAATGACGGGTGTATTTCGGACTCGCCTGCGAGAGTACGAGTTTGACCAAGCGCGAAACGACAGCCTAAGATAGGTTTTCAGCAGTCACCATCACGAGTCGCTTGTAACGAACTATGTTTGAGAATCTGACAGAAAAGCTGCAACGGACGTTTAAGAACCTGCGCGGGCAGGGCAAGCTCACCGACGAGCATTTGAACACCGCGCTTGCCGAAATCCGCGAGGCGCTGCTCGATGGCGATGTCAACGTCGGCGTGGCCGACGAGCTGCTTGCCAACATCCGCGCGAAAGCAGTCGGCAGCGAAGTGCTGCTGCAACTTTCGCCCGACCAGCAAGTGGTCAAAGTGGTTCGCGATGAACTCGCGGCGATGCTTGGCAAACACGCCAAGCCGTTGTTTGCTTCGCGCCCGCCTTCGGTGTGGATGATTGTGGGCCTGCAAGGCTCCGGCAAGACCACGACGACGGGAAAACTCGCCAAATGGCTTTCGCAACATGGGCATCGTCCGTTGGTGGTTTCCACGGACGTGTATCGTCCTGCGGCGCGCGAACAGCTTGCGCAAGTTGCGAAGGCCGTAGGCGCGCCCGTCTGGCCCGGAGCAGGGACGGACAAGCCGCTGGAAATCGTCAAAGGGGCGATCAAGGAAGCGAAGCTTTCCGCCAGCGACGTGATTCTGGTGGACACGGCCGGCCGCCTGCACATCGACGATGAATTGATGAACGAACTGAGTATGCTGAAGAAGGAACTGCAGCCCAGCGAAATTCTTTTCATTGCGGATTCCATGATCGGCCAGGACGCAGTGCGCTCCGCCGGAGAATTCCACAAGCGCCTCGGGCTGACGGGCGTGATCCTGACGAAGCTGGATGGCGACGCGCGCGGGGGAGCGGCGCTAAGCATCGGCAAAGTAACCGGCGCGCCGGTAAAGTTCGTTGGGCTGGGCGAAAAATACGACGCGCTGGAAGGGTTCTACCCGGAACGCATCGTGTCCCGCGTTCTCGGCATGGGTGACATCATGTCGCTCATTGAACGCGTGGAGCAGACTGTCGACAAAAAGGCCGCCGCCGACCTCGAACGCAAGCTGCGCAAGGAAGAATTCACGCTGGAGGATTTCCGCGATCAGCTAAAACAGATTCGCAAAATGGGCCCGCTCGAGAAAATCGTGGACATGCTACCGAAAATGGGGCCGCTGCAGAATCTACCCAAGGATGCGAAGGTGGACGAAGGCCAACTCACGCGCGTCGAGGCCATCATCAACTCCATGACCAATCAGGAGCGCCGCGATCACAACGTCATCGACGGTAAACGCCGCAAGCGCATCGCCAAAGGCAGCGGCACGACCGTGCAGGACGTCAACACCGTCCTCAAGCAATACCTGCAAATGCGCACGATGATGAAGCAGTACGGGGCCATGGCCGCCCGCGCGAAGGTAAAGGGGCTCGGCAAACTCGCGGGGTTGTCCTGAACAGCGGTGAAGCTTTTCAGGGCGGCAAACGAGTTCAGTTTTTGGCAGAAAAGAAAATATCGGCAACTTGGAGCGCCAGTTTCTCCGGCTCAAGATCGGTGCGGTTGCACAAAATAATTACAGTCCAACCATTGCCTTCGGTGAAGCGTTCGATTACCGTGCGAAAACCCATCGTGCTTCCGGTGTGCCACATGCGCTGTCGCGCCTGATAAGCATCTAGGAACCAGCCAAAGCCGTAGGAGACAGGCTTGCCGGGATGCAGATTATCCTCGTTGGGCTCCCTCGGCCAATGGGGCTCGGAGCCATCGTTGAGTTTGACGGGCGATAGAGCGGACTGAAATTCCTTTTCATCGAGCAAAGTGTGATTGCGCAGGGCGTCGTCCCACTTGGAGAGATCTTCAAGATTCGAATAGATGCCGCCGTCGCCGAGCGTGGCGGAAGTCGAACTCTGATCGGTTTCTTTGAAGGCGTTGCCGTCCCTGGAGTGGCCAAAGGCGCGATTCGCGACTCTGTTCTTGCCTTTTTGAAAAACCATGGTGTGATTCATTTTGAGCGGTGCAAAAATTCTTGTGTGGAGAAACTCGGCGTACGATTTTCCTGAAACCTTCGCGACAATGAGTCCGAGCACGACGTAACCGGAATTGCTGTAGGACCAGCTGGTCCCTGGGGCGAATTTCCCGTTCTTTTCTGTCTTGAGCAGTTCCAAAACGGCAGCGTCTTGGATTTGCTTTTCCGGCGTCCAGACCGGTCCTTTTGTTTTTTCCGCTGCGTCCATCAAATCTTCGTAATTCGGCAAGCCGGAGGTGTGATTCAGCAGGTTTCGAACGGTGATGGTTTTTCCATATGCCGGAAAATCGGGAAAGAATTCCGTGAGCGTTTGGTCGTAACGCAATTTATCGTCGTGGACGAGCAGCATGATGGCCATAGCCGTGAATTGCTTGGTGAAGGAGGCGAGCCGGAAATTTGTATGCGCGTCGACTTTCACTTTCGAATGAAGATCGCGCACACCGTAACCGCGTTCGAAAATGAGCTGCCCATTTTTTCGCACCGACACAGCAAGGCCGGGTCCATCGACAGAAGTCACTCCTGAGAAAATCGCGTCGATCTTCTTGTCTGAGGACGTTTCGGACGACTGCGCCGGTGTATACTCCGCGGCTCCCAGAGCGAGAAGCGCAACCACCGTGATGAGCTTCGCCTTCACCAAGCCTCCTAGATGTGCGCCGCAGCATATCATCCGCGCATCGAAAGGAACGATAGAATGCCCAAAGAAAAAGCAAAGGATGTAACTCGCACACCCCTGGCAGCGTATTCTTTAGAGACACGTTCGGACTTCGTCTCAAACGTGTTCGTAAGCGCCCCGCCTGCGAATTAGCGGCTCGCAACTGCAGGATTCGGTAAAGAAAGGGGAGAATGTCTCCGCGCCAATGCTCGCCGTCCGTGACAATTTAGCACTGTGCCTGAGCGCCCTGCGTGCCCACAAGCTTCGCGCGTCGCTCACCATGCTGGGGCTGACGATGGGCGTGGCCACACTGATCACGGTCATGACTATCGTGCAAGGAGCGAACGTCTACGTCGAACAGAAGATCGCCAACCTGGGCACGAATGTTTTTCAAATTGCGCGAACTCCTTTTGCGGTGACGGACTTCAACATCATCATCAAAGCGCTGAAGTACAAGAAGATCGAGATGGAAGAAGTGCGCGCGGTAGCGGAGGGATGCCCGGCGTGCGAAGTGGTTGGCGCCACGGCGAGTACCACCGCGCGGGCCAGATACGGCAACAAAGAGGTGCCGGACGTAAGCTTTTCCGGCCAAACGGCAAGCATGGCTGATATTGACACGCGCGCGGTACAGTTCGGACGTTACTTCACTCCGACGGAAGCGGAACATCGTGCCGGGGTGTGCCTGATCGGCGACACCCTGGTGCAGCAGTTGTTTCTCGGCACGGACCCGATCGGGAAGTTCATTCGCGTGGGCAACGATGAGCTGATGGTGATCGGGGTTATGGAGAAGGTCGGCAGCGTCCTCGGCCAGGACCAGGACAACTTCGTTATGGTGCCGTTGCCGGTTTTCCTGAACATTCAGGGCGCGCACACCAGCTTGATCATCAACGTAAAGACGATCACGGAGAATTTTGAGAAGGCCCAGGACCAGGCGCAGCTTGTGTTGCGCGCGCGACGGCACATCACCGGTCAAAAGGAGGCCGATTTTTTCATCGGCACGAAGGAAAGTTACATGAGCTTGTGGCGCAGCATCAGCTCGGCGTTTTTTGCCGTATTCATTCTGGTCAGCGTCATCTCCGTGGTCATCGGCGGCATCGTTATCATGAACGTCATGCTGGTGAGCGTAAGTTTGCGGCGGAGGGAGATTGGCGTGCGGCGCGCCGTGGGCGCAACGAAACGAGACATTCTGCGGCAGTTCATGGTGGAAAGCGTCATGCAGTGCATCGCCGGGGGAATCGCGGGTATCTCGATGGGATTCCTGGTTGCTCTGGCGTTGCGGACATATACGCCTTTCCCGGCTTCCGTCCAAACGTGGGTCGCGGTTCTGGGAGTCATCCTCAGTTCCACAGTAGGGCTTTTTTTTGGAATTTATCCGGCGGTGCGAGCGTCACAGCTCGACCCGGTAGTTGCCTTGAGGTCCGACTGATGACCATCATGACGCTTGCGCAAGCGCGGGAAAATTTCTTTGCAGCCATGGAGACGCTGCGATCGTCCAAAGTGCGTTCGGCGTTAACCGTGTTGGGCATCGTCATCGGCGTGTCCTCGGTGATTTCCATGGCCGCGATCATCCAGGGCCTCAACAAGTTCGTGCAGGACCGCGTGCAAGCGCTGGGCTCCCGCACCTACTTTATCTCGCGGTTTCCGCCGGGCACGGACCCCTCGCGCTGGCCGGAGAGGATTCGCGTACGCAAGTATTTTGAGTACAACTACGCCGGCTTCATCCGCGATGCCGCTCCGGACGTTAAGGCATTGACCACTATCGGCACGCGCGGTTTTTTCTTCGGCGATTCGAATTTGATCACCAGCGGGCACTACAGCGTGGAGAAGGTCATCGTGCGCGGCGCCGAGCCGGAATACATCGACGCCATACCGCTCTTCAGCGTCGCGCGCGGCCGCTTCATCAGCGCCTTTGACCAGGAGCACGCGCGCCCGGTCGTCGTTCTTGGCGCGGCGATCAGCGAATCACTGTTCCCGAATACCGATGCGCTGGGGAAAACGGTTCGTATCAATGGAAGCGTCTATGAGGTCGTCGGCGTGTTCGAACACGACCAGGGGCTGTTTGTTGGTCCCGGCGTGGATATTTTTGCGGTGATCCCGCTGAGCTGCTTCAAGAAGGAGTATCCGGAGGCGAAAGAGCTGATCATGGCGTTCACGGTGCCGGAAAACGTAAACGTCGAAACCGCGCAAGGCGCAGTCATTCAGGCGATGCGGCGCCTGCGCCGCATCCCAGCAGGCAAGGAAAACGATTTCGAACTGAGCTCCCCGGACTTCATCAGCAATTTATGGAACCAGCTTACCGGCGCGCTGGTGATTCTCACTACGGTAATCAGTTCGATCGGGCTGCTGGTGGGCGGAATCGGAGTGATGAACATCATGCTGATCTCGGTGACCGAACGCACCCAGGAAATTGGCGTGCGCAAAGCCATTGGGGCCCGCCGTGCCGATGTCCGCTTGCAGTTTTTGCTGGAGGCCGTGGTCCTCACGCTGGTTGGCGGCACCATCGGCATCCTCGTCGGCGCCGGAGTCTCCGCAACGGTGCGAACTCTCGTGCCATCGATTCCCGCAACTCTGTCTTACTTGTGGGTGACGATCGGGTTCGCAATCTCCGTCGGCGTGGGATTGTTCTTCGGCTATTACCCGGCGAATCTGGCGGCTAATCTCGATCCCATCGCTTGCCTTAGGTATGAGTAAGCCTGGTTCTTTCCTTTTGGAGCATGACTTCTGTGGATTTGATCACCGCTGAAACTTTGTCCCGCACTTTCAATTTCATTTCATCCGCGCTTCGCTTCGTGATTACACTCTCAATTAGATTCTTGCCGACGCGCACGACCACGTGAGCCATGACGCCGCCGAACTGGATTTCAACAACCTCCCCTTCGAGACGATTTCGGGCTGCTAGAGTCATGTGCAAAGGATACGCCTCGTCATTCGGGCATTCTAGAGGGAGCAGCTCTATTGAAGTCTTCCCGCGTGATGATCCCGCAAAATCAAATGTAGGCGCCACTCCTCGCTTTGCATCTGGCAGACGATTCTTGAAGCATGGATTCGAGTAAATCCGCCTACATTATAGCCGGATTAAGTCGGTTTGACTTAACGGTACGAACCGTATTGAATTATTGCCTCACCCGCTTGGTGATGCGCTCGGAGGGAACGATTCCGCGGCCGATGGGCCTGCTTTCTGAATTCGAGGGGATTCCAAAATGACCATGAATTACTTGTTGACGGTGAAGCCAGACGCTCCTGCGGATAATCGACGTTGCGGCGGCCGGTCAAAGCGGGCAAGGTGTCGTCTCACGCTACTAACGATTTTCATCTTGCTGTCTTGTTTGCCGTCGGCCCACGGGCAAGTTTCGGCGAGCATCAAAGGTGTCGTCACGGACTCATCGGGGGCGCCGGTTCCTGCGGCAACTGTAATAACCAAGAGCCTGGAGACGGGAGCAGAGCGAAGCGCCGTCACCGATGACGCGGGGCGGTATCAGCTTGTTTGGCTGGCCGTGGGGCAATACGAGGTCACGGCCACCAAGCCGGGCTTTCAGCAAGCGATTCGCAACGGTATTCGCTTGGTGGTGGGACAAGAAGCAAGCGTTGATTTGAAATTGGAAGTAAACGCGGTGAAGGCGGAGGTCAGAGTTACCGAGGATGCCCCCATAGTGAGCGCGACGACGAGAGATATCTCAGGCCTGGTTGCGGAACAGCAGGTGAAGGATCTTCCTCTCAATGGGCGAAGCTATGATTTGCTCCTGCCACTGAATCCCGGCATCGTGAATTTCACCTGGGTGAAAACGGGCGGAACAGGGATTTCGAATTCCACCACGGGAAACAACTTCGCCGTGTCCGGGAACCGGCCGCAGCAAAATCTTTTTCTGCTTAACGGAGTGGAGTTTACCGGCGCGGCCGAAAACAACATGCAGCCCGGGGGAACGAGCGGGATGTTACTCGGCGTGGACGCGGTGCGCGAATTCAACGTGCAGCGTGACTCTTATGGTGCGGAATTCGGCAAACGTCCCGGCGGGCAAGTGGTGATGGTGACGCAATCCGGAACCAATCAGTGGCATGGGACGGCATTCGAGTTTCTTCGCAATAACGTGCTGGATGCCCCGAATTTCTTCGACCAGGGCGATGCCCCGCCATTTCGGCGAAACCAGTTTGGCGCTTCCATGGGCGGGCCGGTCAAGAAGGATAAGACCTTTCTCTTCGGCAATTACGAAGGATTCCGCCAGAGCTTGCACCAAACATCGGCGGCGTTCGTCCCGGACGCGGCTTCCCGTGCTGCAGCTGTACCGAGTGTTCAGCCGCTGTTGAATTTGTGGCCCACGCCTCCGGGCGGCGCGCCTGACTTTAGCGGGATCGCGGAAGTCTTCAGCAGTCCACTGCAAACGATTCGAGAGGACTTTGGGACTGCGCGCGTCGACCACATTTTTTCGCAGCGGGACACGCTCGCGGGAATTTACACCATCGACGACGGCCAGGACTTGACGGCTACGCCGCTCGATCCCTTCAGCAGCGACGTGGTGACGCTGCGGGAGCAGGTAGCAACCCTGGAAGAGATCCACGTTTTCTCACCCGCGTTGGCGCATAGTGCGCGATTCGGATTCTCGCGCGCGGGCTATTTTTTTACTGGAGAGCCTACGCCGGGCACGCCAGCGGCAAGCGTTCCCGGATTCCTGATCGGACATCCCGTGGGAGCAGTAGTGGTTGGAGGCAGCGCAGCTTCGAACCCACAGGCGCAACTGGGGCTCGCGGGAAGCAACAACGGGAGCAACCTGAGCATCGCGCGAAATCTATACACGTTCGAGGACCACGTGACGCTGACGCGGGGGCGGCATCAGCTGGAATTCGGTGCTTGGTTCCAGCGTTTTCAATCGAACGAAACAATTGCGCTCAGCCAGTTTGGACAGGCGACGTTCACCAGCCTGCAAACATTCCTGAATGGAACGATTTCCAGTTTCTTATTCGATCCGTCGTCAACGGAGATGAATTGGCGCTCTCTGCTCGGTGCGTGGTATGCGCAGGACACCATCCGGATCAGTCCGAGACTCACAGTGAAGCTTGGTTTTCGCGATGAATTCACCACTGGATGGAATGAGGCGCACGGCCGCGCCTCGAACTATACCTTTGCGAATGGAGTGATTTCCACGCAGCCGCGCGTCGGTGATTCGCTGTTCACCGTGAATAACGCAAAGTTTTTGCCGCAGCCGCGGATTGGAGTCGCGTGGAGTCCCTTCAGCCCGAAGACCGTGATTCGCGCGGGATTCGGAATGTACAACGATCTCCAGGATGCTCTGGGATACCGCGCGGATCAGAACGCGCCGTTCAATCCGACGTTCACGACGCCGCTGACGGTGTCGCAGCTTCCGATTAACCCCGCCGGGCCGTTTCCGGCGACGGTAAAGCTCATCCCCGGAGGAGTCCAGCCGGATATGAAGTCGCCGACGTTGATTTCCTATTCGTTGAGGATCCAGCAGCAGCTTTCATCCAACACTTCGCTGACGGTGGGCTACGTCGGGTCGCATGGTTATCACGAAATGATGGGCATAGATGCAAACGAACCGTTTCCGGTGATCTGCCCCGCGTCGCCGTGTCCCGCAACATACCCCACAACATTTCCCGCGGAGATAGCGAACACGGCGGTGCCAGCAGGAGCTTACTTTGTGCCTACCACTACGAGGGCCAACCCCGCGATCGCGAATACCTGGACGTGGTTTTCCGAGGGAGTCAGTTCCTACAACGCTTTGCAAGTGGATGTGAATCGGCGCTTCAGCGGAGGCTTGACGCTGCGAGGAGTGTACACATTCTCGAAAGTTCTCGACGATGGAGACTCGCTCAACGCGACAACATCGGGAGGCGGGCCGGCGCTGGCTTCCAATCCCTTCAATCTGCGGTCAGACTGGGGCTTGGGAACTTTCGACGTGAGGCACGTTGCGGTGGTGAACGCGACTTATGCGCTTCCAGTTGGGCGGGGGAAGCGTCTTCTTGGTGGTTTAGGTCGATTTGGGAGCGCGGCGGTGAGCGGTTGGATGGTGAACTCCATCGTGACCTTACAAGGCGGCTTTCCGTTTTCACCGCAGCTCAGCTACAACCCGTCAAACAACGGTGATACACGAAATCCGGTGCGCCCGTTTGCCAATCCTGCTTTCCGTGGGCCGGTGATTCTTGGGAGCCCAAACCAGTGGTTTAATTCCAACGCGTTTCTTGCACCGGCGAACACCGCGGCAAACGGCGGGTTTTACGGAAACGTTGGAAGAGACACGTTGATTGGACCGGGGCTGGCCACCTGGGATTTCTCCGTGCTGAAAGACACGCGCATTCGCGAGCGCCTGAATCTTCAGTTTCGCGCGGAGATATTCAACCTTCTCAATCGCGCGAATTTCAATCTTCCCAATGCCGTTGTTTTCACTCCTTCGGGCGTTTCGCCAACCGCCGGCGTGATCACCAGCACGTCCACCACATCGCGCCAAGTCCAATTCGGCCTCAAGCTTCTTTGGTGAGGCTCGGGAGGCACTTGGCAGGCGAATCTGTGGCTCAGCCTGGCCGCTAAAAAGGGGTGTCCGAAAAGCGGCCTACCCGCGCCGAAACTTCGATTGCCGCCAGCCGCCCTGACAGGCTACACTAAGTAAGTTTAGGAGGAACGACTTAGTGTTGATGATTCGATTGTCAAGGATTGGCAAGAAGAAGAAGCCCTATTACCGCGTTGTGGTCATCGAGAAGACCCGGCCGCGAGACGGCCGCGTGAAGGAAGCGGTGGGCACGTACGATCCGCTGAAGAAGCCGGCGGAGATCAAGCTCGACGCAGAGCGCATAAAGTATTGGATCGGCCTGGGAGCTCAGCCCAGCGATACGGTGCGCAGTTTTCTACGTTTGCAGAAAATCGCTTAGTTCCCTGTGCCCTCCTGAGAATTTGCGCGTCCCCGGTTTCCGAGGGCCGCAATCCCAGGTAGCCTATGAACGAACTGGTTGAAGCTATAGCCCGTGCTCTCGTGGATCATCCTGAGGACGTGCAGGTGAAGTGTGTTGAGGGCTCGCAAGTCACCGTGCTGGAACTGAGGGTGCATCCCGAGGACTTAGGCAAAGTCATCGGGCGGCAGGGCCGGACGGCGAAAGCGATTCGAACGTTGCTTGGCGCGTCGGGAATGAAACTGCGCAAGCGGTTTACTTTGGAAATCCTTGAAGACTGACGGCTTGGCAGTCATGCTTTCCATTGATCGCTGCGCGGTCTGATTTCTCATTGAGCCGTGAAACTCCACGCTGGGTCATACTTGCGCGCATCCTTCGGGCGCGTGGCAACAAGGGCGAAGTTGCCGCTGAAATCCTCACCGATTTTCCGGAACGACTGACACGCATGTGGGAAGTTTTTGCCGGACATGCCGATGGAAAAGATGAGCCGCGCCGCCTAGCGCTGAAATCCTGCTGGCTGAGCCAGAATCATCGCGGACAGGCCGTTTTTCATTTTGCGGGCGTCGATTCGATCTCAGAAGCGGAAAAATTCCGCGGGCTGGACGTGCTGCTTCCGTTCGAACAGCGGGTGGCGTTGCCTGCGGGGCAGTATTTCGTGTCGGACCTTATCGGTTGTTCCGTGTTTGAAACTCCTAGCGCGCCTCCGGTCATGTCTTCTTCGCCGTGCTCGATTGCCGAGGCCCCGGCTCTTCTGGGGACTGTCCGCGATGTGCAATTTCCCGGGGAAGAAATTTCGGGGACGCCGCTCCTGGAAGTGGAGACCTCCGGCGGCGAGATTCTGATTCCGCTGGCGATGGATATTTGCACGAGAATTGATACCGCCGCGCGACGGATTGATGTGCTCCTTCCGGATGGTCTTCGCGACCTCAACCGCGAATAGGCCGGCGGGTGTACGCTGCTGATGATGTCTCCTGTCATTCGAACGCTGATCTTTACTGTATTCGTTCCGGGTTTTTGGACCGTGATGATGCCTTACTGGCTGCTGCCGCGCGGCGCGCGGCCGGATGTGCGCGGGGCGGGTGCCGCGGGTGGGCCCCTGATCGCCGCGGGAATCGCGCTGTATCTTGCATGCGCTTTCTGGGGCTTCGCGATACGCGGTAAGGGCACACCGCTGCCGCTCAATCCGCCGAAGAAACTTGTTGTCGAAGGTCCCTACCGAATTGTGCGGAATCCGATGTATTGGAGCGTTGCCTCGGTGATGCTGGGAGAAGCGGCGGTCTTTCACTCGGTCGCGCTTTTGCAGTTGGTTGCAGCATTTGCTGTCGGCGTGATTTTGTTCGTGCTGTGCATCGAAGAGCCGGGGCTTAGGGCAAAATTCGGGGCGGAGTACGAACAGTATTGCCGGCGCGTGCCGCGGTGGCTACCGCGGTTCAAAGTATAGCTGGTCGCAGGTCGCGCTTGGGCTGCGGCCGGACGCTAGTGGACATCGATCGTAGTGACGCTATATGCCGGAAGCGTGATGGCAAGCGACGAGCCGCTTACAGCCGTTGTTCCAATTGAAACGGGCTGGACGACGGTTTGCCCCGAAGCAGAAGTGGCGGTCATCTGATAAAGATGAGCTGTGCCGGAGAGCACCTGGCCGTTGATGGCGGTAACTTTGGCGGCATTGGAGCGGTTGATGGCGACGAAGACGAGGCGGCCTGGTGCAGTCGTGTCCGTACTGGCGTAAACGACGACGTCCTCGACGGCGCTCGAAGTGGCCCGCAGCGAAGTGTCACCGAAGTTGGCATTTGCGCCGTCGAATCCGCGGAACGCGCGGAAGCCTGCGAGCGCATAGGGATAGGGGCCGCCGGGGGGCCAGAAATTCGCCGCGAAAACGCCCTGGCTGCCGAAGATGCCAAGGTTGTCGGCTTGCGCGATGGTTCCGGCGATGTGGTTAAAGCCCCCGTTTTCGTATTCCGTAATCGCAATCTTCATCCCTGGATTTTCCGCGTCGATTCTGGCTTGCAGCCGTCCGAGGATATAGATCGGACCACCTAATACAGAGTTCGTAATCCAGGAATTTTCTTTGAACGTGGTATCCCACAAACTGCGCGGGCTTTGCACGATGGCCTGAATCTGGGTGTCCGTCAGAGAAGTGCCAGTCATGTTGATGACTCTCGTTGTGCCGTCCGTAGCTTCCGAGTACCAGTGGAAATCATAGACATCGACGAGTGGCTTACCGTAGGTCGTCGAAGCAGTCTTTATCCCTGCGAGGTACTTGTCCGCAAACCAAAAGCTGCTGGAGAAACCCGCGCCTGCCTCACCTTGCCAACTGTAGATCCCGTTGAAGCCATAGTTCACGGGACCGAAGATAACGACATTCGGGAACTGGTCTTTCAAGGCCTTTGAGAGGGTTACCGTTTTTGTGAGGTAGTTGTCCGAGGAAATGTTCGTCGAACCCTGGACCTCTTCATGCGTGGAATTCCAGAGATCCGGTTCGTTGTCGAAGCTGATAAACGTCGGATGCGTAGGGCCGACGCCGAAGATACCTTGGCCGGGGAATTTCTGGTCCAGGGCCCAGGCGAACTCGTCCATGTACACATAGGCGTCGCTGGTTGGCGGGTTAATCGTGAAAGATGTGGCGTCTCTTGTGCTCTTTTTTTCGATGACCTGCTTGAACCGCGACAGATTGGGAAAGGGACGAGCCACCGGGCCGCTCTCGTCCGCGGACACATAGCCCTGTAGCTGGAAAGTTACAAGGCTTGCCAGGCCCGCGCCCTGATCTCCGGCAATAAAGCTCCGAACTGCTTCCGCCGGGACATTGCTGGCGCTCAGATAGTTGTCGTTTTGATAGAAATAGTCGCTTCCGGCATTGGACGCGTTGGTCTCCCAATTGTAGGCCGTCCACCGATTGCCGCCGGCGCGGTCGAAAGTGAAATTCGGCTGCGGTGCAGTATTGCCGGAATAAAAATTGGTGCCGTAGATCCACGGCGAGATGGCCCTGGTTTTCGTGGGATCGATGGTGATCGTGACGTCCGCGACTGCGTTTCCGGGCATGGCGCTTGCCTGATTTGAATTGCCACTCTCGCCGGAGGAGTTCACCGCGGTGACCACGTAGTAGTAGGTCGTACTGTTTGCTACCGTCGTGTCGACGTAATTCGTCACAGGGGGAGAAGCAACGAGCGCGGCATAGGGTCCGCCGCTCGTCGTCGATCGTTTGACGTTGTAGCTCGCCGCGCCAACACTCGCTGTCCAGGACAACGACACTTGCCCATTTCCTCCTGAAGCGGTTAGGCCCGTAGGCGCGGCTGGCGTAACGGGGGGCGGAGGCGCTACGGGCGTGGCGTTGACTTCAGCGGAATTGGCGCTCTGGCCGTAAGAATTGTAGGCCGAGACGACGTAGTAGTATTTGGTTCCATTGCTTACGGAGTTGTCGCTATACGCCGTGCCCGACTGCGCGGCAATTTGCACTTCGGTGCCGCTGCTCGTGGAGCGCTTGACGTAATAGCCGGTCGCCCCGGAGCTGGCGTTCCAGGTGAGGCTCACCTGGGCATTCGCTGCTGCTGCAGTAAGACCGGTAGGCGCGACTGGCGCCGACCCGCCTCCCCCGCCGCCATTGCCTCCGCCCCCATAAGCACCGCAGCCCGCAAGCCAAAGGGCGGTGGCGGCCAAATACCAGGCCTGTAAGATGCGAGTTTGACGATCGGCCAAGGACACAAAATTGACTTCTGATGAGGCACGGCGGCGAACTGGTTGACGCCCCAGTCTCTCTCCCTCAGTTTCTGGCAATCGCCTCATTAGCAAGAGGTTATGGGATAGGAAAGGGCCCGGCAAGCTGTCCCAAAGGACAGAAATAGTTCCAATCCTGGACACCTAGACATTTACGAATCGTAGCGTCACTACGGCATGAGCGATCTGAATGTAAGTCAGAATGGCTACTCTTCCTTCGATTGGCTACACTTGTTTTTGCATGCGATTCGACCTCATCACCATTTTCCCCGAGTTTTTCACGGGACCGCTGGACCACGGCATCGTGCGCCGGGCGCGAGAAAGCGGCCTGGTAGAGGTCCACGTGCAGGACTTGCGCGAGTTTACCAAGGATCGTCACCGCACGGTGGATGACCGGCCGTTTGGTGGCGGCGAGGGCATGGTCCTGAAGGCCGCACCGTTGTTTGAAGCCGTGGAATCGCTGGTTGGGCATGGCGCGGGTGACGCATTGAAGCCGAGCGGTGCGGATCCACAGACGGCCATCGTCTTACTGTCCGCGGCGGGGAAACTGTTTCGCCAGGAAACGGCGCGGCGTTACGCGCATTTGGAACGGGTGATTTTTATTTGCGGGAGATATGAAGGCGTTGACGAACGCGTGGCGAAGCATTTGGCGACGGATGAAATATCCATCGGCGATTTCGTGCTAAGCGGCGGCGAGCTGCCGGCCATGATGATCGTGGACGCGGTGACGCGCTTATTGCCTGGAGCGTTGGGGAACGAAGCGTCGTCGCAGAATGAGTCGTTCAGTGGAGTAGCGCACGCGGAATGCGAATCGCTCAGTGGAATGGGCTGCACGAATCACCAGCAACGAATTATTTCTCGCGGTCTCTTGGATTTTCCGCATTACACGCGACCTGCGGAGTACCGCGGTTGGCCCGTGCCTGAGATTCTCATTGGGGGAAACCACGCGGAAGTGGCTAAGTGGCGGCGCGCGGCTGCGCTTGAAAAAACCCGCCGCAATCGCCCCGATCTGCTGCCAAGGGAATAAAATGGAACGTCTTGAGGTTCTAATTCATCCGATGAGAGGTCTTCCAAGAGCTGCGAAACAATCCCTGCGCCCAAGGGCCGTTTTCGGGCGAGCACCACGTGCGAGGGTTCATGAGTAACGAAACAAACGGAAACGGTTACGGGCTCGAAAAGCCCATTGCCATTTATTACGAGCATCCGGACTGGTTCCGGCCCCTGTTTCAGCAACTCGACGAGCGCGCGGTGCCATGGCTAAAGATTGACGCGCGCGCCCACCACTACGACGTGGACTCGCCGGAGCGCGAATATTCGCTGCTCTTCAATCGTATGAGCCCTTCGGCGTGGCAGCGCGGTTTGGGCCACGGCATTTTCTATACGCTCAACTATCTGGCACACCTTGAAGGCAAGGGCGTCCGCGTGGTCAACGGCTACCGCTGCTTCACCCACGAAATTTCGAAAGCGCTGCAGCTGACGAACCTGGAAAAACTCGGATTGCCATATCCGAAAGCGCGGGTCATCAATCATCCGTCGCAGGCGCTGGATGGGGCGAACGCAATCGGGTATCCGGTGGTCATCAAGCCGAACATCGGCGGCAGCGGCGCGGGCATCAAACGGTTCAATTCGCGGGATGAGCTGCGCAGCGCAGTGGAAGCGAACCGCCTCTACTTTGGCATCGATTCCACAGCGCTGGTGCAGGAAGCGTTCACGGCGCGAGATGGAATCATTACGCGCGTCGAGGTTCTTGGCGGAAAGTTTCTGTATGCCATCCAGATTCACATTACCGGCGAGAGCTACAACTTGTGTCCCGCGGACATTTGCCAGAACACACGAGGCGAAGAACTGACACGCATCGCCTGTCCCGTGGACGCGCCGAAAAGCGGAATGAAGGTGGAAGGGTACGATCCGCCGCGGCAGGTGATCGAAGATGTAGAGCACATCGTGGAACTTGCCGGAGTGGAAGTTGGCGGCATCGAATACGTGATCGACGACCGTACCGGCCGCCAGCTTTATTACGACGTGAACGCGCTTTCCAATTTCGTGGCCGATCCGGTGCGCGTCGTCGGCTTCAATCCCTACGCGCGGCTTGCCGACTTCCTCATCGCGGAGGCGCAACGCCACGTAGCGAGTTACAACGAGCGTGTTGCCGCGGGAGGGGGCCCGCGATGAGGTACGGTTATTGGCTTCCCGTTTTCGGCGGCTGGCTGCGCAACGTGGAAAACGAGAACATGGAGACCAGCTGGGCGTACGTGAAAAAGCTTGCGCAGCGCAGCGAGAAAATTGGATTTGACCTGACGCTGATCGCCGAGCTCAACCTCAACGACATCAAGGGCGTCGCAGCGCCTTCGCTGGATGCGTGGTCCACGGCAGCCGCGCTGGCCGCGGTGACGGAGCGAATCGAGCTGATGGTGGCGGTGCGGCCGACGTTTCACCTCCCGGCGCTGCTCGGGAAGCAAGCCGCCAACATCGATCGGATCAGCAACGGACGGCTCACGCTGAACGTGGTCTCTTCGTGGTGGGCCGATGAAGCGCGGAAATATGGCGTCGCGTTCGAACAGCACGACGACCGCTACGCGCGCACTGGTGAGTGGCTCGACGTTCTGGACGGCGTGTGGAAGCAGGATCATTTTTCGTATACGGGGAAGTATTATCGTGTGGAAGACAATGTCCTCGAGCCCAAGCCGGTGGCGAAGCCGCGTCCGACGCTGTACGCGGGCGGCGAATCGCCTGCGGCGAAGGAGCTGATTGCTGAGAAGTGCGACGCGTATCTGATGCACGGCGACCCGCCGGAGCGGGTCGCAGAGAAGATTGCCGACCTGCGACAGCGCCGTGCGAAAAACAATTTGCCGCCGCTCAAATTCGGTGTTGCGGGATATGCGATTGTTCGCGAAACGGAACGCGAAGCGCAGGACGAGCTTCGGCGCATTACGGACGTTCAGCAATCCGCGGCAGGCTACGCGAATTACCAGCAATGGCTTGCAGGAACGCAACTGGAGCAGAGGGTTTCCCTCGAAGATTATTCGGTTTCGAATCGCGGATTGCGGTCCGGCCTCGTCGGCACGCCCGAGCAAGTGGCTAAGCGCCTGGCGCAGTTCGAAACCGCCGGCGTCGACCTCGTGCTGTTGCAATTCAGCCCACAAATGGAAGAAATGGAGCGGTTTGCGGAAACGGTCATCCGCCGAAGTCCCTCGCTAGCGGCACCAGCTTAGCGGTTCGCTTGTCACTTACCTCACCCCAAATCCGCTAGGCAAAGTGTGGCGATTTGTCTATAATTATAGATTGCGTCTGAAGAGTTGGCCCCGCCTGAGTGGGTCTAAAAGGAAACAGGAACATGAATCCGGTAATCCAGAAGTTACATGCAGCGCAACTGCGCAAAGACCTCCCCGAGTTTCGCGCGGGTGACACCGTGCGCGTCAACGTCCGCCTGCAGGAAGGTGAAGGCGAAAAGGTCAAGGAACGCCTCCAGGCATTCGAAGGTGTGGTGATCTCCAAGAAGGGCCGCGCCTCCGGTGCCACGTTCACGGTCCGCCGGGTCAGTTTTGGCGTTGGCATCGAGCGCATTTTTCCGCTCCATTCGCCCACGATCAGCTCGATTGAGGTGATTGGGAAGGGTAAAGTTCGCCGGGCACGGTTGTACTATCTACGCGATCTCAGGGGCAAAGCCGCCCGCATCAAGCGCGCGGCCCGCGAGGAGGAAGTCGCTGCCGTGGCCACCGCCGGCGCCGAAGCGAAGGTTTAACCAGCGCTCCTGCGTGCAGAGTCCATTTGAGAAAAGAGCCCCGGCCTGGGGCTCTTTTTATTTTGAACGCCGCTTGAGACAGGGCCATTAGGGCTGAACGTTGGTGACACCCTCTGCGCCGGCCTTCGGGAAATGCTTTTCGTACCAGGCGATGCAGCGGTCGGTGGAATCGATGTTGTGCTTGACTTCGCTGAGGCCGTGTCCTTCGCGTGGATAGCGCACGAAAATGGCCTCTGTGCCTACGTCTTTCAGTGCAATGAAGAACTGTTCGGCTTCCGCGATGGGGACGTCATTGTCATTTTCGCCGTGCATCAGCATCGTCGGCGTGTGTGCCGCGGCGACATGCTTTAGCGCGGAACGTTCCCACGCGACGTCCATCAAATTTCCCTGGTGCAGGAACTGGCCGAATTCCATTTCTTCATACTGGTTGTAATAGGTCATGTAGTTGTAGCTGATGAGGTTGGCGATCCCGGCGATAGGCACCGCGGCCTTGAATTCATTCGTTTGTGTGATGAGCCAGTCGGTCAGTTGGCCGCCGTAGCTCACACCTTCGATTCCCATGCGCTCGCGATCGATCCACAGGTAACGGCGCACCGCCGCGCTCACTCCATACAAGACATCCTGCCCTTCGTTTCCGTCCTGATCGCCGAAGACCGCGTCGGCGAACTTCTGCCCGTAGCCGGTGGAGCCGCGATAATTCACCTGCAGGGTCGCCCAGCCGCGTGCCGCATAGATTTGATTCTTGAAATTGAACACCGGACCATTTTGCCCGTGTGGCCCGCCGTGAATATTGACGATGAGGGGATGCTTCGATGTCGCGGTCATTCCCAGCGGCTTGGTGAGGAATGCCTCGACTTCAAACTTGTTGTCGTTGCTGATGAAAGTGAAGGACTCGACTTCGGCGATCTGTTTTCCAGCGAAAAGTTCCGCGTTCAAGTCGGTAAGCTTCCGCGGCGCGGCACTGCCCGTCTTGAAATAGAGTTCTGCCACGTCTAGCGGCGACGCGAAACCGTACGCCAGCGATCCATCTTTCCCGACAGACCAGCCGCCCACCCCTCCTGTGTCTTTCACCACGTACTCGGGTTTGCTGCCTGCAATCGGCAGTCGCACCAAATGGATGCTGCCGCGCTCTTGAATCGTGAAATAGACTGCGCTGCCATCCGGAGCCCATCGCGGCACGCCCTGGCGGTTGTCCAGCACTGCGCCGATTTCACGGCGCTCGCTGCCGTCGGCGTTCATCACCCAAACGTGCGTGTCTTCCATGGTCGTTTCGCGGTCGGTCAGCCCGCGGCGCGTCCCGCGAAACACGATGCGTTTGCCGTCTGGGGACCACAACGGTTCGTACTCGTTGTACTCCGTGGCCGTCACGCGGCGGATGCTGTTGTCCGCAACCTTCAAGGCAAAAATGTCGTAGTTGAAAAACTCATCCTGATTCGGCTCGCGATTCGAAGCGAAGAGAATCTCCTTGCCGTCCGGCGACCAGTCGATGGAATGTTCATCGGTGTTCCCTTGCGTGAGCTGGCGCAGCTGCTTTGTGGACACCTCCACAACGAATATGTGCAGGCGCTGATTGTCGTTGAAGCGCGTCATGCCTTCGCCTGCGTCGGGCTTATAGAGGTACCGCGTGATCACCATGGGATCGCCGCTGGCTGCGGCCGCCGCCGCGCCGGGAGTCGAGGAGATAAACGCGATCTGCTTGCCGTCGGGCGACCAGGTGAAATCCTTGCCAGTGCCTGGCAGCGGGCTGTTGCTGCCCTCTGGTGCGGCAAGAAACGTGACCTCAGAGCCATCCGGACGCGCCACGAACAACCCGCCTTTTTCACCTTGATGCCCTTCGAACGCGAACCACTTGCCATCGGGCGACCACAGCGGTCCGCCGCCGGAATCCTTCTCGCCGCCCACGCGGATGGATTTCTGGGTGGCCAGATCCATGATCCAGAGTTGGCCGTAAGGCCGGCCGGGCCGGTCTCGCATGACTACGCCATAGGCAATGCGCCGGCCATCGGGCGATAACTCGGCGCTGCCAACGGAACGCAAGCGTGAAAGGTCGCTGCTCACGAGTCCTTGTGCCACCCCTGAGGGAACTAGTGTCGTTGAGACTAGTGTGCAGCAAAGACAGAAACCGGCTCGAAGACAAACAGACCGCAAGTAAAGACGCATGGAACTCTCCCTTGACACTTAAGCAGATGCAGGATTTGCCCGGCCATCCTAGGCCGCGGCGCGCTCCGCGGTCAACTTATCTTCTGAAGATTGCAATCTTTTTCGCGTGAGGAGACTTGCAAAGATGCTTCTCCTTGGGCAGTTTTCGCGGGCTTAATGCCCTCCAAAATCCTTCCTGTTGACATTCAACAGGAAGGCGCCTATGCTCCTGTTGTTTATCTAAAGGAGAAAACATGGCTCCTCCCCGCGGAGAAGTTCTGCAAGGCACGCTCGACCTCATCGTTCTGCGAACCCTGCACGCCATGGGCCCGCTGCACGGCTACGGTATCGCCCAGCGCGTCCAACAAGTCTCTGAAGATTTGCTCAAGCTCAACCAGGGCACGCTCTATCCCGCCTTGCTGCGCCTCGAGCAGCGCGGCTGGATCGCGTCAAAATGGGGCGCCTCGGAAAATAACCGTAAGGCGAAGTTTTACTCGCTGACACGGGCAGGACGCAGGCAGTTACTTGCGGAGACCAGGAGTTGGGAGCGCATGACCGCGCTCATGGCGCGCCTCCTTGGCGGTGCGGAAGGAGCCTGATATGGAGTGGCTTCGTATTTTCAGCGCGCGTTTGCGCGGGCTCTTCCGCAAGCAGCAATTGGACGGTGATCTCGACGCCGAGTTTCAGTCTCACCTGGCGATGCTCACGGAGGAAAATATTCGACGCGGCAAGAATCCGGCGGACGCGGGCCGTGCCGCTCGTCGCGAATTCGGCGGCGTCGAACAAGCCAAAGAGCTGCACCGCGATCAGCGCAGCATTCCATTTCTCGATGCGCTGCTGCAAGACTTGCGATTCGCTTTTCGAGCTCTGGGGAAACGCCCAGGATTCGCGCTTGTAGCTATACTCACGCTCGCGCTAGGAATCGGAGCCACCACGGCGGTCTTCAGCGTGGTCGACCGTATTCTTTTCCGCAGCCTGCCCTATCCCCACGACGAACGCCTGGTCAGCTTTGGCGATAAGGCGCCTTTCGAGGCGAATGAATTCGTGCTCGGTCCGGATTACGTGGACTGGAAGAAAGCGCAAACTCCGTTTGAATCCGTGACCTCGTTTGTCCCCGGCGGCGCCGATTGCGATCTCACCGAGCAGAACCCTGTCGGTCTGAAGTGCGCGCTCGTCGAATCGACATTCCTGACGACTTTCGACCTTCAGCCTTTCCTCGGCCGGAATTTCAAGAGCGACGAAGACCGGCCGAACGCCCCGCGTGTCGCGCTCATCTCGTTCGGGCTGTGGCGTTCTCGTTTTGCCAGTGACCGCAATCTTCCCGGCCGCGCGATTTCCCTCGACGGCCGGCCCACGGTCGTTGTGGGTGTTCTTCCTCCGCAATTCGAAATGCCCAACCTCGGCAACGAGGACATTCTTGTTCCCGCGGCTCTCGATGGCTCCACAGATCGCGGGCCCAATGCGCGGCAAATGATCCTGCGGGCCTTTGCGCGGCTCAAGCCCGGCATTACCATCAAACAGGCCACGGCGGCGATGGAGCCGCTCTTCCAGCAGTCCCTCAATTACGTTCCGCCTCAATTTCGTCACGAGGTGTCGTTCCGAGTGCGTTCTCTGCGCGACCGGCAGATCCAGGATTCCCGCGTCGCTTCATGGGTCCTGCTCAACGCTGTCCTGGCTGTCCTGCTTGTCGCGTGTACCAACGTGGCGAACCTGTTCCTCGCGCGGGCAAGCAGCCGCATGCGAGAGCTGGCCGTTCGCGCCGCTCTGGGAGCGACGCGCGCACGACTGGCACGCCAGGCCCTGACGGAAAGCCTGCTTCTAGGAGTGTTGGGCGGCCTCGCGGGGTGCTGGTTCGCGCAACTCCTGCTTCGCCTCTTTGTCTCCATCGCGCCCGAGGGTATTCCGCGACTGGAACAGGCCACCATTGACGTTCGCGTTTTGCTTTTTGCACTCGGTCTGTCGCTCGTCTCCGGCATTCTGTTCGGCCTCGCTTCGGCGTTGCGCCGCCCGTTGCCGGAATTGCTCACCGGAAAAGAAAACCATGCGACGTCGCGAGGCCTGCTTCGCCAGGCACTGGTCACCATGCAAATTGCCGTTTCACTGGTTCTGCTTGCCGGAGCCGGTCTGCTGCTGCGAAGCCTCTGGAAGCTCGAAACCGTTTCGCTCGGCATGGACGCGAGAAGTGTCATCACCGCGGGACTAGATCTGGCTCAATACCGTTACCCGGACTCCGCCAAACAACTCGCCTTCTTCAGCCAGCTCGAATCCCGCCTGAAGCAAATGCCGGGCGTTACCGCCCTGGGCTTGAGCGACACGCTGCCTCCTTCCGGTGGGACGCAAGCCACTTTTCTGTCGGCGATTGAAATTCCCGCGCACACCAAATTCAGCGCGGGCACCGGCGGAATGATTGGCTATCGCTTCGTTACTCCCGCCTATTTCCCCGCGCTCGGCATTTCCATTTTGCATGGACGCGGCTTTCGCGAAGAGGATCGCTCACTGGCAGAAAGACCTGTAATCCTCAGTGAAACGCTCGCGAGAAGGCTCTTCCCCAATGGAGAGGACCCCCTGGGCAAATCGTTCCGTTTTGGTTCGCAGAACGAATGGCGCACCATCATTGGCATCGTTGGAGATGTGAAGAACCACGGACTCGCAGCGCCCGCCGATCCTGAATTTTACGTTCCCTGGAAAAATGAGGCTGGGGGCTACTTCCGCTCTGGGCATTTGATCGTTCAGAGTGCCATCAATCCGGAGGCTATCGCGCGGTGGATTCGTTCGGAAACCGCGGCCATTGATCCGACAGTTCCGGTGACGATCGAAGGCATGTCGACCCGAGTCGGAAAGCTGGCGCAGCGGCCACGGTTCACCGCGACCTTGCTGTCCTTGTTCGCGTTCATGGGCGTGCTGCTTGCGGGGATTGGGGTGTACGGCGTCGTTGGTTTCCTGGTCGCTCAGCAAACCCGGGAAATCGGCATTCGCATCGCGCTCGGCGCAACACCCCGGAATGTCCTGACCATGGTTCTCTTAAATATGGTGCGCTGGACGGTCGCGGGTGCGGCGCTGGGCCTGCTAGGAGCTTGGCTAAGCTCGCGTTTCCTGGAGTCTCTTCTTTTTGAAGTTCGCGCCCACGATCCGTTCCTTCTCGGTTCAGCCCTCCTTGTTTTGCTCGCAGTAGCGTTCTTTGCCGCCTGGAT